>Ga0214477_100207_pt1 | contig 41178 bp, 27 predicted proteins | sample M1_20Mar14CPVII9_FD_165058 | JGI IMG/M metagenome (GOLD analysis project Ga0214477, IMG submission 165058) | Marine eukaryotic communities from Monterey Bay, California, United States - M1_20Mar14CPVII9sort6BwellC16 | ecosystem: Environmental > Aquatic > Marine > Unclassified | place: USA... | reverse complement strand
CAACAAGGCACAACCGCCACCAGAGGCATTCCTACTATGGACACATACATTACAGGGTAGTATAACCAAAAACTTCACAAACATTAACAACACTACCCAACTTCCAACGAAATTTACCATATGCATACTTCATTGGATTAGCTACCATTGGATAGAATGAATATATACTACCATAATTTGTACAGAGGTAAATGTATCCGTTTGTTGGATGGGATGTTATTGCTACTATTTCTATTGGCGTGCTTTTAGATGATAAGTTGGGAGTTGTTTGATTGGATGATGGTGAAGCGTTGGTATTTTCAAGGTAGCACTTTTGAAAAGGAACACGTGTACGTGAATGTATACCCAATATATAACATCCCAACTCTTTCTTATTATCTCCTTTACTCTTTTCATCTCCTACACTACCACTTTCTACACTGCCATCCTTTGCAGTAGAAGCAGCAAGTTGAGAAGGAGAGTTATTAACAACAGTAAATATAACCTCCATACCTTTATAACAGAATGATGTAAATAATGCTGAACTTTCTTCAATCTTTTCTTCTTCTTTAATTGATGTTTCTGATATATCCTTCATCTTTCCAACATTATTAGCAGCTGACTGTTTGAAAGTTTTCACTGCACCGCTAGACAGATTATGATGAGAGTTATTAACTAATCCAGGATTGGCAAATGTAGCACTACGAATAGACCGTTCACGAACTAATTTAGTACGTTTATCACCTTGGCCAGGTGTACCGATATATGATCCACTACCACGTCCATTAGGTGATGTACCATACGACCCATGAGGTGATGAAGAGTTGAAGGCAGACCCGAAGCCTGTACCGCGAGGTGTACCGAATGTTGTAGCTGAACCGTGGAGTGATGAGGTTAGTCCTGGTGATATTAACGAATTTGATATACCTCCAGAGTTTGGTGGGTTTGTTCTTGGTTGTTGTTGGTTATTGTTTGACATTGTCTAGATAAATATTATTGTTGATGTCGTTATGGTACTTATTGCAGTAAAAACTATTTTTTTGTGAGAAAGTGCACAAGATGTGTTCTCGTTTTGGTATTGTTGCCAACTAATTAACGGCAAATTTCAATACATATACAACCTTATTCTTTGTTTGATATGAGCATAGGCCGCTGCCTCTTTGCTAGAGCAGACACCACTTTCGTCATGTATAGAGTGCTTTTCCCGTATCGTATCTTCTTTAAGAGCGTATTAAATACTTTCGGTACAAAAGGCAAATTAATGATTGTTTGCTGTATGTAATAGAGCGCAGTAATGGTGCGGCAGCAGCTGTAGCGAGTTAGTGATTAGCAGCTATATTGGTAAAAGAAGGTATGTAAACTTGTTATGTAGGTTTTTGGGCCGATATCACGCAGAATTTCTATTTGAGCACATCATGAGCACAAAAAGTTGGTGATGGTGCACACCTATTGCCTATCACTATCACTCTAGATATGTACCTAATTTTGGTTTAATTTATATTAGAGCTATTATCATATGGTTGTTGTTGCAGTTGATTTCATATGATTTTGTATGGCACAGATTTCCATTGAGCACATATCATGTGCTCAAAAGTTATTGGAGTGCATCTTGATATTGATACATGTACTTATTGCAATTCTCTGATATACTGATATTCATTCGGTCTAAACTGTATCTATTCTACTAACCAATGATCAAAGGATAAAAAACAACAAAAGGTGCAACACAATGATGGAGGACTCAAATCATCAAGACAACAATAATAACGATATTGATATGAATAATGACAATGAAGAGGATAGTGACGTCATTATAGAAGAGGTGGATAGCGATGATGAATACGATTTATTTTCCAGCGATACATTTAAAAGACTCAAACAGAATGATCCGTCTCTTACTGCTATCTCCGTAGATTATTTCCGTGACCATGAGTATACTGAAGGATATTTCAAAAGTATTAATTGGAAGGAAAATGTTTGTTGTATTTCCAACAATACACATCTGAAGGAGTTACGTATACATTATCAACATTCGACACATTACGGCTTTGCTGAAGAGGAAGACACAGAGTTGCCAACCAAAGAGCAACTTCAATACTTCTTCTCATCCATACATGAAAACCGGTCTATTGAGATCTTTAAAGTCACTTCAGTTAGTATCGATGATGAGTTTGGTGGGTGGTTAATCAAAGGATTATCTGGACATCAAAGTCTCAAGAAATTACAAATAGGACAGTATATAGAAACAGCTAAATTGGGAAGCATAGTATGCAATGCATTAGGACAAGTATTGGAACATCCAGAGTCCAAATTGAAGATTCTTCATCTTCGAAATTGTATACTTGATGATGATGGTTTTAAGGTATTAAGTGATGGATTATTGGGCAACGGTATAATGAAGAGACTTTACCTTAGCGACAACCAGCACATAACATCAATCGGTTGGAGAGCACTTTCAAATGTTTTACGCCATCCAAATTGCAAATTAGTTCATTTGGATCTCTTTAGTACTGGCTTGACCGATGATATAGCAGATATATTGGGTAGTGCTCTCATTGGCTCATCACTAAAGACGTTGATTCTAACATCAAACAACTCTATCAGTAGTAGAGGTTGGCAGACGTTGTTTAATCAGCTATCACAAACTTCGGTAAAACATCTTGCTCTAAATGACAATAAGATCGACGATGCTGGTTTAGTTGCATTGGCTAGTATAAGTACCCTGAAGTCCTTGGATCTGCATCGCAACAAATCAATTACTCCGACAGGCTGGCAGTCATTCTTCGATTCATTACAAACAAGGGGAACTCAGCTAGTGAAGCTGAATGGCTCCTATAATCGGATTGGTATCGAAGGTATATTTGCTCTCGCAAGTTTACTAAGCAATATGAGCAGTTTGAAAACATTGGAGCTGTCTAACATAATACAAAACGATAATGACTCTGACAGAATCACTTCACAAGGTTGGGTAACATTCTTCGTGGCATTACAAGATTCCAACTTGGACTTAGTAAAGCTTGTTCTCAATAATAACAGCATCGATAATGAGGGGTTACAACTTTTGGTTCGGATATTATCAAACATGAACTTGCTCAAATGCCTAAATTTGCCACGCAATCACTCGGTGACGCCTACTGGTTGGCAAGCACTCACCGGATACCTCCAAAGTCCTAACTTTGCATTAGAATATCTTACTTTAGATGGTAACAATATGAATGATGAGACTGTGATTGCCTTTGCAAGTGCCTTGGTAAACAACAAGACATTAAAACAGCTTTCTCTTTATCATTGTCATGATGGTGAGAATTTTAATGACGATTGGGATGAAACTGGTTTGATTACTGATAGGGCATGGGAGGCAATTTCAAGTCTTTTATGCAACAAAACAAGTATCATGAGTACCTATAACTCCAACCATTCACTCCATGAAGTATCAATTTATGATTATACTCCTGATGAAACTGAATTATATACCGATCTGAATTATAACATTGACAAGACGGAAGTTGCTCGTCAGAAGATTCTCCAAACTCACTTCTCTGACGATACCACATCAAAGTTGCAAGAGTTGCTTGATATGGAATTGGAGATGTTACCGACTGCCATCGCTTGGATGGGAAGACCAATTCATGATGATTGGCTTGGTACGAATGTGTCTGGATTGTCTACCATGTACAATCTATTGAGGAGACTGCCAGATCTATTCGATTCAATGGCTCAAAACCAAGCAAAGCGAAGGAAGGGTAACTAGTGGGGTAGTAAACTAAAGGATTTGGACAGAATGCAGATTTTATTAGGGAAGAAGAACAATACTAATCTACTTCAAACGTCCATTATGTTATTATGCACAGTATGTATACTATTGACAGACCTCACACTCACGACCACACAGACACAAAAAAGCAGAGTGTCAGACGCAACAGCAGCACCTGTCCTGCTAAAGTGGCCGATGTTGCCGAAAAAGAACAGCCTTTCAACATTCCAAACTGTCCAGGGCTGTGGAATGAGTGGAGAGCAAGCTCATCCATATCGTTCTTTTTCTTTATTTGATATGAGAACTAGGCCACTGCCTCTTTGCAATATGCGTATCGCATATATTCCTCAGCGTATTTTTATGCATCCGGTACAAAAAGGCATATTATGGTCGATGTAGAGTTGAAGAGATAGAGCAGCGCAAAATAAACGGCACGGCGCAGCAGTAACGAGTGAGTGACTACATAGCAGCTATATTGGTAAAAGAAGGTGTGTAAGGGGCGATATCACGCAGAATTTCTATTTGAGCACATCATGTGCACAAAAAGTTGGTGCCTCAATATAATACATATGTTGTATTGATGGTTGGTTCATTGCAAATCGTATATCCATGGTGTAATAACTTCTGGGCGCAGATGTTAAAATGGCGTTGAATAATGTTTGATTACTTCTAAATTGATAATCCATGTACCCTTTCTAATTTATACATACGTAATCAACGACAACTAAAAATAAAGGAGAATATGGAGGAAGCAAACCATCAAGATGATATTGACATGATTAATGATGAAGATAATGATAACGATAATATTGATAGTGATGACGAAGATGAAGAATATAAATATGCTATCCCTTCATTGTACGACAATAATATACTGCAAAGACTCAAGCAGAACGATCCGTCTATTACTCATCTAAATATACCATTAGATTGTATTGGTAATTTTACCCAAAACGATGAATGTAATTTCAATAATATTGATTGGAAAGTTGACGGTGATTGCATTATCAACAATACACAACTGAAGCATATGAAAATATACTATCGTGGGATATGTTTAGGTAGACCGGTTGACCAACCACAAGTTGCCAACAAGAAATCAACTTCAAGACTTCTTCTCGTGTATATATCGGAACCGCTCCATAAATATAATATGTTTCAATTCAATTTGTGTTTGTGATGAGTTCGGCGGGGGTTTAATAAAAGGGCTAAGCGGTCACCATAGTCTCGTCAGGTTAGATATAGGACAGGATTACTATACTGGTATAGATGGTCAATGGGGAAGCATAGGATGCAGAGCGATAGGGGAAGTAATAAACCATCCTCTGACCAAATTGAAAGATCTTCGTCTTTCTTATAGTAAACTTGATGATCAGGCGATACAAACGTTGTCTGATGCAATGGTGGGCATCAATATATTACAGAAATTATGCCTTAATGGTAACAAAGATGTTACCTCTGTTGGTTGGAGAGCACTTTCAACTGCCTTACAGCATCCAAACTGCAAATTGATTAAAATATCTCTGAATCACAATGCTAATATCAAAAATGAATCAGTTCATGAGGGGGTTAATATATTGGGTAGTGCTCTAAGGGGCTCGTCACTAAAGGCTCTTGATTTATCATCAAACAAATCAATTATCACAAATAAGTGGCAGACATTATTCGATCAGTTATACCACAGTTCAGTAGAAAGTTTGGAACTAAGTGACAACAAGATCGACGATGCTGGTTTAGCTGCATTGGCTAATATTGGTACATTAAAGTCCCTTGTTCTGGGTATCAATCGATTAATTACCCCAACAGGCTGGTGGACATTCTTCAACTCGTTACAAAGAAGGGGAACTCGGTTAGTTAAGCTTGATATCACGTATAACAAAATTGGAAGTACATGCGTGGCTGCTCTAGGTAGTTTATTGAACAGCATGAATACATTGAAAACACTGAATATGGGTGGCATGATTTACTTAGACGACGCCGAAAATTCATCTGAACACATGACTCCACAGGGATGGGTAAGATTATTCACATCATTACAAGATTCCGATTTTAACTTAGTAAAGCTATATCTCGGTGAAAATCAAATTGACGATGACGGGTTGCATCTTTTGATACCGTTAGTGTCAAATATGACCTCGTTGAAGCATTTCAGTTTGAGTGCCAATCACTCGATTACACCTACCGGTTGGCAAGCACTTGCAGGTGGTGAGGCTTAATATCTCGAATAACAACGTTGGGGATGTAGGTATTGCTGCACTAGGCACTTTATTGAGCAGTATGCCATCATTAAAGTCACTGGAGTTGGATAGTGTATTTTATATTACGAATACAACGTCACAAGGTCGCCAAATATTATTCACTGCATTACAACTCGCCAACTTGGACTTAGTAAAGTTGGATCTCAGTAATAATAGTATTGATGATGAGAGGTTACAACTTTTAGTACAGTTACTTTCAAATATGAGCTCTCTAAAGCTTCTTAGTTTGAGTAGCAACAAACAGGTGACGCCTACCGGTTGGCAAGCACTTACAGGCTATCTACAGAGTCCCAACTTCGCATTAGAAAAACTTTATCTATGCAGCAACAATATCAATGATGACACAGTGGTTGCATTAACAAGTGCCTTGATACATAACGAAACATTGAAAGAACTTGATCTTGAAGGTTGTGAATATGATTCTGACAATGATGAACAGGAAGTCGAAGAGTCAATAATTGAAATAGGATGGGAAGCTGTTTCTACCCTCCTCTGCAACAAAACAAGTATATTGGATACTTACAATTCCAATCATACACTTGAATATGTTGGTGAAATCCATCCTACTGATGATCTTGTATCGTATTTGGCACTGAATATAAACGAAGACAAAGTAGAAGTTGCACGTCAGAAGATCCTACAAAATCACTTCTCCAGTGAAGATGATGAAAAGATTCAAGAGTTTCTTGACATGGAATTGGAGATGATGCCTTCTGCTATCGCTTGGATCGGGAGGCCAATTCATGCTAGTTGGATTGGTGAGAATGTGTCTGGGCTGTCTCTGTTGTATAATCTAATGAGGAGACTCCCAGATCTGTTCGATTCTTCTGGTGCTCAAAAGAAGACAAGTCTAGCAAGGAGGAAGTGTTGAAGCTGATACCTCCAAGTAGGGATCTCAAGATAGAGGAGATTCCAACGCATGGTCTAGTTTAGTTTTACTATCACGAATAAGTTAAATCAAGGCTGCAATATACCAACCACTCTACTCTCAAACAGTTCTATATTCCCATCAAATCACGAAGACGATGGAAATCCTTCTTCGCCTCTACATTCTTCTCGAATGGATACTTGGCGCCAATGGCATGAGCACAAACCAATCCCGATAAGAATGACATATCATGACAATTACCAGGCGTTGTCCAATTCGAGCAGTAGTATATCCCATCCTTACCCTGAACGAGACGTAATGATAACATTGCCATGACATTCCATCCCGAATACAAAGGATGGGCACGTGCATGATTGGCAGTTCCCACAATCTTCTTCTCGTCGATGGACTTGCCTTCTCCAAGTGCGTGTGAGATGAGCATGACTGGCTTCTCATCTAGAGGCAAGTCATATACACCTGGACCAGGCGTCTGTACACCAAAGTTATATTGATTTTCAATATTGATTGAACCATCTGGCTTCTCGGTAACCTCAACATAGTTGGAGGCACGTTTCAAACAATCCTCACGGTACTCCTTCTCAATAACTGACCCATCGGAATGTAGTACGGCATGCATATGACCCGAGTCAGGATGATGATCATCCGCATAAACCAATGTTGAGAAGATGGTGTTGGCTAACCATCCGGCACGTTTGTATATGTTCCCAACGGCATTGGCAGGACAGGCAAAGACTACACGATCGACATCCATGGCATTATCATACTCATCATGAACACGTTTCTTCCCATTCGACAAGACTTCGACTTCACGAATACGAGTATTCTCACGTAGGTCAATATCCTTCGTCAACTTGGTAAAGACTTCGCGGATACCCTTACCAGCATCCTTCCATGTTTGACAGGTAGTGATATTACAATCCTTATCACTCCGACTTGATGAGAAGGATTGAGCATTCTCCTCATTCGGCAATAGTGGTATCTGAGCCTCAATCAATGGACCAAACACTGCCGGGAATGGACGTAACTCATCGACTAAAAACGATGCAGTATAATGAGGCGTGAATACAACCTGCCACCATAACTCTGATCCACCCATGAAACGGAACATGGAGTACAAAGGTACGATATTCATTGGATTTAGCAATCCAATACCTGTGTGTGAATCATACATTGACGGGGTATCATTCTTCCTCCATGGTGCCCATCGGAATGTAAATAAGTTACACATCCTATCACTGAACCGTACGACACGATCATATACATCAAAGTCCTTCTTCAACACATTCCGTAATGATCCATCATATGGTGTAGGATCAGCTGCCCATAGTGTACCCACAGCACCTTCCACTTTACTATTCAAAAACCACGAAAGTGGTTGATGTACCGTCTCAACATCCAAGGTATTCAATAAACATGTATAATTCTTATAGAACAATGGTGGCCAGGCTGTCACTGAACAACAACTTTTAACAATCTGTTCCTCTTTCGAGGCATGAGGACGTTGTTTACTAAAATCCCAATCAAATGTACGTGCATTACCGGAAATTTGTTCACGTGCCTCGAATAATGTTACCTTGAAGCCAGATTGGCGTAATGCCCAGGCAGTGCCGCAGCCGGCTATACCACCCCCGATGACTGCTACTGTTGGTGCCTCTTCTGTTACTGTTGGTGGTTGTTTCTTTGCTGCTTCCTTGCCATCAAACTCCTCACTTTCTTCTTCGTCACTACCCTCGACCAACAATGGTTCAGCACCCCTCGTCAAACCAGGAACACTCACAGGTACCAATTTAGCCAATAATCGACCTAAGCTTGGTACCACCCATCCAACTAATCGAACACAACTACGTACAGTCATCCACATTGGTAATGTAGCAGCAATAAACACAATACGTCTTCTAGCCTTGTTTAACCAGTAATGACGTCTTTGTACATGTACAACACTTGTTGTTCCCTCTTTAGATTTTATAGCATCTTCAGTGGATAATTTACCAATAGCCATGTTAGATAACCAATGTGCAGCCTTGTCAGTATTACCATGGACTGTGTAGTTGTCAAAGAAATGTTGTAAATCTAACCCATTCGCTGTTAGGATTAAATCTTTCCCACCTGGATGATGATTGATAAATTCGGTAATATCGTATATTATACCGTTGTGTGTTACTAACATTCGACCTTTGTATTCACCAGTTGGATTATGGACAATTGATAGTGGTAATGTTGGTAATTGTGAGAGTAGTTCAGGGTCTAGGTTGACTATTACTGGTTTACCCGGACCTTCTGATTCTTCGTTGGGGTTAGTTGACTCGTCTGACTCTTTGGTACTGTCATCAGATTTATCATTGGATTTACTATTGTTCAATCCAAGATAACCCATAACCTCATCCATGAAACTTTGTGTCTCCTCATCCATCTTACCATCTTTATTGTTAGTCGGTATACCCTCCATATGGGCAACAATTTTACTACCATTATAAGTAGCAATTGATATACCAGTTAAACATCCTGTTAGACAGCTAATTAATAATGCATTATTATTAGAATTACGTGCTAAGCCGGAGGTTGTAATACTGCGTAGTGTAGTAGAGAGTGATCTAGTTGTACCACTCCTACTATTAAATGCCAATGAAGATGGTGCACATCTTGTGTTCAACTTTTTATTTAATAATTGACGGCCGGTGGTGATGGTTGAATTACTCCTGTTCAAGGTGAGAGTACTGTTAAATCTAGTACTATTTCTAAGGGTAATAGCCGTGGTAGAGGCGCTGGTGGCACCTCGTATTGCAACGGATGCCATGATCTTAAATTATGAGCTGTGAGAAAAGTAAATCTCATTGAGCTGGCAAGATATTTTGGCGATAGAACGATGTTAGCTTTAAAATGTGATCGTATTATGTTGTCAGAGAAGTCAGGTACTTGAGCATTCACTTGAGCTACAGCTGAGCAGCATTGGATATTAAAGGTATTTACTTGCTGTCAACTGGCTATGTATAGTATGAAATCTCTTGGTGGTGGTCTCTGAGGTATGAGAGGAGAAGAGAAGTCAGGACTTGAGCAGACTTGAGCTCGAGCTGCAGCTTGAAGCACAGTTGATATGGGAGGTATTTTAACATCATACATATAACCTCTTTGATGGAAGTCTTAGTTGTATGCAGATTGAGTATGGTTCTCTATCTTGGACTAACTTTAAGATGTAGGCCCTAAGATACTCGTGACTCGTATATCTCTATTGTCTCCATGCATAAGAGACTTCCCTGTATCTCTCTTCGCTAAATTCAGATTTACTACTCTCTTCACTACTATCACTATCGCTCTCTTCACTACTCTCTTCACTACTACTATCGGTACTATACTCAGTCTCTGTGATGTATCCAAATTCATCCTCAAGATCATTTAATTTGTCAAACCCAAGTAAATCATGAAGGGCATTTGACTCATCCTTATCACTGAGGCATGAATGTACAGCATCTATACCATAAGCTTCTTTAATTGACTCCAAGGCACACTTGATGATTCTATACTTGCATTTGTCATCCTTAATCTTGCTAGTACTCTTGGCTAGCCATACCAGCGTGAGAGCTTGCATGTCTGCAAAGACACGAAACATCTCACCGAAGTAATCATAGATGGGTTTGTCTATGTGTGTTTGAATAGATACCAATAGGTCAAGCATTGATGTCTCAATATCAAACTTTGTAACCGTCCCAGTCCTATAAAGTACCTCAATCATGTTAGTAATTATACTCAGTTCAGAGATAGAGCAGGTCACTGCATAGTTGATATTGTTTTGGACAATAATCTTTGATGCCATAGGGGCGGTGGCGAGGGTCTCTTTCATAGAATGTTCAAGCTCATCCCTATCGGAAGTCTGTATCCAATTTTGCCGCATTCGCTCGGCTGTAATCTCAAGCTCATCAACAAATGAAACTTTTCGAATGTTGGTTCTTTCCACTTTGGTATTGACATTATTATCTCTCTCATAGTCTCTTCCATTTCTATTACTATACGGTTGACATAGAGGATTGACCGGTTGACCATACCCTCGTCTACTATTTGATGAGTTAGTTTTGCATTGAAGGAGTTCTACGTTTTTGTCTGTTTGGCATTTTAGGCATTCGGGAAATGGCTCGTCAATAAATGAAACAACACTTTCCGTTTTGGATGCCTGCGGTTGACGTAGAGGATTGTATGGCTGGCATCCTCGTCCATTATTCTTGCATTGAAGAAGTTCCACTTTGTCATTTGTTTGGCATCTCCGACACTCAGGGAATGTATATTCTGATGATAAGATATTATACTCTTGTGTTGCTTCGTTAATAATCATATATGCCGCTCCCCACCATCTCCGCCTGCATCCACCACATTTGTACTGTCCAGAAACTTTTCTTGAAGGTGGCTGGTTAGTATTAATATTCCCGGTTTCATCTTCTGTTGGGCATAAGAACTGTGAAACATCCGAACAAATTACTGTTAATTCCTTTCTTGCAAATCTAGCAACATCATCGAAATCTAACAAAGTAACTCTATATCCCATATGCATTAGTAACTTCACACGTATGCACCAATGAGAACTTGGTGGTTGCAATAGATGGGCGATATCATCTCCCCACATATCAAGAGGCGGCAAATAATTATTGACATTGTTCATTATTAGATAATTCATCTCATAGGGAAGAATATTTTGAACAGCATTACTACACTTCCAAAACTGATCCCGAAACAAGCAGCATAATGCATGCAACTTCTCATTAACTTGTAACTCAAAAGGTAGTTCATGAAAACTTATGTATAACCATTGCACGAGAGATTGCTAACACATCTAAAGATGCTGGACAGTGACCACATTGATTCCCTGGTCCAGCCTCAGGGCAGCATCCACGTTGTACATTATTAAATAGAATGTGTAGTAATTGTTGGATCCGATATCTCACAGCATTGTCGTCGTTGGGTAACTCTTCTCCCAATAAAAATGTGGATGCTCGTTGTCTTTTTAATGCATTATTAGTCCTCATAGTATCATAATTCGCTCATTAATTTAGTAATGTATACTTTTAGTCTGTACTATATGAGAAGTAAGAAATATCGAAATAATTAGATCAATATATAGTACCGTCAATACATAAATACGTATGGTACATATAATATTGCATAAAATCATTTTTGTGCAATACTTTTGTGCACATCATATGCAAACATAATGTAGATTCCCCACTCCTCAGACCATACACTCACCTAGACATAGTATTAATAATGATAGTGCAGCCGGCCCCATCAGTTCGGGAGGAGGAAGCAATAATAACAGCATTGCAACACAACAAAAAGACAACAAAAATGTAACATTCATTCATAAATTGAGGGCCGTGCCGGTATCCTAATTTAAGAGAACTGTTGATACTAAAAGGCAACAATAATTGATTTCGTATACCAACAATACAATCTATAGTTCAGTGTTTAATGTCCTTTCAATTAATGTTGGTTTTGAGGCCGTAGTGTCATTATTCATTAAACAACAAACCGTATAATAATTTTGTGCACATCTTGTGTCCAAGTATTGATCTATAAACAGCAAGAAAAACGATTGGAATACGTTACTATTTGGCAATAAAACAGCCATCATATTAGCCGCTGATACTCTTTTTAAGATTACCGTAGTGTGGCGTTATAATATTTGCAATGAAAAGGCAGAGTCTGACGGGACATAAAACAAATTAGAGTTGGTGCACAACCTTACATTCTTACTTCATAACAATTAATCATCAGTGGCCGGAGTTGCAAACATGGACAGTGATAAGAAAATCTATGAAAGGGACATGTGGGATGCACTATATGATCTATTTCATTATTGCTTTTCTGATGAGCTTACTTTGCCAACACTGCAAGACAAAATGAAAAACCTCTTTGATCGGTTCCCTTTACATGAAATTAAAAAGCATTATCCACTTTATCCTCTCCTTCACAGTGTATGCTTTAGCAAAGGGGTTACTATGAAGATAGTAAAGTATATATTAGATATATTTCCGAATGCGGCTGGTGTTTTATCAGAGGAGTTTTGTCCTGCAGAGCCTAAATTTGTATATACAGAAAAAACATATCCACTGCATATGGCATGCCTCAATCAACATTGCTCAACTGCTATCATCAAACTGTTATTGGAGAAGTATCCAGAAGCAATTAAGCATTGGGCAGGAGATACAGATGTGCTTGAATGTGGTGGTTGTGAAGGAGGAATGCCTGATGAGGTTGAGGGAGTACCGTTGCATTATTATGTAATGAGAGAAACAAATATACAAATTAAGACAATGAAAATGCTAATTGATGCATACCCTCAAGCTCTACTGGCTACTGATAGTGAATTGCGTTATACATCCGTCCATGCAATATTAGGAAAACAAGATGAATATATCAATAATCGACAACATGCATTAAAGTTTTTACTCGAAGAGGAGCCATTGCAAATCCAAGTTCGTACAAGTGATGCTGAAAAGTCACCGCTCTACCTTGCATGTTCAAACAGTCATATTACATTAGAACTATTTCGGTACATATACAACCTTTGGCCGGAAGCAGGCAGAATCCCTACATGGGATGATTCGGACCTTCTTCCTATTCATGAGCTATGTCTCAATAAACATTTAGATGATGATACGTCACTTGATATCCTACATTTTATGCTTGACGCTGATCCTGGCTTTGTGAGATTAAGAGATAATTTTGCAGAACTTCCAATTCATCATGCTGCTGAGAGAAAAGCATTTGAGTTTTGCAGGGTTCTAATCGATACATATCCTGAATCATTAAGAAATACCGAGGATAGCTCCCTATTGCCTATTGCGGCTTGTGGATCTCAAAAAGCAAATTATAGAGCGGATACCGTTGATACAATTCAGTATATGTTGGATCTTTATCCAGAAAGTATCAGCATTATTGATGGGCGTGGTTGGTCTCCTATGCATATGGCGGCTCAAGTAAAGAGGGCAGATATAGTTGAGTTGCTATTGAAACATGATCCCTGTGCCGCAGCAAAGATGACAGAGGATGATAAACGTCAATTGCCATTACATTTGGCCAGTGAATACGCTCATGACATAGAAGTAACTCAAGCTTTGTTCGATGCATACCCTCAAGCCATTCTTACCCGCAATGGTGCGGGCAGGACTCCATTGGAGATGGCTCACAGATCGAGACAACGAAAACAACATGTGGTGAACTTTTTACAAAGACAGCAAGCATATGTTCAACGAGCACAAGATATAAAAAGAAAGACAAATGTTCATGAGAGTGATTGGCAGTCTTTTTGTTGTGCATTAAAAGACAATGCACCGTTTGGATCTATAAAGGTATTAGTAGAAGCACTAAGATCTATCGGGCACACAAACTCTCTTCCTTTGAACACTGCTTGTGAGTTTAGTTCGGTGAAAGTTGTGCGGTACTTAGTGGAGCTTGATAGTGTGTCAGTAGAACAATTAGTTTCCTTGCAACTTCCACTAGTTGCATGTCGTAGTGGCAATTTGGGCATGGTCAATTACTTTTTGGATGATCATACCTCTTTAGTAGCATCAGGTGAGCTACCAATTCACTTGTTATGCGAAGCTGGGAAAGTTGATTATGATAGCGCGGAATACATTGATATCATTTGGAGAATGTTATTGGCTAATCCAGAGGCAGTTGTGGGAGTTGCCAAGTGCATGAAGAATGAAGTAAAAGGCAGAAGAAGATGGTACAATGTATTTGGGAAGTACTACAATTCATTCTCCACTCGTCGGAAGATTTTTAAGAGGACAAATACAGAAGTGAGTAGGAAAAGGTAGCAACAAAGAGTCGGCTTCTCATTATATGTATATGGTTAGGTGATTAACCCTCAAAGTGATCTAGCTTGTCATTCATACCCCTATCCTCAATTATCTGACCCCATAGACATGATTGCATCGGGCTTAGCTAGAAGCATCAACCAAATAGTCTCAATGTATTCTGTACTTTCACATTCGACTTTATCCTTCCCTGCCTCACATAGCATATGAATTGGTAATTTGCTGTTAACATTCTTCTCAGAGATTAATGATAGACACTGTTTCAATAGGTATTGAATCACCTCCAAGTTTCCTCCACGGCATGCATAATGAAGAACTGAGTCCTTCTTTGCATCTTGGTGTTTCAATATACCACCACTAACATCTAGCTCTACCAAATACTTGACAACTTTGATGGAGCTAAACTCACAAGCAATGTGAAGTGGAAATGCCATATTGTAAGCAGCTGTTCGTATACCCAAAGGAGGATTGCCTCCAGCAAGTAACTTTATTGATCCTAGAGAAGCTCCATCCTTCAGTGCATGGTGAAGTGGGGCCCAACCATTCTCATCTAAAGTTGTCATGGCTTCTACATCCTCTGATTTGCGAAAGCGTGTTGGTCTGTTACCCGGGTACTCTGAAACATAATGATCATTAGCAACCCCTGCATATTCTTTTTGTTTGTCGAAGAAGTTGATGATATCTGATGTTTTATACTCGTCATAAGAGAGATCTTTACATACAAGTCCACACGGAGTATGCCCATCATAACCATTGCCCATATATGAGGTGTTCTCTATAACAGAAGCTCCTTCTGGGTAAGCGTCATATAATATTTGAACTGTTTCCAAATGACCCTTAGTTTTGGTACGAGCAGCACAAGCTATATGCAGTGGCAACCAGCACTCGTCACCTCCCTTCTTCTTTGATTCATTCTTATCATGCTGTAATATCATCTCTACTATTTTCGTCCTTCCATATGAGGCTGCCATATGTATTGGATACCACCCACCTCCTTGCTCAATGTCAATACTATCTGGATCAATCTCCAACATATATTGAACGGTATCAGCTGCATCAGCTCTTTCACTTTCACAAGCCGTATGAATTGGCAGTCTGCGGTATGATTCAATCCTTAGCGATTCCGGGTATGCATCAATTAGAACCTTGCAAAACTTTGTTGATTTATTTGTAACAGCTTTATAAATTGGTATTTTGCCTTTAATGTTGTCCTCTCTAAGAAAAGTTGGATCGACACTGATCATGAATTGTAGTATGTCAACTTCATCATCTTTATAATCATAATCAGTTTCAGTTAGTAAGAGATGATCTGCGGGAAGATACCCACGAGCATCTCTCATACGACATGCATCTGGCCATTGATAATAGATGTATTGAACTACTGCTAAATTCACTTTTTTATTAACACAGCTGCAGACTACATGTAGTGGTGTCCTTTGATGCTTGTTAACCATGCGTATAGAAGAAGGTCCAGCCTCAAGAAGAAACATTACAACCTCAAGTAGATTGTCAATATTACGATTATAGAGGAGTACCTGTAGTGGTGTAAAGCTGAAAAACTTATCACTAATTAGTAATGCTTGCGGATAAGCCTTAACCAATACCTTCACGATATCAATATTAACTACATCAATAGTGGGGGAGAGGTAGAAATGAATTGGTAGTCCCTTTTCAGTAGAGGTACCATAAATGGCATATAACTCAGCCACCTGAGAGAACTTATCAAGAAGACGCTGAATAATCTCTAATGTAGCATTCTTATTCTTACATGCCGAATGGAGAAATGGGTACTCATCATAGTAATTCTTATACTCGGTACACTCAATCACTATTGATGGAAGTTGCTCAAGTTTTTCTTGCAGTGTAGTTAGAGATAAATCATCTGATGCGCATAACTCGTCCAAATCTTTGATCACATTCTTAATACTACTAATCGCACTGTCATTGTCAACATCCATTCCGTCCATCTCGTCAGTTTATTGTTTATATTCCGTGAACTTTAACTAATACGAATACCAACTTAACACAAAATTCTTTTGTGTATATGATATGTTCAAAAATGACTAAGTATTTCTTATCCTAAGAAACAACAAAGCATACATACCAATAGATAAATATCTTCACTAATGCACTATTATACTACCGCTGCCGCAATGATCTTCTACCGCCAATAATAATAATAAAGCATTAATAGTAAATACACAAGGCCATGGCAACTCATTCACTGATCCTTTTGGTATCCTAAAAGTAAAAAAAATGCTAAGCAAACAATCTTGCCAACTTATTCGGCCGCCGCTCTCGGCAACAATAATTGATTTCATATACCGACTATACACTCCTTATATTAGTATTTAACGCCCTTTCGATTGGTTGGGTTCTTGTGGTAGCACTTGTACGAGGACAACGATACTGAGATGAATAGGATACTAAAAATTATGACACATCTTATGCTCTTTGCAACTTTTCTTATGTCTAATACTATATCATACAGTCAGGACGTAGATGGTGGCAACAGAAGAAGACGAACTCAAGGTAATTCTACATGTATAGATTCCAATCCACAACAATGTGGTTGTGCATCAAACTATCAAATGGATTATAGAGGTACAATTAACATTACTAAAAATGGACATAAGTGTGATCCATGGAAGAGTGGTATGATATCAGTATATCCAAATGCTGGATTGGAAGATGGTCCATATTGTCGTAATCCTGGTTCTGTAGCTGATACGGATCGAGCTTGGTGTTTCGTTACACTAGATGATGGACAACAAGTATATGAATTGTGTGATGTACCGTATTGTTTCCCTTCAATTGATACTTGCAATTCTAAATTGGATAGTGATAATGGTGAATTGGTTGGTAGTGATGGTATAGCAAGTACAGATAGTGGAGGAGATGATTGTGCATCATGTGCATGTGATTATACAACGTGTATACATAATTCTGGGGATAATATAAGCATATACGATCAGGTAACAGATGAGTCAAAGGCTAGATGCACATGTGCATTTGAGATTTGGGATTGCACATATGGTAGTAATGATTGTCTGTTTGATCCGATTAGACGAGATGCAGTAGATCGTTGTAAGTTCTTTATGGAGGCAACGTTTGATGATTCAGTTGATGGGGAGATGATCGCTAGTTGTGAATCGTCTATAAAACCAGATTGTGATAATGCAAATGTTGTAGATGCATGTGATATGGCCAGTCAATACTGTTGTGAAGAGAATGATATTGAATGCCGATGTGAATATGAAAAGAAGGCTTGTCTGCTTGCCTTGGAAGGCAACTTATTAGTAGCAGACGAGTTCTGCAATAAGGCTCAAGTATCATGCTGCGGAGAAAGTAATGAGTTTGAAGATTATGGAGAGTGTGCCTGTGATTTGTTGGAACCGATATGTAATGATCACCCGAACAACAAACAAGACTACTGTCTAAAGGCAGCGGATGCCTGCTGTGGTGGCGGTAGTAAGGGAGGTGATAATTGCAAATGTGATTTACTAAGCTTTGCGGTCAATGTCTTGGGGTATAAAGATAGGAATGATAACGCTGAGATATTTTGTGGTCGGGCCTACAATTATGAACCAAACTACCAACCGGAAGAACAAGCACTTAGAGATATGCATTCCAAGACGGGCGGTAACTACTGGACTAACAATGAAGATTGGATAACTGATATACATCATTGCAACTGGTATGGTATTGCCTGTGAAGAGAATGACCATGTTATCGAAATCAACCTGAGAAACAACAATGTCACAGGAGTAGTACCGACCGAATCTCTATCCAATCTCTACAGGCTTGAGAGAGTTTATTTTGGTCAGAATGATCTAAAAGGAAGGATGGATGATGATGCAGATGAGTCTGTGTTTTTCAACCTCCGTAATCTTAAGTATGTTGATCTCTCTCAAAACAGCTTGAGTGGAGAAGTTGATTTGCTATTTGCTCCTGCATTACAGCATGTGAACTTTAGTCACAACAATATAACGTCTGTGAACACATTCAAGGTAAGTGTTACATATGAGATTTTTATGATTGCTGTGAATCCTTGCAAGTTAATACTCATGTCTAACCACCACTGAAATCACAACACCCCCGCAACGGATTGACAGATGTTCAAGAGGTCACACAAAACATTATTAGTTGCCGATTTAAGTTACAATTCTATCAGTAGAGACGCCACTGATCTGATGACAAATATACCTCCTAACATTGAAGAGTTGATCCTTTCTAATAATGAGATTACTGGTCGTTTTTATAGTGGCGGACTTAATCTGTTAGCACAGCTAGGGGTTCTTCATTTGCAAAACAATCTAATGACGGGATCCATACCTCAATTTGGAAGTATTGTACCCAACATCAGGAGTATAGACTTCTCCAATAATTTCTTTGAAGGTACGATCCCAGCAATCTTGAGTACCTTGCCATATCTAAGATACTTCAACATATCCGGGAATAGATTAAGAGGTCCCTTGCCTGCTTCGATCAGCCGTGTTGCACCCCTCAGAGTGCTGGATGTATCAAGCAACAGATTTACAGGCATAATACCGACAGAATTGGGATTATTGGGAGGTAAGTGTTGATGTTATGGTTACAAGAGGGGGATAATCCAAGATGAGATTACATACTCACACATCGATTTGTCTCTCTTGTCTGTCTCTTTAGGCATATCGGAAGTGATCAATCTAAGCCACAATCTATTTGAGGGGAGGATTCCAGTTGACTTATCACACCTCGAGGGTCTGGTTCTATTAGATGGTAACAATGATACAACTAAACCAGCACCTTTGAGTCTATGCTCAATAGCAGGGTTTGATTTGGGAGGCAAATCAGAATACTGCCCCAAAGAGCGAAACATATTAAAGCAGTTGTATGATTCTACAAAGGGTCAAGAGTGGACATATGCTGATAATTGGATGAATGAGTACGATAATCACTGTTTATGGCATGGTATAGCATGCAAAGATAACAACGTCATATCAATCAAATTAGGTAACGATGGCCTATCGGGGCGGATAAGTGATAGTATTGGAAATTTAGCATCCCTCAGGTGGCTAGACTTGAGCGACAATGGCCTCGGTGGTACTCTTCCTTCTACAATCGGCAAGCTTATCAACCTTACTCATTTGAGGCTCAGTCATAATAGTCTTATCGGTACAATACCATATGAGATGAATGAATTAAGGCAGTTGGGGCTTGTCCATCTTCATTCGAACAGGTTTGAGGGTAGTGTTCCCACGTTGAATCATGATTGGCATAATGCTTCGTCATTCATCACGGACTGTGGCCTGCCGACACAGTTTGACGATCCATTGGAGTGTTTGGACTGTACAATGTGTTGCAACATACATGCCGATTGTCACGTTACAGAGCCTGAGACAATCATCTTCCAGCTCACTGGGTACCAATCCTATCTCCACTTCACTTGGGTATTCTTCCTGATACTTGTTGGATTAGTTAGTTTGATTTACATTACATCTATGTTATATGATCGGAAGAAGAAGCGAATCGGATTAAGAGAGTCTACGGTCAGACTGGAAGTCGATAAAGACAAGCATTATGCCTTAGAGACGATCGGAGCTGACAGTGTGTATAGTTTCTTCCTCACAACGAGTGTTACAGGATGGATGATCGCTTTAGCAGTAACTGCTTTACAATTATGTACACTAATGATATTTGTTCAGGCTGCCCAAAAGAAGTTTGATGACGATAATAGTGACTTCATATACTCTTGGAAGTGTCCAAGAAACAATACGGAGTGTTCAGATGAAGCCGATCAGGTTAGTGACATATGATATGTGTAGAGATGTATCATGTGTATCTTCTTTGCTCACGTCTTGTGTCCTCAATATAGAATTGGATAGGTTGGTTCTTCTTCGCAATTATAATGGCTGCGTATCTCATGACAGACATCATATCTGGCTTGCGGCTGATAGTACTATCAGGCAAGAGCAGACATAGGAAGTTGAGAAGACTCCGTTTCTTTGTAGGTGGATTCTGCTTGCTGTTTTTATCAGCATTCACAGTATTTGCCACTGCTGTATATAATGTAGCGATTGCTAGGAGCAATACAGAGATCTTGATCAATGTCGTCATCATACTCTTCATCTCAGAGATCGATGAACAGTTCTTCAGAGGTATCCAGGCTGCGTCACCTCGATGGGTTGAGAATCTACGGTGGAAGAAGAATAACAAAGATGATGACGTTCAAGATAGATTGCATGAATTAGATGCACGGTTACGAAACGCTGAGCAGCGTGTCGTATCAACAAAGGAGCCGGAGCAGAGTCCACAGGATACTTTATCCTCTCCTTCCCCATTCAATACTAGATCTGCCATTGAGGGGTTGGAGAGAAGATTGGAGAGTATAGAGAGGTTCACTCAATCACAAGAAGAGAGGATGGCAAACATTGAACGAATACTTACGGCTAATAAACTTTCAGCTGGTTGTGACATTCCTGTGGAGGATTCTACCCAGGCGTCTACTTCTGATGAGTTCCCTTTGTCGTGAGGTCTTAGATAGTATACATACTGTACATAATAACATAATGAACTATGAAGTCAATTAGTATCCTAATCTATTCAGATTCATCAGCAACGGTTCGTCTTGAACTTGTGCATCTTGACCTGATCTTCGAAGCAACATGCTTCCTCTTCCCAACTCCTAATGGCTTCTTCCTTGGATGCATCAGCTTCTTTTGAGCACTAGAATCAAACAAGTCTGGCACTCTGCTGCGCATTAGATTGTACATGAGTGATAATCCAGACATACTCTTGCCAATCCAATCATCATTAGTTGGCTTCCCCATCCAAGCAATAGCCGCCGGCATCACCTCCAATTCCATATCAAGGAACTCTTGCATCTTTGATTTATCACTGTTAGAGAAGTGAGTTTGTAGAATCTTCTGACGGGCAACTTCTGCCTTGTCCTTGTTCTCGTTCAATTCCAAATATGATAATAGATCGTCAGGCATGTTTATCTGGTCGTGATCCCAGCCAAGTGCTTGAAGAATGTGGTTAGAGCTGTACGTATCCATTATACTTGTTTTGTTGCAGACAAGGGTAGAAACAGCTGCCCACCCTCGCTCGGTGATCAAATTATCTTCATCTTCGTCAAGACATTCATCAAGATAAAACCGTTTTAAAGTCTTGTTATGTACCAATACCAAATCACTCATGAAGGCAGCAAGCGTAGCGTTATTGATTTTGTTTTCACCCAGAGTAAATTTTTCTAATGCAAAGTTGGGACTCTGTAGGTATCCGGTGAGAGCTTGCCAACCGGTAGGTGTAATCGAGTGATTGGCGTGCAAACTGAAATGCTTCAGCGAGCTCATATTTGAAACTAATGGTACCAAAAGTTGTAACCCTTCATCATCAATATTGTTATGACTTAGGTCCAACCTAACGAGGTCTAAGTTGGAATCTTGTAATGCATTGAAAAACGATACCCATCCTTGTGAAGTAATTCTGCCAGAGATATAATATATACTGAGTGCCTTCAACATAGTCATATTACACCTACTAAGAGCAGCTAAACCTATATCGCCAACTCTGTTACTGGCGATCTTAAGCTTCACCAATTGAGTTCCCCTTGCTTGTAATGTGTTGAAGAAGAACTGAAAGCCTGTTTCAGTAATTGATTTGTTATTACTTAGATCCAAAGACTTTAATGCATTAATATTGGCTAATGAAACCAAACCAGCATCGTTGATATTATTCCTTCCAATATCAAGACGTCTTATTGAACTTTGTGATAAGTGATTGAGTAATGTCTGCCAACCCCTACTACTGATAGATTTGTTTGACGATAGATTCAGAGCCTTTAGTGATGTACTGCTGATAGCTGCTGTCCCTAATAAATTTGTTGCATCGTCGTTTATAAGAGTACTGGGCAGGTCTAATTGAACCAATTTGCACTTTGGATGACGTAAGAAAGTTGAAAATGCCTGCCATCCAGCTAAAGTAATGTCGTTGTTGTTGTTGCTAAGACGTAACTTCTTTAATGTAATATTTCCTACTAATCCACCACATAATAAACCTAGACCCTCATCATCAAGTTGACAAAAGGAAAGACGAAGGTCCTTCAATTTGCACTTTGGATGTTTCAATACTTTCCCTAATGCGCTGAATACTATGCCTCCCATCTTACAAGTCTGAAATTCTAATTTCGTGATACTGGGGTGCCCACTTAGTCTTTCAACTAAACTACCACTAAATTCGTCGTCGATAATTGTATGGGTACCCAAATCAGTTATAGAACGATTTTGATATATACACGAGAAGAAGTCTTGAATTTGTTGTCTCGGCGGCACTTTGCGTTCCTCTCCCAATTGTCGCATCGACCAGTCATTATAGCACATAAATATATCCTTCAATTGAGTATTATTAGATATACAATCACCATCCTCTTTCCAATCAATTTTGCCGAAATGATCTTTGTGACTGTTCAATTCCATGCAGAGACGAGTGACAGACGGATCGTTCTGCTTGAGCCTTTGAAATACATCCATATTGAACTCAAGCTCAACATCTTCATCGTCGCTATCCTCCTCTACCATATCAATATTATCGTTATCATTAATTCCTTCATCGTTCTCCATATCTTCTTGGTGGTTTGCTGTATTATTCATAATGTTTGTTAGTACTATTACTTTTCGTGCACTGTGGGGAATAGTTATATCACTTCAGATATTATTAAATCCAACACTGCTAGAAAGAGCGTTAATAAACACCGATCTAGTGACTACACTGGTAGTATACCAAATGAATACTGAGGTACTTAATTACTATGCCGTGATATGAACCTACCCAAGCGAGTGAAGAACTTGTTTGTACTGTGTACTGAAACTCTCATAAAAAGATACCATTATCGACCACCACCAATTGAAAGAGTGATATGGCCGCATTATCAAAGAAGAGTACACTGTATCTAATAATCAGTCGACATTATATCGTACTGTCCATTCTATTACATTGAGTGATTGCGCTGACATACTATGCCCTCATATCATCATATATGGTTCCATCACACTCGTAATCGCGCTAGTAGCGTTTTGGGGATTAAGTGCACTTAAAAAGTGCCATATTGGACTTCACTTAAGTGCATTTAAGTGGCAGTTTGGGCCTTTATGGGAATAAACTTAAGTTTAAGTGATGTTGAGTTGACTTTTATGACTTAATCGGCCATATATTGGCCGATATCGAGAATTATGCAATCATGAAATGATGTAAATACAGTACTAATCAAGAGCTATCCAAAAATGCAATAAAAAGACACCAATTTTGAAATGTGGTCTAACCCCTAACTTATCTCAAGAGGGGGCTGGTCTCCATAGTCACATGTGACATAAGCGGTACTAACTGGTACTCAGTTTGTATGTAGCTTACTAGGTGATGTGACACAAGCGGTACTCACGTAGGGGTCTACGTAGAAATGTACCAAGCACTTAAGTGCACTTAAAAATGGCCTATATTTGGATTATTTTGCACTTAATCCCCAAAACGCTACGCGCTAGGATACGATAAACCGCCAGCCATCAAAACTCAATATGATGAATTGGTAGGCTCAAACAACAATATCACTCCAGTACTATATATAATAGTGGCTGAAGGTCAGAAGAGAGGTTTACTAGTTGATAGATGATTTTGTAGACTACTCGAGGCCCGTATCATATTATCTAGTACGATATCACATATAACTTCGAAGACATCAGCATTGCAATTTGCAATCAACACATCATTGCCATCATGAGACACAGAATACCATCAATAGTTATCAGATACTCTACTATATTTCTACTATACATACTAATAATCTTTATATCTGATTGTAGTAGGGTAGAATGCTTCACTCAGCCTACGCCGCCGCAGATATCAATACAAAATGGGTCATCAAAAATATCAAATTTAGTGTCTCAATATCATCATACATCAACATCATTGCAAAGGAAACAACACAGTACATTATACGCTACTGCTGATGAAAATAACGATGGCGAGACTATAGTAGCCTCTTCCCCGTCCAACGAACAACAACCAACAACTAAAACAGCAACAAGAAAACAACCAACATTAGCCGAATTAGAAGATTTAGAAGAGGCACGATTAGCACAAGAAGAAGAGGAAGAAGCAACCAAATTCAATAATGGACCATCGAATTTATATAATGATGTATATTCTGTTTCTACCAAGTCTATATCCCGAATAGACAATAGTGGCAGTAGTACTAACGGAGGTGAAGAAGGTAGTAGTAATGAAGATCCATTAAACATATCACCCCAAACTGAAATCCGATTAGCAAAAGCACGCGATACACTCCAAAACACACGTCTCAATGAAATGTTTGCCGAAGAAGATTTACAAAATTTAAAAAGACAACAAAAGATACAGGCGTTAATGGATGAAGATGATAAGATATGGAAAGAGGAACGACGTAAAAAAATGATGGGAAAGTATGCAGAGGTGGATAGTTGGGAGGAGGTTGAGAAGATGTTGTTGAAGGATAGAAAGAAGGAGGTGCAGGGTACGATCTGTGTTTTGTTCTGTGTATATTGTGCTGTGCGTGTGTGGGTACATGTGTATATTGTATGACATGCTGTGTGTTTTGTTTAGTGTTGTGAATTGTTTGGATTTGTTTGCTCACATCTTATGCACTTTTTTACACACACATCAACACATATAGAAATTGAAACAAAGGTAGCAATTGCAAAACAGTCTGGAGTTACCCTAACTATGCTAGAACCAGCCGATACTAATGCTGCAACATCTGATAACGACGAAGACAAAGACAATAAAAAATCCAACTTTAATCCAACAATTAGTGTTGCCGGTAAATCATCATGGTTTGCAAATGAAGCCGATGAAATGAAAATTGATTTAGAGTCCAAGTTTCAAAGTTTAAAAGATCAATCTACCGATGATACTGCATCTACAGCTACTGCTTCGGATACTGCCGCTGCTGAATCAAAAGATGATAAAGAAGAGGCACCAAGATTTGTAAATGGTAAACTTACATCACGTGAACAATTAATGGGTATATCAGTCGGATCAGCGGGCGGGTGGTCACTGGAAGTATTCCCCGGTGACTTTGTAGTACATCGAAAGTATGGTATAGGCCGATACGAAAAGACTGTCTTAAAACCAAAGACAAAATTAACAGATGAAGAACGAGAAGATGCCGAAACACGTCGGAAAGAAATCATAAATGAGTTAATGAAGGATGGACGACAGTTAGATGAGATACAACGTATAGTTGAAACATTTGGTACTGAGAAGGATACTGATCCAATTTCCAATCCATTGTCAACTTTATTGGAAATTGCCTATAGTGATGCAGTGGTACATGTTCCTATTGACAAGGCATATCGATTATCAAGATATAGGGCAGGCGATGCGGCCATTAAACCACGATTGAGTAGAGTAAAGGGTGAGGCATGGAGTAAGGCCAAACGTAAAGTAGAGGTATCCACAGTACAAATGGCCGAGGACGTATTGGCATTATATGCCACACGAGAAACATTAAATCGACCACCATTCAACCCAAGTAAAGAAAAGGAAGTGAAGGAATTCTCCAAATCATTCAAGTTTGAACCAACACCTGATCAATTCAAGTGTTTTGATGATGTAGAGAATGATATGGTATGGCGCTCACGACCAATGGATCGATTAATTTGTGGTGATGTTGGTTTTGGTAAGACGGAGGTTGCCATGCGTGCATTATTTAGATCCGTAGCCAACGGACGGCAGGCGGCATTATTGGCACCCACGGGTGTATTGGCGGCACAGCATTATCGAAATATAATGAAACGTATGGGTGAGGATACTGATCATGAATTTAATATTGCATTGTTAAAGGGTGGGATGGGGAAGAATACAAAGAAGGGACGTGAGTTACGTGCTGATATTGCCGAGGGTAAAGTTGATATTGTTGTTGGGACACATGCCTTATTATCGAATGGAATGGCTTTCAATGATTTGGGATTACTGACTGTTGACGAGGAACAACGATTTGGTGTCAATCAGAAGGAAAGGCTCAAGTTGATATGTAATTGTGTCGACGTGTTGACATTAAGTGCCACGCCTATACCAAGAACATTGCAAATGTCATTAAGTGGGATACGAGATACATCTACTATACGATCTCCACCACCCATGAGGAAACCTACCATATCATATGTCCAAGAGTTTGAAGAAAGTCTAATCCGTGATGCCATTGAACGGGAACTGGCTCGTGGTGGACAGTGCTACTATGTCGTACCACGGATCTCTCAACTAGAAGAAGCTGAGACATTACTCAAGAGGATATTCCCAGAGTTGCGTGTCATACAAGCACATGGACGTATGGCCAGAGGTAAAGCCGAAGAGAATGTAGCCGCCTTTGCTGAAGGGAATTATGATGTCTTACTTGCCACTACCGTTATTGAGAATGGAGTAGATATACCTCGAACCAACACAATTATTATTCAAAATGCTCAAGCATTTGGAATGTCAACTCTGTACCAACTTCGTGGACGTGTGGGTAGGTCAGACTTACAGGCATATGCATATTTCTTCCACAAGAATGACTTCCTTACGGAACAGTCTGCACAGAGACTGCAGGCCATGGCTGACTTGACTGAACTAGGTTCAGGATTTGATGTGGCCAATCGAGATTTGGAGATTCGTGGTGCCGGTTCCCTACTAGGTACTGAACAATCCGGCATGGCAGCAAGGGTCGGATTTGACCTTTACATGAGAATGTTAAAGAAGAGCATGCGTCAGTTACGTGGCTTGGATTTGCCTGTAGTGCCTCGAAGTAATGTCTTACTTCCCAGTGGAGAAGGTAGTATCGAGTGGGATGATGAAACAACAAGTATACCAGAGTCATACATTAAAGATGCCAAGGAACGATCCAAAGAAGAGTCGTTGGCACGCTTAGCCGAGAGTACACAACGACTGGTCGAGATTACAAACGCCTGGAAAGACACGTACGGTTCAATACCAGCTGAATTACAGAGTAATTTGAAATCACTGCATCTTCATACATGCCTCCGTCAACTAGGTATTGACGTTGTCGGACTAGATGAATCAACTGGTGACTGTATACTCCGTTCACCCGGTCTACGACCTAGGCACTGGGCCATGATTTGTTCCAAACTACCCAAGGGATCACCACCCAAAGGTCTTGATGTTATATTTCCCGCTCGCTTCAGCTTCTCGGAAGATGATACCGAGATTACTGGTGGACAGAAGATAGATTTGAAAGAGCTGCTAGGCAACCCTAAGTACAGTGACGACGACGAAGAATGGGATGCTCTAGATGAAGAAGAAGTCGAGGCTATGAAGGAGATATCATCTGCAGCGAATGTGAAAGACTTATCAGAAGTAGATATAGACGGCTATCCTAGATTTATAGTCAAAGGACTTGGCAAGTCAGTCAAGAAGGGATCGAGAGTGGATGCTCTTCTCAAAGTACTGCTACCTCCATCCAAGGTTGTATTTAAGAAACAACAGAAGGATAAAGAGAAGGCAAAGGTGGCAGCCGAATTGAGAGAAAAGAGAGAACTGATAGCAAAACAGAAGAAGGAACAAGAGAAGCTTAACTCAAGGAGAATGGGGTATGCCCAGTACTAGATGCTAATGTAAATACAATGCAGTTTACACATAACAAATGAAGTACCATGCTATCTAGACACTAGGAGCAGTTAAATCCATTTAAATGTTATCAGAATAAACTATGAATCTCAAATCATCATACCTTTCTAACACCTTCTAATATACATATCCCATTTTGCAATACATTTACTAACCGCTTTTCTGCAGTTTTATAATACAATATCATACATACATCTTATTATCCCATCTCATGATATCAAATCTCTCAACTTCTTCTGAATTCTCATTCGTCAAACACATCTTATAAAACCGTGTATGGTAACCGCTCCAAGCAGTTACCATATGACAACGTCAAACCATCTTCTCATTGCAACACAACAAACTCTTGTGATAATGACCTAGCACCGAAATCACTTCGTCGTCGACAAGATGACTTCACATCAATCATTCGGGGTACATTATCATCAACTTCACTCGATTCACACCATTGAATAGATTCCTGATTAAACAGATACAAATCCAATTCACTAGTAAAGGCTGTCCTTCCTCCTTTTGGTTCGTGATTATCGTCATCGCCTCGGCCTCGTTTTTGTGCAGCTCGTCGTAGCCTTATCCATTCCTCCATATCGATCTTCTTCTTCTTCCTGGTCACGCGGACGACGCAGGGTATCTCAAAGTCAGACCATGATGGTCCTCCTGCGCCGCAGCTACGCTCATCGTCAGTAGTCAGCTGTGTACAACCTGCCGTGTCACATGTTGATAAGGTTAGTACATCAAGTAATGATGTGTGTAAATTCTTAACAGTTGACATGAGAGAATCATAGTCGAGTATACTACTGTGTGCTTGCTGTTGCTGCCGATCATGTTCTTCTTGCACCTTGCACACGTGACCTACATTATCGATTATAATTTCATACCCTACACCTTCTCCTTTAACTTCGGTTGTTGCTGGGTTGTTATTGGTGGTACTTTCACCGCCGGATGCAAACGAGGATATCGTTGCAACTAGTTGATCCATTATGTGTATTCTTTTTGCAATATGTTAATGCCTGTATTGTCTAGATGTTATGTATACTATTACCATTATTGCAACGAATGTTTTGGTAACTCGTTATTCGATGCCATCAACTTGATGTTCATCCTGCTTGATGTTCTCGATCTTAGGACTTGCCACCACCCTTTTAGGTTGCATAAAGCAGATGCCAACGACAAATCTGATTACCAGACAGAATATAAAACCTCCTGAGGGTATATGAAAATAGGGGTTATATAACAAAAAGATACTTTAGTTACAAATACTATATGATATTGCAAAGGGGGTTTAATTATTTGAAGAGGGGGTATGTAAATTTGGGTTTTTATGATACCATTATTTCTCGTATTCTTTCTCATTTGATCTAGGAGGACTCGTGTGCTAGAGCTGAAAAAAGCAAGTATATTGCTTACCTAAACTGATTTAGTTAGGAACCCGTGTAAAACTAAATCAATATTTATTATTTATTATCATTCGGTATGGTATGTTCTCCTACTAAACGGTGCGCGGCGAGTGAGTGAATAGCAATAGGCAAAAGGTATGTAAACTCGGTATATATGTGGGCGGCTGTCGCGGGGATCTTTTATCTGAGCAGATCATGTGCACAAGTTGGTGCATCTCAAGTTTATGAATCTGTGGTTCATTGCAATTCATAAATAACATTATATACCTCTATCTATCTGTCTCTACCCTATGTATTCAGCCGCTGGTAGATGAACAATTGGGTGATTTATCTTTTATTTAATTCCCGCGAGCAACTTATCAACAATACTTATAATAACATAGTCAGTGCCCAACAACGTACAACCAACAAACCAACACACAAGATGGACGGCTCAAACCAACTAGACGATAACAGTGATATTGAAGAATATGATATCGATTATGAATATGATGATTCGGGACACTTTGAGTTTAACAAGAATACATTTGAAAGACTCAAGAAGAATGATCCAGCTATCAATAGTCTATATGTACAATTGGGTCGTTCGTATAATGACAAGGGCGAATATTCGTTTTTCAATAGTATTAATTGGAAAGAAGATGGCGATTGTATTGTCAACAATACACATATTAAGGCATTACGTTTAGCTTATCATCATCATTGGGGAGAGGACGGGGAAGTTAGCACGTTACCAACTAGACAACAATTGGAAGACTTCTTCTCATGTATATATCACAATCGATCCATCACTCAGCTTAATACCCATTCAAATATTCATGATGCCTTTGGTTGGAGTTTAATTGAGGGTCTACTTGGCCACCCAAGTATAACCAAATTAGATGTTGACGGCGTTAAAATTAAAGGGGGAAACATAGGATACAAAGTATTAGGAAAAGTATCAAAACATCCCGAGTCCAAACTGAAAGATCTTCGTCTTTCATGTTGTGATCTTGATAATGAGAGGATGAGAATGTTATGTGATGAAATTGTTGGCAACAGTTCATTGAAGAGGTTAGACCTTACCGGCAACAAAAAAATTACATCAGTTGGCTGGCAGGCGTTTTCAACTGTTTTACACCATCCAAACTGCAAATTGGTTCAGTTAAGACTCTTTCGTACTGTATTGAATGATGCAGCAGCACATGTATTAGGAACTGCTATTAGTGGTTGTTCATCACTGAAAGATATAAATCTTGCTTACAACACTAGATGTACATATTGTTCTGTCAGCAGTGCTGGGTGGAAGTCATTGCTCAATCAGTTATCACAAAGTCAAAGTACATTAGTAAAACTGAACCTCTACAATAATCAAGTGGATGATGCTGGTTTAGCTGCATTGGCTGATATTGGTGCATTAAAGTCTTTGGATGTGGGTTGCAACTATTCAATTACCCCATCAGGTTGGTGGACATTCTTCAATTCATTACAAAGGAGGGGCATTCAATTGAAGAAGCTTGTCATCTCACAAAACAACATTGGGGATGTAGGTATTGCTGCACTTGGTACTTTATTGAGCAGTATGCCAGTGAAGTCACTAGAGTTGAATTGTATATCACATACATCTGATGACGAATCAGCCATAGGAAATTTGAGTTTGAATAATATACCAGGATGGGTAACTTCACAAGGTTGGCAAACACTATTCACTGCATTACAACTCACCAACTTGGACTTAGTAAAATTGGATCTTGGTAGTAACAGTATTGATGATGAAAGAATGCAGCTGTTAGTACCGTTACTTTCAAGAATGAGCTCTCTAAAGTTTCTTAGTTTGAGTCGGAATGAATTGGTGTCACCTACCGGCTGGCAAGCACTCGAAGGCTATCTGCAGATTCCCAACTTTGCATTGAATGAACTTGAACTGAATGAAAACAACATTGTCGATGACGCATTAGTTGCCTTTACAACGGCCTTGGTACAAAACAACACTCTGAAACGGCTTTGTCTTGATGGAACTTACGATGAGGATACTGAAGAATACAATAGTTTGATTACCGAGAAAGGGTGGGAAGCCGTTTCTACCCTCCTTTGCAACAAAACAAGTATCATAGATACCTACAACTCCAACCACACGCTCCAAGGCCTCAGTGAAGACGAACACGACCATATGAATCTACCTAATGATCTTTTATCATTTCTAGAATTGAACGAGAATAAAGACAAAGCAGAAGTTGCACGGCAAAAGATTCTACAAACTCACTTCTCAATATCTGATGATACATCAAAGTTACAAGGGTTACTTGACACGGAATTAGAGATGATGCCAACTGCTATTTCTTGGATTGGAAGGCCATTAACTATGGGTTGGAGGGGCACAAATGTATCAGGTCTGTCTCTCATGTTCAATCTATTGAGGAAGATGCCAGACCTTTTTAATCCGAGTGCACAAAAGAAGTCAGGCACAGCAACAAAGAGGAAACGTGATATAACTTCCGGATTATGAAATGTTATTGGGTCTTACAGAAGAGTTCTAGACTCGGCTTCCATATTCACTTTAGTTAAGACTAACTTCTGGTTTACCCGTTGTACATATAACACACAAGTTTACGACTAATACCCCTCATTTCAACCATACGCTTAAATCAGTAGTATAATAAATACTATATCCCATTCACACCTGGACATTGCATTCTAAATCAAGACTTGGTAAATCATCTGAGTTATCAGTAACATAATCAGCTAACGCATCACAAGTTTGTATATCATTATCAACTTTCTTATAGACAGCCGTACTTTGATATCCCCATAATGACGTATTGGCATTAAATGCATCATTACTAGGGTACCAAGCAAAGATACTAATTGATGCTGTATCCTTGGATAAAAATCTCCATATGTGTTGAATGTAAACTTGATTCGGTTGTGTCTTTGGTGCTACTGTTGCTGTACTGTTAAAGTATTGGAAGAAGGTTGCCTGGCTTCCATCTGGTGACAAACTACCAATTGTTGGACTGAAGATGCGCGTTTCACAGTTTATGGAGATGAAAGAGAGATGATTGTAACATATGTTAGTGTGCATGTGCTTTGCAAAATGAGCACATGAATTAACAAGATAAAGCAATACTAACGCGGACTTTCCTGTCAGCACCAAAGTAAGTAATTGGTGGTTCATCTACACCAGTACTTGCATGTCGAGTGAAGCCACATCGATCTCCCTCAAATAGATATTCGTTTTTGGGTGGCGTTCGAGTGCTCGGTCGAAAGACATAGGTTAGATATGCTGATAAGTTCACTATATCCAATTCATCAAAGGCATCATTCTGTTCTCCGGTTACCATTAAAGCATTAACTTGGCCACATACTTGCCATACTCCGTGTAATTCTGTAGGTGATGGGCCGTCACCACTGTTTAATGTCATAGCTGATGATGATGATGCCATTGTTGTTGTTGCCGATAATTCTCTCAGCTCATTGACACGTACAAAACTTAGACATGCAATAATCAAGGCACTGAGTGCTATTGCAAATGTGCAACATCCTCCGCCGGCGTATATAACTTGCGTCTCTCCCATTGTTATTAACTCGCTCACCAATTTGTATCTTTAATATCTTTATGTAAATGGGAGTCTTTGATAAATAAATGGGAAATCCAATAAATTACTCTCACCACGATCTTATTAGGGGTAGCAAGCATTACTAAACGGAGCGGCCGGCGGTAGTAGACTGCTCCAATCAAATAGCAATTGGCAAAAGGTATGTAAATCAGGTTGTATGGTTTTGTGCTCATACCATATTTATGGGCGTGAATCTTTTCTTGAGCACATCTTGTGCACAAAGTTGGTGTATCTCAAGTTTAACACATGATTGGTTCATTGCAATTCATTATTGTACCTCTTTGTATTGTATCCAGCCGCTGATATTCTAAGAGTATACTAATCAGTTTTTAATACCTTTTCCTCATTCAATTTCCACAAGATACTCAACCAGTAAGTGTGCATCCCAATCGATAAAAGCAATCCATCTGAACAAACATAAACAAAGATGGAGGACATAAACCACCAAGATATTGATATGAACCATAATGATGATAATAATATTTCTGATAGTGATAGTGATGTAGGATATGAATATGTGTATACACCAGTAGATGATAGTATGACGTACACAAGATTAGACAATAATACATTGCAAAGACTCAAGCAGAATGATCCAAATCCAACTATCAATAAACTATCTATTCGATTGAATCATGATAATGGTTCTTTTTTTAATAGTATTGATTGGAAAGTGGATGGTGTTTGTATTGCTGACAATACACAGTTAGAGAAGCTGTTCATATCTCATGGGCATATTGACGGACGAAATTATATTTTGGGAGAGCAAGGGCACAACTTACCTACCAGACAGCAACTTCAAGACTTCTTCTCGTGTGTGTATAGGAGCAGTTCTATTAATTACATAAAGTTTCATTCAATTCAAATTATCGATGAGTTTGGTGGGGGGTTAATCGAGGGATTATGTGGTCATCCTAGTATTGAAACATTAGACATTGGTCATGGCAGTATAGAAAGTGTAGCATGTATTGCAATAGGGAAATTATTGAAACACCCTGCATCCAAATTGAAGGATGTTAGTCTTAACAGCTGTCAACTGGATGATAATGGACTCAGTATTGTGTGTGATTCATTGTTGGGTAATAGTAGAATGATGAGGCTAAACCTTGATGGCAACAAAAAGATTACTTCTATTGGATGGGGTGCTCTTTCCACCGTTTTGCAACATCCAAAGTGCAAGTTGGTCAACTTACAACTATATGGTGCTGAAATTAATGATGAGTCAGCAAATATATTGGGCATTGGTCTAAGAGGATCATCAGTTAAGGCATTAGATCTCAGTTACAATCAGTCTATCAGTAGAACAGGGTGGCATACGTTATTCAATCAGCTATCACAAACTTCAATTGTACATCTAAAACTCATTATTAACAATATTGATGATGCCGGTCTAGCTGCACTGGCTACTATTGGTACATTAAAGTCATTGGATCTTAGTTACAACCAGTCAATAACACCATTGGGCTGGTATACATTCTTCATTTTGTTACAAAGGATTGGAATCCAATTGAAGAAACTTTCTATCTCTGGGAACAACGTTGATGATGTTGGTGTTGCCGCTCTAGGAAGTTTAATGAGTCATATGACATCACTGGAAGCACTAAATATAGATACCATGATAGATGGCCCTAACAGCATTACTCCACATGGCTGGGTATCATTTTTCACGACATTACAAGATTCCAACAACACAAGATTAGCGGAACTATGCCTTCATTCGAATCAGATCGATGATGAGGGAATACGACAATTGGTACCCTTAGTTTCAAATATGACTTCTCTAAAACATCTAACTTTGAATAACAATCGCTCGGTAACACCTACCGGCTGGCTAGCACTATCGGACTATCTACAAAGCCCTAACTTTGCATTGAAAGAACTTTGTCTATTTGATAACAATATCAATGATGATACAGTGGCTGCATTTACAAGTGCATTGGTACATAACAAAATTTTGGAATGGCTTACTCTCGACGATTGTCTCGATGAAGATGAAAATGAGTTGATAAGCGAAAGAGGTTGGGATGCCATTTCAGCTCTCATTTGCAACAAAACAAGTATGATTGATACCTACAACTCCAACCACACACTACATAGTGTCTGTTATTATATTCCGGTTGAACTTGATTCGTTGTTGGATCTGAATAAAAACAAAGACAAGACAGAAGTTGCACGTCAGAAGATTCTACAGACCCACTTTCGAACAGAAGACAATGATACAACTAACATGCAAGTGTTGCTTGATTTGGAATTGGAGGTGATGCCGGTGGCTATTTCTTGGATGGGGAGGCCAACTCACGATGATTCCTGGAGAGGTGCTAAAGTATCTGGGATGTCTCTTTTGTACAATCTTATGAGGAGACTACCAGACTTGTTCGATTCTAATGCCCAGAAGAAAACTAATGCTGAAGCAAGTAAGGACTAAAAGCAGAGAAGATAATATGTCTGATACCTTAGCTAGTTTAAGTTTTATTCTCACAATGTCTAGTTATTTGTTACCAACAGCTAAAGGAAGGAAATGCATAGAAAGTAGTTCTATTGCAACTTCATTCGACAGAATAGGCCACTTTGATTCTTTTGATTTTTACAATGAATTGGGAGTCTTTGATAAATAAATGGGAAATCCACCATAAACTCTCCACTACTATTACTACTATTAAGAGACCACCTTAAGGCATTACAACGGAGCGGCGGTAGTAGACTGCTCCAAATAGCAATTGAAAAAAGGTATGTAAATCCGGTATATATGGTTTTGGGTATGACGAGAATCTTTTTTGAGCACATCATGTTCACAATATTGGTGCATCTCAAGTGATTGGTTCATACATACTGCAAATCATAACAGCAAATCATAACAGTATCATACCTCTTAGTATTGATGTTCAGTCGCTAATATTCTAAGAAATATACTCAGCTTATCCTATTCCCGTAGCATTCAATTACCTAAGTCTCTTGGTACACTTCTATATTATACATAAATAACAACAATTACACCAAACTCACACAAATTAATATAGTACACCTACCTGGTTATCTAGCACAAAGATTCAGATGGAGGACAACCCAAACCACCAAGACGATATTGATATTGATATTAATGGTGATGATAGTGATGATGAAGGATATGAGTATACTCCAGGAGGTGATTGTACTTTCTTCACGACATTATCTACAAATTCATTGCAAAGACTCAAGCAGAATGATCCAAGCTTGACTAATATTGTATTAGCCTTATCACATTTTATTGACGGGAAATATTTTTTCAATAGTATTGACTGGAAAGTAAATGGTGATTGTATTGCTAGTAATACACAGCTAGAGAAGCTGGCTATAATTTTTGGACGTCACAATCATCCCTATTATATTTTAGGAGACGAAGGACATAACTTACCAACGAGACAGCAACTTCAAGACTTCTTCTCATGTGTATATCGAAACAGTTCTGTTAAATACATTAGCATTGAGTTAATTCAAATTGACAATGAGTTCGGTGGGGGTTTAATCGAGGGATTAAGTGGTCACCAAAGTCTTGAAACATTAATAATTTGTAATGGCAGTATAGAAAGTATAGGATGCACTGCAATAGGAGAAGTATTGAAACATCCGGCATCCAAAGTGAAGCATCTTAGTCTTATCAAAAGTCAACTTGATGATAATGGACTCAGTATTGTGTGTGATTCATTGTTGGGGAACAGTACATTGAAGAAGTTAGACCTTAGCGACAATCGCATTACATCAGTTGGCTGGCAGAGACTGCTACCTGTATTACAGCATCCAAGCTGCAAATTGATTGAGTTGGGGTTAGTCCGTACTGGAATTAATGATGAGAGGGCAAATATATTAGGTAATGCTCTTCATGGTACATCATCATTGAAAGAACTGAATCTAACATCCAACGAATCAGTTAGTAGTGCAGGGTGGCAAAGGTTATTCAATCAGTTATCCGAAACTACAATAGTACATCTACAACTCGTTTTTAATAACATCGATGATGCCGGTCTAGCTGCCCTGGCTACTGTCGGTTCATTAAACTCATTGGATCTTCGTCGCAATCAATCAATTACCCCATCAGGCTGGCGGACATTCTTCATTTTGTTACAAAGGATTAGAATCCAATTGAAGAAGCTCTCTATCTCTGGGAACAATGTTGGTGATGAAGGTATTGATGCTTTGGGAAAATTGTTGAGCACTAAGGCTCTTTTGAAGACACTGGAATTGAACGAGCTGTCAGATTATGGCCCTGGCAACATGATTACTTCAAGTGTTTCTTCACAAGAATGGATATCACTATTTACGAAGTTAAAAGATTCCAACAACTTGACAAAACTAGTGGAACTGCACCTTCAGTTAAATCATATAGATGATGAAGGATTACGTCATTTGGTATCCTTAGTTTCAAGTATGTCCTCACTAAAATATCTCAACTTGAATTCCAACCGAAGAGTATCACCTGCTGGCTGGCAAGCACTATCGGACTACCTACAAAGTCCCAACTTCGCATTAAAAGAAATTTGTCTAGATAACAACAATATCAATGATGACGCTATAATAAAGTTTGCGGGGTTATTGGTACACAACAAAACTTTGGAATGGCTTGATCTTTATGAATGTCTTGATGATGATGACTACTTTTTAATCACCGAGAGAGGATGGGAGGCTCTTTCAACTCTAGTTTGCAACAAAACAAGTATCATGGATACCTACAACTCCAACCACACACTTCGACACGTTGGTGATCACAACGCGATGAATCTTAGATCGTATTTACATTTGAACAGTAACAAAGACAAGGTCGAAGTTGCACGTCAAAAGATTCTACAGACTCACTTCTCTGATAATGACACATCAAAGATACAAGAGTTACTTGATATGGAACTGAAGATGATACCAGCTGCTATTGCTTGGATTGGGAGGCCTACATCTATCGATTGGACTGGCAAGAAAGTGTCTGGATTGTCAACTATGTTCAATTTGATGCGTAGACTACCAGATCTGTTCGATTCGACTGCTCAAAAGAAGCCTGGTATAGCAGCAAAGAGGAAACGTGGTATCGTTTAACCGTGAGTTTCTCTATATGTACAAGGGAACAGTAGCTAGGCTCGGCTTCTATACCTATTCATGTTAGTTAAGCCGCCTAAACTAACTTCTTTCCCCCTGTTGTATTTGGAAGGGTACGACTGTGTCTGGATTGTCTCTAATGTTCAATCTGATGCGGAGAGTGCCTGATCTGTTTGATTCGACTGCCCAAAAAGAAGAAGCCGTCTGCGGCAATGAGGAAGCATGGCGTTTAGCTTTGGTTTAAATAGATTTGGTATCCCTGATGTACATATATTTAAACTTATGTTTACTCTGACCTATTTCCCCACCAATTCCTCACCACATATCATTCTACATATCTAGTGTACACGCCAAACACAACCGCTTCCCTTTCTTCTTCTCTCCAAACATCAAATCACTCCCAAGCTTGCCAAGTACATTGCTTAAACGATCTCCTACCCCTTACTGCCTCACTACTACTACTACCATTCATATCATCATCACTCTTCCTCGTTGCCGACAATGTCAACAACCAATGGCTTAACGTTGCCAATGTATCACAAGCTAGATACTGGGCCATGGCATTACCCTGCTCCTTCTTACTCTTACCTCCTCCAGCAGACGATGAGGCATCGTTATTAGCCAAAGCCAATAATGTGGCCGTACATCCCGGGGTATTTGTCATGGTAACCAAGTTGAACGGATCATCACTCAAATTCTTCAGCGTATGTAATGCACTTAGCTGTTGATCTGGACAATCATGTCGAAACGCTGCTTTGGTAATATTCCCAAGTAAGTCGGGTGTATTTGCCAACTCTTGACGACAGTTACTTGTACATGACAAGTTTTGTAACGCATACGCTGCACATTTACCTAATTCCACATCTTCAATTAATGTTGATTCAATATACCGTACAAATGTCCCAACTAAATCATATACCTTGTAAACCAAATAATAGCTATTATCAGGATGACGTGTCAAATTAGTTAATATTGCAATACATAATATCTTCGCTGCCATTTCCACACTATTATCATTGGCAACATTTACCAATGCATTTAATACACAATCCGTCCGTGCCAACGTGCTACTAACATCTTTATTCTTGGATAAATGTAATAACATTTTTAATACACATAATCGTGCACCAACAAATACCTTTTTATCTTGTATTGACATTCGTTCTAATGCACCATTTTTATTGACCTCGAGGACACGTCCCATGGCATACATTACTAACCGATTGGTAACTACTTCTTTACGATTCTTCTTAGCTAAGAATGATGTAGCTAAGCATGCCGCATATCGAATTTGTGGATACTTGTCAGCCATGTTACGAGCTAGCGCTTCGGGAGTCTGCGGAAATAGGTATACTAATTTCCAATTCTCTTCTGGTACACATAGATGCATTAAGGCATTGATACATCGTGTCCTTTCCTCCTCGGTGGCATTTACTGCACATAATACTGACGTGATGGATGGTACCACACCCTTCGTCCGTGCCAATGGTATCTGATTTGCTTTATGTAATGTCAATGTCTTGATTGCGCCACAGGCATTTACACGACGTAAGTGTGATGTTTGTTCAAAGTCTGTTAATACATCTAATAACTTGGCAAGTGATGGATCAGGTGAACGCAGGTCAGATAATAGTTTCTTTTGCATTTTTGTGCGTGGCGAGTCAGTATCGGATGGTTTGAGCAAGGCAAGGGCAGCGGCGGATGCTATTGATTGTGCTGTACGATTATTTTCCTTATCGATTATAGCTTGCTGTTGTTGTTTGCTGTGTGATGATTTAGATGATGAGGACTTGTTTGGTGACTTGTTGGGAGTTGAGGGTGGACGAGATGATGAGCTACTCTTTCGAGATTTGGGTGAAGATCGTACCGATGCTGATGATGTTTGACGCATATTATTATCACCTCCATTATCATCACGACTATCACGCGGACTAGGTTTGATACGAGGTGGACTATTCATATTATGGGACGCCCCTCCTGACGACGAAGACTTACTACCACTACCACCTGATCGACGTGATCGTTGTCTCATTTTAGATGGACTAATTACATTTTCAGATGTGATTGATGATTGTGATGAGTACTTTGATGATGACGGCATATTTGTTGCTTTAGAGTTCTTGTCAACGAATAGATCAAGCTCAAACCCGCTGGCCATGGTGTATACTGAACACTGTGTTGTAGACTACGTTATGGAGGCCGCCTCCTTACTATTATTGAGAGTCGCCAGTCTCTCCTTATGCTGAATTGTGGCGGCAAATTCTCAATATTATTTTTTGAAGTATCAACTTGCAAATGGTATCCTGGGTATCTTACGACATCTTATGCATTGATAAACCGGTACGACAACTTGACTGAGTGACGGTAAGACAAATTTTCTACTGCCACAATGACGCCAAGCTATGACTTGCTTCTATTGTATTCTATTGTGTTCTGACGACATCAAATAGTGAACGTAAATAATGCAATCCTATGTTTTTTCTGCATATCCTGTGCCTAACTCTGCCTTATTATAATTGCAAATAGCCTCATCGCATAAACAATATAAAGGCAGTATACTATTTATCCAAAGAAGAGCATAATAAGATCCTGGAGATCAAACAAAGCCGTACAAAACAAGTACAAACAAGCGCACTACCTATTGCAAATTGCAATTTAATAATAACATTTCTCCGAAATCATGACAACATTCGACAACACAGATCTATCAGCGGCAGCTTCTGCTATCAAGCCACAACTTGAAATAGAAAGATTAATAACTACTGGTGCCATCTATAATCCAAACACAAGCAAAAAAGAACGATATG
>Ga0214477_100206_pt1 | contig 41246 bp, 32 predicted proteins | sample M1_20Mar14CPVII9_FD_165058 | JGI IMG/M metagenome (GOLD analysis project Ga0214477, IMG submission 165058) | Marine eukaryotic communities from Monterey Bay, California, United States - M1_20Mar14CPVII9sort6BwellC16 | ecosystem: Environmental > Aquatic > Marine > Unclassified | place: USA... | reverse complement strand
TTTCAACTCACATTACTGATTACTGAAGGAGCAGAGCAGGAAATATTATACCAGGGAGGGAAGGCAATAGCACAGAGGTTAGGCGTCGTATTGTGTAACCACTTCTTTGATTGTCCTTTAATCGGTAGTGCTTCAGATTAGCTGATTAAGTGTCTGCTTTTCAAGCAAACAACAAATAGGGCTGATTGTGATCTATGAAAAAGGTTTATGCTATCTCTTATATAATATAATATTATACGACACACATACTGGTCAATAATGGGAGCATCAGCATCTAAGATAAAGTTCAAAGAGTCGCTAACATCACTAACAACGAAAGATATATCATCAACAGATACAGAATTCTGGGATGAACTGTGGAAGACACCATCATCATCTGAGGAAGTATTTGAATTACTAACACCATCTAATGCTCGATTATTGCGTGACGACAAATTTGATAATTTGGCAACACTGTTTACACAGGCCACGGCACAATTATGTCAAATTGTGGAGACGCCGTATACTATATACTTTGATCAGGCATTGAATTGTGTACGAGTATTAACTAGAATTGTACCATTTTTATTAGAAAAGGGCGGTAATGATGAATTAGGTGAGAATGATTCTAATGTTGAGATGTTATGCTGGGGTGGAAGTGGTATGGAAGATAGAGATATAGATATTGATGAGAACGACAAAATAGAAGAAGAAGATCCCGCCTCAATTGATGAAGATGCTGACAAAAGTACTTCATTAGAAGAAACCGAGAATAATAAAAACGATAATGAACAGGAAAAAGAGCCTCAAATACCGTCGGAAATCATAGAGAATAGTAAGGAAGAAGTAGAAGAAGATAGTAAAAGAAAAGATGATGATATATCATCCAGTATTAACGCTGGATATGAATTGTATGAGAGTGGTAGTGAAAAGGATGAAAGTATCACTACTATCACTGATACTAACCAAGTTGAGGTAGAGGAGGAAGAAGAAGAAGTAGTAGAAGGTGATGATACGGAAGATGACAATGAGCCATTAGCCTTATTAGTTGTTCATGCAGCTATGCACATGCTCTTCTTGCCACAGTTTACATGTGAATTCTATGAAGAGGATGACACATATGATGATCAATCTGACGATGAACAATCTGATGAGGAAGTAGATCAAAGAGAAAACGGAATAGAGAGTGATGAAAAAGTAGATGCGGGGCTGATAAACAAGCCTCGACGAATCAGAAAGGGAATTAGATTAACACCTCGTCCAGTGGGCATTGTTTGGGCACCAGGAGTTGGATTCACGGTCGATGGTATTTGCCATGTTGGTAGCCGAGCAGCCACTGCAACCAACGGAAAGAAGAATAAACAATCTGGTGCCATACAACCATCAATGAAGCTCAATCCAGAGGCAGCATATACACGCAAATATGATAAGAATCGTATTGAGGTACTTCGTTTACTTCTAGCAACGTGTTCTGATCCACTATTCACATCGGCTGATGAATACAATCCTTTGGCATCTCGTTGGATGGCGGTAGCAGTCGCGGCAGATTCACCAAATGCTCCTTGTCTATTTTACTCATTGCTAAATACAGTCATATCATATGATCCGAGAAATGCATCCTTTGGAGGGATGGCTAGTCAGTTTACTGACACACATATGCAGCTTGTTGAATTGAGTGCACAGATATTGTGTGTTTTATTAGATTGTGGTTCATCTGGAGATCCTGTACCATTTGAGAATAAGAGAGGTGAGCCAGTTGTGAAATCATCAGAGGCAGATAAGGTCGGCTTTAACATCTTTAGGACTCTGCTTGCGCGAATTGATAGTGGAAAGGATTTGAATACATTATATAGAGGATTTGTCAGATTACTCAGAAATATGTTCGAGAGCAAGAGCAAACTGTTGCCCACGTCTCAAGCTAGATTGGAATGTCATCAAGAGCTATTGATATTACTTTGGAAGACACTGTGAGTACACTTTTGACATGTCTTTGTACTATGTGAGAATGCGATTCCCTCTAACTCCAACGTTATCTTCCCATATTCACAGAGAAGAGAATCCATTATTCTTAGACTTTATACTCACGAGATGTGATGTGTGTGAACTTGTTGTTCCAATATGTTACTTGATGTATGTGTCAAGGAAGGATGCCTCACAAGTAGGTCTGATACACATATGTACCTTCATTTTATTGAAACTATCTGGTGAAAGGAGCTTTGGTATTAGTTTGAATCGACAATTCAAGACCAAACTACCATGTGATTTGCCACTCTTCTCGGGTAGTCATGCTGATTTGGTTAGTATTACATTGCACAAGATTATGGTTAATGGATCTCAGAGGCTAGTGCCTCTATATTCTTGTTTCCTCACAATTGTCTGCAACTTTAGTCCCTATTGGAGATCAATGAGTTTGGTCGCCTCGGTGAAGTTAGTAAATCTATTTGAACTCTTCTCCTCGCCAAAGTTTTTGTATTCAAGTGAAAGAGCATACCAGAACTTGAAGCTTTTGATTGAAGTATTCAATAATATCATTCAGTATCAGTACAATGGTAATCAACACCTTGTTTATGCCATTGTGAGACGAAAAGACTCCTTTGAGAGCTTGGTCAATTTAACTTTGCCCAATGCATTCAATCAATGCAACACGGCATTTCCTGACTCGGCCAAGAACACAAACTTTGACGCAGAGATGGAAGATCGAGCTGCCGAGGTAGCTGCAATATCAATGCAAGATGTAGACGAGACAGGCGTTCCAGTTACTGAAACAGCAACAACGACAGATAAGGACTCTTTGAAGAAGTCCACAGGGAGGTTTGTACCGACAGAAGAATGGATGACAGAGCTCAAATCTACCCTGCCATTAGAAACTGTCAGTCGTCTTCTACAACATCTTGTTCCTGTAGTAGATGATATGTGTCAGCGTAAGAATGGAGTTGTGGACGAGAAAGAGATCTTAGAGGTGTTTAAAGACATAACAATGGTTGGCTTACTGCCTGTCCCTCATGCAATTGTTATACGAAAGTATCAACCAAATCAGTATACCTCAATTTGGTTCACAGCATTCATGTGGGGTGTGATCTTTTTGAGAAGTCAAAAGCCTCCAATCTTTGACGGAGAGTGTATTGAGTTGTTTAACGTATCTAATGATGAATGAGTTAGGATCTTCAAACGATATCGTTTCATTGATATACTGTTTTGTTACTTTACAACATTTTATACAACATTAGTTCATAATGTACTCTACTTTGCATCATCATCATTATCATCTGGCCTCTGGCTGATCATCACTTGGTGTGTAGAAATAGCTAAGCGCCGACATAAACAGGCCACTTGCTGTGGTACCTGAATCGTCAACAGGAGTTTCTTTGGCTTCCCCAGATTTAAGACTTGGTGTTAGTGATGCATGGCCGTGCCATACCCCACTAGAGATTGATATTGTGATGTCGTCATCAATACAAGGGTCATCCTCACAAAGTACCTCCTCTTCTTCTGCTGAGCTATCATCGTCTCCTGACATTCGAGATGCCATTCTATCTTTTCTCTCCTGTTCTTTTATCCTTGCTCTCCTCTCCTCTTCCCTTAATCGGAGACCTTTCTTGACCATATCATATTCGTCCTGCTTCTCTTGTATCCTTCCTAATATCATGTGCCTCCAATCTCTTACAAACCAAATAAGTGTACCCACTACAGCAAATAGCGTACTCCATGTTGTGAAATACAGATTGCCAAGTAACGATGCTGCTCCTCCCGGCATCGTTGTAATACATACCGTTATTATCCAAAGGAAAGCAATTATATGAATGAAGATACCTTCGACGAAGAATCTATCGAGATTTCAAGAGCAAGATGTTAGACTGATCAAGTTGGATAGAGAGTGATGAGATACAAACATCACTTACTCAACATCACTCTTCACATTATCCACATTGTTGACATTCTCTCGAAAGATCTCAGCTAATACCCATGCAAAGGATGAAACAAAAGTAAGGCATGTGACGAAGAATAGAAGAGTCCACTCTGCTTGTTTCACATCACTGTACAGTTTGAGCACATATGGGGCATATTGCGCTCCCTCTTCCCAGTTTCTGAATGTGTCTAACACGAAGAGAAAGTCTGCAAAACTCCAAATGAAGGTAATAATCCACATTGGACATCTGTTAGGCCAGCTTTTGACAAATCTTTCAAACGAGGCTCGACCTGTACATGTACACCATCTTTCCAAAGTCCACATTGATGCCCAGAGGCATAGCCAACTTGAAAAGTATAGATTATATTGTTCCTTTCCTTCACCTCCAGGTCCTCTTATCGTTGTGTTAAACCATACTGATATACACCAAAAGAATGTGAAGAAGAGTAATATCCATAACTCAACTTTGCCGTGAGGGCCAAATGCCTTTGGCCAAACAGTCTTTCTCATTGGAGTACAGAAATCAAAGTGACATAGCAGTATAATAACTGTGATGATGCTGCAAATATACACGTATTAGATGAGAGTATGAGTATAAATAATGCAAAAGGTATGTTAATCTTCATTCTTCATATCATACAAATAACTACTCACATTGTTATCATACTGCAAGCCATGGCATACCTCAATCTAGAAATATTTGTATAATCTCTTTCTACCAGATTTCCCATATCATCTAAACTTATGCAAAGATTTGTAAACTTACTCTCTAAAGTCTCTGCCAAGCTCTTATTTTCATTATGCTTATCAGCCGCAGCAAGGTAGTTGTATAATGCTGATACGAGTAGTGTTGTATATCCTTTTAATCTGGTAGAATGATATAGTGGTTCTAATGGTTTGTTATCCACATCATCTTCTTTATCGTCATTATTGATATCAGTAGTATCATTATTATTACCATCTGATGCATCATCTACTTCATCATTTTGTTGAAAGGACACATTATGCTGCTGCTCAATATCAGTATCATCAGTATCAGCTTGTTCTATCATCGTATCACTTATAATACCTAATATAAGCAGAGAATCTTTAAATATTATATTCCTATTTCCGGATATTGCACTATGTACTCGAATTAACGCTGAATTATAACACAACTGGCGTATCTTTATATATTATTCCTATCTCAGGATATTGTACTACTCGAATTACCATAGAATAGAGCACAAGATATATTGCGCAAGATGTGCATCAATTTTATATCTCGAGTTTCAAAGAGTAGAACGTAAAATCAAGACCTCAGATCAACACCAAACTAAAGAAAAGAACGTGAACAACTGATGTAATGAGTGTAACTAATAATGTATCCAGGCTTCGTAGAAGGCTAGAGCTCTATCTTGGGCCATTACGCAACGTAATGCAGAGCCTTTTCTCGTAACTGATGTAATTGGACTGAAAAGTTGTATATTATCACCAAATACGAGAAATCACTACCCAATAAGAGGGTTTTCTGTCCATACCAATCAATCACAAGAAAGCACGTAAAACGGGAAAATCAAGGGTTTCATTACGTTGTGGGCGGCTAATTTTTGATTTGCATTTTGTTGTCTCACTTTATTGTAATTGGGAGTCTTTGATAACTAAATGGGAAATTATTGTTTTGATAATCTTAGGATGGACAGATGTTATTATTAGGTTGTTAGAATCAGATAGATGGCAAGAAGCCTGCAGCTGCCGCGTAACAATACCAATGTTGATATTGAGGTCGTATAAGTTCACTTCATCAATCATCAACTAGATATAGTAGGATACCGGGCTCAAAAACTAAATCTTCCAACGGAGTTTCGTGCATGAAAATTTATCTATGCTTTTGGCTTTGGACTTTGGGCTTTATTTGATATTGAATTGTATTATTGTACAATAGGCCGAATAGACAAAGGGAATACCATAGCAGGAAGAAGACAGCTAAGGGTTATTAAGTGTATTTGATAAGTGTGTTGCAAACATATTGTAAATTGAGAGTTTAGGGTAATAATCTTATATACAATATACAATAGTGGCTGCTATCAATCTATTAACAATCGTATTGTGTTGCAAACCTATTATTATTTGTAAGAGAAGAGATAATATCACAGTTTGCAATAAAATGATGCAACAGAGTAACGATTTAGAATTTAACACATCGGTGGATTATAATGTTCAACAGAATGTACCGATACCACCGCAAACTAATAGTGTTTTATCTGGTATGATAGCAAGTGCTGAAGAATCAACATCTTCACCTACAGATCCATCACAATCATCCTCCTATACACCCGGCACTTCTACATTACCATCAGCACTGCAATTCTCCAAATCAAGTCATCCAACTGCTTGTCTATTTCATATACTATTCAAGGGTTTAGCATTAACAATATACATTATGGGTAGTAGATTTGGCATGGAAGATATAATGGTAACAGTCATTTGCATATTATTGTTGGCTGCTGACTTTTGGGTTGTAAAAAACATTAGTGGACGATTATTAGTTGGATTGAGATGGTGGAACAAAGTCGATCCGGTGTCTGGTGCAACGAGTTGGATATTTGAAAGTGCTGCACCAGATGGAGGGAAGGTATCAAATGCATTTGATAGCAAATTCTTTTGGGGTGTACTTTACTTGTCACCTTTGCTATGGGGAATCTTTTCCATATCGGCTATTTTGTTTCTTAGGTTTAACTGCTTTGTAACCCTGGCCACTGCAATGGTATTGGCATGCAGCAATGTCTATGGCTACTACAAATGTAGTGCTGATCAGAGACAAAAGGTGAATGAATGGATGAACTATGGGGCACAGTCTGGAATGAATGCTATGCTTCGAAATCCTGGTTTGTTTGGAAGATTAGGGAGTGTGTTTGGTAGTACAGCAGGAAGACAACAAGTTCCACAACAAGAACCAAACACTATGCAGGGAACTTTTGCTTAAAAGGGAACTTTTGCTTAAACATTTAATAAAGAGATTATGTTTCATACAACTCACAAACGTTTACAAATCAAATCTATCTATCTATATTTCTTTTTCTTTGCTTGCCCACTTCCTCGTTGGTTATGATATCCACCACCATTACCACCACTACCTCCAGCGTAAAACCCTCGCTTCATTTCATTCCTCATTCGACTCTCGCCGTCGCCGTCTCCATCAGCATCCCTTCCTCCCCTTTTACGAGACTTGCGATTACCATCCCGAGTTGAAATCTGTTCCTTCAATTCGCGTGTAGCTAACCTTTGTGCCTCATTAACACGTTCAAGAAGTAATAAAACTTCTTCCTCTGCCAACTTGTACTCTGGTAAACGCTGTCCGAGTAAATGTTCTAACCTTTGATATACTTCAACATCATATTGTGTAACCATTGCAACAGCTTTGCCACTTCGTCCTGCTCGAGCTGTTCTTCCAACTCGATGGATGTAATCCTTACCATGTCCGGGTAGATCAAAGTTAATGACCAAGTCTACACTTGGGATATCCAATCCTCTACTGGCAACATCGGTACATATTAATATATCTCTACCACCAGCTTTAAACTTAGTCAATGCACCCAATCGTTTTGGCTGCGACATTTGTCCATGTAAACAAATCGCTGGGAAGCCAAGATTTCGTAACATTAATGCTAATCGTTGTACATTATTACATGTAGCACCAAATACCAATATACTCTGTCCAGCATGTTCATTAATTAGATATGTTAAGTAACAATCTTTATACTTGGCAGGTATGAATAAATAACTTTGTAATAACTTCTTGGGTGTTTGAAACTTTGTCGATACCTCAATACGGACCGGACTTTGCAATGATGCACGTTGTAGCTTTTCAACCTTGGATGTCATGGTTGCACTGAATAACATTGTACGACGTCCCTTTTCACAGTCAGGTATGACTTCTAATATTTCATTAATTTCTTTTTCAAAATCCATTGATAGCATCCTAGAAGATGCGCGTTACAACGATTCATGACGACGAAAGAGAAGAGATAGTAACATATGTTAGTACATATGACTTCCAAGAGCAATCAAATAAAGGCAGATAAAGGTCAAATGATAGCTAGATCACCTAGACTCATATCAAACATCACATATGTACGTGGTAAAACAATACTAACGCGGACTTTCCTATCGGCTTCATCTAATACCAAGTATTTGAGTTGTCGTAAGTTGAACCCTTTAGTGTTTTGCAAGTGATCTAATAGACGACCTGGAGTTGCTACAACCACATGTGGCGAGCGTGCTAATGCAATTGCCTGTGATGACATATCAACACCACCAACAATACATACAGAATTGGCACCCATCCCTCGTCCTAACGCTACCATTACCTCATGTATTTGAAATGCCAACTCTCTTGTAGGTGCCAATACTACTGCAAATACACTCTTTTGTGGTTTCTCCAATAGATAATTTAATATTGGTATAGAGAATGCTCCCGTCTTGCCTGATCCTGTCTCGGCTAAACCGATTACATCACGTCCAAGGAGTGCTGGAGGTATAGATTGTGATTGTATCCGTGTGGCAAATTCCCATTTAAGTGATGCTATTGATGATAGTAGAGTTGGTTGCAGTGATAGGGAAGAGAACTTTGTTGTTGTAATTATACCATCACCTTCATCTTCTTCCTCTTCATTTTTGTTGTTAGTATCATCTACAACTTCAGACTGTTGTTGTTCTTCTTCTTCTGCAATACTTTCATGCTCGGTATCATCCACCGTAGACTTTGACTTGCGCTTCTTCTTCGACTCTTTCTTGCTACTACTAGACTTCGGCATGTTGTTTATTAATGATATTATTTATAATATGGTATGGTTGGGTGTACTTTGATAAATTGTTTTTGTGTTTGTTCTTTGAAAATGAAAATTATTGAATGGACAGGGAAGAGGTATCCTAGGATACCCAGCTCTCCGATGTGAGCTAGCCTACAAAACGAATGGTATTTTGCATAACCTCCAACCATGGCTGTTCAATAAAGAGTGAAGTGCTAAATCATGTATTAGTTCATAAGTTTATATAAGTATTAAATGCTTAGGTATCTTTTCGCTACTTGTTCTTGTCGTGATACTTTGGGCTTTCACAATGAAGTGAAAGATCATTATCAATGATCGCAGAGCAAGCACTTGTAACCCCATTTGAATAGAAATTCCATCTTAGATAAGTTGTCACAATCATGATTGATGAGTAGATTGGAATGATAAGATTGTCCGAAGATAAATTTGCCAATACATTCCAAGTCAACCAACATGTCAAACAAGCTCGGACAATCGTGATAACTTTCGGCTCTTTGTATCTGAGCTTTGCATTGTTCAATATATCAATAAATCTGTTTCCATTATCAGCTTGTGATGACATAGTTTCATATGTTCGAATAAACATCAACATCATAGTTATAGGAAGTAACAAAGTTAGAACACAACCGAGCATTTCGTTATGATGTCCTCCAATCACGCCGATATTACTACCCATTGCAGTCAAAAAGTTATCATATGATCCCAAGTCCCTCTGTCCATACTTTGTTGTCAAAGAAAAGGCATATAGTACCTTGCCAAATGTTGCACTCAATAAGGAGAGTAATAAAATAAACAGTTCACTTCTGTATTGCTCTGTAATCACACTCGACGGTTTGCATGCAGTAATCACCAATTTAAGAATGTTGAATAGTACTAATGAAATGAAACCATAGGAAGCCATTGCTGTCATATTCCATGCTGTATCATTGTTTCCGAGTATAATTGTATTGATGGTGTAACATGTAACTATTGTCAATGGCAATGCAGCAAATACAAGTATGAGCAGCAGTCGACTACACAATTGCACAAATGTCTTTCGAAATGAAGTTGATGAAGTCTTCTTCTTCTTCTTTGTAGTACCCTTTTGTTTTGTGAAGCACTTACGACATGTTGAAGCCACAATTGTACAGATTCCATACACTATCAGTAGATGAATCAATGTTGCAAGCTGTGCAAGTATGTAAACTGTTCCGAGGAGTATATTGCATTCATACCCATTACAGACTTGTATCAATTGACGTATCCATGTCATGATGACCAGCATAGCAGGTATAACGAGAAGACTCGTTGCCATGCTAATAAGCTTTTCTGATATTGTATCAGTTGACTCTTTACAAAGATACTGCATGAGTGGCACCATTGCAAATGTATGCAGTAGTGCAGCAACAATACACAATTTCAGTAATGAATTGAGATTATATGGAGCAGCGAGTTGAATTGATACTGTCCGCGCATAACCCTTCATTTGCAGTAGACGAGCATGCTGTTTAGTGACGACCTCTTGATATTTTGTGCTGCTCTCTTCGCCTTTGTGTATTGTATGTTCATGTTCAACATCTTCGTACATGACTTTATGAGCAATCTTCAAGCGTTCTGTCGAATCCAAACCATGATCGGTTGCAACAACCAAAGAGAAGATGACTTCACGAACAACTGTAAGCAAGTCGTAACACCAAACGATAGCCCGATGATCCATTCCAAATTTATCTCCTGCTACCAGATTGTCTTTGTTTTGTTTGATATGAGTGGCAAGAAACGTATTACTGCTTCCAACTCCGTCATGTTGATTGGTAGAATCAGATGGAGCTTGGCACACTTCTGGTGGTATCATTTCATCTCTCAAGCCACCAGATATAGATATCATTGTAACATCACTACTCACTTTATTATTATGTTCATCATCAAAATCATTGATATGTTTTACAATATCATGCACACCAGTATCTACTGCATATGGAATAGAACCAAGTGGTGAAGCGAGAGTTATTACATTCCGTATCCATCCATTTCCTATTAAATGTGGATGCATCTTTAATGCAATTCGTACAACCCATGCTCCTATAGAATGAGCCACAATCGTTATACCACCATGTGAACTATTATTTTTAGTACTATTGGAAATATGACATCCTGTTACAATAGTTTCAATAGCTCGTGTAAAATACTCAGCCTGATGTAATAATATTGAAGCATGTAATGCTGCACCTTGTTCATTAAAGTCAAGTGTATATACATCCATTACAAACTCATCTAAAGACTGTTGATGCTTTAGTTGTGATGATGAAGATGTAAACCACAAATTCATAAACTCATCCAAGTTAGAAGGATGAGTAGTATTATATATGTCATGACCATTATGCATACCACTACCTGATGATAATGAATTATAAATCTCTCTATCTGATACACTTTTCTTATATGGACCAGTCCATCTTGTACCATGTGCACCTATTGATCGTGCCTGTGAGAATGATCCCCAATGTCCTGGAACGTATAATACTGGATGTCCTTTGTGAGGATGTGGAACATCTTTCCATTTGTTGTTTGTGTTGGAATTACTACTATTTTCAATCATATCATTTGGTAGAAGACACCAATTATCTGTAAAGTCTAATAATCTACCGGTTTCATCATCCTTACTATTACTACTTTTCTTGTTGTTTGGATTGTGTGATGCAGATTCATAATTCTCAACCAATGAACCAGATATTGGATAGAAATGTTCATGTCTTGGATCTCGTTTATCTGTAAACTTGAGTAGTCGATATCGTTCTTCTTCTAGCTGTTGTTGTATATTATCATCAACTTTAGATTTTGTAGGTGATGGTAGCACACGCAATGGTAAGAATTGAAAGTGTGAGTATGTCATACGACATTCCTGTCCATTGTAAAATGTTGGACCTTCATGAACTAATCCCCATATGAGGAGGATGATACTGATGATACATGACACTGCTGCTGCAATAAGGATACCGGCGATAGTTATAGACGCCGATCTATTTGTAGTAGATTTGGCCATGGTATTGTCACTGTTATATTATACCTCCATGCTGCCATCTATCCATACGCCGCCCAGCCTGTCTATGGTATACGTATGTACCATACGCCGCCCAGCCTGTCTATGGTATACGTATGTACTAGATAGCACTCTACATTGATTGTTAGAAAACTCTTTATGTCGGCAAGAAACGGGCGTATCTTTTTTTACCACTGCAACAACAATCCAACACCTCATCGCTATATTGATATTGATATATACTTATACTTATCTAGCTCCTTCCGCCTTCCTCTCGATATAAAATATATCAAAATGAACTCTTTAATGATAATATTGTCCTTCTTGTTGGTGGCCACTTGCTCTGCTTTTGCACCTACCAACAACAATATACAAAGAATAGCCAACACAAATCTCAATGTAGTCAAATTTGATAAAGAAACACAGAAATGGTTTACAGATGATCCAGAGGAGATGGAAGGAAGTAGTTATGTGAGTTTTGTCTAAGTGATGCTATCAGATCATCTGTTCAGATTTTTTGCTCATATCATATGTCTCACATACATATCATTAATTGCAACAAAAACACAGGGACCGATAGGATCATTGTACAGAGCTGGGCCAAAACCATATTTTACTAGATTATTCAATCCAGAAACATATGACCAGGCAGTATTAAAGTATATGGCACAAGATGGTTGTGATAGGAAGGAAGCACAGGGCAACATGGATGCGTTCCTTGATAACCCACAAGATTGGGGATATCAAAAGATGGAAGAGCAGAACAAGGGAAAGGCAAAAAAGGACTATGCAAATGCCAATATGGGTACAAAACAAGTTGTATTATCTACAGTTTGGGGTGGAGGAGTCATATTCTTCCTTGGTGACTTGACTTATAAAGTTCTAGGTAATGGAGTAATGGCAGAGTCATTTGGCCGGACAAAGGAAATCCTAGGGTTCTAATCAAATGAAAGGATATCTCTTCAACACATGTTACTGTTAAATTTCTGAGGAACAAAGAAGAAAGATAGTCGTCAAAGTGCAATATATGTAAACAATCGTCAGAGAACAGAGTGGTATGGGTTTGTGCTTCAGATCAGTTATCTTAAGCTACCGCAAATCTCAGTGAACAAAGTCGAACCATACAAACAAACTATCTGTTCAAGTATGATAAGTAATTGTAATACTCTTTCTTGACTTGATCTATAAACTCAATATCACCGTTTGCTTGAAGCTTCTTCACAAAATTTTCTATCTCCTTCTTGGTGAATTCAAGTTCCTTCTTGTAGACATTCGTTCTAGGCATTTCTATTTCCTCCCATCCAGTCCATTTAAGTAGTGTGCTACTGAATAGTTTGTGATCTCCCAATGTTACTAAATCAAAGTGTCTATGAAGTAACTCTACAGTTTTGAATTTGGAACAAGATGTTAGAGTTGGTTGTGACAATCTCGAGATAGAATAAGTGGTCAATAAACAACTGTAGTCACTTCACTTACCCATGGCTCTTCTAACTTTTTCTTCTTTTGTAACATTGTATGGGTTACGCCCACCAGGACCAAATGGATAATCATCATGATATCTGAGTCCATGATTGTTGTATAAAAAGAAGTCTAACATAGTATTCCATAATCCCATACCCGTTGGTTTTGATAAGAACTCGGTCCATTCCTCTCTTGTACTATTCTTTTGTTTGATAACTTTATGTAAACTCATTACATGATTTAGTGGATCTCGTAACATGATTGTATTGATGAATTCACAACCTTGTGCTTCAACGTCTGCTCTCCATTTATATAGCATATGCTCAGATTCATTCAGGTATTGGCTTGTCACATGAGAATGAGCTACACGCCATTCCTCTGGACCTAAATTTTGTATATGTTCTGTAACGCCTTCATTGAATTCTCTCTCACATTCCTCTGGATCAGGATGATATGATCCATCTTTGTAGTTTTTTTTTGTTAATGTGTTCAATAGACAGTAAGATGAGAACATATTATCATGATATTATCATCTCAAAAGGTTTATTCAGTATCATACATACCTTTCTTAACTGATTGTTGCCACCACTGATAGTAATCAACATTGTAACGTTTCTTATACTTTCTAAACCATGCATTAATAGACGCACCCCCCGTTGAAGGTATGTGATAAAAGAAGACAACTCCTTTCAGTTGTTGTGTACAGTACAAAGTGAGGTATGTTGCAATCAACTCCTTACATCTAAACATATAATATCTATAATCTTACCACACTTATATGGAGTTGACGGTCTAGCTACAAATCTTCTATCATGTGGATCTATAGATGTTGTTTGTGGAGTAGATCTCAGATGTACACTACTTCTAAAGTAAGCAGGATCATCAATATCATGTACACTAACAACGGTTGATGAATGTGTAGCCTGTATATTAGCCATCCATGGTGATGAACATCCCGAGAATGCACCTAATCGATAACATACTATGCCAGATAAGAAAGCTGGGAGATGAGTGTTATCACAATTTAGGAAGATGAAAGAGAGATAATACACGTAACTTCTGTTAGTACATGTGAATTGCAAAGACAATCAATACATTCGGACTTTCCTGATATAAACAGATAGGTTGTGCTCATATTATTACACCGTTTGTAGTAGATTTCATTGTGGGTTTGTTTATCAGTATATCTAGTTAGTTGATTGGGCATAAGGCAACTCTATTCGCCACAACAAGAGTTATATCGTCAATAAGTGTTGCAAAGGCCGGTTTAATAGGTTATTTTTTATGTACCTTATGACCGTTACTTTTTTAAGCCTCATCAAATAAAATCACCACGCGCGGCGGCAAACTACTTTAGATACAACTCAAACCGCGGCGGCAACCCCAACATATTATAAACAATACACCAACGGCGTGAGATAGTAAAGAGAAAATATCGCGGCGGCAATCTATAAACTCAAATTGCAGCGGCAACCCCACAACACAACAAAAACAATACACCAACGGCATCTAGAAGAGAGAAGATTAGAGACGGTAATACAATGGATGTCGATAATAACGAAGACGGCAACACTAATGATAATCTTAACATGACAATATGTGATGACGATATTATGAGTGATATTAACAGTGTGTTATCAGGTCAACACGAAGATGGGGAGCAACAAGAGTTTGATAACGATAATAATAATTTAGAAGGTGTATTTGGTAAGAACTTGGGGTCTATCTTTGATGATAATGTTAATAACAACAAGCCATCATCGATAAATCAACAGCAACGGTCTAACAATAACAATATGGCGAAGTCTACAGTTGCTAATAATAGTAATGGCAATAACAATCCAAGTCGTCCACCATTGGCACCTGGAAGGTCTGTTTCATCTTCCATTAATAATAATTCAGCTGCTTCATCCAACAAATCATTAACTAGCAGCAGCAAGTCACAACAAAACACTAACAACAATAATTCAGGAGATGATAAACGTCTATCAGTATTCCTACGCGTACGTCCACCAGTATGTTCCAATGGTAAGAAGGGTAATGAAGGTTCCATTAACACTATTGAGATTATTGGTAACAAAGAAGTTAATGAGGGTGAGCAACAACAGCAACAACCAACCACAATTCGTACATATCCACCACTAAACAGCAACGCTGCCAAAGTTGTGCGTGGTAATAAAACAAATAACAATAATAATCGACCAACATCTTCACATTCCAGTTCACGATCATTAAATGATGATGGAAGTGTCAATTCCGACAATGGATTTGCTGATCCAAATGCCGAAATTAAAGGAGTCAAAGAATACGCGTACAGTGGCGTATTTGGTCCTAATTCTACACAATGTGAAGTGTATGATAATGTCGCTGCACCGTTGGTTGATGGATTGTTTCCCCAAATGAATAATGGAGGAGGAGTAGGATTAGGTGAAAGTGCGTTATTATTTACCTTGGGTGTCACAAACGCAGGCAAGACACATACAGTCATGGGTACTGGCTTTGAAACTAAAAAGAATAAGAGTAATATGATGTTGAATATTGGTGGTGAGAGTAAGAAGAATATTGATACAAGTATTCCTAATAAGAATTGGGGCATTATTCCAAGAGCGTTGGATCATATGTTAACACGTGTGAATAGTTTGAATGAGAGTGGTGGACAGAAGCTTCAAATGTACATGAGGTGAGTAAAGAGTGTGTGCACTCTCTTGCTCGTTCTATCGACCTTTGTCTACTTGACTGTTTATCTCACGTTATCCCCCGTTTTAATTGTAGCTATCTTGAGATTTACAATGAACAGATTTATGATTTGTTACCAGGTAAATCTGATGTCCCTCGGCGTCCATGTGATGGGCCACCCACTCTCAAGTTAAGGGAGAGTAGACGAGGACGCATCTTTGTCCGTGGTCTCGCTCGGAATGCCGTGAATAATGTACAACAGGGATTAGAGTTGGCCCAAATGGCGAAGAATAATCGACACACTGCATCGAATAATATCAATGCCGAGTCAAGTCGTTCACATTCGATTTGTCAGTTGGAGATTACACACTCTCCTGTTGTTAGTGGCGGTGGAAGCAAGGCAGACGGCACGGATTCCGAGTATGAGACTGATGATGACTCAAGTGTATGTTCCAAGTCAAGTGCTGGAAGTCAAAGGCAACAACGCAAGTCTACAATCATTTGGATAGTTGATCTTGCGGGGAGTGAGAGAAGTAAGCGTACTCGTAGTCATTCTCGTCACCAAAAGGAAGCTGCACTTATTAATGCATCTCTTATGAATTTGATGCGTTGTCTTCGTGAGATGCTCAATCATCAACCCAAGAAACGAGGTGTTGCATCCAAGGGCGGAGTGGTACCCTTTCGAGAGTCGAAGTTGACACACATGTTTATGAATCATCTCACTGGCCCTGCTGCCTCGAGGACGAGCATGATTGTTAACGTTAACCCCGCCGCCGACGATTATGATGAAACTCAACACGTCCTTGGCTATGCTGCCACAGCTCGTAGTGTCACGATTAGTGCCGTAGACTACAATCGTAAACGTCGTTTGTTTGCCAAGGAGAGTAAGGTGAAGGTCAAGTCGCCCAAGAAGGCACTTGCCAAGATTGTCAAGAAGATGTCACCCAAGAAGCGTAAGGGAGGAACGGCGAATGACGAGTCGTCATCAAATCCACAAGCCAAACGTCTTCGAAGTAATAGCCATAGCAGCAGCACTGCGCTTGGTAAGAAGTTTGCTCGTACTGCCACTGCTGGAGGCGGTGCACGTAAGCCTCCGCCATTCAGCTCTCAAACAGCCACAGCTGGGAATGTCGATCTGGAACAACTTCGTGAAGAGAACTTTGATCTCAAGGTCACTGTCGACGATCTTCGTCAACAGCTTGAGGATTGTGAGAATGAGGTCCGAGAGGAGGTTGTGGCTACAATGTCAGAGCAACTACAGGATACTAAAGAATGGTATGAGTCTCGTATTGCACAGTTGAATGAGAAGGTCAATACTCAAGCTTCGTCAAATGCAGTATCACAGTTGAGTGTTCAGAATGATAATGCCGATCTACAGGAGAGGATTTCCGAATGTGAAGAGGAAATGAAACGTATGAGAGAGGATCATGTTTCGGAGGTGGAAGATTTGAATTCCAAGCATCTTCAACTGGCCAATGAGCATTATACCGCGATTGAGAATCTGACAGCTGAGCATAAGAAGGAGCTTCGTGATGAACAAATGAAGACTAAACAACTTGAAAATGAACTTGGATCTACTCGTCACTTCTTGAGTGAGCTTCAAGTTGGTCATGATAGTTTGCTGGCCAAGTACAATGCTTTGGTGGCTACTACCCAAAGGGAGGCCTCGTCTGAGTCTCTGTCAACTCAAAAGGAGAACCCTGCTGCTGCAGCCAGCATGCATCAGCCAGAGTCACCTTCCTTTAAGAGACTACCTCGTGATCGAGTGAGTGACGTCGCGAGTACTACCGCAGTTGTGGATATTGCATCTCCCAGCAAAGGAAAGAATAAGATTGGTAAGTGGTTTCGATCTCCAGGTGCCAAAGTTGGTGGAAAGGCAAAGTCTCCCGTTGGGAAATCTCCTATTCGATCTCCTCTGGGCAAGGTAAATATGAAGTAGGCGAGCCTAAGTGAACACCGACTTTGGGAGAGTATTGAATTGGACTTGATGCATTTTCCTTCTGGGGAGATTCGCTGGACCCGTCTATTTTGTTGGAGATATAAGAAACTCCAGTAAACTTAGATATTTTTTGTTTGTTGTAATAATGACATCTTTAGATTACAACTCTGTTTTCATACTACAGTACCATCTATATTTATACAAACTCCCTTGCCCATCACATAATAACTGATATAAATTGCTCGCAATCCAATCACGAGCAAAACGACATGATATTTGATAACCGCATCTAACTGAGTTGTCTAAGCACTAGGGCATTACAGATGAATCCAATCCCCTTTCAAGTTCGTGTACAAACCCTCTAAACTCTTCCGAGTGTGCCAACTTTGTAATGTACGACATCATTTCCTCCTGTCGTTGACATTGCTGTATCTCTTCCACTTTAGCTGGTTTATCTTCCACACTATCATACTCGAAACGTTTGGTAGGTAAAAGTTTCTGTGTAGCAATATCATTATCACCAAATGCTAAACTTCTATTACGTTTATTACCAATCATTTCATCAATATGTAATTCCCGTTTGTTCATACCATTTACATACCGACCATCATTAGCAGAAGTAGAAGAAGAGGCATCCTCTCCAATGTTGTTTGATTTTGGTGTAAGTAAATCACGATTGAGTAATACCAACTCATCACAAAATTCTTTACATTCAGTTACAGACTTGAAATAAAACATGATAGCACCATATCCTCTTCGTACACTAACTAATAATGAATTACGACGGCGTACGATTAACGGATTATTATTCCATCCTCCACCGTCTTCATAATTGGTATTGAGGCGTTTATCCTCATCCTGTTTTAATGGGATGCGGATTCTCATTTGTTTAACTTCAATTGACCCCTCGGTAGGTTCTACTCTTAGTAAATATTCTTCCTTGTTGGATTTATTCTTCTTATTGTTGGAAGTTGTTGTTGCTGATTGTAGGTCTTCATCGGTGTATACCTCCCAACCACGATGAGATTGTAAACGATATACTAAACATGGCCAACCATTTTCATGTTTATTTGAAGATGATGATAAACCACTAGTATTGCTGTTACTACTGCGCTTGGACATCTTAATAGAAGTTGGTATAATATTATTATGTATCAACAGGAATAGTTTTTACTTTGTGTTGTTCAAGAAGCGAAATCAAATGCGGTCTCTTACTGCCACTGCTAAGAATTGCTACCGAAGAAGATATAGATACTGATTAGACCTTTGTGCGTCTAATAGAGCCCAATAAATAGTCAACTATCCTTCGACTCTCTTCACACATCAATGAATAAACAAAAATGATCGCTACAAAATCGCTAACGTTTAGTGTGTTGAGTCGTATGAGAGCTGAGTTGAGTTGGAGGTGTGGCCCGTGTGGCTATGTTTCGTTGTGAAGGATAATAGTGTGTTTGTTATTTATTTCAGCCGCCGGACTAAGCAGTGGTTAGTTATTGTGTAATATATCAGACAAGATATGAAAACATATATCATAAATCTTTCGCCGACACATGATATGAACAAAAATTAATATGGACGCCTTCAAATCAGCCTTTAGCTCGATCAAACCTCCTACAAATCTATGGAGTGGCGGTGGACAACAGTCTTCTGCTACCACTGATAAAGAAGTTCCAGATAATGTTATAGTTGCAAATAATCAACAGAGTACACCTACACCTACTCAACAAAGTATACAACTAAATCAAGAAAGATCAATACATCGGATAAATCTAGCATCTATTAGACATAATTACAATGAAGTTCAGACATCGGCAGCGCAACAACAATGTCAGGTTATTGTGGTTGTAAAAGGTTAGTATTATTCAAGTATTTTTTGTATATGAGATTGTCCTATAGTTTGCTTACTCATATTATTCTCGTTTCAAGCTGATGGATACGGGCACGGATCTTTATTAACTGCATGTCATTTAGTAGAAAGATGCTCGGCTGGTGCATTTGCGGTGGCCACATTAGAAGAGGGAGTTGCATTGAGACGAGCATTTGAAGAAAAGTTATCAACCGTTTTAGGAAGTAGGGTACGGATATTAGTATTAGGTTCCCCTGTCGGATATCCAAAGTGCTTTGACACATATCTACACAATAATATTGAATTAATGGTGTCTGGGCCGGAAGTTGCTAGTTCATTAGTTCAATGGATGAAGAATCATGATGGAAGGAGAAGAGCAGAAGCCGAAACTGTTGGAGAGAAATTGAAGGAAGATTTACTGAAACAGAATGAACTAGGAAATCCAATGCGGCATGGTGTTGTGAGGCAGGTATCTATGAATAGAGACAAGACAAATGAGGAACTGTTAAAAGAGACGGAAGGATCTGGAGAATCTAAATATGTTTCTGAAAACACTCAGAAAGACAAAATAAACAGCAAGCCTCCATCAGCTCCTCCTCCACCCAAACTGCAAACAAAACACGCAGCTGCAACCTTAACAAATATGACCGGTGATGATCTAGCAAGAGAAGTAAGGCAGATCTTAGTTGGACAAAAACAGGCCACTGCCAAAACATCAATGTCTACAATACAAGAGCCACCAATTGAGGATAGTAGCACCATTGGTAGTAGCTCTAGAAACACATCTAGGAATCCGTCTAGAGTAGGAAGCCCAGTCCCTGAGAAGAAGGACGAGAAAGCCGTAGCATCCAAGAAGACACCTTTCATTGGCATTGCAGACGCGGCTAAAGCGTCACAACAAAAAGAGATGAGGGCATCTAAACTTGGAGATGATATTAATAGCAAAGCAGAAACGCCTGTCATCAAGAAGAAACTTAGGTGGCATGCCCTGGTTGACTCTGGTATGGGTAGATTGGGGTTTAAAATCGATGAGCAATCTAATGTTGATTCTGAATTAAAGCCAGCGCCGCAGGCTATTTTAGACATTGTGGGTGCATCCCAAGCTGAAGATGGACTAAGTGATGGTTCAATTGGTTCTTCAAGTGAGGTTAGTGCAATTAGGGATACAGTTTCAATCATCAAAGAGTTATATGATGCAGAGGTGCATGATGGTGCCCCGATTGAGTTTTATGGAATGAATACCCACATGGCTGAAGCCAATTCCACATCAACATACACTAATGATCAAATGGAACGCTTCAGAACACTTCTAAATCGAGTCAGATCTGCAGGCATTGTCGTGCCTAGTATTTCTACAGACAACTCGTCCGCTTTGCTCACAACAACGCTTAAACATTTTGATTCAAGTGCAGTTGGATTGGGTTTGGAAACTTGTGGGTATGTTCGGTGTGGAGGAGCTATATATGGCCAACGACCATCTTTTCCACAACTGCGAGCCGTATCAACTTTGACGGCTACTGTCAAACACGTTGCAATTATCAAACAAGGGGAGTCAGTGGGATATGATCGAGCTTATGTAGCCCCATTGGATGTTAGAATAGCTACCTTGACTTTAGGCTTTGCTGACGGGTATCCTCGAGAGTTGGGTGGAGGCGTCGGCAAAGTAAGTATTCGAGGCTCTGTCTATCCGGTAGCCGGTAATGTTTGCATGGACATGCTCATGGTGGATCTAGGCCCCGCTGATATTGAAGGAGACGGATCAAGCGTTTTAGTAGGTGATACTGCAGTGTTATGGGGTCCTGAAGAGACGGATGGAGACGAAAGTAGCCCTGGTTTGATATCATTGGCGGAACTCGCATCTACACTGAATACAACTCAATCAGCATTGACCTGTGGCCTCTCAAGCCGTGTTAAGAGAGTATACATATAAACCATTGATATCTGGCTGAGCTTGCCTCTACACTAAAGACAACTCAATCAGCATTGACATGTGGTCTCTCAAGCCGTGTTAAGAGAGTATATATATAAACTTATGTGATAGTTTATAGATGTAATAGCATACATATCTATCCTAAATATACTACTTATCTACTTCTCTGATCTGGTGCACCGTCTGACCTTCGTTTTGGGAACAAAAGGTTGCAACCTCCCCTAACCACCCACCAATCTCATTGCAATTACGTACACTCCCCTACGTCTTATAAAAAGCCGTCGTCTACTCTCCGGTAGCATTAAATACAACCTTTATACCCCTTCTAGTTAATGTTGAACAATATTTATTCTATTAATACAAGACAAATTAATAACACATCAATTATAAACTTTTAAGAAGTGGTACACAAAATAGTTATGGCCACAACAAATGCAGCAACAGTGGTGGGAGTAGTATCCCCACCCCAACACCCATCCTCTACACTTGTTAATATATCCGACGAAGCTAATGTCCGATTAATCAGTATCTTAGCTCCGGGGACAAGTAACCCAGCCAAATTTGAAAAGTCATGCACAGACGCCATATCAAATGGTAATGCAGCCAAGTTATTATCATACATAATTTCACACGGTGCAGTTACTGGATTATTAAAAGATGATACATACACTACTAATGAAGTTGTTAATGTTATTAATTTATTAACAGTATATTTGGATAGAGTTGATGATGTTAGTGTTGCCTCGGAGTTATGTGGGGCACTTGCCGATGCTGTCGGGAAAGTTAGTTCAGATGATTCAAATATTAAGGAGAAACAATCGGCCATGGTCGCAGCCTTGTTCAACCTTCGTAGTAATGCCAATGAAAAGGTCATGTTACTAAGTAAAGTTATTGAATTGGGGGATACATCCACACTGGTACCAGGTGAGCCGAGGGGTACCTTGGCTTTAGCCGATATGATTGATCCAACAAATCTTACAGCATCATTGAAACTTTGGGGTGATGTTGATAATGTGAATGTACGTACATTATACGGTGCATTATCCAAGGGTATGGATCGGGTATTGGAAAAGTTGGCCAAGGATGAACAGGAGGATAAGACAACAGTTATTAAGATTAAGGTCGCGAGGGAATGGAAACAGAGCTATATGTTGGCACTCTTGGATACGTATAAGGATGCATCTCAACTTGATGACGGTGCCACATCGACTGCTCGTGAGGCAGCCATTTATGCCATTCGTGATCCAATCAATCTCTTTGCTACTCAGCGTCGCATCTTATCCATCCCGGCCATAACCTCACTGTCCAAGTCACATGCACCCTTGTACGATTTATTGAAAATATTCATGGAGGGTAAGTTACAGGATTATCGTGATTTTACATCCATGCCCGATAAAGCATCTGTATTTACTACCTATGGATTGAGTGAACAAGAGTGTATGAAGAATATGTGTCTGTTGAGTTTGGTATCACTTGCCAGTGAGCATGAGGAGATTCCGTATAGTGCTATTGCATCCACGTTAAGTATCAATGAGGATGAAGTAGAGCAGTGGGTTATCAAAGCTGTCAGTTCAGGATTGATGGAGGCTAAGATGGATCAGCTACGAAAGGTTGTACTTGTGGAACGATGTGCCGTTCGACAATTTGGTATGAAGGAATGGTCGGCACTGAAGGTTAGGTTAGATACATGGAAGGTGAATGTAAAGGGTGTGTTGGATGCGTTGGAAAAGAGTGGTGCCGTGGGTGTAGTGGAGAGCTAAAGCATCACTGACGCAAGGATTGAGGGGTCTTTGGTAATAATAGGAAGACTCTAAACATTGAATGTTAGTATAATTTGATCTGACTTCATGATACTAGCTACCTTTCTGTCATCCTTGACCCACTACAAATATACACATAGATCACATTAGTGACATTGGATCTGTTTGTTCGGTCCATCCACGCCTCTGAATAGTAGAATAGAGCCCTCTCAATGCCTTGGAAAAACCACGACGGACTACGCCCCGGCCCCCAGATACCAACAAAGGATACCTACACCATTTTTCAGGCGCGGCCTCACATCAGCCAATTATGCTACATTAACTGTGTAGAAGTGTTGGTTTAAATACGTTAATAATTGCAATGGCATTTTCAGGAAGATGGTGGGATTCTCCCAATGAGCGGGATGCATTTTGGTTGGTAAGCTTTGTGTGCATATTATCTCATGTATCTAAATGTTATTATGAGACTATAATTTGTTCAACTTCAAATACTTACTTGCCCCGTTGAAATATAATTTACAATGCTAAAAAAAGTCATGGGTTAGCCTTGTTTGTACTCTAGTTGCAGCGATAGGTGGATGTGTAGGATTCTCTGTAAGTGAAAGTAAATGAAAGATATGATTTTAGTTATGTACTATATTTTTTGATCAGCCTACTCATACACTACACTTTATCTCTAATCATATCATAACACACGCGCGATGGTCAACACACCATAACTTACTGATACTTTGATATACTTAGAAAACTGAATCATCACTCATTTTGGCGTATGGTTTGGAGAACTTCGTAGACTTTATTTCATCTCTGGTGGTATTGTGGAGGTTTTATTGTCCACATGAGCCTGATGCTGCATTGCTTGCTGCTTTACAAAAGAGAGAAGAACGTGCTTCAGTTGCAATATCAATAGTCATTGGAATGCTTGGTGTATTTGTGTTTACAGTAGGAATTGTGGACATATTGAATAGAGATGAAGATAGAGATCTCAGTCTGCTCTTTACAATATCATTCGTATCAATAATTGTCTTTGGTAGTTTGACAATCATGAAATTCAAATATGCACAAGATCTGGACTCGCCATCACTTTACAAAGATGGAATTTGTTCATTAATTGGTACATGTTTAAGTGCAAGCTTACTTTTAACAACTGCAATCATTGATAAGGCCCCGGGAGCTTGGGTACTTGATCCGATTGTTTCACTATTAATTGGCATTAGTGCAACAATATACGGTTTCGTGGTAGTTTTTAATATGGTAAAGAATGGTGTACCAATCTTTGCACGTGAGTATTGGATAACAAATGACGAAAAAGAATCAGATACGGCAACATCCAATCAAGAACTTCCTTCAGTTGAAGCATCCGAGCAAAAGACTGATAATGAAGAAGATGATACAGAACACGAGATGATTTGATGTATATGCAGTTTATGTGTTGCTGAGGTTGATTCCAAATATAAAGTGTAGTTATATTTGTTACTTTATGTTTGGGCTGAGATGTGTATTAAGTAACTCTATTGCGCTTTTGATATCTTCGTTTGATCTACAGGCAGCAAATCTAAGATAGTTTTCTCCGTCGTTTGATTTCGAATAAAAGTTGTCACCATTCACAACCGCAACGCCCACCTTTTCAAGCATATACATAGCTGCTTCCATAGCAGACAAATCTTTCAGCTGCTCTACTCCTCTAAATTTTGCAAACAGATAGTATGCACCTTCAGGTTGGACAACTGCAAATCCTACCTTCGTCAGGGCTGCAGCTAGTAAGTCGACTCTACTTTTGTATCTATCACGAAGTTCTTCTTTAAAGTACTCGTCTGGAAGATTGAAGTAGACAAGACTAGCATACTGCATCGGGTGTGGTGACATTACTGCAAGTTGATCATGAATGCCCTAATCCAATAGTTTTGTTAGAAAGCAAAAATATAGCGTATGCATGGCTGTATTAAACACAAGCAATCCAACTTACCCTATAAATATCTGATAGATGTGGCGGATGAAGACACCAGCCCACTCTCCAACCAGTTGCAGAAGCGCTCTTTCCCATACTATTACAAACAAGTGTTAAATCGCTAGCTTGTGGAAATATTTGTGGTATTAATATGTGTTCTCGTGGGTTGTTGTTTTCATCTTCATAAGTCATCCACTCATAGATCTCATCTGTGATTATATAAGTATTGTGTTCAATACATAAGTCGACAATCTCCTTCATCTCTTTGTGCGTAAATACCTTTCCCGTGGGATTATGTGGAGAGTTTAATATTACTGCCTTACTCTCTGATATTGCATCCTTAAGTTCATTATAATCATACTTCCATTCTCCATCATTTACTTTCAAAGTAACATATGATTGTTCCAAGTAGAACAAAGCACACTGGCTTGGATATAATTCGTGATATGGTTCAAAGATTGTCACCTTATCTCCGGGCGAACTTATAGATCGTAATGCACTTGCAACTGCTTCTGTCGCACCCAGAGTGATTGTTATATCATCTTCGGATACATCATAATCATATAATCTTTTATAATAATTAGATACAGCTTGACGAACATCAACTCTACCCATTGGTGGTGAATATTGATTAAGAACATCAGTCTTTGTTTGTATATCATCATTTACCAATAAGTTTTGAAGAGATTCTGACAACTCCTTTTCAGTTGCGTGTGTTACATCTTCATTATTGTATGTATTGCCTGATAGTACAGCATGTGCCAATGCTAATCTTACTCTTGTTGGAGGTGGTTCATTTGGAAATCCTTGCGATAAATTAATTGCATTATACTGTATTGAAAGTCTTGTCATTAATCGAATGACTGATTCTTTTACTCCCTGTGTCATCATTATTATTATTGTGTGCTCTTCTTATCAAATCATATGTATGTTCTACAAAGTTGAAAATCTCAATAATCTTTATTATCTTATAGGCCTTGCCGCTACAAAAAAGTTGCAAACCACAATCTCTATATATCTCCCATGCTCAACCAAACCATGGGCAATTGGCCATGGGCAAGCCAAACCGCCAAAATCTATTCCCCATCGGCCGTCACCGGTCATCATCAATCAAAAGAGCCCTGCTTTCGGCTTTTTATCTTTCACACGTGGTAAATGGGGCCGATGTTGCATTCTACTCTCTAGCAGTAAATATATAGACATTCATTGCATGTAAGGGATTGATCTTACTGTTATACCTTATCTATTGTTGATATTGATATGTTGATATGAGAGGTGTCTACGTACGTTAGAGGTACCTACAAATAGGCATCATTCAAAAGTTGGAGGTCAAATATTATCAACTGGGTATGTTATCGATTTGATTTACTTGCATCAGGAAATGATTTATCAACATATGTTGTTGTAATACTCTTTGCAAACTCTCGCCATTCCTCGTCTTTCAATACCCAAATGACATTCTCTTTCATAGCCCAATCACAAGAACTTTGTGCAAGTGGAATAGTTGATGCCATTGAGCTAACGGCTGTGTTATACATTGGTCCAGTACTAGATGCTATCCATGTTGCATAAGGACGGAGTAAATCTACTGCTGCAATCGAACGAAGATAATTTTCTCCTGCAGAAAGTAATAGAGTATGTGCATATGCCGTATCTGGATCAGAGTTTGGTATGATATTCTTCTCTTCATTTTTATTATAATTGCCAATTGAAAACAGTTGATGATTGTTCTTTTCTTTTTCTATACGCTCTTTCTCCCTACTTCTCTCTACACTTCTTTTATCTGCATAATCGGAACCAATTAGAAATGAATCTCGATACCATTGTACAGTTGCAAATATCAGAGCCTTTACTAACAGTAAAGGCCAGTTTATTATCATCAGGCTCCTCAGTATTATGTGTTGTTGATTGTATATTATTCTCTATCTTATCTTTTGTGGTATTGTGTTTAGTGGCTGTACTGTTATTGCAATTATCATTCTCTTGCTTTCTATTATTGTTAGAATCGACCTGTCCAGATGATTGTCTCTTAATATCAAGTCCCTGTTTTACCATGTAATTATAGTAATGCAGAGTATTGTGTATTAGTATACCTGCAACACAGCACATCCACACATCATCGGTACAACATGACTTTGAAACTTACCCTGAGGGCTATTTTACGTACTTCCGCTAGCACCGTCTTATCTTGTGATAACTGAGAAGGATATCTTTCACAGCTGTGGCATCGCGTTCTTCAGAAGGTGGTGCCATATTTATATGAGTTCAGTATTCAGTCGATAGCAGACGTTAAATACCTTTGGGGCTAGACTCTTGAGGGGTTATTTGAAAGGTGCACCTTATTATCTCTTACCCCTACCACAAATATTTCCCTAAGATGTACTGTAAGATGACTTTTTAGCGTGTGGTGTTTGCAGAGTGTTGCATTATAGTACTGGATTAGATTGTGGTGGAGAGCATACAGGTCAATATCATAATAGAAAAAAGGGAGATACTAACGGGTTCAATATTTGACGTGTACATTTATTGCAATAAGTTGCAATATCACAATACCACCTTTTGCGACACATACAACAATATCAATATCAAAAAGAACAATCTATTCTAAGTATCTTTACTAAGTGCATATAGGTGCATATACTACATTGTCGGAGGGCAAATTGATACTATTTAGTTGTATACATTATCTCTATATATTGGAATACAGAACAATATACCGTTACATTACTAATATATCGGAGGTTAAACCACTTTCTGAGGTACGATACCATATTATCGAGATACAATAATGAAATTGAGCAAATCCAAATCACCTACTACAACAACAACTGCAGCTAAACTAAGTACTACGACAACAAACTCAGACGGTCAGTCTAAAACCAAAATGAAATCAATGTTATCAGCTGAAAAGAAATTGAAAAAGGAAATAAAGTCTCACCAGCATAAATCATCGGCACCAACAGACTTCAATGATATTGAGCCACCTAGATTACACCGTGATATGAGATTAATTTGCGATCTATTTCGCATTTCGGAACATTCAAGGTATGCGTTAAGAAGCTTCGATGCAGCAACGTTAGAAGACTTCTCCTTAATGACAGACGAGGATTGTGCGGATTTAATACTTACACAAGCAAGGATTGGAAGGCCGATACCACCTCTACAACAAAGAAAGCTTCGAGTTATACTTACTTGGGTTCGATCATTAACAAAAGAAGAAAATTTGGATAAGGCTGAAGAGGAAGTATTATCATCTCCAAATATCGCTGAAGGAGTTGAACTAAGTGAAGATAGCAAAGCAGCAAAGTACCAAGTTAAACCAAGAAAAGGAAGTGGAACATTCATTCCAGCGACATGGGAGGATACATTCTATAAAGATTTACCTGGCCTGAGGAAAGAGCTGAAACATCTAGGAGAACAAAGAACTACTTCAAATTGGGCTAATGGATTCTTATCTCTGAGGTGGATGTTTTGTGGATATAATGAGTAATCGGTTGAAGGTGATGATTAATGTAAACTACTGTAATAATCTAGAGTATATGAGAGTAAATATCTGTATAACAAAGATTTCTACTAATATATTTCTATCCCATTCCTCCAATTTATACAGCTCCATGAGTGAGCATTGCATTTGCCACTCTCAGGAATCCTACCATTGACCCACCTGAAGATGCGCGTTATCACAGATTATGATGATGAAAGAGGAGATTATAATATATGTTAGTGCATATGATATGCAAGTGCAATCAACAAAGGCAAACTAAGGTCAAATAAGGCAGTCAAGTCGTCGAGCTTTTATACTGAACACCTCATGCCCATGATAAAACAATACTAACGCGGACTTTCCAGCAAATAAATCCCCACGAGCATTAAACTCAGTTGCTGTACTCTTTACATCATTGTAAATCCTTCGTACTTCCTCCTCTAAAGTTTCATCCGATAGATTATGCCCATGTGCATGACCAATATTGGCTCCAGTCAATGTTACAATATGAGGTCCATACATGACACCTCGACTCTTGAGGGTTTGTCGACCTTCAATTGTAACATTCTTGTGACCTCCCTCAATAACACCCATACATCCATTATCAGCCAACTTTGTAACTGCATCATCATCTACTGATTTGACCGCACCGCAAGGGAAGCATAAATCACAGGGGATATCAAAGATACTTCCCGGTTCGTTGAATTTGGCAGTAGTGCTTGAAATAACATACCGACCAAGCATCGATCCACGTTCTGTTTTGATTTTGGATATAGTTCGTAGTTTGCTTTCGTCAATTCCACTGGGTTCATACACAAACCCACTCTCATCTGAGAAGGTCAAAGGAATTGCTCCATATTCAAGGAGTTTCTCGGCAACGGCTCTAGCACTCTTGCCAGATCCAAGAATTAGACATCGTTTGCCCATTAAGGATTGATTCTGATCTTTGAGCATTTCTTTAGCAAACAAGACGACTGCATGACCAGGCACTTTGCTATCTTTCCTACTCATGAACGGCACACCAGCACTAGTACACTTTGAATCGATTCTCTTATATTGACCGTAGAGGTATCCCATCTCTTTCTCAGCAACGCCCATACCCATTGTTGGATGATCAACATCTGGTCCAACATACTTACTTAACTCGGTCATAAAGCTTTGACAAAACCTCTGAACTTCACCTTCTGATTTATCAAAGGGATTAAAGTCACTTCCACCAACACTACTTCCCAAATCATACCCAGTTAATCCATTAGAAAAGACATTATCAAACCCTAATGCTTTGATCAATCCACCATCAACATGACTTCCCAAATGAATTGGACCTTCATAATCGAATGCAGATATATTGTTAATTTATTAGATACTAAGAGTTAAGTGAGTATAGCCAAACATATAGACGCCTACCTTCATACGGTCCTAAAGAAGAAGAGTATTGGATACGAAATCCCCTATCAAGTATCAAAAGATTCAGAGTTGTTAGCATATGACATGCATTTGAACACATGAAATACATTTTATATTACCTATTCAATCGTACTACGCCTACATCATCCATCCAAGCAACTCTGAATTGAATGAATCGCTCAGGTTCCATTAATTGTTTTGCAACAAATGCATATCGAGGATTCCTATAGAAATGAAAAAAATGATAATATTTACATCATTAGAATCAATCATCTTGATATTCATAACTAATAAGAAACACACACAACAATAACATTTACCTATCAAACAATGGACTTAAACACTCCATAGTACTTGATATAGACTCAATATACTCAATTTCATGAGCATCACGCCTATCGGCCTCTTGAATTAATAATTTACTAGCCTCCATACCAGTACGGAACCGTACATCACCCTGTCTACGAAATAATGGCTTGTTTCGCCATGATTTAGATAGTTGCATAGTTTGATGTACACCCTCTTCATGGGTTACCAAGTTCTTTTGTGATGACATCAAACGTGAAGCTGCCATTGTGGTAGTGGGGTGGGCGGCAGTGCTCCTTCGAGCTACTACCGCCGATGCAAATTTTGATACTATCATTGTCTAACTATACTACGTGTGGATATCCGATCAATGCGAATAAGAACATCAACAAGCTCAAAAGTGATAAGAACAACATTGGTTCTTAAGATCCGGTATGGTATCCTTCAAATCTTTTTTTGATGGGGTGTCAACAAATTATATTATAAACAGCTACATAGTTGCCCTCACTCTTCTCTTATTTAGTCCCCATTGGAAATACAAACACAGAGAAGTATTCTACGGTAGTTCTAATAGTGAAGTGACGTTTGAGTGGGAGGGCGGTGTTTACTTATCAATCAGCCAAACATAAAGATACTTCAAAAACACATCAACATATCATAATTTATACTGTTGCAATCTTCAAACAATAATGATGAATCTATCTATCATCCTAATTGCAATCCTCCCATCAGTTGTGACTTCATTTATATCGAATTCAAAGAGTACAAGATGTATATCCTCATTCTCGCTTTCATATGCAAAAAGTAATGACGATGGTGATGTGGTGCATGAATCATCGTCGTTACATCAGCCCATACCATCACCATTTCTATCACTAGGACAAACAGAAACTGATTGGAAAGAATGGCAGTATTCATTTGGTCGTAATGGGTTGACAGATTTCCTGCCTCAGTTCTCTGGTCATTTGAATTGTCTTGCAATTGATTTGGATAGTGGAAAGCAACAACATGATCTAGCACAGAATTTGATATCTGATGATACAATTGAGAGTATTACTCAACTTCCGTGGCAATTTGGAGATGGTGAAAATAAGCAAGCAACAACTAGTATATCGACAAACATATCTGTATCAACGAGAAGTAGTGATAAAGAAAAGGATACCCAACTTGGAGTTCGTGATGATTATGATTGTATACTAGATAGTGGAGTGATGAACGAGATAATATCCTCAATACCATCAACTGTGACTTGGCATAGTCGTAATGGACCATCTGCACTACTAGATCTTGTGAAACTAATGGCTGAAGCAACACAATCGATTCGTGAGTTCGGAATCTATGTCGCAATCACAAATGAGTCAATACCTTCTCATGCAAAAGACTACTTGGATCAGATGGGAGAAATCATGGGATTAGAGTGGACGTATGATCTAGATGGGCTGTCAAAGGAAGAGTACTCTGTTAGTGTTGCAAGGAAGTACTTTACCGGACTAGTCAATGTTGGCTCTGATACTGATGATTTGGGAAAATCAGATATGAAACAACTCAAGCCTTGAGTATGAGGTATATAGTGAGAGGAAGACAAGCTATAGTTACATTGCACTTAATTATATGTAGAATAGTTTATTATATGTAATACACAGTCTACAAGCTTCTTATTAACTTGTTGGTGGTCTTGTGAGGTTGAAATTTTCTTCTTTTGATTCATGTCATTTGAGTTGATGCATGTGTATCGTACTCATAGTATTTAGAAATAGAGCAATTCGAATGCTGCCGGATAGTTATTAGATCCATTTTTAACGCTTGATCGATTTGGCGAGTTGTTAGCGTGACACTTGGATTGCAATCAACAACAAAACAATACATCATACTTACATAATATTGCTAAGACATCATACCTTATTGTATCAATAATCAATAATGAGTAGTATATGTATTAGTAAAATGAATACTCAATCCATTAGCCGACAATTGCAACAACATAGACGAACTTTCATGACATATCAAAACAGAAGCGTTGAGATACAAAACTTCTTCCGTCATATAGAGGAAAACTACGGCAATCTATCTGATTTAATTGATAAAGGCTCAAAGGCTGAGACAATAGTTGCTGAAGATGGTATACTTCATCCGCAACATTTAACGCGATTATTTCAACATGATGCTACTGCATTACATGTCAAGGGATTCTATCATAAAGCAAGTGCACTGAAGTTGGGTGAAGAATTGATCCAAGAATCAATACATCACTCTAATAATTGGAAAGTTAGTACATCTCGTGGTCTAGAGAGTAGTGATGTAGCCACATTGGGCAAACACTCTCCATATAATGTTGCAGTAGCTCGTGATCAACACAACAACAGTGGTAATGGAAAGGAAGAGTACTTTGTTGGAGTACAACAAGAGTTTATATCTCGAAGAAAGTCTTCTACTTTCAACAAAGATGATAGAGCAAACTACTATCAATTGTGGCCATTGGATAAACTACGTCTAGAATTGGAAGAGTCTTGGTTGTCCGGAGCCGGACTAGCTAGAGAAGAAACCAAACAACAACATGGCCACACACGACCATTTGGAGGAGGGTTGCCTCGAATAATGAGAGGTCCAACTAGATGGAAGCGTGGATTCGTTCATGTCGATGAGCTTGGACCTTTAGACCCCAACAGAGGACTCTTTTCTGCAAATATTTATCTGAACATGCCTCCCGAGAACAAATCTGATAATAAGAAAGATAGAGACTCGGGTGGATTATATGTATGGCCTCTAGGCGTACGCTCTAGATTAGATTGGTATCGAGTGAGTGTGTTGTTCTGTGTATCTTTGTATATGGATTATGTCTTTTGAAGTAGCTTACACTTGAACTTAATTCATATCTAGAATGCTATGACATTATCAAGCTTGTCGGCCCAAGATCCACAAATGCAGTTGAATCTTCAGCATGTACTTGGAAAGCCTAATGTCATTCGACCTCAACCTGCTGATTTAGTTTTGATATGTGCTCAAAGACCACATTGTGCTGTAGGTTTTAATAAGGGTATACGAGTATCTCTTCAATGTTTCTTGCAATATAGTGGACTTGATAAGAGATTGCTTATTGATTGCTGAGCGGTGGAGAAGACATCAAGCAGACAGGGAATGCCTCTGAAATTTTCACACCGTCTCAAATCTCAACACAATCACAAAACAACCTTTGATAATATCACTCCAACCATCACATGGACTCGGATCGTTTAGTATCGAAGTACACTTGTAAGATTTGCAATACTCTTCCCAAACGACCAGTGCTCACTGAAGATGGTCGATTTTATCATGAAACATGTATTGAAACTCATTTCATAAAATGTATAGATTCTGATGGCAGCATATCATCACCTGTCACTAAGCAACCTATGGGAACACAAACTATACAGCCAGTAACTATTCCACGATACATTGAAAAGCTAAGTTCATATGAAGGCCTTGAACGGGGGTCACCTGATATTGATGACTCTTCTCAACATGGAACAAACAAAGAAATGATTAGAGTCACAAAGGAGAAAGCTTCACAATCTGCACAACATATGGTACTTCTAGGTCGATGGTATTTGTTTGGTGAAAAAGATGGTATCGATTGTGATGTCAAAAGGGGAATCGAATTGTGTCAAGCTGCCGATCTCCTTGGTGATTGCAATGCAAAAGCTTTATTAGGACTTTGTCTATATTGTGGATTTGGTGATGTAGAGAAGGATAGAGAAGAGGGATTTGCACAGTTAGTTGAGGCAGCAATTGAGGGATCTGCATTCGCTGCATATAAATTGGGTTGTTATTACTTTAGTGGTACACATGGCTTCAAGGAAGAAAGAAAGAGTGCTCTCAAATGGCTGAATAGAGCAGATGGAAACAAACACTTACTGACTTGTACAGAGTTAAATAATCTTCAGAAGTACTTGACACTTTTAGCCGATGTGTCGTCTGAATCTGACCATGGAACGACGACATCTCAATCAACGATCGATATGAGGTCAGAAGTAGACACGGTAAATTCTACAGCTGCAACAACAAGTTTGACCTCATAGATTGCTCTAGCTCCTAAACAAATGAACACTTATAAATTTATCCTAGGATTTGTACAATTTATCTTTCCGGAATATTCAGATCCACTACAACAAGCCCACTAAACAACTCTATCATTTGATTGAGTTGAAGATTGATTTTGCAAGCGATTGAGATTCTCAATCACTTGTTTGCAGGTGTCATCGTTCGTCTGTTCTTGAGGTAGTGCAGCCTTTTCTGTTAAACAAGGTTGTTGATATGCCTCGACAGAGAATTCAGGAGTCTCATTCTCCGATAGCGCATCGATTCTCACAGCTCGCTCAAGACTCAGCTTCTTGCTCGGCTCAACATATCTATGTTCAATGAATAAACTGAACCATGCCGTTAGGAAGGGAAGTGGAGCAAGCAAAATGATCTAGAGATGGTGGGATTGTATATACAGTCATGTTAGAATAGTGATCAGTATTGAGAGAGCACAAACTGCCTGCACAAACTACTTACCTGAAAGACGGCCTTTCTGATTAATGAGTACCCGATGAAGGTGAGCTGGCTAATCAGTAAGGCAAATATAGTTTTACTGATTGCTTGAGGAAACATCCGTCCTCCCGATTCATATGTCGGGGTGTATACATATAGTGCTTGCTTCTTGTATACCAATAAAGCAACAGCAAAGTACACCGCACCAAAACACAATACGAAAGGAGTTATGCACGCGTATGTAAAGCATATGATGATAACTAGAAACTGTGTTGGGTACTCCCAGCCATAGTAGATTGGTTGCTTTCTGTAAACCTCTTTCAGTTCTCGTTGTGTGAGTCTTTTCTTGTTGAAACACGATCTTAGAAACATCATTCGGCTTAATGCACCGAGTCTTAGCAATACCATTGGTAAACCAGCAAGAGTCTTGGTGATGAGAAGTGATATGAAATATCCAGCTAGCATCGGAAGTGTCTCTCCTAAAACAACGAGAAGATTCTGAGGATGGTCAATAATCTCAGCCAGTGATGTCCAGATTGCACCGGCAGTTACTGTGATATAGATGTTTGCCAATTGGTACTGGAAGATCCGCGTTGCATGATTTGTAATGATGAAAGAGAGAAGATTGTAACTTCTGTTAGTGCATATATGGCATGCAAAGACAACAAAGATAAATAAAGGTCACATGAAGTAGCCACATCACCGAGACTTCATGTTGAAGCCATGAATTCATAAGAAAAAGAATACTAACGCGGACTTTCATAAAAGTAGCGACCCACGATACTATTCTGTACAGAACTTAGAGTCTTTCTCCTTTCATATAATGTGGCGACCGCATTGAATATGAGTGGGAGAAGGAGAATCAATCCAAGCAGTGCAACAACTGGAAGATAGCCGTTGATTAGTGGCTTCCAAGTACCCCCGTGAAGGTCGGCAACCCATTCTAGACCTGGAAGATGCGCGTTTTACAATGTATGAAGATGAAAGAGAGATGATATAACTTATGTTAGGCATATGTTGAGTAAGAGGAGGAGTGAAGGATACCTCCCGGTATCCTCAAAAAAAGAGAGAGAAGAAGTCCCACCTCATCGAGACTTCAATACATCACACATAAAACATACTAACGCGGACTTTCCTGGTATCATTGCAACATTCTCCACCTTAGCCCACGCCTGGATGAATGTCAATGGAATAGACCACAGTAATACCCCTAGTCCGATGAGGACATTTGCAATGAAAGCTCTCTGAGCACCTATATCAGAATCAATCTGACAATTTCGCCAAACTAAATCGCGAGGTTCTGGGGCGATTGATACTTGCATTGGATTTCGATTGTATGTTAGTGGTGCTGAATTGGTGACAGTTACTGGGGTTAGTTTCTTGAAGGTGACAAATCCAGTCGATGACATTGAGGGGCGAGTGACATGATCGACGTGGGTATCAGTCTTGTTTTTGACCTCGTCGAGTGAAGCCGACAGGAAGTCAATACCCATCCTCCACATTATTGATCGTAGCCAAATATATGGTCGTCTCATGTGATACCGAGTCTTTCGTTGTGATGATACTGTTGAGCATCCATCACCTTCTTCATTAGGAGCAGAGGGAGCTTCGCCATTCATCAATGGTTCTCGTCTAGGACTACTTCGCCCTGGGACACTTCGGGTAGTGACCGCTCCATAATTTACTCCATTACCGGCTAAGTAGTCTTCCTCTCCTACTTCAAACTCTTCACGCAATCCTTCTGCTGCCATTGCTGCACTGGATTGGAGCATGCTCAGTGGATGAGCATACCAATCATCCCTATCGGAATCGCCATTTTTTCGAGGCGATGTGCCGGTGTTAGCAATCATAAACTTCTCATTCTGCAAGGCCTTCATTTGTATATTCGAATTGGCTAGGTCGCATGTGTAGTACAAAATACTATCCACCACTTCGCCTTTTTCGGGTAGATTATCATACACCTCCATAGGTGAATTGTCCTCATCACCATCGTCCACATTATTCAGATTGTTACAATTACTGTCGTAGAAACAGCAGCAAGCCACACACCAACCGTCTATTGGTGTGCTTTCAATACCCAAACATTGACATCGGGGTCGTCCAGCTATATGTGTTGGTCGAATACCAGTTACATTGTAGTATGCCAAACTCTTCTCTAGTCTTCTGCGTACTCTGTCCCGACGGGCTGACAAAGCATCCAAGTCAGGCACGTTCATCGTAATACGGGCTGAATGAACTTGACTAGGAAATAGATCATCAAAGTAATTGAAAAGTGCAGTGTTTGATCGCAGATTTTCTGGAATCCTTTCAACTTGAAGAGAGTAGCGATGCTGTTTCATTTCCTTCTGAACTTGTGTAGTTGGTTGAGAAACCAGTGGTACTGCTGATGTAATGCCTGCACTACTATCAGCCTCGTCATTAGAAGCGGCAGCTAGTAGCGGAGATCTCGACCGCTTGCTCTTTCGAGAATTGATTTCATTGCCATAACTATCAACAGTAGCTGCATGAGCATCAACCACATTAGGTGCACCATATCCACCACTTTTCTTCTCTTCTTCACCTCCTAAGAACTCCATTCTAAGCTCGACATAATGGATCATCTCACCTCTAATACAGAACCAACAATACATGGCAAATAACCAACAAAAGAATGTTGGTACCCAAACCCTGCCCTTATCTTCTTGTAATACATTGGCCATACTAAAATGATAGAACCCTGCTGCATTATTACCTCCAGTGGCATATACAGGCCATAAGATAATAATAGCCCAAAAACTTGACACTGCTGTAATCTTTAAACACATTCGTATATATCTCAAATAGAAATAAGCATCTAATCCAGCTAATTGACGGAATGTTGACCATGGAGTTAAGTGTACTGGTATACACCATTCTAGTATAGGGAGACAGTGTAGAGCAGTAGATGAAGAAGTCTTTGTATCTTCTTCTTCGACTTGTGCTCCTCTAAATTGTTTCAAAGATTTACCTGAAGCGTGTAAATGAGTAGCTTGTACAAATTGCCGTTCCCTCTCTGTAATTGGACTAGCCAATTGACTGTTATTATTATTATTATAACTCTGCTTCTCATGCATTAACCGTTGACTATATACACTCGGTATCCATCGTCGTAACAATTCATATAAACCTAATAACAGTATACATACTATACTATTAAATATTAATGTTGCTAATACATTGTCAGGGTTTACATCCTCAACGGGTGTTAATGTTGAGTTACTTGCAGATGATTGTGATATTAAATTATCTAGCCATGAAGTTGTATGTTTTGTTGAGTAATAATCATCGTCTATTGGATCATTATCGGGTGTGTAGCCATCATCTGTGCCATTTAAGCTATAGAAATCTTCATCGTAGTTGTTGTTGTATATAACAGAAGGGGAAGGAGAGGAGACTTGGTAATCTATTTCATCATCTGCCATGTTGTATTATAATTGTAAAGGTTTTTTATGTGTATCAACTTAATATGATTTTTATTATGGATCAACTAAATAAGGAAACCCTCTCTCCTCCTCTGCTAATGATTATTATCTCTATATCTTATCGATAAAGGTTTAGCCACATTCGGTATATCAAAAGGTACAAAAGGTTTAGAGCCGTGATAATAGTGATAATAGTGATACAAAATAATGAGAGTTGCAACAAACTGAAAACTGCGAATGCGAAGATATTGTGAGAAAAGGTTCTTCCCTAATGCTTATGCCTAGTTCAGTTAGTTAGGTAGATAGAACCACATACATATGTATGCTAATGTGAATTAGGTTAGGTGGCTGGAACTATATATGTGCCATAATGTATGTGAGTTGTTAGTTATTAAATGAAAGATAAGTATTTGAAGGGTCTTGAATATATCGATCCACTCTCTTTACGGCTCTTCCACCTAGACCTGACCTGACCCAGCCTTTCTCGATCTACACTTAATGGCGGAGGGTATATGTCCTTTGTTCTTGACGTTGTAAGTTGTACAGTACTCAATTATTCCAAATCAGCAGCGGCGGCTGCAATATCTTCGGCATATATCTCAGTCAAGACTGATTCCACTACAGATGACAACTCTTGGGCATCTTGCCTGCTGTTACGAGCTGATCGACTCTCTGATGTTAACTTTACACTCAAATTGTTAAACTCGTCTTCAATAGTTTTACCTGCTGTTACACTATCAGCAGCACTCACACGTTCGTTACGCTTTTGTTGTGGAACTAAAAGATTAGAGGGCTTTGGTATATCTAGCTTTTCGAATTCATCACCGGTGAGCTTGACCAAGCGACAAGCACCATCTTTGAGTTGGAGTCGAGTAACAAGGTAGCTTGAATAAGTCTCCCAATGTTTTTGTTGTCTAACTTGTTCTTTATCTTCATCGGTTTTTGCATCACTTGTTTGTACGGCTAGAGATGTAGTCTCGTCTAATGCTGACTTGTCTATTGCAATGTCAGACTTCTTGATGAATAATGGAGTGTAATCATCTTTTGACTCGACGTTTTGAATCTGAAGTGTAATAATGTCTAGATCAGAGCAATAACGCAGTGTAATATTGACACTAATATTGTCTTTCCAGTAGAGCTTGCTTGTAGAATATACATCAGTGGAAGCATACTTGATTTCACGGATATCAAAGCGGCTCTCTTCAATACAGTTGCCATCTGAATGTTTCTCCGCTTCCAATCTTTGTTTCTCTGCTTTCCAGCCAACAGAATTGATATTGTAACAGTATTGTTGAAACTCGACTAATGAGATGAAACCGTCTTGGTTCTTGTCAAATCTATCCGTAATGAATTCCAAGTCTTCTTCATCTGTGCATTTGCATCCCAGCTTCTTCAAACCTTGTACAAATGTATCTTTAGGAATGAGTTCGTCTTGTGCAGATTCTGATGATGCTTTGCCAATTGTGCTAAAGATTCGTTCAGAACTATAGCCCTTTTCCTTGACATCAGCTAATACTTGCTTTAATCTATCTTCGGCTGTCTTTCGTGATGCAGTATTGTTGCAGTTGTCGTTGTTATTATTGTTGAGTTCAGCTACCGTTTTGGCTATTATATCACGTATTTGATCGCTTTGGGCAAGAGAAGAACTCCTTCGTCGTCTATCTGCTTTGTTTGTGAAGTGCTGCCTGTTGTTGGTGGAGTTTGTACTTGCAGAACCTTCGACACTAGCGGAACCCTCAATGATTGTCAATCCTCGAAAGGACGATCTTTGATGTCTACTATGCATTGTTTGTTTGTATTGTTATTATATGTACTTGTATTGGTTATTGCAATATCTTAGTTGTGCTATTGTTAGTGATGTATGGATGATGATAATGATGCTAGTGTCAGAGATGATGATGAGTCGGAAGTAGAAAGTGTCGCAAAGATCTTTGGAAGAGAGGTTTTTTATTTTGTTGACACCAAAAACGAAGAAAACCGATTGTAAAATTTTGCGGTCTGTATTGCGGTAATCGTAATCATTAATGCGTATTCATTCAGATCATACCATCGGCATACTCGAATCGTCTTCGCCAATCATCAAACATCTCTTTAGCTCACATGATGTGCACATAATTTTTGCCAGGGGTGTTGCAATAATCATACGCATTTTGAACTCGTTTTATTATACGTGCAGCATATCGAAGTATGATATACTACGTACAATACACTGCACTCAAACCATCATTGTATACTGACTAACTTTGGACATGATGTGATTTGTATGCATTTGCAATGCATCTTTTGCTCACATGATGTGCACATAATTTGTTTTAGGTACCGTCCGAGTATCAAGCAACATTGATCTCTATCATTTGATGCATCAGTTTACTCTAGCTCTGCTAGGTCTCCAACAAAAGCTATCTCGCCATCATATCACATCACCAACTCTAGAACTCTCACGCACCCCACCCATCGTCTCTCAACTCATTACTTAGATTGGCGATCTAATTGCTCGCCAAAAAGTAAGATACCATTACGTCTCCTCCCTTTCGTGCACAAAGAAGGTTTCGTTCATCGCCAATTTGGATTGCCACCACCCCTTGCTTTGCTAATTAGTTGCTAGAGAAAGCTCTCTCGCCAATTTCTGTGATTATTGGCCACTTGGCGTTGATAACAATAGCGTTGAACTGTGAACACCCCCATACATCAAATTGCAATAGATGCAATATCATCTAATCATAAAAAACAATTGAAATTGACCAACAATAGTGTAATATCGGCCACAATACATACCCCCGAAGATAAAGAACAAGTTAGACAACAAAAACATTGGGAGACTTATTCA
>Ga0214477_100205_pt1 | contig 41791 bp, 27 predicted proteins | sample M1_20Mar14CPVII9_FD_165058 | JGI IMG/M metagenome (GOLD analysis project Ga0214477, IMG submission 165058) | Marine eukaryotic communities from Monterey Bay, California, United States - M1_20Mar14CPVII9sort6BwellC16 | ecosystem: Environmental > Aquatic > Marine > Unclassified | place: USA... | reverse complement strand
GACAACTCTCTCACATAGGAGACGATATACAGCAACGACATTACGCTAGTAGTAAATGAATATATAATGCATTTGATTAAATATTAAATAGAAATATACAGCAGAAGAAGCAGCAGCAGCAGTAATAAAAGTAGTTGCAGTAGTGATACAAAGTAGTTCTAGCCTCTTCTAAACCCAATGGACTTTCCCCAATCTCCCGCTAATTCGAACAACTCAGAAGTGAATAGTGCCCATTCAATACTAGGATAATTGCTTCATATTGACTAGTTCACACTCTAATAAAGTGTTGAATCTAATCCTTCCACATAAACCCAATAATATCCCTTCCCCATCAATTCATCAATCTTCTTACAACTACAATACTAACAACCATAATATCATGTTGGGCTACCCGTAGGGTCAGGGTCCGGTATCCTACCCCTAAGGTTGCTTCTCAGCCCCCAGGGGACTTTTAGTAGGCTTAAATAGGCTTAATCGAATGCTCTCAGTGAGTTAGGAATGAATCTACAATGGCCTTAATTTTTTATTTAAAAAATTTGTAAGTGATTTTGTTAGGGCTAGTTAGGGATTATCCTTAACCTGGGGAGAATTGTTCCAGCTGGCATACCTTTTACCCCCAAAATGGGTCATAAAATTACACGATGATAAAATCTAAGTAAGGCCAGTGTGGTTTTGGACTCTACTCATCAAGGGCTTTCCAATGATGTATCAACCAACTTTCAACTACTTCTAGATCTTCAGAAGCAACTTCTGTAGGATCCTGACCCTACGTGTAGCCATTGATAACTCTCTAGTATATACATATCTCCACCACCATTGAAAAGAGCGGTTAAATATGATCTTGATCATTATCTCATCAATGTAGGAGCATTAGTATTGGCGTAATGCTCAATATCTTAGATATCACACCACTACTAACCTCCCACAACAATAGACACTCTAATGAGTTCGATATCTTAGTCTATACTAACGTTGGTATCGTACCACCACTATCATTTGAAAGAGCGTTAAAAACTCTATTTAAATCACATATTATCGGTGTATGAAGTTATGTTCAGTGATGGTGCTTGAACTTGAGATATTGTAGCAACATCAACTACCTCATTTTTGGCTGGGTTAGTTAAGTGATTTTTTTGCAGCCGATACGCCGTCACGCGCTGCAATCTCCACTTCCGTCGAAAGCAATATAGGTATAGGCACCATCGAATGTGCTGGACGTATTCTAGATGGCATAATAGGCGATGAATAGCGTCGTCAAGTAGGAGGCTAATTTAGAGTCGAGAGAGTGACTGTTTATTAAGCTCATTCCCGAAACGAAAGAAATAGGCGGTATCCTTTCAGCTGATCGCGACCAGACTCCCAGCCTCATTTTTTTGCAATTCACGGCCTTTTTTATACTACGATACTTTTCGTATCGTAACTTACTTAAAGGATACCCTCGGCACCTTCGAAATTTTTACGTCGTTAAAAAACCAACATCAAACATGTATGTATCATGTATACGTATGTACATGCTTACCATATAGAGATAAGTTCACCTTAAAATAGTAAGGCCACCACGTAATAGAGTATCGTCGAATCAATAGCCGCCGCCGCCGCCGTGCAAAGACCTTATCAAAATGAGTACACTAGATGTATCAGTTGAGATGAGCACATCTGATGAAAACACAAAAGTCGACAACAACATAATTAACGCAGTCTCCAATAATATATTATGCAAGTTATGCAAGACGGTTACATCATCTGAAAAAAAGACAACATCATCCAAGCATAGCGTACTCCACTTTGGGATAGAGATATGTGCCAATTGTGGGAAGGAAGGCGACGAGGTCATGAACATATGTAACAAATGTAAGAAGGCAACTTATTGCAACGCCGCATGTAAGAAGAAGCACCGACACAAGCATAAGAAAGACTGTGAAGAACATCAAAGACTTGCCGCTAAGTTGCATGATGAAAAGCTATTCAAACAACCACCGCCGAAAGAAGACTGTTCACTTTGTTTCATACGATTACCAATACATCATACGGGTTGGAAATATAATCCATGTTGTGGGAAACTGATATGCAGTGGATGTAGTTATGCACCTGTCTATGATAACCAAGGCAATATAGTTGCTGGAAAGAAGTGTCCGTTTTGCAGAGCTCCGTGTACTACTACAGATGAGGATCATCTTCAAAGGTTGAAGAAAAGAGTGGAGGCTAACGATCCAATTGCAATACACAATGAAGGATGTGACTATCGAGTTGGAAGAAACGGGTTTCCACAAGATTACAAAAAGGCACTTGAGCTATGGCATCGTGCTGGTGAACTTGGATATGCCGTTGCTTACAACAACATTGGTTGTGCTTATGACTATGGAGAAGGTGTAGAAGTTGACAAGAAGAAAGCTGTACATTACTATGAGATAGGAGCTATGAAGGGAGATGCACTTGCAAGAGCCAATCTAGGTAATAATGAGAAGACTACTGGTAATACGGAGAGGGCATTAAAGCACTTTGTGATAGCAGCAGGGAGTGGAAATCCCAACTCTTTGAAGCAGATCCGAATATTGTACACAAATGGACATGCAACTGTAGATGATGATACAAAAGCTTTAAGATTATATCAAGCGTATTTTGACGAGATTCAGAGTAAACAAAGGGATGAAGCTGCTGCGGCCGATGATAATTATCGTTACTATTAATAGATTATGCACGTGAACATGGGATTAGAAAAGATCATTCTGAAACGATACTGACTAAGCTTAAATATATCCTAAAAGAGTAACAAACATAAAATAACAAAACAAGCCAACATTAATAACAATCTTGATAGGAATTCACGTGCATTTGCCAATGATGATTCCTCCTCACTCATCATCATCGTTGGATCTCCCCCATTCCCAACATAGCCATTTTGATGTACTTCCGAGGCACGGCCTATACCACCCATCCCTCCATCGGAGCGGTGCAATGTCGGCACTACTGATGCCGCCGGAGCTGCTGAGGCGTGACCTGTTGCCCCTGACGTACTATTATTGGCAAGGTTATCAATAGTATCAACAATACCAAGTAATGCCGATGTTAACCTACCATGATGACGATGATGTGAATGTGCATATGACATTTGTGAATAACTCTGTCCCTGTCGGTGAGCATGTGTAGCCGGCCTTTGTTGATGATGAGCACCACCTCCGCCTCCACCCATACTTAAGGAAGGATGACGAGGACGTAATGCCAATCGAAATGGACTTGATAATGCCGATTGTGTCATGTTTGGTGATATTGATTCATTTAGGGTAGTATGATCATTTATTAAGTCTGGTTGTGACATTGGCGTGTTCTGAGGTTGCATGGGATAATTTGGTATTGGACGTGATGGTACATTACTCGCTGATCTACCCGATGTATCGTCCATTCCATTATTATTATTTATACCATCAACAAAGTCAATACTATTCCGATGGATAGGTGTATTATCATGACTGGCCAAGTTGTTGTTATTGGCGTTATCTTGTTGACGTCTGTATTCGGAATCTAATATACCACTTGTGTCACTTGTTCGTGTTGGTGATTTACATTCATACTTTTGTTGTTCGGGTGGCTGTTTTAGCTGTTCGGGAGGTCGTTTTAAATTGGCATTATTATCACTTGTGGTTGTTGAGGGAGATGAACGTTTAGTACCCCTACCCCTCCGTCTCTGACGTAATCCCAAGTTACTATTCGTTGGATCTTCTAACTGCATTGCAAGTAACGTATCAGTCGCGGGAGTATTCGATGGTGAACCATCCGGTGTAGTTGCAACATTTGTTGTGGAGGTTGCAAATAATGATGATTGTGCCGCTGATACTGTTGGTATATTATTATCCACATCTAGTGAATCCAAAGAATCAATAGATTGTCGTCTCCTTATACTATCTCTTGCTTCCTCATGTCCTGCTGTATCCCCAACATAGTCCGAAGAAACACTCCCCACCATACTAGAATCATCACCATTAACACTTCCACCACTTCCCAATCCAGTTAAATATATAGGTATAACCGAATCAACCGTGCATGAAGCTTTACATACCGGACAATGTCGTCTCTGTTCAAATTTACGTTGTGAGAATTGTCCACCTGATGGATTGTACGGTCGATCATTATACATTGCAGACTGCTGTTGGTGTTGTATATTGGTAGTGGTTTGGTACGATGTTGATAGAAAGTTTAACCCACCCGAAGAACTATTACTCTCAATACTGCTATTTCGAATACCCATTCCTACATTATAACTCCTACTTCCCGCATTATAATTACTACTTCCCATATTCGCATTCGTATTTCCACCACCAAATGCGGAATTGTACTCACTCAGCATCATACCAGGTTCCAACCATTGATATAAGCAACTCCAACAGTATAAATGTCCACATTTCGTTACAACTGGTTCGTCACTTACGTTTTCTAAACATATTGCGCATGTAAATCGATTGTCTACTTTTTGTACTTGAGATTTGGAATTGCTTGTATTGTTTGAAGTATTGTTAGAGGAAGGGTTGGAAGGTTTAGCTGCCGGCTTACGATCATCTTCATCAATATTCATATTATCGTTAGTACTGTATGTATAATCTTGTTCTTCAATACAAGGGCTCATTGAACCATCTACTCTTTTACTTGAGGAAGTGGCAGTAGCTGTTGCAAATTCTTGTGTTGTGGTATCGTTTTGTTGCAAATCAATACCGGCAACGGCTGCAGGGGAAGAATTGTTATCAGTGCCGTCATGAGGAGTGTCCTCTGTTGATATATTCACGTAGTCGTCGTCCATTATTCTAATGTAACTGCTCTTTAGTTTATTAGGGTCTACATATAATTATCGACCTCAGGGGACTCTTGACTCTTAGGTATCCGGTATCGAACTTACAAAGTACGAATTGCTATTGAGATGTTGTTGTTGCTTTGTTGATCCACTAAAGCTACCTGCAGTGTATAATTAGCACGAAGGGTGTAATATAGTACATATATATCATTACGACGTCGTCTAGTAGTGGTGATATATATCGGCCGGGATATGGATCTAGATAATCTCAAACACGAAACAAATTTTTTTGGAAGGTGCACAACTTTAGTTTTAGAGTGTTACGTATATCAGTATTTATAGTATATGGTTGTTGTATATATTAGTATTATATTATTATTCGGAACTCATATTGGTTATACGGTTGGTCATTGATATATTGTATCTCCAACTGTGACACACCTACTATTGCAAAACAAATTTGGTTAAGGTGCACCATAAGAATTACCCACAACAAAACATACCCTTTGTTATATAACAGAATAGACAGCGAAGTATATAAGCATACCATATCAATCATGAAGGTATGTGCTGCATGTCATACCGATCTACCAAAAGAAAGTTATAGTAAAAAACAATGGAAGTTAGATGAATATCAGCGGAGGTGTAAAGTATGTATTACTAACAATCGAGAGGTACAGCCAATCCCAGAACAGGACAATAACTATTCAAACACCAATGAAATCATCAAATCATTAGATTCTATGTGTATGAAGGATGTTGAGAAGATTAGTGATGAGGAACTATTCAAACAGCCTCCGCCAGCCGACGACTGCCCAATTTGTTTTCTAAGAATGCCAACTGATGAAGGCTGGAGATATAAGACGTGTTGTGGAAAAGTTATATGCTGTGGATGTATCTATGCAGTTTCAAAAACAAAAAAGGCTATACCACTGTGTCCCTTTTGCAGAACTCCGCATGCTAATACAGATGAAGAAATGAATGAAAGAGACAAAAGACGAATGGAGGCTGGTGTTCCCATTGCAATTCACAATGTAGGATGCTACTATGATAGGGGGACTAACGGATATTCACAAGATCATACAAAGGCATTGGAATTGTGGCATCGGGCAGCAGAGCTTGGTTATACCATGGCTTATGCCAGTATTGGTTATGCGTATGATGAAGGTGAAGGAATAGAAGTTGATAAGACGAAGGCGGTATATTATTACGAGTTAGCTGCTATGAGAGGAAATGTATACGCAAGACACAACCTAGGCAATAGTGAGATGAGGGCAGGCAACATAGATAGAGTATTGAGACATTACATGATTGCTGTTAGGGATGGCTACACGAAGTCTTTGAACAGTATCAAAGAATTATACACAGCTGGACATGCGACAAAAGACGATTACATGAAAGCATTACAATCCTATCAAGAGTACTTGAGTGAGATAAAGAGTCCTCAGAGGGATAAAGCCGCAGCATATGATAATGAAGAGTATCGTTACTATTAGTCCTTAGTGCTGGGCACGGTGACTTTTGCATATCATATATTGAACTAAACAAATGGGGTAGACTAAATATTAGTGTCAAAGTATAATGAGATCTAGTTTATCAATATGCTATTTTAGGTTATACCCTTCTATCAATAGTATCGACACTCCTCACTGTCAGCAGCAGCTTCGTCCCTCTGCTTACTTTTGATTTCGCCCAAATATGCTTGATAGGATTGCAATGCTTCCATATAGTCATCTTTTGTTGCGTGTCCTTTTGAGTATAACTTTTGAATTGCCTTTAACGATTCAGATAATCCACCCCTAACTGCAATCATATAATGCTTCAATGCTCGATCCATATTGCCTGCATCTTCCTCGTCAAGGCCTAGATTGTGTCTTGCTACTTCATTCCCTCCCATAGCTGCTAGTTCGTAATAATGTGTAGCCTTCTTCTTATCAACTTCTACTCCTTGTCCATTATAATAAGCTACACCAATGTTGCAATAAGCCATTGCATGGCCTAGGTGTCCTGCCTTGTCCCAAAGTTCTAATGCCTTATCATAATTTTTTCGAAATCCTCTTTCCCCTTGATAGTAATTTAGTCCTTGGTTGTAGATAGCAATAGCATTATCTGCTTCGAAAAGTTTCATTCTTCTTTCAATTTCCTCTTTATGTGAATTTGCCGAGGGAGTTCTACAAAATGGGCACTTATCACTATCAACTTTATTGCCTTGGTTATCATAAACAGGTGCATGACAACATCCACTACATATAAGTTTCCCGCAACATAATCGATATTTCCATCCAGTGTTTAGATTTGGTATTCGTTCGAAGCAAATTGGACAATCTCCATGTTGTGATGGTGGATCTTTGAATAGTTCTATATCGTGTAGCTCTGCGGCAATTCTAAGTTTTTCATTATGTTTCTCAGCAGCAAGTCTAACATGTTCCTCACAATCATTCTTATGCTTCTTTTTGTGTACCTTTTTGCAGACGGCATTGCAGTATTTCACCACATTACATTTGTTGCATGTGTTCATCTTATCGCTAATACCCTCCTTACCACAATTTGCACATATCGATACATCTTCCTTATCGGCCGTACTCATATTCTTTAACTTATCGTTAACATCACATACACCATCATTATTGGATTTTGTTGATGCACCGTCTTTGAAAATCTTGTCAGACTCACCGCCGCTCATCATAATATACTCGTATATGCAGTATATCAGTGTTGATTGTTGCTATTTGTATACCTCAATATTCACTGATTAATCTATTATACCGGCCTCTTCACTCTCTCTACTTTGCACAGTTTGGTTTAGGCTGGTTGTAGTTGATGGTGATACTTCTCTTCTAATAACTCTATGTCGCATGCGAATTGATAAAGACGACCAACAAAACCGTTAAAGTTCAGACGTTTGATAATAGTTTATCGTATACCGTAAATCCATACAAAAGGTATTAGAAGGTATATATATCTCCTCCTTATTCTTCTTCTTCAATATCATTAACAAGTACGAAGTAACATTGTCAATAGATGTCAAACAATAAAACCGTATTGATACGGTATTTTTTCACACTATCATGATAGTACAAGTACGATTTTATAACTTCTACATATTGATTGTTGTTGCTTGCTCCATACTGCAGTATAATTAGAAGGGGGTGTGGAAGTTCATATTGATATATCTGTAATGTCCCAAATCGTATTAGTGTTCCATTTTTTGGGAAGGTGCACTACACAAATAACATAAAAGCAGATGGTACATATAACTATTACATTATGGTAGCTGTACAACAGTATTTATATTATCGATTCTGAAATCATCTCCGTTCGTGCTATAGTCCTATATAATAAGGTTGATTATTGATTAATTGAGTGTTTCTCCAACTGAGATATATTATTGCAAAACAAATTTTGGATAAGGTGCACCATTAACAATACAAACAGCCTCATAATAAACACAATCACCACCAACAATCTGTATCAATAATGAAGCTATGCGCAGCATGTCATATAGATCTACCCAAGGATAGTTATAGCAAGAAACAATGGAAGTTAGATGAAAACCAGAGGAGATGTAAAGTATGTATTACTAACAATCGAGAGGTGCAACCACAACCGCCACACCATCAGAATAATAACGATACGAATACCAACGAGATCATCAAAGCATTAGATTCTATGTATTTGAAGGATTTTGATAAGAAGATAAGTGACGAGGAACTATTCAAACAGCCACAACCTACAGAAGATTGTCCTATTTGTTTTCTCCGAATGCCTACACTTGAGACGGGGTATAGATACATGACATGCTGTGGAAAGATAATATGTAGTGGATGTATTCGTGCCATGGACGAAATAGACGAAGACGAAAAGTGTCCTTTTTGTAGAGTTCCAGCTCATGAAACGTTCGATGAGGAACTCGAGAGGATGAAGAAAAGAGTGGATGCTGGAGATACCATTGCAATCCACTTTCTAGGATGTTGGTATTCTGAAGGGGAGAAAGGTTTGCCTTTATATTATACAAAAGCGTTAGAACTATGGCATCGTGCAGCTCATTTAGGTTATGCTGAAGCTTATTGTAATATTGGTTATTCTTATGCAAATGGTATTAGAGGTGTAGTATTAGACAAGAAGAAGGCTCAGTATTATTACAAGTTAGCCGCTATGGCGGGGGATACGCAAGCAAGGCACAATCTTGGTAATAATGAGCTGCGTGCAGGTAATATGGATAGAGCTTTGAAACATTATTTGATTGCAGGGGGCTGCGGACACGCTAATTCTTTAGGCACTATCAAAGAATTGTACTCAAGAGAATCCATAACAAAAGAAGATTACACAAAGGCATTACGATCTTACCAAGCATACTTGAGCGAGATTAAAAGTGCCCAGAGAGATGAGGCCGCTGCATTTAGTAAAGAGATGTATCGTTACTATTAGTCATGGGGCCAATGATACCATTACCAAATAGAGGTAGAGAGGGGGAAATGTTATATTGTTATCAGTCGTTAACTACTAGCAGTTGGTGCTAGGTGGATTATACGTAAAGGAAAAGAAGGAGTGTTTGTACATCAAGTTCCAGATTACTTTAGAGGTAGTAGTAGAGTTGTAAAATAAGAAATCTAATCAGTTACATCTATTGTCTTCAGTAGTAACGAAACCTTTCATCAGATGCAGCAGCTTTATCCCTCTGTACACTCTTGATTTCACCCAAGTATTCTTGATATGATTGTAATGCTTTCATGTAATCTTCTTTAGGTACAAATCCATTTGAGTATAACTGTTTAATGTTCTGCAAAGACTCATTATGACCATCTTTTACCGCAATTATGAAGTGTTTCAATGCTCTATCCAAATTGCCCGCCTTCCCCTCATTAATGCCAAGATTATGCCTTGAAATTATACATCCATCCATAGCTGCTAGCTCAAAGTAGTGTATAGCCTTCTTCTTATCAGCTTCTACTCCTTGTCCATTATCATAACAAGCACCAATGTTGGTATATGCTTTAGCATGCCCAAGTTCACCTGCACGATGATGTAGTTCCAACGCCTTCTTATGATCTATTGGATATCCATATTTTCCATATTTGTACCAGCACCCTTGATTGTCTATTGCAATGGGATCATTAGCCTCAATTCGTTTTTCTCGTCTTTCATTTGTCTCGGCAGCTGATTCAGGCCGTGGTGTTCTACAAAAGGGACACTTTTTATTATCAACTTCATTCCCTTGATTATCATACACAGGAGCATGAATACATCCACTGCATATAACTTTTCCGCAGCATGATTGGTATTTACTACCCGTAATTAGTGAAGGAAGGAGTTGAAAACAAATTGTACAATCTTCATTCGGTGGAGGTTGCTTGAATAGTTCTTCGTCATGTATTTCAGCGGCTCTCTTTCTACATTCTTTCTTGTGTTGTGACTGATTCTTCTTCTTGCAAGCAGCATTGCAGTACTTTACTACTTGATTGCATTTGTTGCATCTGTCGTTAATCTCATAGCCCTCTTTACCGCAGTTGGCACATACTGATACGCCGTTATCTTTATCAACCCTGTTCATATTTTGTAACATATCGTTCCACGTTGTGTCTATAAATGGAATGAAAAAAAGTAGATATTGTAAGTATGTCGTATCAATTATTTAATGTGCACACTACTATGTTGCATCTTTCTTTATCCCGATACCTAACTACTTCTTCCAATCCTATACCGATGTTTAGCATGGAGGGGAGGGATAAGAGTATCGTTATAGCAGTTTATGGTGCACAATAGTGCACAATGCAATCTCAATAACATCAATGAAAATTTGACTGTTGGACTGAACGACATTTAGGATACCACCAATCAAGGAAGATAAAGAGATGATCCTGCCATTCAATATTATATATAGGTAGTTACTTTGACATCATCGCTTTACATGCCCGGATTTGATACGTATACAATCACTCCATATAAGTACATTGAATAGATACTACGAACGAGTTACTTTGACATCATTACAGTTGTACAATAGGTGTGTTCAATAATAGAGTTACTTTGACATTTCAATTTACACATTTGATACCGATTAACTCAGTAGTTGTATACATCATACCAGATAACTACATTATATGTGATACGACCGATAAAAATACCAACATATGAGTGCCGTCGATGAAGATTATGAAGTATCGATATGTGCCAATTGTGGTAAGGGCGAGGAAGAGAGTCACAAACTAAAGGCATGTACGGCATGTAAGATGGTTAAATATTGCAATAGAGAATGTCAAATTGCTCATCGTTCACAGCATAAGAAAGAATGCAAAAACCGAGCTGCCGAGTTACTTGATATTGAACTCTTCAAACAACCTCCCAATCCGAATGGAGATTGCCCAATTTGTTTCCTGAGAATGCCTTTAATGAATTCAGGTAGTAGATACCAGTCGTGTTGTGGAAAAGTTATATGCAATGGGTGTGTCTATGCTCCTGTCTATGATCGTGAAGGTAATAAAGTTGATGTTGACAAACAAAATGCGTGTGCATTTTGCAGAGTTGTGGCTCCTAAAACAGATGAGGAAGCAATTGAAAGGTTGAACAAACGTGTAGAGGCTAATGATGCGCAAGCAATCTTCAATTTAGGAGTTTACTATCGAGATGGGAGATTTGGATTTGAACAAGATCATACCAAAGCATTGGAATTATACCATCGGGCAGGAGAACTTAATTATGTTAATGCTTATAATAATATCGGTAATGCATATGAACTTGGACAAGGTGTAGAAGTTGATATGAAGAAGTCCCAACATTATTATGAGTTATCAGCTATGACGGGAAATGTAACAGCTAGGTGGAATCTTGGTAATAGGGAAGGGAGTGCAGGTAATGTGGATCGGGCATTGAAACACTTCATGATTGCAGTGAGAGATGGACATAGTAAATCATTGGACACAATCAAACAAATGTACTCAAATTATGGTCATGCAACAAAAGAAGATTATACAAAAGCATTACAGTCCTATCAAGAATACTTGGGTGAGATAAAGAGTCCACAGAGGGATAAAGCTGCTGCATTTAGTGATGAATATCGGTATTATTAGGGTGATGACAAATGACATAACACATACTAGATTTACAATTGTAGAGCTAACTCTACTTTCCAACCTCCACCGTGTTGGTGCTAGGTTGAGTCTCTTTCCTACTCGGAGGTAATGCCATCTTGTCCTTCTTCTTAGATGCCTTGACCTTGGCTTCTTGCATCATTTGCTTTCCCTTTGATAGTGCACCTTCTAGGATTGAACACAAAGCAGTACTATCCATGCCAGACAAGTTGATAGATGATATCCTATACCCAGATTGAATGGAGAGATAACATTTACAAAAGGCTTCGACTTCAGCCAAGGATCCCTCCGATCTGACATGCTCTGCCACTTCTTTGCTTGATGCATTCAAGTTTAGGTGTAACTTGTAAGCAAGCTTGAAGTGCGCCGTCAACTTCTTCTTCTCATCATTATCAATGCCATTCTTCCTTTTCCACACTGCCAAGTCTCGTAATATCATCTCGGTCGTGGCACTACTACATGCATGTTTCACCTTGGCAATGAATCCGTCACTTGTGAGACGTGATTGCTTAGCATGCTTACCAGGATCACCACCACGCAATAATGCACTGGCAATATAGAAACCAGCCAAATCCTGATTGCTAGTCATTGTCCAACTCAACAAAGTCTCAATACCACGCCTGCCTTGTTCAGTTCTCTTGTTACAATCTATATAAGCCCTGATATACTTCAATCGGAGAGCATCATACTTCCGAAGAGAGTCGTTTAGTACCTCATATGGTGATGGAGAGCTAGAAGTTGTCACCCATACTGCAGCAAGTTGTGATCTAATATGTGTGGATGGAGGAGAAGAGAAGTATAAAATGTCGAGCATGTGAGATAAGAAGAGTCTTCTCACATATCATCAAGTGTATCTGATCAAAGATAGTGTTCGACTTACCGTTTCTTGTCAAACAACTTGGATATGGCAGCGTTGGCACTTTCCGAACAAGAACCAGCATCAAGTCCTCTAATTCGATAGCTCTTGATTGTGGGTATCACTTGTGTACTCCCCATGTTACATGTTTTGGGATCATGAAAGAGTGGGGCATAGTTGTAGGCCTGTGCCAAACGATAAGCAGCTCGATGAAACACTGGCATAACCCTTCGGCAGTGTGTGAATGCTAAGTAAAGTTTATGATATGATCATGATTTATAGAGTATCATACTTGCATAGACAAGAGGCACAACAAGAACTTACCATCTACACAATCAGCAAATACATCCCAAGTCTTGCCATGAATTCCAAGAGCCGAGGAGCTTGATTCGTTCGATTCATCAAACCATTTCACAGATGTGATACGGAAGGCCTCCAACTCAGCAAGCTCACATTCTTCTCTAGCACGTTTGATGGCCGAAAGCAATACTTTGAATCGAGATGCATGAAGTCTGTATAGATACTCGATTGCACCATGTGAGCTTCCACCAAGACAAGACTTATCAGGTCCACCGCCACTTGCCTTTTCGGCTGCTTGTGCCTCGGTCGATGCTTTGGAGTAGTGTACAATGGCATCATGCATTGTCTTTTCATACAATCGAGATGATTGGTCACCCTCTTGAGATGTCACCAGTGGATACTTTTCTTCCTTTAGAGTTGATGCAATCTTCTCATAGCACTTGCCAATCATAAAGTGTAACTCATGAGAAACAGTTTGACATTTCTGTGTGTAGTCGGTACTAGTAGACAGCTCAACAGCCTCCTGAAAGTAAAGGTTGCAACGTTCAGCAATATTTCTTTTCTCAAAGCCTAACATCGGATGAATTGGATAGCCATACACAGTAGACGCCATCAGTTCACTATACAATGCCGTTCCCACATCTTCACATACTTCAGAAGGATGCATACTAGCACGGCTATCTCCTTTGTTCTTCTTGGCAAGATATCGAGCCACCAAGAGGGCCTTTAATCTCATTGTTCTTAGTGCAGTGACATACATGCCTGCCCACGAGTTGGCCCATTCAACATACTTGCCTTCCTCAAACTTTGATTGAATCTCTTTCCAGCACAAGTAATCGGAACTGTCTTGTCCCTCTTCGATATTAGAGCCTTCACCCATAGCACCATCTACATTATCTGCAGCTGGAGCAATGGACGAGCCAAGTTCCCTAGCAAATGCCTCAAGTGATGATAAGTTTGACCATGAATACTTCATATAAATGAGAAGATCATTCCCAATAAAGGGCTTCCAATTGGTCTGTGATACTTGAAACTCCTCCTCTTGATCTTTTTTTAACTGATATAATGTCATCGTGGCTGGTTGTTCTCTCTTAGACTTGTCAGTAAGGCAGAACTCAGACGAGTCATACGGATCTTGAATTCGAACAATCCGATCACAAATGTCTTCTGCTTTAAAACCGATACATTCACTAAGCTTGACCCATCCCTCAACATTATTAGGACGGTAGCACAAGTCATTGAGAACTGCTCGGAAGTTCTGATACAAATTGAGCTCATGACGTTGAGTTGACTCTCGTTCTGCAGATAGCCCTTGATCATCTTCAGTAGAAGGAGACTCGAGGTCAGCGATCTCACCCTTGGCAAGTTCATGAGCTACACCTCGTCGAAGCTGTTCAATACTGTCCTGTTGTTCATCATCGTCGTTTGAGGAGCTACTACTATCAGAGATTTCAAACACCCACTCAGGACATCCACGAGGCAAGTCATCAGTTGAGTCGCTCATGGTCAACGAGTCAGTATCCTTGTTAGCATCTAGTAAGAATGCCTTGATAGCTTTACTGGCCAAGCTCTCTTCTATGGGAGGTAAGGCAAGCTCCACAGTCTCCCAAGCTTTAGTCGGGGGTGCTTTACGATTAGCATTGTATACCCGCTTAATACAACGGAACAGTCGAGTTGCCACCTAGAGTGTGAGTGAGAGAGTAAGAGAAAGGAGGTAAGATGCATGCAGTACTTAAACAAAGTATATGACAAGACGGCAAAACTCACCTTGATTGATTCGGGGGCATAACTTTTTGATGCAAATGATTCGGTACTAACGAATGAGAATCCATATAAATGACTGTATGCTCTTCCTAGTAGACCGTCAATCATGCTGCCACATTCTCGAGCCCCATATGGATATGCCACATCAGAAACATCCACTGAGAAGAGATCAAAGATGGCTTCGGACATTGATGATAGAACACGAACAGTCACCAATGGCAAGAATGGTCCATGTTGACTCGATGGAAAGTCAAGTGTAGATAGGAACTCTTCTTGACGTATGAGCTTGAGATTCACCGATTTTAACACAAGAGATACACACTGCACAAGCTGGCAAATCTTTCTCAGCAATACACGACGAGCTCTCTGCTGCCGATTCTCTTCTGACGAAGAACCATGTAGAAACAAGCCATTTACGCTATCATCCGATTCGAAGAAATCAGACAGGCTCAACGAGGAGCTCTTGTTGTCCGAGGACATTGTATCATCTTTCGAGTCCAACACAGGCTCAACTGAAACGCCAGGAGAGCCGCATAGACCAACGATACTTGAGACGATTGGTACTATTAGCCTATCTCGGATAGATAATTCTGTCGGAGATAGTATATCATATGCATTGGATAGGTAGTTCCAAAACCAAAGCAAGGTCGATGCAAACTGAGCTAGTGTGGCCGTGGAATTACTTCCTCCTCCATCTTGACCGGTAATTGCTTTCATAAGGTGAGATACCTTGGCACTCCCATCTTCGTTTACTGTTATCGGATTCAAAGATAACAATTCAGCAACCTCGTTTGCTTTGAAGAATACTAGATCCGCTTGAGAAGTTATAGATAACTGCCACTTCTTCAATCTCTTGTCATTAGTTTTTGTCAACTTGGCAAAGTCCTTCTTCTGACGAGTAAGGGATTTGACCAAGCTGCCAAAGTATACACTCTCAACATTCTTTCTAGCTTGACTCGACAGAGCTTGGTGATCTCTTAGAGTATGCACAAGACGTGAGGCTGACCTAAAGATGTTCATATGAAGAGATGAATCGTCTGTTGAATCGTCCTGGACAATGTGTAACTTGTTGAGTGATGCTAATATGAGACCCTTAAAGTCTTGGCTGGTAACATGAGACTCCAAAGCACCGATCATATCAGCTTGATCAGTATAGGACATTATCAAGTCATTCATTTTATCGACAAAGAAATTTACAACAAGCATGAGTAGACGGTTCTTCTTGCCATGGCCTGCTTTACTGTTGTTAGTGGTAGACGGGGCTTGACCATCTACTTCTTCTTCATCTTTCTTCTCTGTTGAATCATCTTGTTGGGTAGCTTGTACTTGAGAGACAGCCGATAATGCTAACTTGGAAAACATTAGAAGCAGGGAGGAAATCTTCTCTCCTGATACTACCAACGATGATGCCAATACTTGAATGATTGATGGGCGAGAAGACTCTTCCCTTGTATTAGTCATGGCCTTGGAGGAGGATGGTATTTCAGTCCAAAGTCTGCCCCAATGTGATAGTCCATTCCATGTAAACGCCTTTGATCTTGGTGTAGTGACATTATCCTCATCATTCATATCTGAAGTGTATGTGAGATGGTCTTCATGTAGTAGAAGCAAGTCTTTTAACAGCTCATTGATAAGTTCACCTGCTTTTCCACCATTAATATCATATCTCTCCAAAAGTTCTAATCCTAATGAGCTATACTTTGCCTTGTCATCATCGGTAACATCATTAACTGTCTCTTCCGTATTAGTAGTAGTAGACTGAGATCTCTTGCTCATTTCATTTTGGATATCACTAAACCGTTGTCGGGCACTTGATACTATAGCCGATGATTGAATGTACTCCTTATACTTTGATAATGTTTCTATAGAAAGTGTAGACCAGTAAACTTCATGACGAGTAGATGATTGTAAATGTGGCGTCTTGATTTGTTGTTTCTGCTGTTGTGAGTTATTGTTGGACATGATATGGATAACCTTGTTGAGATAATCAAGTCCCAAGTCTTCCGCAGCTTTTGCTATAGAACTCTCATTACAGATACGACCACTTTGTAGGTAGTAAGCAGATGCAAGCCAATAACAACGACATCGCAATCCAAGAAGCTGATCGTTTGTATCGTTGTCAGTTGAAGAATCTAGTTGAGATTGTATTGCCTCAACGAGTTGCACTAATTTGGGAATTATAAAGGCAAGAACATCGGAATATTCTTGCTGTTCATCTGAGCCAATATCATATGTCTCGGATCTCTTAAACCGAAGCTCGGCATTCAATAGATTAACAGCCAAGACAGAGAGGGCAGCTGGTAGGTCACTAGTCTCGTCAAGCGAGTCCTCTCCATACCAAGGCATCAACTCAGTCTTTCCAGCTAAGGTTGTCATTTTGAAACCTGAATAAGTATACACATGATTTGATCAGTAGAATGTTAGAGATACAGGGAGGGATGAGACATGCACATGTAAACCATAGCGTCTACTTACAATCAAGGACACATGATGAAATAGAATCTGTGCCTTCTACCGCAAATACATCACCAACATTTAGAGACACATGAATGAGAAAGATCTCGGCTAAATTCCTCGGTCCCGAGTTATGTCGACTCCACTTTGTGACAAATGAATTCAATGAGGTAGGAGTAACAAAGGCTGTAATCTGATCTATCGGTGTCGTTGTAGCCGAGTCAAGCGGCGTATCCGACGAGTTTCGTGCCGGGGAGTTGAGGATCAAACCTCCTTGTGTGATAAGCGGTAAATGATCCTTCTTATCCAAATCCTCCTTAAGTAACTTGGTATAGTATGGATTCTGGGCAGTACATGATAATGCCCCAGCCAATAAACAATACTCAACACTACCACGTTTTGATTTCCTTTCCGTTTGTTTCTCGGATGTTAACATTTGTGATCGTACACGTTTTGATACCCGTTCTGTACCACTATTTGACTTACTCCGTTTCTTCTTGGTTGGTTTTGGTTTGTTATTATTAGCTGATTTATTAGAATCTTTGTTGTTGTATTCACTACCAAGTACTGCTGATATGTCACCCGTGGCACGTTCTAATACCTTACGATTTCGTTCACGTTTAGCGGCTACCATCTCTTGATATGTCGGATAGGTATGACCATTGAATTCAAATCCTTCTCCTGGTTGTAACTGTTGTTGTTGCTCTTGTACTTCTTTTGGTGGTGACGATACTACACCAGCGGACAATCTTGCCAATTTTAGTGGTGAAGCTGCCATTGGGGACGATGATTCCTTTGTTGGAGGTGAATCGTCATCCGTCGACATTGCATCGAGCGGAGGATCAGAGGCACCGGGTTGAGAAGGATAACTAGGTCTGTTCACCTCTCCATCGGTACCTTCGTCGGCGGTTGAAACACCAGTCTCCTCGGCACCTGATGTAACTACTTCTTTCTCGGAATCAATAGGCTTCTTCTTAACTACCACCCCAAGAGCACTCGTCGAACTAAACTCCTTACAAACACATCTCATCCGTTTAACATCTCCATCGTCCAAATACTTAGACATACATTCCAATGCACTAAACGGTACACCCAACAATGGTGATATTTGTATATTAACCAAGGGTGAACCAAATTCATCATCTTCGGATATATGAGGCTGTCCGTAAGATGTACCCTCGTTACATGCCTGTAGTAATATATTGCCCAATGTAACCCATGAATATTTTGGTAGATTTAATACTAGTTCGGTTGGTTTCTTCTCCTTTTGTGGTACGGGCTCCTCGTCCATTGATTCATCACTTACTCCTATAGTATTAGTCAAGGCAGGAGTTTGTTGTTGATCCCAACGTTCCATCTCCTTCCATGCCCTTAATAACAAACGATTAGGCGGTACTCCTTGAGGTAACACCGACAATCCACGTTCAATTGCCAATCGTTCCAAACATCGATATTTCATTGGTGGATGATTTCTTCTTCTACTACCTTTCTCAACGGAGGATACAGTAGTATTATTATTATCAACCTCACGTCCCAATAAACGTGCAGCACAAGCTAATTTATACCATAATGTTGGATCTGATGAATCTAATTCAGTGGCATCACAGTATGCTGATAGGGCTAGATGAATGGTTTGTTCGTTTGTTTCGGTGAACCATAGACTGTTATTGCTGTTGGTAGTAGATGATGGTGGAGAATCTACCATTTCATCAGGTGATGAAGAAGGAGTGGTAGAGAAGGAGAGTCGACTTCGTATGCCAAGCTTGGTTATCGCTCCTTTATCCAATATATCCATTCCCTTAATCTCTCCCTTCAATCCCTTCGTGCCTAATCCCTTCTCCTTCTCCTGCTCACCTCGAACACCACTCTTCTTATCTCCTCCATCTCCAACACTACCCACAACACCACTACTGCTACCAACTACACCAGACAATAATAAATCAGCATAATTAACTAATATCAAATAGGATATTTGACGTATGACACTTTGATGTGCCTTACTTAACTTTGTCCATTTCTTTGCCACACTGGTTTTAGTATTAGAATCTTTGTTAGGTGAGTAGTATGTGTCTAGCCATGCCGACGAACTTCCAGTAACACCTGGCTGTAGTACACCTTTCTTACTATCACTAGTGGTAAGTATTGAGGATAGTATAATTGAATCTAACAATAAGGATGATTCCAATGTTGATCGTGCTGTGTTTGCTGCATGTTTTATCGCTTGATATGCCTCCTCTTCCACTTTGGATAATGCTTCCACATCTTTTGCATCATTATCATCATAATATATACCAACATCAGCTGCTTTATTTATAATCTTCTCACTAACAATCTGCTGCTGCTTTTCATCCAACAAGATGCAATATTTTCTACTAACAGAATGCAGCTCACCTATAGAGGATATGGCAGTTGAATAGGTTGTTTTTAATCTAGCTATTGTTGCCTCGGCTGTTTCACCTATTTGTTGTTTATGTTTCTTCTTGTGTCGTTTACTACGGCTGTGTTTATTGGTAGGTTTGTGTTGCAAGTTGTTAGAAGAAGGTGCATGTGATGTGTTATTGTTGTTTGTCAGAGTAGAGGATTGGTTTGCAGAATTCGTAGTAGATTGCTCACCGACGCCTAGATTATTGTTATTAACATTGGCAAGTGCATTAGATATACCCTCTGATATAGACTCGGTAGTAGAATGTTCATCATCGTCACTACTACTATAATAATCTGAGTTATTGCAGCTTGTATCATTTTTTCGACTTCGTTTATTGTTTTGTTGGCAACGCCGCCGGTTTGATGTATCGTTTGCTGCTGCCCACATATTCTACTACACTCCAATTGGACTCTTCGCCAGGTACAAAGCAGTACGAAAAAAGGGAGACGTACGCTTTGCCTTGCAAAGACTCCACGGAAAAATCACAAAACTAGTGCTATGCGAATTTTTTATTATTTTATTGCAAAGAACAAAATTAGATACCTTTAAAAAGTAGTGCTTTTCGCACACGGCTAATTTCTAAAAATACCTATAATCAAATTTTGGCCTCGCGGGAATAGCCTTACTTAGTAAACGGACAACATTTCACGTACAAATATTGTCTCTCACGTCGGTGCGTAGGGCAATGCCGGATCTCATTCTACCGGATAATCCTTCTAAACTTAAGCTGTCCTATACATATGTAACACATTTTCGGCGTTGGTGGGGCTGGTTCAGCGTGTGTTTGATCATAAGAAACAGCCTTTGCAACAACAATATTCTGTTGATGTGTGTGAATAGTAGTGATTTGTTGATGGTACTGCTGACCACCAGATAGAAGTTTGACCATGGCTGCCTTTATTTATGTGTTGTATATATAGTGATTGAGATATTCTATACATATGAGCAATTCTAATATAGTATAACACACATAAAACATGCCTCACAACCAGCCCTTATTAGCCATGATTAGCAATAATAGTAGTGATATGTCAGCAAGGCTGCCGGCACCTAGACGATAGTTACACCATGGCCGCCGTTGTCTATTGATTATTAACATAATAATCGAGGTCCCCTTAATTGGATTGCAATGTTAATACAGTATAACATCTAGTTTAGCTGCCATACTTTATTGCTTCAACATGATGAGCCTATGATGGAGACACTATTTGCAATAGAATATCTCAGGCTCTACTATACCTACATCCACCAGACCTTCAACCATATTGCTCCATAATACCTTCTAAAGAGTTGTCTAACGGCAATAGTTGCCAATCCTACCATAGCCGCCGGTGGAGACGTTGCTATAATAGGGCCTATTGCTGTAGTAGTGCACTAACAAAATTTTGGCAAAATATTACTACGTGGAACTTTTAGATATTTGGAAAGTCGATGTGATTTTTCTGTGGAGTCTTTGCTTCGCAAAGCCGTACCTCCCTTTCCGTACTGGCTTTGTACGAAGCATGGAGTCCAATTGGAGTGATTCTACTAGTGATATTTAGACGATTCTTATGATTTATACAGGATGGGGCATTGCTGTAGGGTATATGTATCAAAGCAAGTTCATATCAGCCATCGGCACAAACTCTTTTTATGAGAGTATAACTATTGTACTTAGTACTCTTCGTATCATGATAAGTGTTAAATAATATCGTATCGATACACTTTTGATATATCTAGAATTTAATGTTTGTTGTGGGCCGATATGGGCGCAAGGGGTAGCGAATAAAGGGCAGAGATATACCTTGTATGGATGGACGTTATTCATACTATTGTTTAGATACTGTTTGAACATAGGGTGGTGGCGCACAAAGTATATTAGAAGATTAGAAGAGACACATATCACTTACTACAACTTTCCACCCGAAACAGTCAAGTTTTTGATATGAACCAGGTCATTAGGCACAGCAATACATAGTGAAGAGGCTGATAATAGTTTAATAAAGCAAGGTGTGCAAATAGCAATTGTGACATTGGTATATTAGATTATACAATACCGCCGAGATACAACCATACTAGCCACCTGTATATAGATCAGGGTAGATCAGGGTACCTACCTAATTATTTGACAAGGAAATATGAGTACTGTTGATGAAAGCAATGAAGTATGTGCCAATTGTGGCAAAGGTGAAGAAGAGAGTGACAAGCTTAAAGCATGCACGGCATGTAATTTGGTAAAATATTGCAATAGAGAATGTCAAATTGCTCATCGGCCACAACATAAGAAAGAGTGTCGAAAGCGTGCCGCCGAATTACATGACGTAGAACTATTTAAACAACCTCCGCCAGAAGTAGAAGATTGTCCGATTTGTTTTATACGTTTACCAACACTAACATCCGGACGTAAATATATGTCATGTTGTGGAAAAGTCATTTGCAATGGATGTGCTTATGCCCCTCGATATGATAATCAAGGCAATAAAGTTGCTGAAGACAAGTGTGCATTCTGTAGAACTCCGGCACCTAAAACACAGGAGGAGGCAGTGGAAAGATTAAAGAAAAAGTTTGAGGCTGATGATGCCGAAGCAATCTACATCACTGGATGTTACTATGCTGCAGGGGAAAATGGATTTCCACAAGATTATCCCAAGGCATTAGAACTTTATGATCGGGCAGGGGGGCTTGGTTATGCTGGAGCATATAACAACATTGGATCTTCATATCAACATGGTAAAGGTGTGGAAGTTGATATGAAGAAGGCTAATCATTACTATGAGCTTGCTGCTATGGGAGGAGCGGTAATGGCTAGATACAATCTAGGATGGTTGGAAGAGAATGCAGGTAATGCGGATCGGGCGTTGAAACATTATATGATTGCAGTGAGAAATGGATGTGCTATATCATTGGAGGAGACTAAAGATCTATACTCAAACGGACATGTAACAAAAGATGATTACACAGCAGCATTGAGATCATATCAAGAATACTTGGGTGAGATAAAGAGTGCTCAAAGGGATAAAGCTGCTGCTGAAAGGGAGGAGTATCGTTATCATTAGAGGGTTGACAAATGACAATAACACATACTAGATTTACATTTGCATTAGTTGGTCTTTGCCTTCTCTGCAATCTGTTCCATCATCTATATACCTACTTTACCAACACTCTATCATTCTTTATAATCTAACAAATACATTAAAGTTAGTGTAAAAAGTTTCCATGTCTTCCCATCTACTAATAGTACCGATACCTCTCATCAAATGCAGCTGCCTCATCCCTCTGATTACTCTTGATCTCCCCCAGATATTCTTGATATAATTGTAAAGCTTTTGTGTAATCTTCTTTAGTAGCGTGTCCGTTTGAGTACATATCTTTGACAGTGTCCAAAGAGTTATTTTGTCCACTCCTTACTGCTATCATGAAGTGCTTCAATGCTCTATCGAAATTGCCTCTTTGCAATTCATCCCGACCGAGATTGAACCTTGCTTGTGCCTCTCCCCCGATCGCTGCTAATTTATAATAATACGTGGCCTTCTTCTTGTCAACTTCTACACATCTACCTAGTTCATAAGCAACACCAATACTGCAATACGCTTTAGAATATCCAAGCTCTGCCGCCCGATACCAAAGTTTTAAAGCCTTGGCACGATCCTGTCTAAAACCGTACTTCCCATCTCGTTGATACACTCCTAGATTGAAGATTGCAATAGGATCATCTTTCTCTTTTCTTTTCTTATCTCTTTCATTTGCTTCTTTGTCTGAAGTATGAGCAGGGACTCTGCAAAAGGGACACAGTGTTATTGCCGTTTTCTTTGTTTTTGAAACGTACCTAACCGTATAAACACATCCACTGCATATAACTTTTCCACAACATGTCTGATATTTACGTCCCGAGGTAAATGTTGGAAGAAGTAAAAAGCAAATTGGACAATCTTCATCGGGCGGAGGTTGTTTGAATAGTTCCTCGTCACTAATCTTCCTAACGTCCTCCAAATACATAGAATCTAATGAGTTGATAACTTCGTTGGTACTTGAATTATTATTATCATGTTTTGAGGGTGGTAGTTGCACCTCTCGATTGTTAGCAACACACACTTTACACCTCCGCTGACAATCATCTAACTTCCATTGCTTCTTACTAAAACTATCCTTGGGTAGATCTGAATGACATGCAGCACAAATCTTCATCATTGATAGTTATTGCTGTATATCTATGTATTTCGGTGGAGTCGGTGTGTTTGATATATTATAGGGCTGTATGTTGTTTATATATTTATTGTGGTGCACCTTCTCAGAATTCAAAAGGAAAATTTGCTCGATATTGTTTGAGACAAGACGCCGGTCTACTATGTAATACCACCAAACGAAGCTACAGATTTATCAATGGAACTATTCCACACACCCTTCGTGCTAATTATACTGCAGTAAGCTTTGGTGGAGCGAGCAACAACAGGCAACAACTACAACTCACAACTTAAAAAGAACACAATTAAATCGTACTTTGTACACTTCGTATCATGATAAGTGTGAAAAAATACCGTATAATACGGACAATACCATGATATGTTGCCGCCACAGCAGCGCGGATGAGGGTGTCTACCATTGCAATACCATCAAATATCGTCTCAATAGGTCTATAATAATTTATGTTGCAAAGGATAGGGTGTGGAAACAGCTCAATTTGCCTACTCAATTAATCATCTTTTATTAGTAGCAACTGCCATCTATCAACGGTCAAATGAGGTGGATGGGCGTCTAATTATACACAACAATATGCTATCATACATTCAACAACCGTTGGTGATATATAGTAATAATATGGGCTACGATAATATGCTATACAGACGGTATTAATCGCGTAGTTGGAGATAAATACCCCACAGACTATATAAATGTCGTTGGTGTGTTATTATCATTACATGTGGGTGGCAACAACAAATATCCCTAGTTATAATATATTGGAGAGTTTAGAAATGATTAATAGTGATTAAGTATCAACAGCAATTAGAGTATTAGATTGTTGCAACGATTATTGTGGTTATATGAAACCAGTATATAATTGGTAGTGATAATGACATACAAGGAGGATATACCTCTATATACCTTTTGTATGGATGGACGGTATAAACTATTACCAAACGTCTGAACTTTAACAGTTTTGGTCATCTTTATCAATAGATTAGAGTATATTCATATTAGAAGAGAAGTAATATCAACCTCTACACTGCTTGCAACTCCACTAAACCAAAAAGTTGCAATAGTAAAGACAAAGAGAGAGTTTGAGAGGCCGGTATATCAGTTTAATCAGTGAATATCAAGGTATACAAGTAACAATATACACTAATAACATACTGCAGATACAATTATTATATTATGAGCAGCGGTGAGTCTGACAAGATTTGCAAAGATGGTGCATCAAAATCAAATATTGATGATGTATGTGATTGTGATGTGATTGGGAAGTTACAGAATATGAGCACGGCCGATAGAGAAGATATAGCATTATTAGTATGTGCCAATTGTGGTAAAGAGGGTACTAGTGATAATATGAATATATGTAACAAATGCAAGATGGTGAAATATTGCAATGCTGTATGCAAAAAGGTACACAAGAAGAAGCATAAGAAGGAATGTGAGGAATATGTTAGACTTGCAACTGAGAAACACAACGAAGAACTTAGGCTCGCAGCTGAACTACACGATGAAAAGCTATTCAAAGAGCCACCATCGCAATTTGGAGATTGTCCAATTTGTTTCCTTCGAATGCCCACACTTGAAACAGGTAGTAGATATCAAACATGCTGTGGAAAAAATATATGTAGTGGATGTTTCTATGCACCTGTCTATGATAACCAAGGCAATGAAGTTGATAATGAAAAGTGTCCGTTTTGTAGAATTCAAACACCTAAATCAACTGATGATGCATTAGAAAGAGAGAAGAAACGAGTGGAGATGAATGATCCTATTGCAATGACTAATCTAGGAAATTACTATAGAGACGGGAGTGGGAGAAACGGATTTCCACAGGATTATACCAAGGCATTAGAATTGTGGCATCGGGCAGCAGCAGAGCTTGGTTATGATGTAGCTTATTGCAATATTGGTTTTGCATATCATTTTGGTAAAGGGGCAGAACATGATATGAAGAGGGCTATGCATTACTACGAACTAGCAGCGATTGGAGGGAACGGAGTAGCAAGGAACAATCTAGGTACTTGGGAGAAGAAATCAGGCAATATGGAGAGAGCATTGAAACACTACATGATTGCAGTAAGGGATGGATATGCCAACTCTTTGTGGAGAGAATCAAAATCCTGTATTCAAAAGGACATGCAACAAAAGATGATTATACAAAAGCATTACAATCCTATCAAACATACTTGGGTGAGATTAAGAGCAGCCAGAGGGACAACGCTGCTGCATTTAGTGAGAAGTACCGTTACTATTAACTATATCTATTTAAAGTTAGTCTATGATAGATTCTTTCAACAGTAACTTTAAATAGTCTTTAATGTTGTGCACATGATGTGCTCATATCTTATGCACTTTTTATGCTATTCAAATGTGGCAGCTCGTCTGGTGCTTGAGACTTGAGTGAGGTATTGATACTAATGATTAGCTATGTAGTCATCCTTCGTTACTGAAAGTCGCAACTGTGCCCAATGGCACTAATAGTAACGATAGTCCTCATGGGCAGCAGCGGCTTTATCCCTCTGTACACTTTTAATCTCACCCAAATATGCTTGGTATAATTGTAAAGCTTTCATGTAGTCTTCTTTTGCTGCATCGCCATCTAAGACATTTGTTTGATCATATTCAAAGAGTAAGTATATCCACCCCTCACTGCAATCATGTAATGTTTGATAGCTCTATCAAAACTGCCTGCCTTCACCTCCATATTGCCTAGATTATACCTTGCTGTTATATCCCCTCCCACAGCTATTGATATAGAAGGGTATATGATATAACTCTACATAAGCTAATAAAGCATATTGATAAACTTAATCTCATACTTTGAAACTAGAGGTATCGACCTGCCTATGTAGTCCTCCTTTGTTATTGTTCATCGTTTAGTAACTGATAATAATTTACAAAAGTCACAACTGTGCCCAATGGCACTAATAGTAACGACAAGACGGCATTACCTCTGAGTAGGAAAGAGACTCAACCCAGTATGGCGGAGATTGAAAAGCAGAGTTAGCTCTACAAATGTAAATCTAGTATGTGTTATGTCATTTGTCAACACTCTAATAATACCGATACTCATCATTAAATGCAGCAGCTTTATCCCTCTGTGGACTCTTTATCTCACCCAAGTATGCTTGATAGGATTGTAATGCTTTTGTATAATCATCTTTTGTTGCATGTCTATTTGAATATAAGTCTTTGATTAGCTCCATAGCGTCATTACATCCTCCTCTTACTGCAATCTGATGTTTCAAAGCTCTGTCCTTATTGCCTTCAAGCCACTCATCAAGGCCTAATTTGTGCCTTGCATGTGCATTCCCTCTCATGGCTGATAACTCATAGTAATGATGTGCCTTCTTTCTATCAACTTCTACTCCTATACCATGATCATATGCATAACCAATGTTTGTATATGCTTTGGCATTACCAAGTTCAGCTGCCCGATGGTAAAGTTCTAATGCCTTGGCATAATCTTGTGTAAATCCGTTTAACCCATCTTCGTAATAACACCCTAGATTTCGGATTGCAATAGCATCATCAGCATCCATTCGTTTCTTTTCCCACTCCGTTGCCTCCTTTTCTGTAGGCCATTGAGTTCTACAAAAAGGACACTTGTGGTTGTCGACTATATTGCCTTGGTTATCAAATACTGGTGCATGAATGCATCCGCTACATATAGTTTTCCCGCAACACGTCTTGTATCTACTCCCCGTATCAAGTGTTGGTAAAAGTTGAAAACAAATTGGACAATCTTCAAACTCTGGTGGAGGTTGTTTGAATAGCTCTTCGTCGTGCAACTCCGCAGCACGTTTTCTACATTCTTTCTTATGCTGTGGCCGGTGAGCGATTTGGCATTCTCTATTGCAATATTTCACCAATTTACACGCCGTACATGATTTGAGTTTATGACTCTCTTCCTCGCCCTTGCCACAATTGGCACATATCGATACTTCATAATCTTCATCGACGATACTCATGTTGCTTGGTGGGTAGTTTTATCGTTCGTATCTGTCCAATATAGTTATGTGGTATGATTGTATTCAACTACTGAGTTAATCGGTATCAAATCCGGGCGTGTATAATGATGCCAAAGTAACTCTATTGAACACACCTCTTCCCATCTACATCGGTAGGGCTGTTCTTCCTTGATTGGAGGCGGTATCCTAAATGTCCGTTTAGCGCCAACAGTCAAAATTTTCATTGATAAATACATAGGTAAGATTTTGAGTGATTGTGTACTATCCTCTAATCAACTCATCATATTGACAGTATCATACTATATATACTCTCATCCCTTACCTCCATGCTATCATCTGTATAGAATTGGAAGGAGTAGTTAGTTATCGGGATAAAGAAAGATACAACATTAATAGTGTGCACAAATTAAAAGATACGCCTGGCTGTCAACTAATCAACAACATTATGAGTGCAGTTGATAAAGACATCGTATTATCAGTATGTGCCAATTGTGGTAAAGAAGGTGATGATATAAACAATCTATGCAACAAATGCAAACAAGTGAAGTACTGCAACGCCGCATGTAAGAAAAAGCACAGACACAAACACAAAAAAGACTGTGAGGAGCATCAACGACTTGCTCAAGAGCGTGCTGTCGAGTTACACGATGAGAAGCTATTTGCAGAGCCACCATCACAAGAAGATTGTCCAATTTGTTTCCTACAGTTACCATCACTTCCTACGGAAAGGTCTTACATGTCATGCTGCGGAAAACTTATATGTAATGGATGCCGCCATGCACCTCTATATGATAACCAAGGCAATGAAGTTGATGGTAACAAGTGTGTTTTTTGCAGAACTCCACATCCTGAAACAGAAGAGGAGCTAATAGAAAGGATAATGAAACGAGTTGACCTGAATGATCCTATTGCAATAAGCAAGCGTAGTAATTATTACAAAGATGGGACGAATGGTTATCCACAAGATTATGTTAAGGCATTAGAACTATATCATCGGGCAGGAGAACTTGGTTATTCTGAAGCTTATGGCGGTATCGGTTGGGCTTATTTACATGGCAGAGGAGTAGAAGTTGACAAGAAGAGGGCTATTCATTACTGGGAGCTAGGAGCTATTGGAGGAGATGTAAGTGCAAGACACAATCTAGGCCTGGAGGAGGCACGTGCAGGCAATTATGATAGAGCTGTCAAGCATTATATGATTGCAACTAGGAGTGGAGATGCTGATACTTTGAAGAAGATTCAACAGTTATACTTAAATGGGCATGCAACGAAAGAAGATTATACAAAGGCATTGCAATCCTATCAAAAATACTTGAGTGAGGTTAAAAGTCCCCAAAGAGATAAAGCTGCTGCATTTAATGATCAGTATCGCGATTAAGTTTCCTCTCTTACAAATGGAGGACAAGTCAACAGTTACCAACATTGGCCAGGTATATAGTAATGGTAGAGTTCGAGTAGTAGAAGTTGATAAGAAGAAGGCGATACATTATTATGAGTTAGCTGCTATGGGAGGAAATGTAAGAGCAAGGTATAATCTTGGTGCCAATGAGGCACGTGAAGACAATATGGATAGAGCAATAAAACATTGGATGATTGGAACAAAGAGTGGGCATAACGAGTCTTTGAAGAAGATTCAAGACTTGTACTCTAATGGGTATGCAACAAAAGAAGATTATACAAAAGCATTACAATCATATCAAACATATTTGGGTGAGATTAAGAGCAGTCATAGGGATGAACTGCTGAATTTGATGAGGGGAATCGTTACTACTGAAGAAGGTTATAGCCATTAATGTCTGATGCAAGAAGCCAAGGTCAAGGTATCCAAGAAGAAGGAAAAGACGGCATCAACTACGAGTAGGAAAGAGATACAGCCCATCACCGGCACAGCGGAGGATGAAAAGCAAAGTTAGTTCTTTAAATCTAGTACGTTTATAGATATGGCACTTCTCTACTACTAGTGTATTATACTTTCTAACTGTTTCCATATCTTCCCATCTACTAATATACCGATACATTTCATCAGCTGCAATAGCCTAACGAAGCCAAACTAAAGTGAAATGAACCTCTATAATAATGTACCGCCAAAACTAATAATAACGAAACTTCTCATGTGCTGCAGCAGCTTTGTCCCTCTGTCTACTCTTAATCTCGCCCAAATATTCTTGATAAGCTTGTAATGCTTTTGTGTAATCTTCTTTTCCTGCAAATCCATTTAAATATAAATCTTTGATCATCTTCAGAGACTCATCAGATCCACCTCTCACGGCAATTATAAAATGTTTCATTGCCCGATCCGCATTACCTGCACTCCCTTCCCTATTACCAAGATTCCACCTAGCTATTACTTCTCCTCTTATAGCTGCTAATTCAGTATAATGTTGGCTCTTCTTCATATCAACTTCTACACTTTTCCTGTTTCATATGCATTACCGATACTATTGTAAGCATTAACGTAATTAAGATCTGCTGCCCGATGGTATAATTCCAATGCCTTGGTATGATCTTGTTCAAATCCATTTGTCCCATCCCAATAATAACATCCTATAGTGTAGATTGCTTGGGCATCATTAGCCTCTACACGTTTGGTCAACCTTTGGTTCATCTCATTTTCTGTTTTAGGAGCCACAACTCTACAAAATGCACATGCATTTTGTTTGTCATTATCAACTTTATTGCCGTGGTTATCATAGACAGGTGCATGGAAACATCCACTGCATATAACTTTTCCACAACACGACTGGTATCTACTACCTGAATTCATTAAAGGCAATCGGAGGAAACAAATTGGGCAATCTCCATACTGTGATGGTGGCTGTTTAAATAATTCTATATCATGTAACTCTTTAGCACGTTTTCTACATTCTTTCTTATGCTGTGGCCGATGAGCAATCTGACAGTCTCTATTGCAATATTTCACCATCTTACATGCCGTACATGATTTAAGATTACTACTCTCCTCTTCGCCCTTGCCGCAATTAGCACATATCGATACTTCATAATCTTCATCGACGATACTCATGTTGCTTGGTGGGTAGTTTTATCGTTCGTGTCTATCCAATGTAGTTATCTGGTATGATTGTATACAACTACTGAGTTAATCGGTATCAATCCGAGCGTGTAAATTGATATATCAAGGGAACTCTATTGAATTATATATTACCTATAATATCTCCTCCTTGCTCGGCGCTCGACTCTCGCCGACGGTATCCTGAAATGTCCGTTCAGCGCCAACAGTCAAATTTTCATTTGATATCATGCACCTTCTCCCCTGGGACTTTACGTACCACTTGCGCGGAAGCGTAAGACACAAGACGCCCAAGCAAAGCTCAAAATCCCAGGGGAGAATCATGCACCCTATCTTCTCGATCTAGAGTTGGCGCTATTATGTACTCTTCATCCCTTCCCTCCGTGCTCGTGCTATAATAATCGGTAAGGGTTGGAGGAAGGAGTAGGGTGACCACAACGATACGCCTGGCAACTAATCAACAACATTATGAGCACCGCCGAGGACGACATCATCGTATCGATATGTGCCAATTGTGGTAAAGAGGGTGATGACGTTAACAACATATGTAACAAATGCAAGTTAGTAAAGTACTGCAACGCCGCTTGCAAAAAGAAGCATCGACACAAACATAAGAAAGATTGTGAAGAACATATAAGACTTGCAACTGAACGTGCTGCTGAACTACACGATAAAGAACTATTCAAACAACCACCAAAAGAAGAAGATCGTCCAATTTGTTTCCTACTAATACCAACACTTCCTACGGGGTGGAGGTACAAGTCATGTTGTGGAAAACTAATATGCAGTGGTTGTATCCAAGCTCCTCTATATGATAATCAAGGCAATAGAGTTGATAATCAAAAGTCTGCTTTTTGCAGAATTCCTACTGCTACTTCTCAAGAGGAATCAACAGAAAGATACAAGAAACGAGTGGAGGCTGGTGATCCTACAGCAATGTACAATCTAGGGTGTGATTATCGAGATGGGAGATATGGATTGTCACGAGATTATAAAAAGGCATTAGAACTTTGGCATAAGGCAGCAGAACTTGGTCATTCTGAAGCATATGCTTGTATTGGTTATGCATATGATCACGGCAGAGGTGTAGAAGTTGACAAGAAGAAGGCTACCCATTATTATGAGCTTGCAGCTATGGGCGGAGATGAAATTTCAAGATACAATCTAGCCCTCGATGAAAAGACGGCAGGCAACATTGACAGAGCCCTCAAGCATTATATGATATCAGCAAGAGATGGACATTCTAACTCAGCGTATCAAAGATTTATACTCAGAAGGATTTGCAACAAAAGATGGTTACACAAAAGCATTACAAGCCTACCAAGCATATTTGAGTGAGATTAAGAGTCCGCAGAGGGATAAAGCTGCCGCTGAACGAGAGGACCACCGTTACTATTAGTGTATGTCTATTTAAAGCTAGTATAACAGGAAGGTTCGAGAGGAACAGATGTTATTAGACTATAGGCCGATACTAATAATAGGTTTTATTTCAAAGCAGTAAGAAGTTATTCAAAGCTTCGTTAAGCATTACTACAACGCTTATAAACATATACATTCGATTGACCCCAACTCATTTCCACTGGACATTGATGTATCAGTTCAAACTCCGTATCAAATGACTCGTCACTATTAAACTTCTTTAAACATATCCAATATGCATTAGTTGGTGCATATTTTGCCTTCTCTATAATATGTTCCATTAGCACATCATCAAACAGTAAATTAGGTATATAAACAACTGTACCAACACTCCACCATTCTTTAACATCTAACAAATCTGAATGTATAAACTTAATATCATCATGTAGTAACTTGTGTTTATATTGAAATTTATATAAACTTTGTACTGATGTTGCCATATTATGTAAATTACCTAATAATTCTATACCAATACATTCTTTATAGTCACCTATATATCGTGCTGCAAAGACTGCTCTTCCAGATCCAGATCCTAAATCATAGAATGTATCATTATTTGAATGTGGTATATTTATGTCGTTTGTTAGTAGTAGCTGAATGAAACCTTGTAGATCAATCTCTCCATATACTAAACTATCTTCACTATGCTTTTGATTGTTGTCATCTTCTCGTCGTATATCATCTGTTAAGGAAGCATCCTTTGCTGTTGCAAATGTATACTCTTCGTAGAGAGATGATAACTCGTGTAATACTTTGTCTTGTGCTAGCTGATTCAAATCTAGCTTTTGTGTACCTTTATCATTTACTGAATTCTTCAGTAAGGAATATAGATTGTCAGAATAGTTGCTGTTTGCTGTAGATAAAGCTGATGTCTTCCACTCTTCTATAGCAGTTACATACTCTAACTTTTTATCAGACATGTTGCCTAAATGGTATCTTAGCTGATGTGCTGCGGTGACCAATAGCGTTGCTTACTTCTGTTACAACCGTCCGCCCAAGAACAGTAGAACTGTATCAACAATAGTAGATCGTAATAGAGAGGGGATTAAATCGACAGTGGTGGTAGGAGCAGTACCAAACCAGCTCTCGGTATCCTAAAAATGTCCGTTCAGCGCCAACAGTCAGTAAAATTTCAAGATATTGTAGTAAGTAGTAGAGCATAGGATGTGTGCACAAAGCTACGCAATGACACCTCCCTACTTAAGCTGTAATAATATTCATTGCGTATGATTGGAAGGAGTAGTTAGATTGTAGTCACTGGGAAGGAGAAAGATTTTGCAAGCAATATTTTACACAATATGAGTACGATTGATAAAGACATTGTATTATCAGTATGCGCCAATTGTGGCAAAGAGGACGATGATGTCAATAATATATGCAACAAATGTAAACAAGTGAAATATTGCAACGCTGTATGTAAAAAGAAACACAAAAAGAAAAATAGAAAAGATTGTGAGGAACATGTTAAACTTGCTGCTGAGCGTGCCGCTAAGTTACACGATGAAAAGTTGTTTAGACAGCCACCACTAGAAGAAGATTGCCCAATATGCTTCGAAAGAATGCCATATCTAAACACTGGATGGAGGTATCAGGCATGTTGTGGAAAAGTTATTTGCTCTGGATGTGTCTATGCACCTCTATATGATAACCAAGGCAATGAAGTTGATAATCAAAAGTGTGCATTTTGTCGAACATTGCCGCCTGATTCACAAGAGGGGCTAATGAAAAGCGTTATGAAACGAGTTGAGGCCGATGATGCCGAAGCTATATTCAATTTAGGAATGTACTATTCTCGAGGGATGAATGGATATCCACAAAGTTATACCAAGGCATTAAAACTTTACCATCGAGCAGGAGATCTTGGTCACGTTGAAGCATATTGCAGTATTGGTAGTGTGTATTATAATGGTGAAGGGGTAGAAGTTGACTTGGAGAGGGCCAACCATTACTATGAACTTGCAGCTATCGGGGGAGACGTACAGGCAAGGTCCAACCTAGGTGTTGTGGAGGAAAGTGCAGGCAACGTGGTTAGAGCACTGAAACATTACATGATTGCAATTAGAAGAGGACATGCCAACTCTTTGAATATGATCAAAGAGATGTACTCAAAAGGATATGCAACAAAAGAAGATTATATGAAAGCGTTACAATCATATCAAACATACCTAGGTGAAATTAAGAGTAAACAGAGGGATGAAGCTGCTGCGACTGATGAGAAATATCGTTACTATTGAACGTAATACCAATAAAAGTAGAAACAACAGATTAGGTTTCTTCTTTTACATCTTTACTACTACCTCTAAAACAATCTAGAACTCGAATATACTCCTTCTTTCCCTTTACGAGCATGCATGCAGTAGTGCCATGACCGAGATGATATTGAGAGACTTGGTAGTGTGGAAGAGGAAGAATGGCATTGATAATGACGAGAAGAAGAAACTGACAGCTTACTTCAAGCTTGCTTACAAGCTACACCTAAACTTGAATGCATCAAGCAAAGAAGTGGCAGAGTATATTAGTAAGAACGGCCCATTGGCTGAAGTCGAAGCCTTTTGTAAATGTTATCTCTCCATTCAATCTGGGTATAGGATATCATCTATCAACTTGTCTAGCATGAATAGTACTGTGTTGTGTTCAATCCTAGAAGGTGCACTGGCAAAGGGAAAGCAAATGATGCAAGAAACCAAGGTCAAGGCATCTAAGAAGAAGGACAAGACGGCATTAGCTCCGAATAGGAAAGAGACACAGACTAGCATTAGCACAGCGGAGGGTGAAAAGCAGAGTTAGCTCTACAAATATAAATCTAGTATGTGTTATTGTCATTTGTCAACACCCTTTAATAATACCGATACTCATCACTAAATGCAGCGGCTTTATCCCTCTGTGGACTCTTTATCTCACCCAAGTATTCTTGATAGGACTGTAATGCTTTTGTATAATCTTCTTTTGTTGCATCTCCATAATCTGAGTACATTTCTTTGATCGTCTTCAATGATTCACTATGTCCATCTCTCACTGCAATCATGAAGTGTTTCAATGCTCTATCTATATTATATGCCCTCCCTTCCCTGTTGCCTAGATTGTTCCTTGCCACTACATCTCCTCTTATAGCCGATAGCTCATAATAATGACTAGCCTTCTTCTGATCGACTTCTACTCCTTGACCATTATCGTATATAGCACCGATATTACCATAAGCACGTGCTTCACCAAGTTCTGCTGCCTGATGATATAATTCTAATGCCTTTGTGTAATCTTGTTCAAATCCATACTCTCCATTCCGATAGAAACATCCCAAAGTGTAGATTGCTTGGGAATCATTAGCCTCTACACGTTTGTTCAACCTTGCCATCATCTCATTATCTGTTTTGGGAGCCACAACTCTGCAAAATGCACACGCATTTTGTTTGTCATCATCAACTTTATTACCTTCACGATCATAGACAGGTGCATGGAAACACCCACTGCATATAACTTTTCCACAACATGACTGGTATCTACTACCTGAATTTATTAAAGGCATGCGCAAGAAGCAAATTGGACAATCATCAGCTGGCGGTGGTTGTTTGAAGAGTTCTATATCATGTAGCTCTGCTGCTCGTTTTCTACACTCTTTCTTATGCTGTGGTCGGTGAGCGATTTGGCATTCTCTATTGCAATATTTTACCATCTTACAAGCCGTACATGCCTTAAGTTTATGACTCTCTTCCTCGCCCTTGCCACAGTTGGCACATATCGATACTTCATAATCTTCATCGACGATACTCATGTTGCTTGGTAGATAGTAGTTTTATCGTTCGTGTCTATCCAATGTAGTTATCTGGTATGATTGTATACAACTACTGAGTTAATCGGTATTAGGTATCAAATCCGGGCGTGTTGTAAATTGATGATGTCAAAGTAAACTCTATTATGAACACACCTCTTCTTCTAAGTAGTAGTCAAGGTATGTTTATGTACAAAATTATTCACTATTTCTCTCTTCAAACACATAAATTCTCGCGCGAATGTTCAAGATTCACACGCACTCACAAATAATCGGTCAGCACACTTCTAAAGCGTACCAAAGAAGTTCCCGTTACGGAACTGTTCAAAATTTGCATATCCTCCCGGAGTATGCTTAGAATACCATCCACTTCTTCCACTACCATAAGACCATCCTTTTTTATCACTATGATTAGCCTCTGCTGTATACCTAGCATCTTCTGCAGTAGCTCGAACATAATGTAATCGAGATAGCTTATGATTAGCCATATCTCTCACGATACTAACTCCCAAAGCTCTTCTAAACTGATGATTCATAATTGCAAATGCTCCACCTTTTTTGTCTAGATTCCGTAGTGGAGAGATAGACATACCCTCTTCTCCCGCTGCCGCTAGCTTTGCTAGAGTTCTCAACATATTCTCAAAGTCAGTATTAACGTCCCCAAAAGCTCCGACAATCAAAGGTACTACTTGTCCACCAATGAATTGACTCTGTGCCGCTTCAAATGGTCCAACTATGTTGCTACTACCGTCTCCAACAACATCAGGAGCATACTCTTTATCAAGCTTTTTGAACTTATTACGATACTGACTAATAACTTTATCTGCTCTTCTATTAGCAGGCTTATTTGTCGAGTTGTTATTGTGTTTGTAGTTGGTAATGTTAGGTTGCATCGTCTTGATCTCGCAGAAAGCTTCTCCAGAATCTGTAGCTCCACTGTCATTAACAGTTTGTTTACCCGCTGGGTATCCAAATACATGTAAGTCGGGTACAATTGCAAAAGGAGAATTACGACGACCAGCTTGTGATGATAGATGATCGACATAGTTGTTGATGTATGGCGCTCCAACCTTGCCGAGGAGAAAGTTAACAGCCTCTTTCTCCGAATGGATACCAGCTACCTTCATCATAGACTGGACCAATGACTGTATAAAGTTGTGGATTCTTCTAAATCCTCCCCCTGGAAGGCATTCAGAAGCAAGATTAGCACCAAATGGATCAAGTCTTCTACCTTTCTTTCCAAAGTATCGACCAACAAGAGATGCAAAGTTGGGATCGGGTTGCCCCAGATATGTTGCAAAGATACTCCTCCATTCAGTGTCCTTGATCATTCCAATACCGTCGGGTGGAGATGTTGCAAAGGATGCTCCTATCTTATTCCAACCTTCCCAAGACCATCTTTCATAATCATCATTATCTAAACTGTTGATTATCATCTTACCCAGACATGTTGACCTAGCGGACTCGATCTCCATTGTTATATCTCTAGTCACAGATTTTGGCATAGTACCATTACTATGGAATCCAATTTGTTCTACAGGCTGATTAACAAGTAGATCATCATTATCACGAGCTGCGGCATCAGTAACCTCCTGGAAATTAATTTGTAAATGGCTCCAGGCCTGTTCTATACCGTTAGCGATGCTATGATTTAATCTGCTGTTGTTGAGCATTTGTTCCCAAGGGGATTCAAGAGGGAAGTCAAACGACCCTTCTCCAAGCATGTTGACAATACAAGGAATATGCAATCTACCTTCGATTGTATTGTTGCGCTTGTCCTGTCGGTTGATGAGGTGAATGATACTCTGTGCAGCTCCTCCAATGAACTGAGAGAATCTTCTATCTGTGGCTTCTCTGAGACCTAAACCTTTCATACGAACAGGTAGGCGAGCTCTCTCTTTTGCAATGTTTGACCAAGAGGTATCGATGTTGATACCCATACACATTTGAACTAGCTCGTGTATACTTTCATCTACACCAGATGCAAAGTCCTCGGTCAGATCGGGATGAAGGTGTCGTAACCAATAGTCTGGCTTAAACTGGAGACAGCCAGATATAAGTAGCCATAGCATTTGACGAGCTGGAATATCAGGATGAGTCCATCTTCCAGGATCCATCAGCTTTGCAATCTTCTTGTTAGTCTCGATAATTTTCTTGAGTTTCTTCTCGAGAGTCTTCAAAACATATTGTTCTGTACCAACAGGGATGTTGCAAACATCTAATCCACGTAGAGTCTCGTTGTTATCTCCAACAACAGGTGTACCGTCATCATTCTTCAATATACCTTCTGGTATATCTCCACGATGATGATGCCAATCTTCATTGCGGTGTGCCTCATTAATGTAACACTTTGCTTTTGCTGGTTGAGCTTCCAGTCCGATATGATAGCTCTTATTCCTTTGGAGGCGGTATCCTAAAATGTCCGTTCAGTCTTATCTTCTCAGCAACAGTCAAAATTTCATTTGATAGATGATAACGTTCCTTCCCTCCGTGCTCGTGCTATTGATGATTCATGATAGGGTTGAGGAAGGAGTAGTTAGCCATCGGGAGAAAGAAAGATACAATATAGTATAGTGTGCACAAGCTAATAGATATATGACAAATAATATCTTACATATATAGACATCGATACGTCTGGCAACTAATCAACAACAATATGAGCACCGCCGACGACATCATCGTATCGGTTTGTGCAAACTGTGGCAAAGAAGGGGACGATATTAACAACATATGTAACAAATGCAAGGTTACAACTTATTGCAACGCCGCCTGTAAAAAGAAGCACAGACACAAACATAAGAAAGATTGTGAAGAACATATCAGAAAAGCGACTGAACATGCCGCTAAGTTACACGATGAAAAGCTATTCAAACAACCGCCACCTTTAGAAGATTGTCCAATTTGCTTTTTACTTCTTCCAACACTTTATACGGGTACCAAATACATGGTATGTTGTGGAAAGACAATATGCAGTGGATGTTCGTATGCACCTGTTTATGATAACCAAGGCAATGAAGTTGATAATGAAAAGTGTGCATTTTGTAGAACTCCAACGTCTAAATCAGACGAGGAAAACATTCAAAAATATAAGCAGCGAGTGGAGGCCGAAGATCCTATTGCAATCTACAATCTAGGAGGTTTCTATCGAGATGGGGTATTCGGTTTCCCACAAGATTATACAAAGGCATTAGAACTTTTGCATCGTGCAGGAGAGCTTGGCTGTGCTGATGCTTATTGCAGAATAGCTTATGTTTATAGTAAAGGTGTAGGAGTTAAAGTTGACAAGAAGAAGGCAATACATTACTATGAGTTAGCTGCTATGGGAGGGAATGAGGTAGCAAGGCACAATTTAGGTGGTAATGAGGGGATAGCAGGCAATTATGATAGAGCACTGAAACATTGGATGATTTCAATTAGAGGTGGAGATCCTCAGTCGTTGGAACGTATCAAATTGTTATACTCAAAAGGGCGTGCAACAAAAGAAGACTATACAAAAGCGTTGCAAGCCTATCAAGCATACTTGGGTGAGATCAAGAGCCCCCAAAGAGATAAAGCTGCTGCTGCCGATGAAAGGTATCGTTATTATTAGTGTGGTTAGATCATCTATTCAAACTAAGGTTTTGGTACTACTGACAGACACTATAACCAATAGAATGTAACTAATTGTCATTAGGTATCTTCTTTTGCATCTTTACTACTACCTCTAAAGCAATCTGGAACTTGATATACAAACACCCCTTCTTTCTCCTTACTACTTCCACTACCACTACTAACAGTTGTATCACTAACCTTCCATCCAGGTATACTAAACACATTCGAAACAACAATCGATCCAGGCTGTAACTCCTTCTCCAACTTTTTACCTAGCTTATCCATAATAGGTGCCAATCCATAAACAGCAACTACATCATATTGATTCAATTGTATCTTCCATATATCACGCATATAAAATGATGTAGAATTCCAATATTGTGGTGCGGTTAGTCTTCGAAAGTTTGCAAATATATGTAATGCAGGGTTTATCTCATATCCGACTGATTTGGCAAATAGGTTCTCACGTGCTGCTCTGAATACTACACGACCGTCTCCACTACCCAGGTCTACAAAGTTTAATGTGTTTTGTGCAATCTTTTCTTTCATATAACTTGATTGTAATGTATGGTTTCGTATTATATCAAACATTGCATTGAGTTTGCTACCGAAAGTTGGTAGATAGGGTGCACCTCGTCGTTGTAGAACGGGTGGAAGGCTGAGCAATACTGCCAAGTGTGGAAATAGAAAGAGTGTTGCTCCTATACCAAGTAATATCGGGTTGTATTTAGACTCCTCTGTGTTCATATTATGTTCAGAATCAGCTGTTTTGATGCGATTCCATATGCTTGATAATGATGATAGATATGAAGTGTTTGGTTTATCTTTTTGTATATGAGATGGCATTTGATGCATAGAAGATGAGTCAGATGTTGCTTGACTGGAGTCTTCCCCTTCTCCTGTCAGTAGATCAAGTATACCCATTGAGTCTAATAACTTCCTTTCTTCTTCAGTCATTTCTTCAGCACTATTGTTTGTCGGTATATCTTGTCTACTATCTGTTGCAAGTATTCCTGTATTGCTGAGCGTATCTCCTCTGTTTGTGTTAAGTAGAATGGATATCTCCTCTTCTTCAGATTCCTGTTCCTTTTCATCTGTCGTATCCAACAACTCTGGCAGTTCAATCGGAGTTAACAACTCCTCTTTCATACTCTCCGAGAATGGTGATTCAATACCAAACCATACACTATATATCAATTTAGCCAATGTATATTGTTCATCTAATTGCAACTCAGTACCAATTACACCTAGCAATCTATCATTAAGTAGTAATTGTATGCCAACTTTGGGCATATATTGTAATGTATATCGATCACCTACACTTATATTTTGATATAGATTATTATATTTAGTTAGAGAATGTTGTATATTGAGTGGTAGATCTGATATAGTTGTGTTTGGGGGTAAGTTCGCTTCTATGAACTTTGTAGTTGCCCATTGCAAATCGGTAGCTCTGGCTGGTTTGTGATAATATATTTCAAGTGCTATTGGTGACAAAGATGTTGATATTGCATCATTAGACAGTTGTTGAGATATGATTGAATTGTCAACTGCTTCTATATCTCGCGGTAGGTATAGAACTGATGAACAAACACCTACATAAAAGTATGAGAGATATGATTTGCCTTTTGCAATGAGTGGTTCATCATCATTTGATATCGTTTTAGTGAGAGGGAATGCCGCACCGCCAACTTCTATGGTTGTTGGAGAGTTATTAACAGAACTATTCTTTTGCATATTGGTTCTCTATACTGCATTCATCGTCTGCTCCTATAAGCAGCATGAATTTATCGCAATCGTCATTTTTATTGAGCTGTTCTCAAACGCTTTACTTTTATTCGGTCCGTATCTTGCACTTGGCACCGTCCTCCCCGAAAAGAGTGTTGGTAACCGTATAAAACAAATAGGACAATCTCCATATTGTGATGGTGGCTCTTTGAATAGTTCTTCATCGTGTAACTTTGCGGCACGCTCAGCAGCAAGTCTGATATATTCCTCGCAATCTTTTTTATGTTTGTGTCGATGTTTCTTTTTACAGGCAGCATTGCAATACTTAACAGCTATCCAGGTAATGGGTCATATATGACAAGATTATTTTATAGGCGAACTTCTAGCCGCTCTACCTCTGCAGGAAACGAACCTCAGATCAAAAGTGGCGGTGTTTCGGAAAGCTCTGCTC
>Ga0214477_100204_pt1 | contig 41796 bp, 32 predicted proteins | sample M1_20Mar14CPVII9_FD_165058 | JGI IMG/M metagenome (GOLD analysis project Ga0214477, IMG submission 165058) | Marine eukaryotic communities from Monterey Bay, California, United States - M1_20Mar14CPVII9sort6BwellC16 | ecosystem: Environmental > Aquatic > Marine > Unclassified | place: USA... | reverse complement strand
ACTGATGAGTGACTCAAAGTATCTTGCTACCCAGTTGGGGAAGTGTGAGCATAAGTGACCCTTGAGCATAAGTAACATTGATATGTCTCTCAATGACCCCACATTTATCCTGTGCAGTTATGACCAACTCACATGATAACACACGATACACCAAGCTTTCCTCTATCTCAATCATCTCTCTAATTCTACCTAACATAACAACAGATAACAATAACAAGTATGATATCAAAACTATCAACTGCCTCTAATCAGTAAACAAAAGTTGGAAGCACCAAATAAGAAGCATATGAGTATGAGTATGTCAAACACAATAGTAATAGCATCGCCATCGCCTCGGCCTCGAACTCCCAGTCCAAGAACTACTGCTCAATCAATTCAAGGTCAAGAAGAGACTTTGAATAGTTCGGAATACACCACACCAACACCGGTACCAATCCGCTCCATAACATTAGCTCAACTTTATCATTCTAGTCGACGCTCACGACATGACAGTCCCCAGCATAAGATCACAACTGATATTGGCTCTGTATCATCCATTGATCCACTACCACTCTTTGAATTGAATGCTTGCAGTCAAAATCAAGAGAAGATATGGAAAGAGATGGAAACAGCGATTAGCAATACCAACGCAGATGAATGGTCTTTCTGTAGCACTTTCAATAGTACTTCGATTCGTCGGGAGCTGCCAAAGGCTGCTTGATTATGATAGTGCCTCATTAGTTGCAATTTGGAACCAGATAGATAATACTTGTCAAAATGTAAATAAACATATCTACACATCTTTAAGTTTACACTTGTGTACATAAGAAAGGCTTCTACCCTTCATAGCTCCTCTTCTGATTACTCTCTATATTCAAAGATATACCACATATGATATCAATATTGGCAGCTTCAAGATGGGATACATCATCACCAAACTTGGCTTGAATATCTGCCTCAACTCGACTTGATACTGCATTGGCTCCCCAATCATTGAAGCACTTGATAGAATGCTTATACAATGTATATGCCTCCGAGTGACGCCCTGTCTCAAACAAGTACTCTCCTGCCATTTCACTTGCAATAGCCTCCTCGTGTATAAACTTATGTGAACGGGTCATGGCCCTAGCTTTACACTCTTTTCTTGCCACATCGGCTTACCCCGAACCTGTTCTTCCATAGCAGTATACTCTGTTATCTCTTTCCTTGTTATGGGCTCGACATATAACATCGGGAACTCCTTGATGAAATCATACATGGATTCGAGCTTATTCGTCTCAACACTCCCAACTTGTAGAGCTGCAGCTTTTGCAAACCATTCCATCATTATTGGCAAGACTTTCAACTCCCACTCAAAGAAGGGTTCCATATTGAAATGAGAATGATTCTCTATAATCTTCCTCATTGGAACTTCTCTCTTGTCTAAGCTACTCCTGTTCGAATGTAGAAAAGAAGCTACTAAAGTCGGAACGACAGGATTGGGAACATCAGGTGTTGATCCCACATCATTGAGTGTGTGATTTGATAGATACGTTTTGTTGACAGTCGAAGTATCACAGAGTAACTTCTCAAAGGGCGTCCATCCATCCATACTCATACCGTTGGCACCTAAGCCTAAAAGCTTGATTGATGAGTTCTTGGCCAGTGCATTTGCAAATATGAGTGCCCCCTCATCCCCAATGTTATTATTATCAATATGAAGTATCTCAAGTCTGCAACCAGGTAATTCTAATATGGTTGAGAGTGACTTCCACCCTTGCATTGTAATTGAATCATTATCTCCAATGTCAAGCTGTTGTAATGCATGCCCGTTGACAGCTTGTTTCAGCGTCTCTAATCCCACATTATCTATATCGTTTTGTATTAGACGGAGTTTTTGTAGCTTTGTAGTAGTATGGCGTAAGAGAGTTGATAATGCCGTGCATTCATTTCTACCGATATTCATTGCACTTAAATCCAGATGTTCCAGCTGTGGATGCATACTCAATGCCGTGATAATATCAACTACATTCCCATCCCCCATTTCACTTCCAGAAATATCAATGTACTTCAAAGATTTCTGGCATCCCCCCAATGCTAGGGAGAATTGACGAACACCCCCAATCCCAAAATTACACTCCTCTACCTCAATTTCTTTTAGACGATTGTTGTTCTTGAAGAATGTATCCAACATACTAAATAACCTACCATCCGACAGATTATTAAAACAGAAATTTACCTTTTGAATCGATTTGTTGTTTCCCAGTCCTCTTCGGAATACCTCAATCCCAGCGTCACAAGATTTAGGAGGAGGTACATAAGTGTACGTGGTGTATAATTCATTTATAATGGTGTTACCTCCAAGGAAGATCCCTAACCAAGCTAATTCCTTGGCATTTTCGGGACAATAATCTAATTCATCGCACCATAAATACTTATCACATAATCGCAATGTAGTAAATTCCGGACTATTATCCCTGATCTGTCGTAATATAAATTGTTTGTCTTCATCAGATGTGATATCCTCAATTTTTATTGTATCTGCCAACGCGGCATAATTCTCATACTCGTCCATTGTTCTGTACCTTATATTCGGGGCCGTATAGATATGAGAAGCATGGTAATCATTACGTTAACCCCATAAAGAGAGAGAGAAAAAGGTCGGTGCAGCTAATTCAACAATTTCAATGTCAAACTAACTATTAACATACATCAAACCATTCTATCCAATCCGCAGATCAAACAAGAACCACATATATAACAACATACCTTTCCCAAGATATAATACCCCAACCACCCTAAATTAGTAGATTCCATCAACCATTCAGCCAGTAGCGTGTGTGTGAACTAAATAGTCGTTTGGTCGCCTTTGAGTCCCTCTCTTCATTGTTGGGAATAAACACAGCAATGAAAAAGATTGAATATCTACTACAATCTCTAGATTTTTTCATTGCTGTGAAGGTGTACACAAACTCTGCCATATACTGCACCTTTGGATTGTATTATTAGTGCTTGACCCCTTAGCTCAGCCGCCTCAGACTCCACTAGTGCGGCACTACTTGATTGATAACTCAGTATATCTTGGAGAATGTATGTTAGTAGCTGATTTTGTTGCTGTTGATCTTTAGTGGAGTGGTGAAGGTATCATTTAAAGAATTGCAAAATTTTGTGCACATCTTATATGCACCTTTTTATCGCTTTGTGTTCTCTCTCTTGGTTGTTTTGGTAAATTGATGCGAGGTAAATCTCATTCTCATATATAATGTCTTTATACTTTTATCATTAATTCAGATATAATAATGGACGAATACAATAAGTATGCCGCATTGGCAGATACTATAAAACTCGAGGAAATCACATCCAATAAGATAAACCAATCAATTCTACAATATATCAAGAATTATAATGATGATAATGATAAAAGGCTTTGTTCTTTTTATATTCGGCATTTATTACGGTATAAACAAGATAATGATGTTTATATTGTAAATGACGGAGAGGAATTGGCATGGTTAGGATATTACATTGGTCAGTGCACAAATGTAAGAAGGATATATTTCAATTTCGGTGATATTCCTACATCATGTAGCGCTGGGATTGAGGTATTCCGTAGAGGATTAGGTCACAATAAGTCGATTCAAGAACTTAGATTCAAAGGCCTGAGTGGATCGGATGGGCAGGTTTTCACCGTTCTGGATCTATTCTTGAAGAACAATCACCTACTAGAAGAATTTGAGGTAGATCATTGTGAATTAACTTCAGAGAATCTACGTCAATTATCATTAGCTATTGAGGGTTGCAACAAATCTTTGAAGAACTTTTCTTTAGTAAGAAGTGGCAATAGATATGGAAGTGATATAGAGGATGGTCAACTAGTTGGTATCATTACAGCGCTGAGTATGCACCCACAGCTAGAAAGGCTCTATTTATCACACATGAATATTGGTAGCAACGACTTTACGGCATTAGCAACTCTTCTACGGTGTACCGCTACCCATCTACATATGCTCAATATAAGTGGAAACGATGTTGACGATGAAGGGGTAGATGTTTTGGTAAATGTACTGGCAAGTAACAATACTTTACAAGAGCTACGCCTGGAAAGTAGCGAAGAAATTACAATTCAGGGTTGGAAGACACTTTCTACCATATTAGAAGACAAACCTCGTAGCCTTGAGGTTCTTCGCATTGGTTATAATAGTAGTATTGGTGATGATGGGGCACGAATGTTTGCAAATGCATTGGCTAACAACTCCACTCTCGATACTTTAGATCTGGATGACTGTGGTATTACTCGTGAGGGATGGGCACCCTTTTCAAAACTTCTTTGTGACAAATCAAGTGTTAACAATACCTATCTCTCGAACCACACCCTCCAAAATGTGGGTGATGAACACAATGAAGATGATCTTTCCAATATCCCTTATCTCTTGTTATTGAACGGAAGGGAAGACAAAAGGTTAGTTGCAATGATTAAGATACTACAGAATCTTTCTCATTTCAATGTGCAGCCCTTCTTTGAGTGGGAGTTCAAAGTCTTCCCGCTAATGATCAAGTGGTTAGCAAAGGCTGCCAATTGCACCAGTTTATTTGAGGAGGGGATGAACCAGATTTTGCGATTGAGTCAGATTAGAAGGTTGAGACTGTCAGCGACGTTTGATTTCATCAAAGAGTTTCCAATGTTATATGTTGAACCTATGACAAGGAAAGAGATTGCCGAGTATGCCGCTATGGAAGAAGGGCTTACCAAGTTTGGTAATTATAGGACGGATTACCAGGCACAATTAGAGGAGGTTCGGCAACTCAAGGCTAGGGCAATGAGGAGGCTTTGATCAATGTTAGAGGAAGGGAATGAATAGCGTATTGTATATCAGATAGATGAACAAGAGAAATGCATGTCTATTTAGCAGTATATAAATGATTAGCTAGTTTAATCCGCCACACGCACGATGCACCATAACCACATGGCCCAGACTGCTAGTCCTTAACTTTAATGTCCCTTATGAGTGACGGTCACAAATCTTCCTTTCCTCTTCTTCTTCTATATCGACATCACTACTACCATCAGCCACCGTATCATCTACCTCCTTTTGTGGAGGTTTCAATTCAAGTATACCCCTACTATTCATCCATAATTCAACATTACAATTCTTTCTATTAACAATCTCCCATGCTATACTTTCAATAATCTTTCTATCCAACTTTTGTTTATACGATGGTCCATTATACTTTTTCATACGGAATGCTATATCATTCCGTAATCGTTTTAATGCAGTACCCTGTGGGAATTTAGGTAACCATTCTTCATTCATGTATTGTTCAATTTTGGGTATATACGGTACTATATCACTTGGTATCGTAGTGGATGAAAGTTTGGATGGTTTACTTGTTATTTGCTTGGTCTTTTTTGCTTTAGCTTGTGTCAATGGAAGTAATGGTAACTTTTGCTTACGTCGAAGTTTATTAATTTGTATTGTCTGTTTACGATACTCATGTTCTTCGATTAGTTTGGCTCTTTGTTTATCATTTATACAATCTCCTCCTATTCCAAGTTTGAGCATTAATTGTTTCAGTGGAATATTGATGGTAGCTTTTGTGCACGTCGACGTTTATTAATGGCCATTGCCTTGTAACGAAACTCTTGTTCTTCCTTAATAAGTTTTGCTTTTTGGTGATTGTTTACACTATCTTCTCTTATTCCATATTTGCGTAGTAGTTTGTTTCCTCTTCGATTAGCTGTCATTTGTTCTCTATGTTCTACATTTCTTGGCCCTCCTCCCATCCATCTCATCATTGGTAGTATCGTTGTTGATGAAGCAGGTTGAACGGTATTATATAGTGTATTCACTGTCAATCTCATACTTCTACTATTGCAATATGAGCTGCTTCTTCTTGCAAATATGTTCATAATCATTTTATACCTATTGTTGATTGGTAGATTTGATGTTATGTGGTATCCTTATGCTGAGGCCGGATAAAGATTAGATTGAACCCTCAGATGATGAAAACACTAGATCCCTCAACAAACCATGTATATATAGTAATGATGAAGGCTATCTTTAGGCGTGGGACCGGTGCCGCAGGTGATAGTGTTGCTGTTGATTGTATACGCTAAAGAGGATTGTAAAAGGATACCCTTCCATTCTTTCCTATGTCTTTTTCAAACTGCATAGACTGAAACTGCATAGAGCTCTTGGTTCAAGTAAGTCAGAAGTCAACAACCAAGGACACCACGTACGACCAAAGACCTCCCTATTAGGTTTAGTGTTCTTGCTTCTTTCCTAGTAGTCAATATATACAGTAGATATGAGTAACTGTGAGCCATATATCCCCATAAAGTTTTGATGCACATGATCATCAAATTCAAATCGTAGTCGTAGAGTATTGACTTGCTCTGTTTATTACATTTACTTGGTCTCATAATAATCAAAAAGATCAAAAGCTACTGCTAAATCTACTACTTAATAATATACTACAAATACTTATAACATCACTGATACCGTCTGAAACTATTTCCACTTATTACTATACCAAACCGATTCAACTTAGACTAAACATAGCACATATCATCACTAACACCGTTTGAAATCAAGTTATGAATCTACATACAGTCACCGCATGTTTTGTAATTGCTCATTTACTTCCAACTCAGGAGGTAGAGGCGGCAGTGAGTTTATATTGCAACGACACCAACAACTTTCAAGCCTCTAATACTAATACTAACACTTAATTATATCCTCTCATTCATACTCTCTAGCACAAGCTTCGTGGAGGACATACGGCATCTACTACCTCTACTGTATCCAAAGCCAAAGTACCTAATCCAGATGTATTCCGCCCAGCAATAAGCCTTGATGAATTTCGTAATGTCGATCCAGAACAGTTCGAGTGGATAAACCCAGACGAGATTCAACCAGGCGAAACTACATGTGGATATCTTAAGGCTCCACTAGGATGGGAGGTTGAGGATTTGGACGTAGTCTACCCCATGGTCAAGACATACGTATGTATCACATTTGCAACTCAACAGCCGGCTCCTCGTGGTAATATGGCTGTGCATTGCGGAGGGCCTGGTGGTCTCTCACTTTGTAACTACTCCATTTGGCTGCAGCTTGATGAAGAGGCAAGGTCAACATATAACATCATCGGATTTGATCAACGTGGTATGGGAAGATCCGAACCTACATTTATGATTCCTGAATGTACTGGAAAGTCTGCGTTTGTATTATTTCATCATTTGAATTCATGGTTTCAATATGAAGACTCGGTGGCTTGGCTACTTTATTTGAACTTAATTTGCCTTGTTTGATTGTCTTTGCAAATTTCATGTACTAACAAAAGTTATTATCTTCTCTCTTCATCTTCATAAACTATTAAACGCGCTTCCAGTTCATATGCACGACGATGCCTCAAAACTTCTTGTGAACTATAACGATGAAGAATCGATTCGAGATGCTGCCAACCTATACAAGGAAGTGCACATGAACTGCTGGAATCACCCTGACTTTCATTTGGAAGCCAAGCAAGAAGATGGTACTACCAGAACTTTCCACTTTCTTGAGTACTCTGGTACAAGGCAATTGGCCGAGGTAAGAGAATATGAATCTTTGGATTGTTTATTATTCATCTGCCTGGTCTTACTCATATGCTGCATCCGTTCGTATGACTCCTCTCAAAGGATATTGAAAGGGTTCGTCTACTGTTTGGCGATCACAAACTATCAATATACGGCATCTCGTATGGCACTGTCGTGGCGGGTACATATGCCACTGTATTTTCTGATAACGTCAACCTCAGTAAGTATGATGTGTGAAGTTGTAAATGTGATACATCTGTGCTCATAGAATCTATTTCATTCATTTGCAGTGGTCCTTGATGGCTCGGTCGACCCTGCCTCTGACATTGTAAGCCGAACAAGAGATGATGCAAGGTCAAAGCAGCAACGACTAGACTACTTCATCGCCTCGTGTGAGTTTGGTAACGTCCAATGTCCCGTGTCCAATATCCGAACATGTATTAATGATGTCAAGGACATGGTTGATTATATCGGCGAAGAATTTGATACATGGCTAGCTCCAGTCCAAGGTTTACTAGAAATGTTGGGTATCAATGCTAATAGTGGGGTTGTCATGTTGGTCATCGTCCAAGTACTCTTTAGTGCATATGATGAAATGTCTGTACTTTGTGATGTTTCAAATAGGCGTGATACTGATTCCTTCAAGGATTGGATCATTAAGAATCTGATTGGAAATCATCTTGAGGAGCTTGAGACGACAGCGGCATTCCCCATTATTAATGCCACCGATGCAAGTAATGTCACATACCAATTTGAATATAATACCCAATCAAAACCAACAAGTGCTCAAAGTCCAGACGCAGATTGGCCCTTCAAGGGTTATGGTTTGTACACACTAACATCTGTAGCCCAAGATATGATAACAGCTCAGGATATGGCCTTCGGTTCATATGATGAAGATGGATATGTCAACTTCTTTCAGGGTATAAATGCCGATTACTCAGGTGCAGGTACACAGTTACCAGCGAGATCTGTTCAACAATGGTATAGTTCTACATACTATTGGCCTAATTCAACACCTTTACCTCCGATTGGCAACCCAAACTTAAAAGGAATCGTTGCTGGACAACTCTTTGATCCTGCCACACCCTACATTTGGACACAGGTAAGTTATATATCATGTTGTTGATCCAATTATTGTAAATTGTACTCTCTAACCAATATCCTGTCTCTATTCTTTTCATCACATAGAAAATGCGTCAGCACTTTCAATCGGCATCTCTATTAACCTCACGATCAGTCAACCATGGCCTTTCATCTGTACGTGAATCATTATCGGCTGATGTTGGTTGCTATGCAAATATCCTTCGGTACTTTAAACATGGATATGTTGATTTCAATGATGGGTATGTCTGTGAAAGTGATCCCATTGGTAATAGCTGTACTATCGAAGATATCATTATGAATGGTCAATGTCATAGTACCAATATTACTCAGAATGACGTCGCGGTGGTATTGGAGATGGAGTAGACGAATCTCAAATTGGAGGTGAAACTGTATTGCTGTTGAATTGTATTCTGTTCTTTGACGACCGACATAGTTTATCTAATGTATAATATCGAATCGATACCACTCTAATTCTAATCAATCCCCACCACTAACACTATCATCTTAACCATTATCACTACTATTCTCCTTCTTATTCTTCAAATGCCAAACATTAAACACGTCACCCCAACCTAATGTATCATTCATTCTATCCAATTCTAGAGGCTTGTCCAAACTCGATAATCAAGGGAGATGTTTTAGTTGCATTGCAAAAAGTGTATGCAAGTTGGCGATGATTGCTACGCTTATAAACAGGAAGAGAATTAGCCACTTCTTTTGAACACTAGAATCGTGTCGATATGATGCCATTTGTGTTAGGGTGTGCTAGCAACATTTATAGTACTTACTTAATAAAGTCGATCGATGATACACTTCATTTTGCATAAATAGGATACCACTAGGTGTATCCTACCAAATATCATACCATTGTGGACGCACAGTTACCAAAGTACTATCATTCGAAAAAGCGTTAATAACTTATCAAGTGACGGTACTGTCAATATAGGAAGCGTTATATTGCCGATGCCAAAGATGTTTCAAATAGGTTCAATTCAATCAACTCTGCTCGATTGTTTGTACCACCATCCACAGTTAGATCGCCAAAATGATTCTCAATGAGCAGAAAGAGAGAAGTATTATTTTGTCTTTTTGAGACATATGTATGTGCTATTTTTGTGTTTAGCAATATTATGCATACCCTTATACGATAGATAATAAATAATAATAATAATAATAATAGTAGCCGCTTGTCCTGAATCATCCCGCAAAGAGTGGCGGCCATTGTTGCAAAGAAGAAGTATAAAATATTTGCAAAAGTAATCGACATACCAAACACACAAAATTCAATCCTCTCTGCCTTTCGATATGAATTGCAATACAAGCGATATAATAACAAATACAAAACCAACAGAATCTCAAAAACATCGGAGCAGTAGTCTAGTATCGAATGACGATTTAAATGATAACCAGTTAGATTCTGACATACTAGATCAAGTACTGAAAAGTGGAGGAGATAATCAATTCAACATGTTGAATGATTTATTTGATGGTTCTGATTTAGTATTAGATAACGATGGCGGTGGTGGCAGTATTGATGTACTATTTGATGAGATTTTAGATGGTGGTGAAGGGCTGATAGATTTAGATGAACAAGAACAGCATCATCAGCAGCATGAGCCGCTAGATAATACCAAATCTGATAATAATTCCCGAGACCTATTAGAAGATATTGGTTCAATAAGCACAGTAGGTGACGAGAACGATAATAATGATGATATAAAACCAATTAATAATGATAATAACAAGAAAGATGATTGGGAATACATAAATAAACTTATTGCACAGCAATCGGCATTGAAAGAACAAGAGGATACCGCTGCACAAATATCAAATGAACAACAACGGCAGACAAGTTCTCAAACATTACGAACATGGATAGATAAAACAAAATCAAATTATACAACGGGATATTTACCAAATGAACAATTAGATAATGGATATATCAAATCAGCATTACCGATTGCAATCAAATTAACAGATTTCTTCATTCAGTTACAAGAGATGAACATTACAGAACTTTCAAGTATTAATGCAGAGAATGTATTGATTTATTTGAAGAGAACTGAAGAGGGAGAAACGATAGACTCTGTATTGATTAATAGTGGGGATAATTGCATCAGCTTTGCTGCCGATGGCGGATCTACACAGTCACGATTGTTTGCTGTTGGGTTAATTCTATATGAGCTATTCTCCACGGAAGAACCATTGGTAGAGGATATACCACCGTTTACATCTGCTTCCGTACGGGGTATTAATCTGAATGATATGCCGGTTATTCATCGGCCTCCTATTACTACTACATCTGAGAATGATATACAGCCACAGAAGAAGAGATCCCACCATCCATCCCAAACTGGGGATAAGGTATCCACCTGTATTACCAAGCTCGAGGACAAGGGACTTCCTCGTTCTATATGTACCCTCGTCAAGAACTTACTTGATTGTAGTAAGGGTGATTATTGTGGGGATGAGGCATACTCTTCCTTTGTAGACCTTCGACAAGACCTATTACTCATGATGAACGATCCAACTCGTTTCCTTGACAATCTCCAAGTAAGCACTTGGGGCATCCCAATATTAGAGATATGTAATAAGCTCTATGGTAGACAAGATGAGGAGGAAAAGCTAAACAAGTTATATCAACAATATATCCAAGAGAAGACATTTAAAGGTGTCATAATCTCTGGAGGAGCCGGGGCGGGTAAATCAATGCTTGCATTGCATACCAAGAGATTGACGAATCAATCAAATGGTCATTTCTGTTCGGCAAAGTTTGAACAGAATGAAATGTATTCCAAGCCATTGGCAACGATTGGGGACATGTTTAACACATTATGTGAGGCATTTGTGGAAGGAGCAACTCCTCATGATTTGGAGTTGGTTGAGAAGGAACTAGAGAATCGTCTTGGTAATCAAGCAAGTCTTCTAGCCGGAGTTGTACCCAGCCTTATCAAGCTCATGCCTTCGTCTAGTCATCAATTGGAAACTTCTAGCACTTGTATAGATGCCGCGGTTAGTATGAGGTATCTATTCGGTGAGCTATTGAGGGTCATATCCTCCCATTCCAAGAGGCCTATATCACTGTTCATAGACGACTTACAGTTTGCAGACCATGCATCACTTCAGTTGATTGGATATCTGATACACAGTGCCAAGGGCGGCTCATCTGTATTCTTCATCTTTTGTCATCGAGATGATGAGGATAGTTTAACTGGTCCGTTCAGATCCTGGTTGAGCTCAATATCAATGATATCAATGGAAAGTATAAAGTTGGGAAATATGAGTGTCAAGAGTGTAAATACTCTCATCTCGGAGACACTGCACTTGAGTCCACGGATAACACGTCCACTATCAGATGTGTTACATCATAAAACGAGAGGCAACCCCTTGTTTCTAAGGCAGCTACTTGGGTCCTTGGATAGACGAGGATATATACATGTTGATTTGAGCCTCTCTAGATGGGCTTGGGACATGGATAAGATAGAACAGGAGCCCATCTCTTCGTCTGTTATTGCCCTGCTCACTAAGGAGATGAAAGGTCTATCTACCAGTCTTCAGCTTGGCTTGGGTGTAGCATCATGCCTTGGGTCGAGTATCCAAAAGGAGGTGCTGGACATTCTTTCTAAAGATCTAAACGTTGACTTGGTTGATATACTCAAGGAGGTATCCCACAAGGGATTCATGGACAATACGAATGATGGTGCAACTTTCCGCTTTACACACGACAAAATCCAGGAGGCAGGTATGTATGCTTTGTTTCGGTGTTGTGTTCTATGTACAACTTCTCACCACACTACCTCACTCTATCACTCCTCACTTGCTACTCATAACAAGCATACGAGTTGAAATCAAAAGAGAAGAGGCGAGAAAACCACCTCCGCTACGGACTTGTACTTTGTACTCACACATTACATGAAAGTAGGACTGAAAGTAACGAGCTCTTCTTCACATCCATAACTCAAATCAATCATGGTGGACCTGATATTGTTCATGACCCAAGTCAGAAGAGTATAATTGCTGGGCTAAACTTAAAAGCCGGTAGACTTTCCATTGCCCTGTCTGATTATGCAGCGGCATTTACATTGTTTGAACACGGCATATCATACCTAGGGGATGATAAATGGGCATCAAACTACGACCTAAGTATTGAGTTGTATGATGCTGCGGCGGAGGCGGCCTGTGTCTTGAACAAGAGGGATAGGGTTGGTTTTCACGTTGGAGAATTGGTAGCTCATGCCAAGACTTTTGACGACAGTGTACACTGTAAGTTCTGCTCTCTCCTCTACTACTGTTTGCTTGTGAACTTATTTCTAAAACTGTTCTTCCCACTTCTTCCGCGTAGGCTTATCAATCGCTGCAAAGGCACTTCAAAATGTGGATCTCTTGAAAGAGTCGATGGATTCGATATTTAAAATACTCATCAAGCTAGGAGAGGAGGCTCCTCGTGCCTTAGATGACAGTACACTGCTGCTTGACATTAAGGCTATGAATAAAGTACTCCAAGATAGATCCGACGAGTCTCTATTGAATATGAAACAAGCAGACGACAAGAAGCTTGTGACATTACATCGTCTATATGCTGACCTTGCAAACACATTGCACTTCACCAAGCCCGGCCTCATTGGCTCTGTAGCCTGTAGGATGATTGAGTTGACACTGAAGAACGGTATAACTCCTACGGCTCCACTCTCGTTTACACATTATGGGGAGATACTGGCAATTACAGGACACATTGAAGAAGGCTGTCGGCTAGGAAGACTGGCACTCAAAATGGTTGAGAAGAATACATCATCATCGAAATATAAGCCAATGGTCATCTTATATTGTTATCAGACAATCATGGGGTATACTGAGCCATTCCAAGCTGGGGCTGAAGCATATTATACGGGATACAAAGCTGGTCAACAGATGGGTGACTTCCTTTACTCGTTTTGGAATCTAATGTCATCGATTACATATAACTACCTATCTGGCCAAAATCTATGCACTATCGAATCAGCCACTAAACATTTTGCAGAGAGGTTAGCAGCAAACCAGAAGAATTTGTAAGTTGTGATCTTAGTCCTTGTTCATGTGCCGTTGATCTTCTTTGCTCATACCACGACCATTCTTTTTCAATACAAAGTCTTCCAGGCAATATGACTGTACTGCTTCACTATCATGCTATTGCTTTAAGGAAAGGTCTGCATATGATAGAATCTGGTGCTCGTGTTGACTATCCTGACCATATGCCCACAGAAGCAGAATTTTTGAAAAACAAGGGAGCAAACATATATGCTCGCTTGACCAGCAAGATCTACAAAATAGTACGAGCATTACTCTTTGGTAAGTTGAGCAACGATATACTTAATGAGATGAAGATATCCGAGTCAATTGTTGAATCGAAGATAGTTCTAATACCCGTGCTGGCTATGGGTATATTCTTCGAGGGAGTTTCGTGCTTTCTATATTCTCGTGGGTTAGATGATATAGAGAAGACAAAGTTGATTGAAAGAGGTCGTTTGACATTAGCCAAAGTTAGATCTTTAGCCAAGCACTCATTCTGGAATTGGCAAAACAAAGTCCTGCTACTCGAAGCAATGGAAATGCATGCAATGGGCAACCTAGACGAAGCAGGGCCGTTTTACATTAGTTCGATACAATCTGCCCGTTCACATAAGTTTATACAAGACGAGGCTATTGCAAGTGAAATGGCAGGAGAGTACTTGTTTGAATTAGGGCGTCACTCGGAGGCATATACATTATATAAGCATTCTGTCAAGTGCTTCGATGAATGGGGAGCCAATGCAGTCTCAAGTCGAGTTGAGGAGGATATTCAATCCAAGTTTGGTGTTAATATATCTCATCTCGAAGCTACCAATATCGATATCATATGCGGTGTATCTTTGAATATAGAGAGTAATCAGAAGAGGAGCTATGAAGGGTAGAAGAAGCCTTTGAATCCTTGTATACAAGTGTAAACTTAATGTGTAGTATGTACATTTACATTTTGATATTGATGAGTATTATCTATCTAGTTACAATTACAACTATTGAAGCACTATATCATAATCAAGCAGCCTTTGGCAGCTCCCGACGAATTGTAGTACTATTAAAAGTGCTCCAGACAGACCATTCATCTACGTTGGTATTGCTAATCGCTACACTTCCATCTCTTTCCATATCTTCTCTTGATCAGTGCAAGCACTCAATTCAAAGAGCGGCAGCGGATCGATGGATGATATAGAGATGACGTCACTAGTACTAGTCTTTTGCTGTGGACTGTCATGTCGTGAGCGTCTACTAGAATGATATAGTTGAGCTAATGTCTTGGAGCGGATTGGCATCGGTGATGGTGTGGTGTATTCTGAACTATTCAAATTCAAAGCCTCTTCTTGAATTGACTGAGAATAATTAGTATTAGTAGTACTTGGACTGGGAGATTGAGGTCGAGGCGATGCTGTCGCTGTGGTGTTTGACAGACTCATACTCATACTCATATGCTTCTTCTTTGCTTGAGCTTCCAACTCTTGTTTACTGATTAGGCAGTTGATAGCATTGATATCATACTTGTTATTGTTATTGTTATCTGTTGTATAGGTAGAATTAGAGAGATGATTGAGATAGAGGAAAGTTTGTTTATCGTGTGAGTTGAGTCATAAGTGTGGGGTCATTGAGAGACATATCATCATGCTCAAGGGTCACGCTTGTGCTCCATTTCCCTACTAGATTTTGCAATCACTACCTATGATGATACTGATTGGGTAGCAAGATTCTTTGAGACACTCAGAGTCTAAAGCGATGCGAGCTTTGGACAAATTGTGAGGATGTAAGAAACTTTTGGACAATTGTGAGTACCATCGGAGAATATCAAATGTCGTTCGGACAAATACTTACCCTGGACAAATCCTCCTCGCGATTTCACAACTCCACAAAACAATTGAACTTCTACAAAAGAATTGAACTTGATTTTGATAATGAAGATAATTAAATCTCATCATCATCGTTTTGAGACATAACATGGCTGAATGTTAAACGCGCCTCTAGTGTCTCCAATGGTCGATATCATGTATGTTAATAGTGTTATCATTCATTGTCTAAATATTAATACCAACAAGGGTTCATACTTCTTTATTTTATATCTCCTGTGCGATTGACTTCATGATAGAAGCTATGAGCAACAACAACAGCAACAATCTGATTTTGGACTTCCCTCCTCCTCAACAATATCATCATCATCGTCATCAACGTCGACATGCTCATGGCTCTTCTCCTTCTCCATCCTTGGCAACGAAGAAGATCATTAAGAAGAGTGTATCCTTTTCAGAGTTGAGTATGATGGCGGTAACCACAAGCAACCTATCATATGCATCTAAATCTGATCTATGGTATACATCAAACGATATCAAGTCTTTCAGATTAGATTGTGCACATATGATACACAAATACAAACTCAAGCTCAAGCAGTCATCCAATCTCCGCCGCCCCAACCCTACCGACATAATGGGCCTCGAGGGTTATCTCTTTAACTCATCGGTCGGTCCAGGGCAACGTCGGAGAGATGTTCAAATTGCAGTACTCCTCGAGCAGCATCGTCAACGTCGTTCAGGCATGCATGATGAAGACCTGCATATACTACTAGCAAGGGCATCCCAGAGAGCTTCTAAATTTTGTAGGAAGCGTGCGGAAGTCATAGGTCACATCCATGCCCATGATTACAATTGCAAGATATGAGAAAGGCCCCATCTTATGTCAGGTCTGATCCATAACAGAGAGATGTGAGATATACAATTGCAAACCCCCTATCGATTAGCCTTCACGTCAGTTTTTAGGTAGTTTATATTATATAGACTAGATGGTCACTTGAACAACACAGAGTAGTGTGAAAGATGTAGAGATAAGTTTTGGCCATATTAAGGCCCCCCAATGTACAAAGATAGGTGTATGAACAGAGAGATACTCAAAGAAGCACATGATATGAACATAATGCTTATTAAACTTAAACCAATTTTGATTTTTAAGATATGTTTCCACTTATATTTATATTATCACGCTGCGCACAGTTTCCTTTGGGTGAGAGCAACAATACCTCACCGCCCTCCACAACTACTGCTACATAGATATCTAATTGGTGCTAGAGTAGATGTGTGGTTCTCTTTTTCATCTATCTGATAATTGAATTGCATCAAAGCAATCACAGTAGAAACTAATCCTAATACATCGACAAAAGATGTTCATTCCATACTCAAAGCCTCCTCATAGCCCGAGCCTTGCATCGCCGAATCTCTTCCAACTGTCCCTGGTGCTCACCTTCCATTTGACCCCCTTGAAGTAGCTGTTCTTCCATAGCAGTGTACTCTGCAATTTGTTTCCTCGACACGGACTCAATATATAACATAGGGAATTCCTTGAAAAAATCATATACGACAGAGAGTTTCATCTTGTTGATCTTCTCTTCATAATACTCAGCAGATGCTAAAGGAGATGCTTTGGCAAACCATGCAATCATAATCGGCAAGACCTTGAACTCCCACTCGAAGAAATGTTGCATATCGAAATGAGAATAATGTTGTAATATTTTTGACATTGCAACTTGCTGTTTGTCTTTTCTTTTGTTCAATACTAGATACTTCTTGACATGAACATTGTCTGTTGGATAGACCTTGCCTAGTGTGTGATTAGACATGTACGTATTGTTGACAGACGAAGCATCACATAGTAAACGTGAGAAAGGTGTCCATCCTTCTTCTGTGATACCATTCTGTCTCATCTCTAAAGATTCGAGAGTAGAATTGTTGACCAATGCATTTGCAAATACTATTGCCCCTTCATTTCCAATGTTATTGTAATCGACATTCAGCTTTTTTAGGCTGGAACTAGATAGTTCCAATAGGCTTGCTACGGCTCTCCAGCCACGAATTGTAATTGATCTATTACACCCAAGGTTCAGCTCTTTTAACTGGTTCAAATTGACAAGGGCACTTGCCACTACTTCCACACCTTCGTCATCCATATTATTATAGGTTAGAGTGAGCACTTGTAGCTTGGTAGTGGTGCATCGAAGTAAAGTTGACAATGCTGTACATTCATTTTGCCCCATTCCCATGTTCATATTTGATAAACAGAGTTTCATGAGTTGTGGGTGCATACTCAATGCAGTAATTATTTCAGCTAAATGACCGTCCCCAATAATTGTATTGCTGTGTAATAGAAAGTGCTTTAAAGAGCGATTGCAATTACCAATTACTAATGAAAGTTGACGTATACCCTCTGCCCCTAATTGACAATCATTAACATCGATTTCAGTTAGATTGTTGTTGTTTTTGAGGAATTGATCCAACATCCTCAATATCTTCCCATCAAGTAAATCTAATTCTTCCAAATTTAGCTCATGAATCGATTTGTTCTTTCCTAACCCTCTAAAGAATACTTCCTTTCCGGAGTTATTAAATAGATCACTACGTATGTATAAATCTTTTACACTTATGCACTGACCAAGATAATATCCTAACCATGCCAACTCTTTAGCACTATCAGGACTATAATCTCGAAAATCTTCAATTTGGTTCTCTGTGCATATCCACAATTTATCAAAGCTTGGATCATTATCCTTGAGCCACTGCAATATATCTTGTTTCCTTTCACATGATGTTATGTCCTTAACTTTTATTGTGTTAGCCAAAGCCGCGTATTTGTTGTATTCGTCCATTATTATACCTTAATTAATGATAAAAGTAAAAGGAGATTGTATATGAGATTGCCTGGTACGGGCATACCTTGTATACAATCAAGAGAGAACATAAAGCCATGCTGCAAGAAGGTCGGTGCACATGATGTGTACAAAATTTTGCAATCCTCAAAATGATACCCTTCCACTGCTCTCAACCCATAAGCCATCCACTATATCGAACAGTAGATCACCCCTAGTCTAATAATATATAAAACGGCATACCCGCTAATCTCCGCTAATTAACCATAGTCAATTATCCAGGTTATAGCAAACACAAAAGTAATAAGTGCATAAGATGTGCACAAAATTTTGTAATTTGCAACAAAGACTAATAAGTAAACTGTTTAACGATACTAACCGCCACAATAAACAAACAAACAAATACTACATACCTTCTCCTCAGCATATATCGTCTCCTCTCAGGAGAAGCAACACAATCAGCTTTCTTCTGCGAGATTAGTCGTTCGCTTGCTAAATAATGTTTTTAATCCCTTTTATGAGAATCTGAATCTCTGAATTATTGCAACTAAGAAATGACGTAGGCTTGATAGCGGTGCAGTTATTATACCTATCTCATTTGCAGAGAGTAGCCGTCACAGTATATACCTAATACAATACACAATGGTAAAGTTTGGAAGGCACGTAGACTTCTTTGTAGCAAACGAATTAGACTCCTCACGTAAATTATATGTCGTACCCTACAAAGATGTACAACATAAGACATGTATAGAATTACCCAAGCAAGTACCTCCACCTCCGCCTGCTACACCAGTTATTATACCAAGTAGTCGAAATGGTAGTGGGGCGCAAACTCCTGAACCGAGACCTACTAAAGTACAACCGAGCCCAGCGGCTACAAAAAGTAAATCGGCAGCATCAGGTCTATCAGCCTTATTCGATAAACCACAACAACAACAACAAACATTACTACCACCAAATAATATAGATGCTGATCTATTAATACCACCCACTGTATCAGCTGAACTTAATCCACCGCCACAACAACCAGCAGCTCCACCAGCAGTGCCAGATCTATACTCCAAAGATCTAACAAATTCACCACGAATTATTAAACCAGCGGGTGTATCAGCATATGACTTAACACCCGATGTTATTGCTGATTTAAAACAACAATCTAGTAGTAGTAAAGATAGTCCAAAGAGTAGAAGTGTGTTAAAGGGGAATGCAGTGACATTAACTGCTGGGACTGGTGCTGAATTGGCTGCTGCTGTGTAAGTTTTTCTTCTATATGTGCATATCTTATGCTATGTTTTTTAGTGCTTTGAAACTATAACCACTCACATCTTATGCTCACACCCCAATGCAACTTATATTATTATACATAACAGGAAACGGATACAAATTTCACAACAGGTAGTGAAGAATCCAACAATTATGATACCTGAAAGTTATGGCTATGATGATAATCCATGTAACAATAATAATAACACTGCTAAAACTCCTAATACTGATAACACTACTGAAACTGCTGATGAGGGGCAGTTAGTGGAGAATGATGTAGGAGAGAACAAAGATACAATCAAATTAAGCAATAAACAAGCTGCCGAACTAAGTTCTCAACTATCAAGCAAAGCACCATCTAACAACAAACAAACCGCAACCGAACTTAGTAGTAATCAACTATTATCATCCAAATTAAGTGAAGAAGAGAAACAACATCAGGCACATTTCTTTGCACAGCGATTTACTACCGAATGGCGTATATGTCTTAAAAAAGCAAGTGTTGATTTTGATAGGGCTATGCAATTGTTTTGGAGTGAGGTACGTCTTTTGTGTTGTTTGGGTATTGTTTGTGTTGATATGGGGATAGTGATACATCTTGTAACATATCTTATGCACAAATGTTCATATCTTATGCAACCTTCTTCTTTTATTCCATCTATTGTCTAGGTATTTGAGGGAGTTTCAAACTACAACAACAAACAAAACAACAATAATGATGACTCTGATGATGATGAATCAAAAGTAGATCAACAACCACTCCATAACTTTGAAGAATCAATCCGAGGCGCATTACCCGATGCGGCACTACAAATGTACGTCCAGGCAGTACCACCCTCACGTGCACAAACTACCTTCTCATTCCTAAAAGATATACATGCCACAGCATTAATTAATGCCGAGGCATTGCGAAAGTTAGTTAAGAAATTTGATAAAATGCATTATAAGTTAGATAGTCATTCATATTTATTAAGTGCCAAGTTATTACCGGAAGTGTATGCAAGTAACTTTACGGGAGCTTTGGCATCATTAGAGGCGGGGTTGGCAGTATTAAGAATGTTACTACAGATTGATGAAGATGATGATAATTCATTGGCAACTGCTGAGGATTATGACAATGTTAATGATAATAGTGAGACACTACCCAAGGCAATACGAGATGAGAATCGTAGATTGAGGAAATTGGCAACAATGGATGATGATTTACGTGATGTAGCGGTGTTAAGCGGTGGGTACTTTGGTAATAAGAAGGATACAGATGCAGAGTTAGTGAAACGACGTATGAAGGAATTACAATGGCTACGGCAAATGATTGAGGGTATAGATCCGGCGTATATTGGTAAGATTGTCGGTCATCGTGGATTTCATAGTATACATGATCGTAGTGATGTCCGACCATTGGAGAATTCATTAATGGCATATGAGGCAGCATGGACGAATGGGGTGCACTTGTGTGAATGTGATATTGCCTTGACGAAGGATGAACGTATTATATTGGCACATGATGAGAATTTCAAGAGGTTGGGCATGGACCCAACGTCACCATTGGCTAATCGGACTGTTAGAGACTTGACATTTAAGGAGCTCATGTCCCTCCCATTGAAGACGGGTGCTCGTCCTCCATTACTGTTTGACGTATTAAGGTCGGCAATGGCAATTGGTGGAGATGCTAAGATGATTGTCGAAATCAAGGCAGGCAATACAGAGGCTGGTCCTGCACTGGCTCGTATGTTCGTTCGTCATCCACAGTTGATGGAACATGTTGCCGTGGTCATGAGCTTTGATGCCTTCATCATGCATAACTTACGAAGAGAGATGGCAGCCGTCTTTGAACAACTCCATCAACACCAGAATCAAGAACAGCTCATTCCACCGCCTGCAATCAAATCAGCAAGTATACCAATCTCACATGAATTAGAATATGACAATGTCGGACCAGGAGAGAATCCAACAGTTCATCCTTTAAAGGCACCACAGTTGTCAAACATTGCATTGGGAAGTACATTATCATCAAGTCCCAACCTCGGTCCTTCGATAATGATGGGGACACATAACCGTGCTCCGTCTCATCTTCGTGTACCGTCCAAGATTGGTTTAGGTCATCATAACCGGTTAGACTCACGAGATATGTTTGGCCTTGGCATGCGTATCGGCGGCGGAGGAGGACCTGCAGATAAATCAGCCGGGGAGTTAAACCTTGGTATGAACCTAGCCGAGATTGATACCAGCATGTCTCAATCATCTTCATTTCTACCCATCCATAAAAGTGTGAGCAACCTTGATGAGGATGATGTAGTAGCAGCAGCATCAGAGGAAGAAAAGAAGGAGAAGGATGCACCTTCCCCTTCCAATAATGATCATTCCATCCCAGCACGATCTCGTCCAGGAATGGTATCAGTTCTATCCAATGATGGAATTAAGTCATTCCCCAAGCTGTTGTTAATCACTGTTGCCGAAGCTCCCAAGGCAGACTATGAACTGTTTGTGGATATTACCAAGCCTGAAAAGGTTGCCGAACTTGATGGATGGTTGCGAGGCGGCGATGGTGGTACATTAGACGGTGTATACATGCAATATCAGAAGGCAATGATGGGACCAGAGGGTTCTAAAACAATGAGAAACTTGGCATCAAGATATGATGTGGGTATTTGGGGTGCTAATCCAGTACCTGACGATTGGGATGTAAGTACACTTGTGAATCTATTTTGAATCGTCGGTAATTGACATAAGATATGCCTCTCACATCTCTTTCTTCTCAATCGAATGTCAGACCTTCCATACTTTGGTTACTGAATGTCATGTGTCATATGTGAATAGTAGTTTACCGAAACACTTTAGAAGAAAGATGAAGAGGAGCATGTCTGCCAATACACTTCAGTTGAATGCAGCAATGGCTAATCATTAATATGATCCCTTCTGATTAGTATGGGCTGAGATTGAGGTGTGTCGGAGTTCTCGGCAAATAAGAACTATAGGTAGATATTGTACATAGTAAATAGACTTGTATATACATTGCTGTTTGGATCGTTGGACACTAGAACCTCACGTGTGGCCCTCAAAGGATCATCTCTCTGAGTGTAGCTCTGTAAGTAGCTCTATCTTCTTCTTTCCCTTAAAAGTATCCTCACCTCTAACAGAGTTTTCCATCGCATGAAAACTTATTATTATCATCCAATATTGCAAATTGATGCTGATAATTGTTGTGGCAACTAATACCAATAGATAATTACCCACGGGATGCAATATAACTGGGAGAGGTATGTTTGCTCTTTGTTGTTGTTGTTGTTGTTGTTGTTGATGTTGTGAGTGTTAAGAGTTTTAGTTTAATTATTTAATACGATTGCAAAATTTTGTGCACATCTTATGCACCGACTTTGTGACGCAGCTTTATATCTCTGAATGTTCTCTCATGGGGCTATGGTATTTCGTATGTTCGTATGTGGTATATCTCATATATAATCTACTTTTGCTTGCATCGTTAATTCAGATATACCGATGAATGAATACAACAAGTACGCGGCTTTGGCCAACACAATAAAAATCGAGGATATCACATCCTGTGAAACAAAACAAAATATATTGAAAAATCTAAAGGATAACGATCGTAGTTTTACTCAATTGTGGATATCTAGCCGTGATCAAGTTGTTGATGAATTAGATTACGATTTTGATAGTGCCGAGGATTTGGCATGGTTAGGGTATTATCTTGGTCAAAGTACAAATGTTAATCATTTGCATATCCGTCACTCTCCTCCTGCATCATATGGAGTTGAGGTATTTCGGAGGGGAATAGGCAACAACAAGTCAATCAAAACGTTAAACTTGGGTGGAGGGTTTTCCTTTGAGGGAAGTGTATTGTCCATGCTGGATAAATTCCTCAAAAACAATAACAAATTAGTTGAAATTGATGTCGAAGGGGGTGAATTGGGGGTAGAGGGCGCTCGTCAATTCTCACTTGCTTTAGGTGGATGCAGCAAATCTTTGAAGGTCTTTAGTATATATGATGAAAGTAATATAGAGGATGGCCAACTAGTTGATATCATCACAGCATTAAGTATGCACCCACAACTTACTGAGCTTCGTTTATCAGATGTTCACATGGGAAGAAATGAATGCATGGCATTATCAACTCTTCTACGTTGGACTACCAACAAGCTACAAAAACTCAGCTTATATGATGACGGCATCGATGATGAGGGGTTAGAAATTTTGACAAATGCCCTGACCAATGTCAATACGCTAAAAGAGCTATACCTAGGTGGGAACGCGTTAATTACATTAAATGGTTGGAAAGTAGTAGCAACTCTATTAGGAAGGCCTAGTTCAAAGATTCATAGCCTTGATGTCAGTAATAATAACAATTTTGGGGATGATTGGGCACTAGTATTTACAAATGCTCTGAGTGGTAACTCCACCCTCAAACATTTGAGTCTTTATGGAAATGGTATCACTACCGAGGGATGGGTACACTTCTCAAAACTTCTTTGTGATACCTCCACTGTCAATAAAACGTTCATGTCAAATCACACCCTGCAGTCCATTGGCTGTGGGCGGAATGGATTTCCTGGAAATCTACAAGCTTTGCTTGCCTTGAACAGAGGTGATAACAAGCGGCAAGTTGCTATGTCAAAGATTCTACAACATCATTCTCATTTTGATGTGCAGCCCTTCTTTGAGTGGGAATTCAAAGTCTTGCCGAATATGGTCAACTGGTTTACCAAGGCTGCCGCTAGTACAACTGATGAGTATGATGAGAAGGTCAAAAAGATGAAACTCTCTGCCGTGTATGATTTTATCAGGGGGTTACCTATGCTATATGTTGAGGCACGCACACGAGAGGAGATCAAGAATCATACTTCTTTGGAAATGCAAATACAACGGGCTCAGCTCAGATTACAACGGGAACAGATGCAATTGGCATCACAGCTAGAGGAAGTCCAGCAATGCAAGGCTCGTGCCATGAGGAGGCTCTAAGTGAGTAGATTGGATCAGTAGCTAACATTGTAAATAGTTATATGTTTATCTCAGCGAGTAGGACTAATCCAGACCATCAGGTAATCCCTTATGTACACACAAAGCATTCCATACGCTTATGACGTTTCCAATCATCAACCTGACATGTCTTTGAACAGTACCACATATTCTTACACCTACTACAGCGTAGCAGCTTTGATTCATTTAAATGGTACCCTGCTCCCTTCTTATTACTACAATTCACATTGCCGCATATCGTATGTTTACTACTTGCTATATTGTTTTGAGATGGTGTACTATTTTCCTTCGCCCGATGTACATTCAATACTCGTAGTGCCTCTTGAATCTTATCTTCGAGTGCCTTTGGACTTTCGAGTAAGTGCAACAACTTTGAGTTGTCCATACCCTCTAGCAACATACCAGTAATCTTACCAGCATCGTCAGGCTGAGTTTGATTGATGAGTGGATACAGACGTTCACCAATCATATTCTTTTGCAGTACCTCGGATGAGGAAAATGCACGTGTTAGATGTCCCTCCAGGGGTGCTAATCGACTATTGTTGTGTTGAGATGGGGAGCTATTCTCCTTCTCAGTCAGTACGGATCCCCTCGTGCTATCCAGGAATTGGTCACAAGCAGCATTCATTTCTTCCAACTCCTTTTCATGGAAACTTTTCCAAGCAGCATCCAATTCTCCTAAATCTTTCTTGATGTAATCTGGGCAGCCCCTAAACTCCATAACCATCTTAGCAGTTGCACGAGAAAAGCCTAACAGATTCAGATTATCCACCCTCATCCAGCATTGAAATAACTTATGAGCAATGGGAAAGACTGAACAATCTCGACCATCCGACTGTTTGTGTCTATGCATGGCAATGTAGTAGCATCTGAAATAGTTCCCACCTGCCATATTATACTGTCCCAGCTTGTAGCGTATATCACATACTGCCAATAGCTCATCCATATACTTTTCGGGTCCATCCTCATCCTCATCTTCATTAGTTTATCTAATTCCCTTCCTCCTACTCGATGCAGATTTGATAATGCAATCGATAATTCATTATTGCTATTGCTACTAGTACTACTGGGTAAGCTAATCGTTTCCTTTTTGAATGGCAATCCATACATATATCCGTCTGGTACAAACCCTTCCTCATTCTGTTCAGTTTTAGAAGGGAAATGATACACCTCACTAGTGTTTCTCTTTGTTTTGGTTGTTCAGCCGTTGCAATTTGCAAAGTTGCAATGTTGTCATTGATTCTACTAATATCACTATTAGTGCTAAATTCTTTCTCGTATTCCAATCTCCTATTCCTATCTAGTTCATCCATCTCCTCTTGATTCTTTGGTGGCTTCCACCCATCACTATATTCTACTTCTTCTTCTTCTGAGTCCGAGAGCCACTTTTCAATCTCCACCCTATTATGTCGGGTACTGCTGCAATCTTCTTCTGAATCTGACGGCCAATTCTCAATCTCCTCTTTACTATACTTGAATGGCCACTTCTCTGTTTTCTCCTCTTCACCCCTCCCACTACCTGTTTCTTCTTGTACTTTATTATCACTTTTTTGAGTTGATGTAGTTTTCTTGACTTCGTCTTTTGCAGACTGTTCGTCTACCTTGCTGAGGAGGACACTACGTATATCCTCCTTCTTCCTTCTAAACGATAGTATTGCTCCAACGAATATAATAGTAGCAGTGATAATACCGACCTCTTAATTGCCTCCATATATTGAGAAGTGATGGACATAGTAAGAGGAAGAACTACTACCAATGCACAACAACCAATCAAACTAGTAGTGGTATAGATTATAGAGCAATGCATCCAGGTAGCAAATCATATGCAGGGTTTGGAAGGTTTGGTTGTTCAGCTATCTATACAATTTGCAAAGTTGCAATGTTGTTTCTACTAAATACCGCCGCTCTAGCCAATGTTTTCATCGTTAGATTATATTGTTTGTTTCCTCTTGTGTGTAAAACCGGCTACTTCCGTTGTCCGAGTTATATCATTATTTACTACATTGCATAGTTAGTGAAGCGAGATGACGATGATAGATGTATGAGATGATGAAAATTGAAACTTATTCTGTGGATATTTGAAGTTTCATACTTTCTGGCTAAAAGTTCTTTATATTGGCTCTGTTTACTATCTATTTGCTTGCAAGAAGAGCTCCGTGTTGGAGTATACCGTGGATAATTGATAATACGTTTGTGTAGTACTGTATTATTAGCAGGTATGTCTTTTTCAATCTTCGACAGTGATCTGTGCATTCTACTATTAGATAGGTAAGATTGCAATTTTTGTGTTAATTGCACCGACACCTATTCTCTTGGGGTACGATACAATGTTTGAGAAGTTTACTGTCTTTATTTTAGTTATGTCGTCGTTGGAAGTGATTGTGACCTTTTTGTAAAGTAGATGGAGTGGGTTGGGTATCATTTTAATGATTGCAAATTATGCACATCTTATGCACTGACTTTCTTGTTACATAGCAGTTCTCTCGTTCTCTCTCGTGTTATATTGGCATGTCCGTATGGTATATCTAACATATAAACTCTTCTTGATCCATATATTATAGGTATATATAACAATGGAAGTGTATAACAAATACGCCGCTCTGGCCGATACAATAAAAATTGAGGATATTACATCTAATACGATAAACCAATCAATTCTACAACGCCTCAAAGATAATGATTTGGAGTTTACTACATTAGTATATACCACCAATCATTTTACTGAACAAGAATCTAATGACCATTACTATTTACCCAGTGGTCGAGAGGATGTGGGATGGCTAGGATATTACATTGGTCAAAATACAAAATTACAAGAGCTAATATTCTACCAAACAAATGATAATGAATCTTTTTATATAGGGATGAGCAACAACAGGTCAATCAATCGATTGGTCTTCTGTGACGAAAGTAACTTTGACAAGCTGTTTCCTCTGTTGGGTCCATTCTTCAAAAACAACCATAACCTAAATGAAATAGAGGTAGAAGATACATGTCAGCTTGTATATGAGGAAGCTCGTCAACTTTCATTAGCCATTGGGAAATGCAACAACTCCCTAAAAAGTTTTGCAATGACATGCAGCTTTGCAATGAGATACAGTCCTATTGATATTAGTCGGTCAGTAGCTGATATCATCACTGCATTAAGTATGCATCCACAACTTACAAAACTTTGTTTATCAGATATAAATATTGGTAGAAATGAATGTATGGCTTTATCAACTCTACTACGGTGTACTATTACCCAGCTGGAAATTCTCAATCTCTCTTACAACAACATCAATAATGAAGGGGTGGAGCTTTTAGTACAGGCACTGTCCAAAAACAATCAGTTACAAGACCTAGACCTTTCAAATAATGAAGATATTACAATTACGGGTTGGAAGGCAGTTTCAACTCTATTGGAGTTACCTGATACCAAACTTAAAACGTTGAAGATTATACATAACAACATTGGGGATGAAGAGGCACTGGTATTTGCAAATGCCCTAGTCAACAACTCTACTCTCGATACTTTAGATCTAGATTACTGTCGTATTACTGAACGGGGATGGGCACCCTTCGTAAAACTTCTTTGTGATGCCTCAAGTGTCAACAAATTGTACCTTTCAAACCACACAATTGAGGGAAGGGCTCATCCAGTCATACTACGGTTACTGATGGTGTTCGATCTTTGCTTCCTTTGAATAGAAATGCTAACAAACAGCAAGTTGCAATTACAAAGATCCTCCAAAGCCATTCTCATTTCAATATGCAACCCTTCTTTGAGTGGGAGTTCAAAGTCTTGCCGATTATGGTTAATTGGTTTAAAACGGCTGATTCCTGTACAGCTTTTGAGTATGATGAGAAGATCAGCAGATTGAAACTGTCTACAGTATATGACTTTATCAAGGAGTTCCCAATGCTTTACATCGAACCTTTGACAAGGAAGGAGATTGCCAAGTATACTACAACGGAAGAAGAGCTATTACAAGGTGGTCGGTTAGATGCAGAACAAGAGGTTAGGCTAAAGATGATTCGGCAGCGCAAGGCTAGGGCAATAAAGAGGCTAGGATAAAGTAATGCATCGTTAGTCATATGACTATATTATTAGTATTATAACACCTAACCAGAACAACGGGAATGTCCAACGACATCTATTCCCTCTTAAGTATCTACTGCTACTATTCAGTAGTAGTAGATCAGTCAACACACTAGGACTTTCTATTTCCAAGCTCTATCCGTCCCCTTCGAGTTACTGCATACTTCTCACTTCTACTCGTACTCATAGCCTCCTCATCGAACGATCTTTGCAACGCCGAATCTCTTCCAACCTAAACTCTTGTTCTGCATCCATTTGAATCCCCTGAAGCAGCTCTTCTTCCACAGTAAACTCTGTAATCTCTTTCCTTGTCACAGATTCGATATACAACATTGGGAACTCTTTAATGAAATCATATACGACAGATAGCTTCATCTTTTTGATCTTCTCTTCGAACCCGGACGTGAAAGTTGATACCTTTCCAAACCACTTGACCATGAGTGGCAAGACTTTAAACTCCCACTCAAAGAAGGGCTCCATATTGAAATGAGAATGATTCTGTAGAATCTTAGCCATGGCAACTTTCTGTTTATCCTCGCTCCCATTGGTGGAAAGGGTACCAAGTAAATCAGCAGGAACCCCATCAGGTGCTGAACCGTATCGATTAAATGACAGTAGAGTGTGATTTGATAAATATGTATCGTTGATACTGGAGGTATCACAGAGAAGTTTTGAGAATGGTTCCCATCCTTCGGCACTTATATCATTGTTTTTCAGACCCAAAAGTTTGAGGGTGGAGTTACTACTCAGCGCTTTTGCAAATGCAAGTGCCACATCATTTCCAATGTTGCTGTAATTGACATCAAGCTCTTTCAGGTTGGAACCAGGCAATTCAAGTAGAGTGGATACCTTCTTCCAACCCTTAATTGTAATTGATCGATTAAACCCAAGATTCAGATCTTGTAACTTATGATGACCCAGACCACTAACTAACACCTCCATCCCTTCATCATCAACATTGGCTCCATAAAGGCTGAGCTTTTGTAGCTTAGTAGCTGTATAGCGTAGAAGGGTGGTTAGTACAGTGCATTCGTTTCTACCAATATTCATATTAGTAAAACTAAGCCGTTCTAATTGTGGGTGCACACTTAATGCTTTGATGATATCAACTACCTGTTCATTCACCATTTCATTGTTATCCATAGATAGTTCATTTAGAGATTTACTGCAATTCCAAATTGCTAGTGAGAGAGAGTTGACGAATACCTTCGGCACCAAATTCATTATTATCAACCGAAATTTTATGTAACATACTATTGCTCTTGAGAAATGAAGTCATCATACTAAATAATCTCCCTTCTGATAGATTGAATCCGTTGAATTCTAAATGTTCAATTGATCTATTGTACTGTAAACCCCTGAAGAAGGGCTCAGCATCAGAGTCATACATATTTGTATGTATAGCACCATACTCATACAAGTAGAGCTCTTGTAAATTTGAATTTTGACCAATATAGTACCCCAACCAACCCAACTCCTCTACATCTTCGGGAGCATAATAATCGCTACTACTATCGCCAATATCGTCACATTCGTTATTGTATATCCACAATTTATCAAGTGATGTATCGTTGTATTTGAGACGTTGTAGAATAGTTTGATTATGTTCATCGGATGTTATATCCTCAATTTTGATTGTATTTGCCAGTGCGGCATATTTACTATACCCCTCCGGCTCCATTGCTGTTATATATACCTGGGTTTATAAGAAAACAGTCAAATTGGATAAATGATTAGATATTATCGATATATTATTAGATAATAGCAATATAGTAACTCAAAAAAAAAAAATTGTACATGGTACACCTTATCACTATCTTTCATACACTATAAACCACCCTATCTATACTTCTCAAAGGCACCAAAGCATCAACGTGTACTTACCGATGTTTAATGCAATATAATGATGGATCTAATGCACATAGATTACTTCAATACATAGCAAATATAGGCAAAGGTTTTGTTTGCTGTATGTTTGTTGATGTAAGAGTTTTTAATTTTAGGGCTAGCCCGAGCGGGCTATCTGCCCGAAAATTTACGTGAAACTTACTTATTGTCGCCTCTCGGTGGTGGTGGTGTGGTATAGGTATTAGTATAGTTTGTGGTAGATTGTGCACACGCTGGCTGTCTGAGGATTGTCTTGATAGTTTGATATTAAGAAGATAGGGTAAGTTTTATATTCTATCATAGAGCGAGGTAGACCTAGAAAAAAGAGACAAAGATGTGTCATGTTGCAATAAAATGATAGGCACTAACTTATTTTAATTTCAGGTTGTTGTTTACTGTGTCTTTATCTGATATATGACCTCTTCTTCTTTCATATATTACAGATATATGTATAACAATGGAAGAGTTTAACAAATACGCCGCACTAGCTAATACTATCAAAATTGAGGATATAACATCGAGTATACAAAATCAAACTATTCTATCGTACACCAACTCAAAGATAATGATCCAACACTTCGTGATGTGTATATTAACGTGGAATTCAATGATGATTATAATGATTACGTCCCCGAAAAAGATGAGGATATGGGATGGTTAGGATATTACATTGGCAGCAGCACAATGTTGCAAACGGTGTACTTTTATGTAGTACCAAGCTTTTATACAGCTCCCTACAATAATAACGTCAGCTCTTTCTACAATTGTCTAGGTCACAACAAGACAATTTCGGCATTAGTATTCAACTGTGATTTAGGGGATGGGGATATCTTCCGTATGTTGGTCCCCTTCTTTCAGGGCAATAACAATCTAACTACGATTGAGTTAGATGATTGTTATTTTGGGGTTGAAGCTTTTCGTCAGTTCTCTTTGGCCATAGGGAGTTGCAACCAATCTCTGAAACGCATTACAATATCATTAAGTGATGATGAAGATGATGAAATACAATTGGGTGGGTATGCAGTTGGTATGATTACCACACTGAAGAGGCAACACCCTCAGTTAGAAGAGCTTGGGATGCGTAGACTGAATATTGGCTAGAAATGAATGTAGGGTTTTATCTACTCTTTTATGCTCTACTCGTTTGCAAGACCTTGATCTTGTTAACAACAACATAGATGATGATGGATTAGAATTATTAGTCAATGGAGTGGCTCATCTAAATCGGTTACAAAAGCTATTCCTCTCAAGGAATCCATTAATTACGATAAGAGGTTGGACGAACCTCTCAACTCTATTGGAGAAGCCACACTCTAACTTGGAGGTACTCCAATTGTCTGAAAGTAGCCTCGACGATGAAAAAGTACAAGTTCTTATCAAAGGTATAGCCAATGGCAATACTACGTTACAAGAGATATGCTTATCAAACAATGATTCGATTACAATTGAAGGTTGGAGGGTAGTAGCAACTCTATTGGAAATGCCTCGGTCTAATTTGAAAAGCCTTAACCTTTATAACAACAATATTGGGGATGATGGGGTACGAATCTTTGCCAAGGCACTGGTCAACAACTCAACTCTCAAGATTATGGGACTACATGATAATAGAATCACTCCTGAGGGATGGGCATATTTCAAGAAGCTTCTATGTGATACCTCCAGTGTCAACAAGACGTATACATCGAATCACGTCCTGACTTTTTTAGGAGCTTCTGCAATTCTTTCTGATATTGAATCAAACCTGTCCTTGAATCGCCTCGAGAACAAGGATGAGATTCCAATGAGGAAGATATTATACCACCACGCTCATTTTGATATGCAACCCTTCTTTGAATGGGAGTTTAAAGTCTTGCCGATTATGATTGAATGGTTTGTAAAGGCTGCTGCTGTGTGTACAACTGATGAACAGAAGATCAGCAAGATGAAGCTCTCTGTCATGCATGATTTCATCAAGGAGTTCCCAATGTTATATATTGAGCCCGTGACAAGGAAGGAGATAGCGGAGTATACCACAATGGAAGAAGAGCTGTTACAAGGCGGTCTAGATGCAGAACAAGAGGTGAGCTTAGAAGAGATTCGGGGTTGCAAGGCTAGGGCAATGAGGAGGCTGGGTATGAAATGAAGCAGTTCTTGTCTTTGTATAAAGAACTAAACTTAGTATTAGTTTCTATAGAGTCATATAAAGAAGCAACAATATCTTGACTTGTTAATCACATTACATCTTTATCATCATCTGATTCAGCCTTAATTGTTGAATTGTAAATAATGTCTTTACCTTGTGGTATCTTGATCTTCTTCTCTACATAACGGTTGTTGGGCGTCTTATTTGACGACTTCTAGTAGCAGTGTCAGCCTAGCACTACATAGTGCAAAGCATAACATTACTTTCGAAATTTAAATCAACTTGTTATTAGTTGTTAATCATTTTAACCCCAGGAAGTGCACCCATTATAAACTATCTCTCATACCTTTGCATCCTTTACCATTAACCACATTGGCTGTTTCACAGTATCACCCTCAGCACATAAGTGAATCTTCTCGGCAGTTCTAAAGCCGAAATGCTTATACAATGCTTCGTTTGATTCCGATTCAGTCTCCAAATACAATGGCACCTTCAACGAGTCGGCGGTTTGAATCAGTAAGTTTAACATTCGTTTCCCATGACCTTTACCAACCGCAGATGGATGAACTCCAATACATTGTAGGTAAATCCATCGCTTATGTTCTTTCATTATCCTCTCTCTTGCCTTTGGAATTTCTTCTTGAACATTCAATCGATTCTTCGCATGTTGACCATATCCGTTCTCTGGTTTGTGTGATGGAGGGATACCAAGTTTTATTATAGTTCGAATTGTGTTAATAAACCCGACCTTTGTGCATGATGAAGGAATTATTGTCATGCATCCAATCAAGTTATCATTATCTCCCTTGATGCCGATTGCAACCCCTCGGCTGCCATTAATCAATTGAAAGTTGACCCACCCCAACATATATCGGTTCATTTTGTATATTTTATCATTTCTTTCCTCATCATTTTTGATATGATCTACATCGGCTGTCCAATTGAACAATGGATCCTCCATGAATGCTGTTGTGTATATAATTGATGTATGTAGATGTGCACATACGATATGCACAAGAAAGTATCAAACAAAGTGAGTATAATTATTACATGCAGCACCTACTATTATTAAAACAAGCAACGTACCATTCGTCAATACGTCAAGTGCAACATCCTCATCGGATTTAGATAGTATTGTTATTCTATCATTATTGCTGACTTGAACTTGAGTATGAACAGCTTTAATTAGCTCCTTCTTCGTTACCATATTTGTTTAACTATTCCTTTTTTAATATGATTTTTTTTGTAGTCGTAGTATTCTATGTATGTGTTGTTGCAATGGATATGCTTTATATTTTATGAGACAAGTGTAGCAGATAATGAAGCAAGAGTAGTATTAGGTGGAGTCTAGACCAAGTGTCTTAGAGTGTCTTGGCATAAAATGTGAGCAATGTCTGCAGATAAAGTTGGTTAGGGACTATATATATTATACCCTGTATAATGAAGAATACTATAAGAGGTGATATAGCAGCATATGTATACTCTGCAGTCATTGTCAAGTGAGCACGTACGTCTATCTCAAGTAGGAGTCGCCTCATGTTCGGCAAATAAAATGACGGCAAGAATAACAGATCAATTTGGCGATCAAACTCATATCAAGTGTGCATTGCTTGAGCTAATAGCATTGTGCCAGGCTACTCTTCTTTTATTGAGAGTCAGCATATTATATCAACCGATTGTATAGGGTAAGTGTAAAGAAGTTGATCTATTTATATACAGTGGCGGAGGCGTTCTGTTGAACCAGGCAATTTTGATCATATCTTGTGTCGAAATTATTTACTCACAACCATTGATATGCAACTCTAAACTTTTGTGGTGTATATATTGACATTGCATTGCAACTAATGCCCATACTTTCTTCTATATATACTGTATAGGCGTCTCCGTATAAGAAAACTATACAGTAATACAAGATACAAGCATACAAATTACCAAAACAACAAATACACCATCGATTGCAAGCACAAGGTATATACAATATAGATACTAGAACTCTATAGGTATATAAAAAGACAATGGCAGAAGTATTTACTTATATAGGAGAGGGATATATAGTTTCAAATGATGTGGTACGTGTACGTGTTCATCCCTCCGTTACGGAGATACCGTACAGAGCATTCGCCGAGAGAAACAATTTGGAAGAAGTTGAATTATGTGACGGATTATTAGAGATTGGAAATGAAGCATTTAAGGATTGCAAATCATTGAAGCAAATTAATTTCCCATCTACTCTAAAGATCATAGGCAATAATTCTTTTTACGGATGTAAATCATTGGATGGGGTTGAGTTGGGAAATGATATTGAAAGTATAGGATATTATGCTTTTAGTCGTCTGGAATGTAAATCAAGTCGCTTTAGAATTCCACCACTCTTGACAACCCTTCCTCAGTGTATGGTTGGTGGTTATTCCAAGTGCCTGTTCTCGATTGAAATTCCTGAGGGTATCAGACGAATAGATTTTGCTGCATTAACTTCCTTAGGTTCTCTTCGGAATGTGGCATTCCCTGCAGACTCGACAATTGATGAAGCTGCGTTGCATATTTGCCCTGACCTTCGAGTAATACTTGGTGTTGAGGATGAAAGGGGAGTTTGCAGTGAAGGATTGGACGTCATTAATCCTTTGAAACACCGATTTGACAACTTACCTTTACACAAAATGATATACTACATTTCATACACAAATATTACTGCGGAGCAACTCAATAACGCAACAAATATTAGGATTAGTCAACGCCGGAGCAAGTTGGATCCATCTGGTAACCAACAAGATTGTTTAGGGATGACTCCCCTGCACATACTTGCATGCTCCACTGTGCAACAATTGGGATTATATCGGGTATTAGTTGAGAAGTATCCCGAGACTTTAATCAAAGAAGATCGATGGGGGGCATTGCCTATCTTTTATGCCATTTGGGGAAATTCGCCAGATGAGATTGTTCAGTTCTTGGTAGAGTCTTATCAATCACTCTATCCCAATCATGAGTTGAACTGGTCTATGATGATTGAAACGCTGGGGAAAGCGGGTGCACCTAAGGAGACAATTCAGAGCCTTATTGATGTACAACGAGAGTCCTTCTTAAACCACCAAATCATCGATTGGGGTACAATTTTGCAGAGGGCTACTTCTATTCCATCACCCAGGAATAACTTTCGTCAGACCCCATTTGAATCATTCGGCAACTTGCTTGAGTTTAGTATCAAAGAGCGTGTTGGTGTTATTGGTCCACGGTGGAGAGATAATATTAGGCACCTCATCCACGCATTCGATGATGAATCTGATCCGGAACTCAAAATGTCTTATGAATCAAGTATAAGACGACGTAACTTCATAACTGAACTCGAAACAAAGCTTGCTCAGTCCGAGATCGACCATCATAATCTGAATGAGGCTTGTACAATACTTGAGCTTACACTTTGGAAGAAAGAGTTGAATGATAAGAGCAAGGGTGAGCAGAGATCAGATAAGAGGACCAAGTTGGACGAATCAAGTGTTCGAAAGGAATGCCGTATCGGCTGTGGAGCTGATATAGTTATTGGTCATGTCTTGCCATATCTTTTACCTAATTTGGTGAGACAACCACCCGATTCAAATAGATTATGATTGGATGATGTTGGCAGGCTTTGACGACGGCAATGAAGTGTCGATGAGAGTGGGGATGAGAGGGTGGGAGAGAGTGATTAGGATCAAGGTTTCGTGTGCTAAGGGGAGAATATAGTAGCCGAACATAATAGATCACCTGCCTATGATATTGTATTTCTAAATATCTCACCCCCCTCAACTTAAAAGAGAAGGATGCCATAGAAGTAGCTAATGTTGCATATCTCCCCCGCCCTTGACATAGATCATAGAAGAGGAGGGCATCCCTAAACTGAAGTTCTTTCCCAGTCTCTCCCCATCCTTGCCTCTCTTGTATAATAATAGATCAAAGACAACATTATGATACATATAAGTTTACATGTCTATTCTTAAGATGAATACATATAATCCCCTCCTCTCCCCATCTCCCCCCAACAAAGATCTATCGTCGGCGTTGCTTCTTACACGGGGGAGAAGGCTCCTCCTCGTCATCATCATAACCATCAAGAGAACTACAAACCGAGTTACTCCGAGATATACATGGTGATATCAAAATGATAGGCGGTTCATCCAACTCTAGAGTTGGAATCATGGGTGGTGGGAGACTACCTCCCCTTCTTGATATCTCCTTCTGATGATGATATGGATGTCGATATGAGAAGGGGGAGGCAGTATTATGAAAAGTTTGTACAACATTAATCACAGCCCGTAATCGTTCCGTCCTTGCACGACGTATTGATAATTCATATTCCATTGCTTGGATACGTGCTTGTAATTGTTCTTCTTCTTGTGTTTGCAATTCTTGTATGTTGTGTTCGGATGATGTTTGGGGCTCAATGTTGATATGATGATCAGCGGCGGCGGCCTCCTCGATTGTATGGCCATCATCATCATGCGTCTCCTCGACACACATCGTATCCTCGACCATCGTGTCTTCCTCATCAACATCATCCTCTCCCCCCTCAAGGAGGGCATGCAATCGTTCATTGGCAAGATCTTGCATACCCCTCTCAAATAATAAAGATACTATATCAAATTGATGTGTATTCTCTTCAACTGTTGTTCGTCGTCGTCGTCTCCTCTGTTGTAGAGGTTGTTCCATCATGGATGTATCGTCGGAAGCAGAACTCATAATATCTTCTTGATGGATGATAAGAATTGCAACTGTAATATCTTTATCATGTGTGATTAAGTGGTTAGTATGGCGTTTTGTGTGTTTATCCTAACACATAATGATGCTGAAAAATCTTGCGGAACTTCTGCTATTGCCCCTCGTTTTCCGTTCAAATTACCCGAGAAGTTTAACGAGAAAGAAGACGTAATACTGCTAGCATGTGTATCATTGTTGTGTCTTGACATGTCCGCAGTAACGGTCTAAGTAAGGCAGTATTATTGGGGGCCGAAGGATACCCTATTCGGGGTCATTGGTATCCAATAACATCTCCCACGCAAAGCTCTGTGCTAGCAATAAGTAATCTCCCCTTGATAAGATCGATAGATATCTACTATCCTATCGAAGGACGTTTGTAAAGATGTACTAAACTGTGTATAGTTGTTTTCAGACACATGGCAGTGTAATGTAGTCTAGGGAGGATACCACTTGAGCCAATGAACAATGCACAACTTTTACTACTTTTGATATCTTACTCTTCCGCTATCATTGCAAATGCTCAAAAAAGAAGTATACTGCCTCAATATAAAGAGCAACAAAACAGAATAGTTTCTTTACCATCAACAGAAGATGATACAGTAATAATAAAACAGCTAAATGAATTGCAAGTAACTATAATAGTGATGAACAAATCAACGATTTGCGAGTGGCAGTATGGAAGAAGAAGTGATACAAGAACAGCTTATCCAACAACCTACTCAACAACAACAAACCGAATGTATAAATACACCAAATTATACAGATATATACGGTGATACATGTGCATATTATACAGTGAATTATCCAAGTGCATGTAATTACTTTGGATCAATTGCTAGTGGTAATAAAGATGATCAAACATCACCGAATGAGAACTGTTGTGTATGCATAGAATTGTTGCAACAAGAGTTAGAACCATCAAAAGAACCAACATTAGAACCGACACATGAGGTATCATCCCAGCCTTCATCATTGCAATCAAGTATAAATGATCTCTCAACAGAGGAACCAACTCTAGAACCAATTGATCAAATATCGATACAACCTTCATTGGAATCAAGCATAGACGATCTATTGTCAACTTCTACTACGCCTAGTTTAAGACCATCTTCATCACAACCATCTAGTCAACCATCTTCTTCTCAATATGTTTCGCCAGAAAGTCCAAGCATGTCAACATCCCAACCAAGTGATACAGAAGAGGAAACTAATGCTCCGACTGCAAAAGCATCTCTTCTTTTTCAACCAACTTCTTCTCCAATGGCAACAACGACAAGCACATATGCCACCACGATTGGTAGTACAACAACAAGTACATCTACATCAACTCAAACTACCGACTCGACTTCATCCACTAAAACATTCCAACCTACATATCAACCATCATATCAAAACTGTACCGATACTCCCAACTACACAGACATCTACAATGATACATGTGCCTACTACGCCCTACGAAATAACTATCCATATGCATGCCAATACTTTGGTAATATAAACAATAACACAAATCAATCACCGAATCAAAATTGTTGCATCTGTTTACAAATTATACCCCCCTATCCTCATAAATGGTATCCAATAAATCGAAATATAGACGAAACAATGTATTCAGTACCATGGCAAAGTGATTATATATCATGTATATATGGTAATGATTATCCTGATGAGTATTATATACAATTAAAGATGAGAGAATTGGTACTGTTTGATAGTTATAATGAATGTTGTGATAAGTTTGCTAGATTGGAGGCATGTCGACCTACGAGTAGTCCTACTCGTGTGTTGACTGATCTAATGATTAGTAGTAGTGGATACTTTATAATAGGGAGAAGTTGGTGGAATATTCTGATGTTTTGGATAGCTGTCATGATACCAATAGTATAGTTATACTTAGGGCTCCCGCCGTATTAGAGAAATTACACTACTTCATACCTACTCTCCTCATCGCCCTGGCCTTGAGTTGCTGAATCTCATTTAGCCTAACCTGTTGCTCACCTTCCATTAGATTCCCACTCTGCAGTTCTTCTTCCATTGTAGTATACTCTGCAATCTCCTTCCGTGTCATAGGCTCAATGTAAAGCATAGGAAATTCCTTAATGAAATCATATATGACAGACAATTTCATCTTTTTGATCTTCTGGCTACGATGTCCAAACGTACCGGGAGAATCCATCGCCGTAGCAGTAGCCTTTACGAACCAATCGACCATGAGAGGCAATACACGGAATTCCCATTCGAAGAAAGGTTGCGTATCAAAATGAGAATGATATACTAGGATCTTCCACAGTGCGACCTGATCCTTGTTATTGAGGTAATTCAAGGTCAGGTATGATTCAATTTCATCAGGAATGGGTGAATCATAAAGTGGTGGACCAAAAGACTGCAGTGTATGATTGGAGAGATATGTATTATTGACACTGGAGGTATCACAAAGCAGTTTTGAGAAAGGTGCCCATCCTTCAGAGGTAATTCTACTACCACCAGACAAACCCAAGGTTTCGAGAGTGGAGTTTTCGGCCAAGGCCTTTGCAAATAACAGGCCCTCTTCATCTCCAATGTTGTTATAATGAACATGAAGCTTTTTCAAGTTGGACCGAGGCATTTCCAATAGAGTGGATACCACTCTCCAACCTTGACTTGTAATTGCCGGATTAGACCCAATATGCAGCTCTTGTAGTTTGTTAGCATTTACTATACCGTTAATCAGAGATTGTATTCCTTCATCGTCAATTCTATTGTTGGCCAAATAGACTTGTACCTCCAAGTTAGAACTAGGCATTTCTAATAGTGTCGAGAAAATCTTCCAACCACTACTTGTAATTAGTTGATTGCGAGTAAGGGTGAGCTGTCGTAACTGGTTTAGATGAGCCACACCATTGACTAAAGATTCTAACCCATCATCATCAATATTGTTGTCAGCAAGATCTAAGGTTTGCAATTGAGTAGTAGTAGTAGAGCGTAGAAGAGTTGATAATGCAGTACATTCATTTCTGCCGATACTCGTACCTGATAAATCTAGATCTTTTAGTTGTGGATGCATACTCAACGCCGTGATGATTTCCACCAATGGAGTATAGGTGATATCGTCATTTAAATTTGCTATCTTGATGTGCTTTAAAGACCTAACGCAACCCCCCAATGTTATTGAGAGTTGACGTATACCCTCAGCAGTTATCGTACATCCGTCGGTCTCAAATCCAGTTAGGTTGTGGTTGTTTTTGAAGAATGGTACCATCATCATAAACATTCTTCCGTTCAATAAAGAATGATCACAAAACTCCACTGTTTGAATTGATGTATTGCAACTCATCTCTTGATAAAAAGATTCATCATTAATTGTTGCATAGAAGGCCAGTTTATGTAGATTTGTGTTGTTGCCAATGAAATATCCCAACCATCCCAAATCTTCTCCATGGCCAGGAACATAGTCATCAGGATCACCTGATGCTTGGGACGCGATATAAAACTTATCAAAGTATTCATCGTTATTTATTAGCTTTTGTAGAATTGTTTGGTTTTGTTTATTTGATGTTATATCCTCAAGTTTGATAGTGTTAGCCGGTGCAGCGTATTTGTTATTCCTTTCCATGGTTATATACTCCTTTATTATATTAAATACAATCGATTTAACCGGATAAAAGGTTAGGGAATAACTAAAATATTATATATAATGTAACCAACAAGAGCAAGGTACATAGAACCAAAAATGATAGGGCAACCTCTTCTTGCTGCTAATACATTACGCTTACTTTTAAGACAACCACCACCTCCAAAAAAGTTAATTACTTTCGGTGTCTACGTTGAATATATGGTTGATCTAGATGTCCTCCTAGAACTCTCTCTCTCTCTAGACGTAGTGGTTTAAGTTTTTAGCTAACTTGGTGACCGTTTGATCGCTATATGTAGTCTCCAGATCCACATTTTTCCCTCTCGATCTCTAATCAGAGCATTAAACGATTGAGCACTTATGATGCTGCTATGGGTAGTAACACTAAGAACTTCTACTAACAAAAATAATTTCTTATTTTTCTACTAATAACGTGTATATGGCTTCTACTATATGTATTTGATAAGGTTGTGGCGGTAGAATGCTCTAAGCATCTCTCATTGCGTTGCTGTAGTACCTCAAAGTTGACCTTTGCAACTTTGATGCAATTTATCCGTGGGCACACCTGGGGGGCACGAGCCCCCTAACGCCCACGCTAACATCGCCCGCACAAATTCAGTGAATTTAGGGGGGCAACATGCGAGTGTATTTGACACATCAATGCCTAGGCGGCAGCAGTTTTCACAGGAGTCTTGGATACTTGTGAAGGTCTATCAAAATCGCCTACATGAATATCGGAAGATAAATAGATCTACATCAACAGGTAGTCTTCCTCCTCTTTAGA
>Ga0214477_100203_pt1 | contig 41809 bp, 37 predicted proteins | sample M1_20Mar14CPVII9_FD_165058 | JGI IMG/M metagenome (GOLD analysis project Ga0214477, IMG submission 165058) | Marine eukaryotic communities from Monterey Bay, California, United States - M1_20Mar14CPVII9sort6BwellC16 | ecosystem: Environmental > Aquatic > Marine > Unclassified | place: USA... | reverse complement strand
TGTGATGGAGGGCCATACAATGATGCTGATGGTGTCCATTGTCCTTTAATATACATATACAATGGCAAAACATCAATATCTAAGAAAGAGAGTGATGCATGCCTTTGCGCTATGGCCATACATTGTCTAGCAGCCGGTTCGATTTCGAAAATCTGACCCAATCTGAGGCAAGAGAACCGCCAACAAGTGGACACAAAAGTGAGATGGAGGGCTCCTTACTTTTTTCTTGTCACTGGGTTCTTTTTACTCTTAGTCTGATCCCTATTTTTTCCTTGCAGATAACTACTATGAAAAGTATTATAACTAGAGTGTTGATCTAACAAATACTGAGCACTCTTATTAATTATTGTGTTCCCAAATTTTAATCACCCTTATTGATTTTAAATCTTATTATCAGTTCTATGGACCATTTGCAACCAACAAGACAACAGGACCAAATACTCCCAAAGCACATAAGCCGTATACACTTTAAGTTAAAAGAGAAATTGTTGCAAATAAATGTCAGAGTTAGATCACAGTCAACAATTACTAGAAAAATAATTCAAAATCACAACACAAGCATAGTATTCATATGCACTCACAGTGGAAAAATACCCCTAGCATTCTTCTGAACAAATAAAGCAACCAAATACAAAGCAGCTCCATAGAATGGTAAAATACCAAGATATCCCTCCAATTCATACATATGTAATGGATCTAACTTTTGTTTTAAAAAATCAAATGCAAATTCATTATTCTCCGACCAATGTGATGTTGATAATCCAACCTTTCTATTATCAATAATGGCTGATACGAGACGTTCCTTCTCGGATGATGTTAATAGTGTCAATCCGGGGTTGTAAATTGTAGTATCCTCATCTGCAACATTCTGTCCTTCATTTAACTTAACTCCATCATATGTTAATGTTCCACCAACTCCTTTCCCTTCGGTAATAATCTTGGCAATATCTTCTAATGTAGTAAATGTCCCATCAACATCACCTGCTGTACTTTTTAATTGTGATACTACATTTGTTACAGTTTCCGATGCATAATCTGATTCCTCGTATGCATTAACTATTTGTGGATTTGATGTTAGTATTGGTGTGAGTGATAGAGTGAGTGCTAAAGAGGCTGCAGTAACTGTCGATAAGATTGGGCTGTGTTGTATACTATAACTATCGACAGCACCATCATTATTGTTATCCTTTTGAAGTGACAATCGATGACGTATTCTTGAGGTTGTTTGAGGTATTGATGGTTGTTGTATAGCAGGTTGAAAGGCGGTTGTTGCAATTGGTGATATCACCAATAGAGCAACAATTATTGAGGTAATCATGCGCAACTGATACATTAAGGATTGCGTAGAGTGGATGATTATACTTCTACTTCTTCTTCGTTGCTATTGATGTTGAGGACAATAACTATTGACTATAAGATGATTGTTAGTTTTCATGTTGCAATAAACTCCTTTTTCTGAGATAAGTTTTTATGAGAGTGTAGAATAATAAATTGGCTGTTAGTTGTATGTAAGAGTTCTTCTATATATCACCATGGCTTTCATTAGGTTATCTATCATATCTATCTTTCTTAGTTTAGGCAGGGTATATTCATTTCTTAGTGTAAGCAATCATCTTTTATCATCGTCAACATTGAAAAATAAAATACAAACAAGTCTTCAACTGTTTACAGTTGTGGATGAAGATATCTTTGATGTTATTCATCCTGTTCGTATAGAGGGGAATAGTTTACAAACATGGTCATTTGACAGTACTTCCAAACGTGTACAAGTATCATGTCGATCGACTGGTAGGCCGATTGAAGCAGGTATTGAGCTGTGGCAATCACCGTCTTACATACCAACAAAATTTAAAGTTGAATGCGAGGATGGTAGTGAGAATATAGTTCATTCAATTATCGAATTACCAGAAGGACACCCCACCACATTAGCGGTATATAATACTGAAGGACAAGAATTCCCATTAGATGTTAGTGTTCAAGATAGGAGTCATGTTGAGAGTGCGGAATCAATATTTAGTGGACATCAATCACAGTACATTGAAGGAAATAAGGCTGTAAAATCATACACATTTGGGTATGGGGTAGAGAGTGTACATGTCTTACTCAAAACAAACACACGCAATATGAAAGGTATGTGAATATCTATTGTTGTTTGTATGTACTGCATTACTTTTCTCATCTCAGACAACTACTCTTTTCTTATCATAGCAATGATTGAAATATTACAAGGGCCAAATGATGATAATGAAATTATAGAGATTGAGACCGATAATGCGGATGTACATCCTTTTTATACTATTATACAAACCCCGAATGGAGCAAACACATTGCGCGTTATTAATCAGTCCGCAATGGAATTCCCTCTTGAATGCTTTGTATCTCCGTTTGATACCGTCTCAGATGAAAAGGCTGAGTTCAATTATGGAGGACCATACTTTTAACTAATCAACAAAGAACACTTTATTTGTATACTGAATGTCTTATCCCCATCCAGACTCCGATAGACCAAGCATTAGGAATGACTTCTCTTTCCTTTCTCTAAGAGCTCTCTCATCTATCTATCTCTAGTCCTATTGGAACATATAAGTACGATAATACAATAGACACTATTGGAACAAGGAATATTTGAACTACAGAACTGCAATTTACTTTTTCAAGGTCTATTATCTAGTTCGTCCACTTAAATTCTTACTCTTCTTCTCACAGAAAGATGTTTCTTTGTAGGAGGTCCTACATATGCTTAGCCTCTCTTCGATCACGTTACCAAAGTGCTGTCCATTCTAAAAGGTAATATTAAGAAGGTTTTCATCACTTCTTTCTTCATCTCTTTCCGTTCGTTCCGTTGATGGAGATGGACTACTTTCATCCTCTTCCTCTCCATGCTCAGGTATCGAATCATGTCCGCTACGATATGAATAATCTAATGGGACGGCTTTGATACATGTCTTAGCTGATTGACTCTTTCTCACTGCAATAGTCACTTGCTGATCTGCTCTTTCTTCCAACTCTTGTGCTGACCTCCTTCTTCTCAATCTACTCAACCCGTTCACCTTGTTTACAGCTCGTGCCGAATGGCCCAACTCAGCAAGTTTTTTTGCTCTAAGATTAGCTCGTAGATCACCCGTGCTGTCCTTCCGTGACAACGCCATTTGTGCTTCTTCCTTCTTTAGCTCGAGGTAGAAATCGATAGTCTCCCTCCATTCATCTTGATCAATCTCTCCGTCACCGTCTTCGTCAATCATCTTACATAAAGTAAGTACACCTTCCTCGGTTATCTTGACCCCAGCAGTCGTAAGAGCATTAAACATTTCTTCTGTATCAATAGTTCCCCCACCGTCAACGTCAATTTCATTAAAGACAGTGACAAACTGCTCAATACTCTCAAGGTCATAATGCTTAGCAATCTTGTCAAGCAAGTCCGTCCAGGGCCATGGATTCCACACATCAACAGTTACCTCAGAATCCCCTCCGAGAGCTGCCTCCACAGCAATTTCTATAGCCTCGCCTCGCTTGATGATTGTATCTTGCTCTTTTGCATCATTCTGGAGAACATCTTGATCATCCTTATCAAGGTCTTTCAACGATAGGTAACTCAACTCTGCAGTGCTCATCCTTCTTAGATTGTTGGTCGACTTTTTTAAACTCATCTTGAGCAGATTTCTTTCAGTCTTCCTAACTTCCTTCTTGTTCTCATTAAGCTTGAGAATGAAACGCTGTTTGAACTCCTCAATCGAAACCATCTCATTTAGTTGCAAACTACCATCCCCATCCGAGTCGAACATATCCATGATCTTACGCGCTTGTCGTAGTGTCATCTTCATATGCAAAACATCTTCAAGACCAACTTTTAGTTCACTTAGGCTAACAACTCCATCCTAAGAAGAGAAGATCGAGCGAAACATATAAGTATTAAGAACAAGAAAGTAGACCCAATTGAACAGTATATGCAAATACTTACATTGTTGGTATCAAACTTTTGAAAAAACTGCGTGTCCTCCGACATTAGTTTTTGTAGCTCCTCTGCTGCCGCAACAAACGACTTTGCTTCCTCTGTAGTAAGACTCATAGCGTTCTGAAGAGCAGCTTTGATACGACGTTGGGCTCCAATCTTCTGCAGTCTTATTTTGATAGTTTCATCTCGCACATATAAATCTGTTTGAACCGTCGCATCCAGACCACGACCCTGACGATTAGTCCTCCTGTCAATCAGTACAAGGTTTAGTTCATTAAGCTTCTCACGAAATATCTCTTGCTGACCTCTTGTTACAGGCGCCCTGCATTTGATATGAAGGTACAGTGGAGACCCTTTACCGTCGCCTTTTTGTTTCAACGGGTTGGTTGATGCTAAATATTCGACTTGTTTCTGGTTAAAGTATTTAATGACTTGCAATAGTATAAACGGAGAAGATATGCAGCTCAAAAGCACAGCCCATACGATCGCGGCATAAATCCTGGCGTTGAAAAGACCTTCACCCAGGGCAAATGCGGCAATGATAAACGAGCTGTATATTGGTAGATACAATTTGCGGAGAAAATGAGATCAGCAACAAGACACAAGTATGAATGAATGACAGCACCTCATCATGAATAAACTTACAATTCCCCTCTGCACGTCATGGCCAGTCCAGAAATAATACGATCACGAAGAAAAGGGTTGTAAGTGGCACCTTCCTTGACATCCTCAAACTGTGGAACATAGAATGCCAAGGGAAGCTTGGCAAGTACACATATGTATAATATGAAACCCCAGCTGGAAGATGCGCGTTGAAGATTTATGATGACGAAAGAGAGGAGATTATATATGTTAGTGCATGTCGTTTACAAGGGCAATCAAATAAGGCAAACTAAGGTCAAATAAAGCAGCCAAGTCGTCGAGCCTTTATACTGAACACCTGCAAGCACATGATAAAACAACGGACTTTCCTGATGACATATGGATCAGCAAAGAGCTTCACTGGGACTTGAAAGCCTATCGATGCAGCAAAGAATACACGCAAAAGCCATATCATCAACTGATGTGTTGCTTTCATGAATTGGTGATGCGCACTCTCAATTTGACTAAATGTTACTCCTGCCAGAAAGGCACCAGTCAAATAGGAAGCTTGTGTATAATTCAACAGAGGAAGGTATGCTAGTAGCATCAGTGTCATGATTGAGAACATCACGAGTTCACGGTTTGAGTCTGAACACTTCTTGAGGATCTTATTCTCGATCAGACGAGGGAGAAAAGTAACAGCCGCTCCACCAAGTAATATCAGAAACCCAACACTTGATATAATGGGAAGGAAGTAGGCAATGATTGGTGGGCTATCCTCGACTAGAACTTTGAACATGGATAGTAATATCAGGGCTAGAATGTCATCCACGACACATGCTGCAACGATCAATTGTCCAACAGGAGTATCCAACCTGTGTGATTAGAGAAAGTGGATTTGGTGAGTGTACCATTTGACAAACAGTGTCTCATTCAAATACTAAAAAACAAGGATTCTATGTACTTACATTTTGCCTGCCTTTAAGGCACTAGCGGCCACACCAAGAGATGTCGGGGAGAATGATGCACCTACGGCCAATGCAGCCTTGATACTAATGTCTGTACCACTTGCCATGGCAAGTCCCAAACCAACTAATAATGGCAATATGGTACCCGTAACACCAATAGCAAGTGCTCTTACCCCTGTCTCCTTTAATTGAGCAACATCAAGCTCAACACCCGCCTCAAGTAATAACATGATCAATCCAATCTCTCCAACTAATACCAGTGCCTCAGGGTAAGGTACAAAGTCGGCAAGGGGTGGTCCCAAAAGAAAGCCTACAAAAGAAGAAGATTGTGGTATTTTCGATAAACAGTGTGAGAGCTTTAATGCCAAATAAATTATTTGCAATATCACTTTTGTATTAAAACTCACCTGCAATGATCTCGCCAACGAGTGCGGGCATTCCCAATTTAGATGATATAATACCAAATGCTGTTGCCACAATTAAGAAGACAAGAATGGCATCTGTGAACAATTATAAAAAAATATGAGAGTGTGAGTAAAGTAGCGAATAAAATTATGTGCATATCATGTGCACATAAACATAGTAATATCAAAATATACAATACTCACAGATATCTTCATACGTTACATGAACAACCATATCATGAGCATCATCATGACTATCATGAGAATCATGCGTTCCATTATCATGATTATTCTCATGATTCTTTTCCTCCTCATTTTTAGTAGTAGTGGTTTTATCATCTGGTCGTTCAGCGGGGAAATATAATTCAATTTCATCAACATCTGTTGTATTCTCCTCCTCCTGTTGCTGTTTTAGACTTTCCTCCGCCATAGATTCGGGGAAATAGTGTTCAGTTTCAAAGTGTTCATCAGTAGTAGCAGCTGCCGCATTCTGCTGTTTTTCTAAACTTTCAATAGCCGGAGATATATCCAAATAATGCTGATCTATTGCAACCTTTCGTTCTTCTTTTAATTTCTCTACATCTTCATTCAATGATGACAAATGACGACGGCGTCTATTACGATTACGTATTATATTACTATTCTTTGTTGATATTTTTAATGAGAACAATACATTATCCTTGTTGGCATTGGTATTATCGAATTTTGTTCGTTGTTGCAATGGATAGTTAGATCCAAGCGGATGATGATGTTCATCGTCTATATTAAATGTATTGGCTGGCCATGATAGGAACGATCGAAGGGCAGCTGGCATAGAGGAAGATGTGGATTGTATGGATGCACTGACGGGCTTTTTCCGTAAGTGACTATCATTTTCAATGACGGCGGCGGCTGTAGAAGCAGATATTAGCACCACCGCTATTGACAGTACTTTAACAATATTCATCCTCTTATATTAAACAACTTATATCAATGTTTCAGGGGGGTAGGTAAAAGTTTGTGTGAGGCACCAATAATTGAGGAACCAAAGAACAATGATGTGGCCAATTTCATCTACCGATGTCACACCATAATGTCACATTTTGTGTCGTAACGCGAATCGCGAACCCAAGAAAGTAAAAGGTGAGGGGGTTCATCCCTATGTAGTACTTCTTATTGATGCATCCAATACATAGTGTACAATAGAGTGCTTCATTTGATCTAGTTTTGTCCTTGGATTGTTTGTCCAACATCTACGACAGTCATAACTAGATACCCTATATCCTCTTTCTCATTGCCCACGTCGATATTAGATGAAGCAGCCATTTTACCATATCTCATTAAAATCTCTTCTAGTCCTTCCCGAGCTGATTCATAATGACTCATTGCAAACTCCATACGATCTTTTCCTTTACACAATACAGTTCCTCCTTGTTTCTTCTTTGCCTCTGCTGTACTTTTACTCTCATCTTTTATATCATCCTCATCTTCGCCACTGTGATAACAAACAACATCCTCACCCGATGGACATGCAAGTAATGCTTCGGCTACAAGAGCATATGCCTCAACTAAATATCTCTGGCATTGTAAATGTTGTAGAGTCAACATTGCCCCAACATCACCACTACTTGTAGATTGTTTCAACTTATCCCAATTTTCTTCACGGTATTGCATAGCTCTAATATAACTATCTGTTGCCAATGCATAATGTTCTTGAAAAAAGTATACATCACCTATACATCTAATCACCCTTGGTATTTGCTCCAACACCCAATGCTGTTGTTCTTTTTGCTGTTGTTCATTTGAATTTGTATTCGTTTCATCAGTATTTGTAGATTCATCTGTTGCTGTTGTATGAGATAATAATATTGACCAAGCCTCTTGCATCATATCTAAAGCTAAACTAATATCTTCTTCATCAATATCTGTTTCACTATTTGATTTTGCAGCAGCAATATTAGAGCTCGCAACATCGGTACTGGATGCAACTTTCGTATCCGTAGACAACGAAGTATCAGATGCATCATCCATCTTAGTTCGTTTATTAGGAAATATAGCTGATGAATCATCACCATCATTAGCAGATCTTTTTAAAGCTGCAGCCGCCATAACTTCTCTCTGTTCATTATCCATTTTAGCAGCGGGTTTCTTATCATCAGTATCAACTACACTTCCCTTATCAACACTGTTACTTCTAGTACTATCATCACTTTTACGCCGTACAACTGCACGAAATATCGAATTCCCGTACTCAAATTGGCATAATGCTGAACTTAGACTTGTTTCATTGATACTTCTACATTCCTCAAGTAATGCAGCAAAGATGTTTATAGCATCTGAAGGACCGCCGATACTATTTTTATCACTGCTGCCACCAGTAACTAGTGACCTCGCCAACTTAAAGCGTGGATCATTTAATATTGTAGCAGCCATAGAATAGTTTGCTGTTACAAGTCCAATATTGATTTGATATCAAGATAGCAAAAAAACGGATAATCTACTGAGTGTTTCAAATGTATATCACGTCCAATATTGCAATACCAAAACACTCAATAACAAAGAAAATGAAATCGGTATCCTAAATTTTCTCAGTCAAAAAAAAATCGTTGCTTGATATGTAGTTGTTGTAGTTGTTGTTGTGCTGTGTTATCACCTATTGAAGAACAGAGCCCTCATATTGTTATCGGGAGAGGTGTTAGTAGAGAAGACTGCTTACATTAATATTAAATTATTCGCCGCCGCCAAAGTAAGAAGTTCCTACACGTTTTTTTACCTCACCTCAGACCTCAAATTCCAAGTGCACCGTTATTATTGGTAACGGATAGACTTGGCATACTACAATACAGTTGTTTATACATCGCAATTAAAATAAATAATATCAACAACTTACACACTACAAATAAAGAAAAAATGAACAGAGAATCACCCATAACAACACCAAGAGAAATACCAGTCTCCGACCTTGTTCCACATTGGTTATCCGAAGTGAATCTATCCTACACAATACCAAACTTTGAAATGGCAGGTATAACCACACCCCGATCATTCGCCGAGTTGCCATTGAGCTATTATGAACCATTGGGCGTTACCAAGGCGGAAGATCGTAAGAATTTATTTTACTTAATACAACATGTTAAGAAGGAGATCGTTAGTGGTGAAATTGCAATTAGAGAAGAGAAGGAAAGGAAGTTGTTGGAAGAGGGAAATGTTAATAATAGTGGTAATGGTAGTGATGGGAAAAATAAGGTGAATGATGACACAGGATACAAGCAGGATGAATTTCACTCACCTTCCAACTCAAAAAGCAGAGTGAATGACTATATTAATGGGGTAGTAGGTGATAGTAACAAGAGTATTGCTACCAATAATAATGATGTGGATATGATGTCAACTGTCCATTATAACAATCAGGAACCAGTTTCACCAGTGACTATTTCCTCACCAATTGCATCAGTTGTCGGGGAAGATAATTTTGGACGACAACTTGGTGTTGGTAGAGGAGCTGTCAAGAAGAAGTTGGCTTTGGGGGGCGTTAAGGAAGTAGAAACTACTAATACTGGTATTACAAGTAGCAGTAAAAAGGAGGCAGCATCAACAGTAAAGTTGACACCAAGGGAACAACTTGAGAAGGAGCTCGAGCAGCGTAGATTGAAGAGGCAGCAACAAAAGATGGCAGAAAAGGAACAAGATAACACTGCTAGTATTAATTACCAAGAAGAGAAGAAGGAAAAGAAGAGTAGGCGTCGTCAGTCTTTCTTGCCATCTGTGGGTGGCGGGGGTAGTGTGTCATCATCCCGTCGATCTAGTATTGCATCCTCATACCGTCCTCCAGCTGCGAACAAGAAAAATGTTGATGAATTCGACGAGCTTGGAAGTTTGTTAGATGATAGTGAGGAAAAGAAGTGCAGCAGTGATTTAGAAGATGACTACACTGCTAGTAAATCTACTGCTACACCCAGAACTGTAGCATCAGTAGATGTGCGTTCAATGAGACGGAGTAGTATCCATCATCGTCAAACAATCAAGAAGACTAATGCTACCAAGGTCGGAGGAGGATCTCGTGCTAAGAATCGTCGCTATTCGAGTATCCCACGTGCCACTGTTCCTCTATTAAATGATGGCGATGACGACGGGAGTATATCGAGTGATACCAGTGACTTATCAGCTTCTGTGGCAAGCTATCGTTCAGTGGGATCATCCGCTAGATCAAGTAGCCGGAGAAGCTCTTTAGCATCGACATCTACCATTGGCACTAACCTCTCCTCTGCCCGATCTGGATTGAGTGGACTGAGTGGCTTTAGTAAGAATGGTGTTGATGAGAATCAGGCTAATGGCAAAGTTGATAAATTGAGTAGAAGAAAGTCACTATCCAAGAGCCGTCCAGGGAGTGGTGCTACTGTCTCGTCGATTGCCTCAAACCGTATGGGAAAGAAGCGTCTTTCGACCATTCCCTCAAGCTCTATTGCACCTTTATCTCCGTTGGTTAAGCTATCATCGTCTCAGCTTGATCAATCAATGGCATCCCAATCAATCAAGTTAGGACTAGCTGGAGGTGGATCACGCAATCCATCTAGACGTCGGAGTAGCATGGGAAGTGGTAGGGCCATCTCCTCGAGACCTGGCACGGCCGACTCTGTTGGATCAAAGAAAGTCAAAGCTGTCAATAATAACGTTGGAAGCCCCAACAGTACTCGCAGCATCACCAAAAAGAAGCTAAACTTGTCGAGTAGTAAAACAAACACTTCTGGAGAGTCATCAGTGAAACAAAGGCAGCCTCGTGTCAAGTCTCCTGTGTCACGCAATAATAATAACCGGTCAAGGTCCAAATCTCCAACAAGGCCCATCTCACGAGCTCGGTCAAAGTCCCCACTCTCGACTCGAGGAGGGATGTCACCACGAAGGAGAAATATGTCACCACCACCACAACGAAATAGAGCTATTTCGCCAATGAGAACAAATCGCCCTCCGACTTCGCCTAAATCACTGGGTGTTGTGGGTGTGGGCAATAGACCACTCTCCCCGATACGTAGCCCAACGAGAGGAAGAGCAACGACCCCAAAATCTCCTCGACGGGTCAAATCACCAGTCAGTGGTAGTGGTGACGGTAATGGTGCTGTGTTTGTTCATGGAGTTGCCGAGGATAAGTCTTGGGCTACACAAATTGGAAGGTTACGTGAATCCTTTGATATTGAACATGCTGAACATATGACTACTCGTGAACCAGAAGAGGAAGACGATGAATACGAGATGAGAATTCGAGTATTAGTAAGGAAACGCCCCATGTCTAAGAAAGAAGCAGCTGATGGCAGTGAAGTGGATGTAATCCATCCTCTCGATTACAACGATTATGGCAGGATACTTGTCCATCAGCCAAAAACAAAGCTGGACTTGACGAAGGAAGTCGAAACTACAAGCTTTGCCTTTGACAATACATTTGATGAACACTCAAATAATGTTCAGATATATGAAAGAGCTGTGCAAGGATTGATACCAGGGTTGTTTCGAGGGAAATGGGCATCAGTGTTTGCCTATGGGCAGACTGGTTCAGGGAGTGAGTAGTTTAGCTATTGTCTTGTGAGATGTTTCTTAGTGTTCTCATGATGTTCTCTCATTTATTTCTACTTTACTTACAAACACAACTACAGAGACTTTCACCATGATGGGAGCAAATGCAACAGGTATGAGAGCTGGGAATCAAGCCGAGAACAACACGTCCGATACCAACCTTGGCTTGTACTGCCTTGCAGCCCAGGATGTATTCAAACTAGCAGAAGATCCTGCTAACGCTGACATCTCTATAGGGGTATCATTATTTGAAATATATGGTGGTAAATTACTTGATTTATTGAATGAACGAAACCCCGTCAAATGTTTAGAAGATAGGAAGGGTAAGGTATGCTTTCCTGGTCTTAGTGAGCATCCTGTGAATAATGCAAATGAGTTGATGGACATTATCGATGCCGGTGCTCTAAACAGAAGCACCGGTACAACATCTGCCAACGCTGATAGTAGTAGGTCACATGCAGTACTTCAACTTAGTCTTCGAAAGGATGTTGGTAGAACTAAGAACAAGGAGTTTAGTAGGTTGACATTTATCGATTTAGCAGGCTCAGAGCGAGGTGCAGATACGTCCAAAGCATGCCGCACAACTCGGATGGAAGGGGCTGAGATTAACACGTCGTTACTTGCATTGAAAGAAGTCATACGTGCTCTTGCTGTGGGAAGTTCTCTGAAACGGATTCCATTCAGGTACGTGATATGTGTATTGTGATTAAGTTGGTATAATTTTGTTTATGTTTCGTATCTAACAGTATGTCATATTTTTTGTTCAGAGGAAGTAAGTTGACGCAAGTCTTGAAAGAGAGTTTTGTTGGCAAGAACTCTCGCACTATCATGGTTTCATGTGTTGCTCCAAACATGAAGAATTGTGATCATACACTAAACACACTCAGATATGCTGATAGGGTGAAGGAACGTGATCCTCAGACTGGTCAACTATCAGCAAGTGTCGAAGCGAGCTCCAGAATCAAGAGGGACGATGGAGATTGTATTACTCGAGTTAAGTTGCCTCCAAGGCCTCTAACAGCACCGGCTACAAGCTTCCGGATTGACAACGAAGAAGATTATGAGTCTTCTGAGGATGATATTCCTCCGCCACCTTCAATCGAGGAGAATCCCCGTCACTCACTTGAAAATAATGATCTCAACACTTCGACTGCATACTCAGATGATTTCCACGTCGATCAAGTCGTAGACTCTGACGAGAATGATGACTCGTCAGAGAAGGCTCTCAACTCAAGTGATCATAAACAGCCCACTGCCAGTCCACTTCATCAACCAATACCACAACGGCCACAAACATTGAAGGATGACCCTGAAGCTCAATCATTGATTGCAACTCACAAGTCAATCATGTCAAAGCTTCTTCAAATGTTGCAGGTGAGTAGAATATGGTTCATTTTGCTAAACTAGATTTATTTCATTCTAACACATGCATCTCTCTTCCCTTCTCACATAGCACGAGATGACACTAGTTAATGATACAGATTCAAACAGAGACAATATAGACGAGTATTTGAAAGAGCTCGAGGAGCTGTCCGATGAGCAATTAAGCCTGCTTTCTACATTGAGAGACAGTCTCACGAGCTTTAATACATCCAGAACTAACGAGACTGCAGCCGCCCAAGCTGTCGACGATTCCTTTGATTATAGAGATTAAAATGAGGAAAATGTGAACATAAGTACTTATATACAATCTTGATTGGTATCTTATACAGCCTATGCATCGTCTTCGTCTTGTCCAAAGAATCGCTTTTGAGCATCAGTAATAGAGGACATATCTTCTTCAGCTTCTGTATCTACATCCGTGTCTACAACTATCTCATCACTCTCAGTCTCTGCATCATCTACACTCATTGTCAGATCAAATGTGATACCAGCGAGCTCCTCGCTTATGCTCCAAAGCTCACTTGCTTTTACTTCATCCTTGGCAAAACTAGGCATGTTTGTCTTCTCTTTCATTTCTTCATAAAACGCTCCCTTTGTAAGATCATCGGTGGCAGCCAAGTAGATCTGAGTATTTGCACCTTGCTCAGGAGACAGTGTAAACAAGGATGTAGCACTCAAGGCTAATGATTCTAGACTGGGTGTATCTTGTGACTTGATATCAGCAAGCCTCTCCTCGCCTACAATGTAGCGCCATAAATCTGTATTGACGACACCTGGGTGAAGCGATACAGTTGTTAGCCAATCAAGACCTGCATCGTTCGCTTTCTTTTGCAACTCATTTGTAAACAATACATTTGCCAGTTTAGTATTCCCATATGTACCCCATGCACTATACGACTTCTCTGAGTTGAGATTATCCATATCTAATCCTGTAGGTCCTGGAATATTGGAAGCAGACGATGATACATTGATCACTTTGGTACCATCTCTTGAAAAGTATGGAAATAGCTCCGCTGTCAGAGCAAAGTGTCCAAGATGATTGCTTTGGAATTGTCTTTCATTTCCATCGATGGTCAATTCTTTTTCAGGTATAGCCATGCAGCCAGCATTGTTCACCAAGATGGATATATCACCAAGTTCTAATGATTTGTATGCTGTTGCAAATTCTTCAACATTGTCTAATGAGTCGAGGTCTAGTACCAAACTATATATCTTCGACGTATCAACTCCTTTACCGATAAGGTAATCCTTTACAGACTGTACTGCAATATCTCCCTTCTCTTGGTGTATGGTGGGAGGAGGATAGCAGGGCATGAGTATGATGCAGCAACCACAAATGAATAACAATACACCAATACACTTCAACTAATTACCTTCAGTACGCGATGTCAATACAACTGTAGCCCCAGCAGCAGCTAGTCGCTTCGCTGTTTCTAATCCTAGTCCACTAGATCCTCCTGTAATGAGTACAGTCTCGTCAATCATACTTCCAGGCAATGGTTCATATACATTATTAGTTTGACTAATTGCAAAAGCAGCAGCACCAGTTACAGCAGCACCACCTACAACCGCACCACTGACGACAGCCGGTAACAATGCCTTCTTTAATATATTCTTCTTCCTCTTTTTCTTAATGATACTCTTCTTGATGATATTCTTCTTAACTGCACCACCGACAACTGTTTTTAGTAATTGCTTTTTAATACAGCTTTTTTTAATTGCTCTTTGGGGAGAGACAAAGAAGCCATCAATGCCCATCAGAGAGCCGAAGATCAGCACCGATATAATCTTCATATTGCCAGTGTATTTATATTCTAACTATATACCTACGAGGTTGTTGTAGTACATATGAGGCTGTGATCTTCATTTCACCACCAAGTCAGCATTTTTCTGCAAAAAGGAGAGGGAGAGGAGAGGTTAAGATTATCTGACTATCTACGATACTTATGACTATAAGGTATGGCCGAACAGACCTCTGGGGAAGCAAAATGAAAATGCACAAGTCTCATAAAGGTAGTCAAGACCAAAAATTATTATTAAAAACCTTTCAATGTCAAACACTAATCCTAGCATATCTCTATCAATAATGGTCATATATTACATTATTATCACTCAGATCTCTTCTATAATGTATTAGGAAGCTGTATGTAAGATGGTTTGTATTGAATCGGCCTATTAAAAGTTGCCAAAAATTTGTATGTAAAAAGCTTAGACAAAACTTTGGCACTCTATTACTACAATTTACAGTGATATTCAGCCATTGTAAGTAGCAAAAACGAATTCTACATGCAAAACTGGCCTAGAAAGAAACAATGTTCAAACAATATATTGCAATAGGATGGGGCTGAGTTATGAGAGGTGCCATTTATAGTGGTGTCCAGCTACAAAATGCAAGGTTTGACTTTGAAGGCAAAATTCTAGGTCCAAAGTTCAATTGAGCCCCAAATAGATATCAAAAATGGATTCTACATGTAAAAATGGGTTAGAAACAGTATTGCTAATATTGTTTATCTCAATATCAAACTACTACTCACAGAAGATGCAAATCAAATTTTCACTTAGAAGCCCTAAGAAAAGTGGCCAATATATTCCACGTGGAAGCTTGAATTTTTTTTGTTTCCCCAAACGGCGATCGGCCAGACCTTATTGTTGACTATTGCGTGTTAAAATGAGGTTGTTTCAGCGGCAATCAGCCTTTGGCGTGCTATGTTTATCTCTTATACTATTGGGTAGTGAAGTGGTTAAAGCTTTTGCTCCCTGTAGCAGGATACCAACAATTGCAACACAAATAAGATGTGCACCTTCAAAAAAATATCAGAGAAGGCAACATAGTATACCTTATAGTACAGTATTATTTGGATCCAATAAAGAAGATGAAGAACAATCTACTACACTATTTCAAAGATTTACTGATCCAGTTATAGATGATCCGGGGTTACCCCTGACAGATATATTAATAGCACAGATTGTGGCCCCAACACTACAGATTTACTGGATTGTGGCAAATTATGCCCCTACTCCGTCTTGGCTATTACCAATATCAAGTTATTTTGGTTCTGCACCAGAATTGGCACCAAGGGGTAGTTTCCTTGCACCGGCTTTAATACATGGAGCGGGGCTAGCAGTATGTTGGATGTTAGGCGCATTGGCAAGTAAGAGCTTTGAAAGAGATGCATTTACATTAAAGGGTAATAAAAGAGCCTCAGTATTTGATAACATTAGTCGGTACGATAATGTTATCAAAAGTACAGTTAAAGCTGGAGCGTTTGCAACTGGTGTATTAATCTTTAGTACCCAGATAGACTTACTATTAGAGTTTGGTAGATATGTTCAATTTGGAGAGAGCGAGGAGATCGACCTGAGACTATTGGTTGCTGCAGTGGAAGTGATTAATGATATAGTTTTTGAGGCTGTAGTGATAACTTCATGGAGATTGATACATGCCAACTTCATGTCTACACCACAAAACCGTAGTAGAGAGTTTTAGTCAGGTATGCATGTTCTAGTCTCTGGTTTGCTACCAGTTCAAGGATTATCACTTCAGATTAACAATTCAAGAAATAGTTAAATCAAACAACACGACAATACTTATTTTGCAACTTTAGATGTGGCAAAACAACAGGACAATACTTATTTTTTCATGCAATCTACCGACTTAGAAGCCAATGGTAGTATATGATGGGTGAACTTCTCTCGTTCCATTCTACAATTCAAACAATCTGCAATACAATTTTCAATCAACATCATCCTTTTCAATACAATTTCAAGCAACATCACTGTTTACTCAACGACGGCCTCAATAACGGCGGTACTGACCTCAACGGTAGCTTCTTCTGAAGCGCCTGCGAGTTTTCCACAATAAAACCCGCTCCTCCTAAGAGTAGAGGTAATGGCTCCTTCTCCTCGCTGAATAGTAGAAGTTCGATAGAAATTACCGCTATTACGATTATTCAGAGCTCCACTTGAGTAAAAATGAGCCCCCATTCAGGAGATTAGGCTGCACTAACTGGACGCACACACTTGCACAGTTCTCGAAGTTGTTGACGTATCTGAACTCGCCATACTCATATAAAAGATTATCCTCATCAACACATTGGGCATTTCTACCACCGTCTACGAGGTTGAATCGATAACGTTGACCATTTCGTACTGGACGTGGACTAGTATCATTAACACACCTTCTTGACCTTGAAGTTGGTTGACGAGTTGGCTAATAGAGAAAGTAACGAAGAAGAAGAAAAGTGAGTGGGGATTTGTATATATATACTTCCTTTGCCCAGAATAGACAGAGTTTACTTACGTTACGCGTTGGACGTCTTGTTGGACGCCTAGTAGGCTATAAAAGAGAAGTAAACACACAGAGAGATTAGAAAACAACATCTGAAAGCAAAGCCCGTCAACACCCAGCAACCAATCAACTTACACGCCTAGTGGGTCTTCTTGTTGGTCTCGGAGTAGGACGTCGCGTAAGAGGAGTAGGTCGACGGGTGAAGGGATGTGTTGGCTGTGGCGTAGGGCGCTTGGTTTTGGGATAGGTAGGCCTGGGTGTCGGGCGCTTAGTCAGAGGACGGGTTGGTTTGGGTGTTGGTCGACGTCGTTGACAGTTGGCTGTACATTATAGAAAGTAACGAGCATATGTTAGGGAAGAAGAAACAAAGAACAAAAAAGAAAATAAAGAAGTAAGCACACTCACTCTTGGCGTTGGGGGTCTACGTGTGGGTCTCCTAGTTGGTCGAGGAGGTCTTGGAGAAGGTGGACGTGGCCTTCGAGTTCTAGGGTCATTCGGCCTCGGCTTTGGGCGGCTTCCTCCACCTTTATTCCCCCCACCACCTCTTCCTTTATCTCCGTCACCGCCTCCTCTGTTTCCTCTACCACCATCCCTATTACCGTCCTTATCCCTTTCCAATGTAGATTCAGAGTCTACACCGACACCAACTAATGATGTAGTATCTCCAAATAGAGAGGATTCACCTTTCAAGACTTGTAAGATCTTGTCGGCGGTTGTCATACTTTTTGTTGAAGTATCCTCGAGGAGTTGGTTGTTATCGGCAGCTGTACTTGCAACGGCAAGTAATATAATAATGGCTTTGGTGTAATAATTCATGTTAGATATAGTATTGACATTGATGATTGTTTTGTGTTGATTGTAGGAGTTGGTTTTGCTTCTGTTGCAATTTTATGGGACGAGTGAGTAGGAGTCTTAGGATACGCTAAATGCGAACAAGGACATGGTAGTAGAACACTGCATATAAAGCATATACTTCAACACAAGGAGTTGACAATCTTGTGATGATAAGGCATGCAAAAGAGTTCACAATTTCTCCCATAATGTCTCATTGGTATCCTTTTGAACAAAAACTTGCAGGGGGGGGGGGGGGGGGGTGGCAGAGGTCAATACTGCACAGGAATCGTGAAAGGTCTTAAAACTGAATACTATACAAACAAAGTGCATTATTATCATTATATCGGGCACGTCATTATATTTGTATTCAAAAATACAAATGATATATAATATGAATATTCTCCTCTCCTCCTAAAACAAAGTCTTCAGTTGAAAGTGACAAGATCGTCAAAAAAGTTAGATGAAATCGAGTTCTCTTTATGAGCATTTGCTAGTCCAGATTTCTTGATGAGTTGGCCTGTAGCACCCTGTACCTCTCCTATTTTCGATGATGTCCCAACTTCTAATCCTCCTAAACTCTCCTCCTCAACATTCACATCGTCTATGTCCTCCTTCTCCTTCTTGTCAGTCTTCTTCTTCCTCTTCTCTCCATCAGCAGGTGTTCTTGCCGTCTTTCTGCGCGTTGGTCTGTCACAAGCCACACATACAGTGACATTAGCTGACAATGGCCTTACTCTTCCAAGTAGAGTGGCAGCAGGAAGAAGAATCTGATCATGTTTGGATAGAGCCGCTTCCAACGACGATACAACCTTGGGTAAGAACACCGCTCTTGCTTCCCATCGCAAACCCAATCCACGGGAAGATCCTTCATTCTTAATATAGAACACTGATGTGGAAGCCTTCTCTAACAATGTCTCGAGCTCAGTTTTGAGCTCACTGCATAGTTCTTTCCTCCGATTTAGCATGTCATCTTCTGCATATACTTGGTCATCGATATTGTTACTACCTCCTGCAATGAGCCTCAATATTGATTCATGATCAGCTTGATAGGCTACAAACGCTGCATAGTCATGTGCAAAAGCTACAATCTCAGATGGTACATCGACCTCCTCCTCGTGTTGAACTTGTTCTCCTTTAGTTGTCATCTTTAAGCAAGATGTGGTTCTCAACGTTGCACAAACATTGATACCAGTGACATAATTCTTGTCTTGTGCAAGCGATTCAAACGCATGTCCAACACCCACAATCCTATCGAGAGATGGTTTGGGTATACCAGGATGATGGAGCTGACTCTGAGTTCTTTCGCTCTCTACTTGACAAGCATGTTGCAAGTGATTCAACTCCGACTTGGTATCAACAAGTTCTTTCTCCACAGACTCACATCGTACTCGGGTATGACCCAGTGTTACCTTTGTCTTTAGCAACTCATCACCAAAGTGATTCAGCGCTTGTTGAAACAAGTTATGTTCCTCGTTTCTTGTTTCCTCATTCTTGGTAATGATATCACGGAGCTCTTGGATGGACTTGTCAGACTTTGCCTGTTCTTCAAACAGATATGTGACGTCATTATGAGCAGTCTTTGCACTTGCTTCGACATCACACAATCTTTGTTCCAACTTTTGTTCTTGTTCAACCAACGAATCAATCCTCTGTTTGTGATCTTCCTCAAGCTTGTTCAGATTAGACTTGTTACTCTCAAAGAGTCGAGACAATTCCTTCAGTTTGGAGTGTACTACTGGTAACTCGTTAGCACAACCATCAACTCGTCGTGTGATATTTTCTTGGAATGTATCAGCAGCATCCTCTACTCCACGAATAGCCTCGTCCATTGACATTTTGATATTGGACATTAGTCGTTGAGTCTCATCACACCAATTTTGACGTAGTGAAGCAATATCGGTATGTGTGCTTTGAATCTCCGAAGCAAGAGCATATGTTGATCCTTGTACATCACTGCCAAATGCATCTAAGATACTGTCAAGATCTACTGGTTTGACAGAGGGGGGAAGTATTGCGGAAATAGACTCACTAATCGACATATCCACAGACACGACGTCACGGCTACACTTCATCTTATTCATGAGTGTGACTCTTCTCCACTTGTTGAAGGCCATAATCTTTGATGCCGATAAGTAGTTGCCTAGACGTTCACAGATCAAAGTGGTAGCACGAAGCTTCTTCTGCTCGACATTTCTGTGCCAATCACGATAACGTATCCACTTATCAAAACCGATCCGTTTCCTTCGTGAAATAATGTTTGTTAGTGTCTTTCTCACTTGTGATTTCTGCTTCTCTTTATTCAAGTCGAGTTGCTTCTGACGTTGCACAACCTTCTTCCATCGAGATAATCCAACAAGTAATTGCTTTTGTTTCCATTGTGTGTAGTGTCTATGAAATATAGCAATTGCATTCTTTTGTTGGCAACGAACAAGAGTCTTGCCTTGTGCCTTGGCAGTATCATCAAGGAAGGTCAATGTTCGTGATAGGGATGCTATATCAGACTCTAATGATTCTTTCAAATAAGCTACGTCCAACTCTTTGGCACAAGATGATACTCTTTGTTCAAGCTTCGTGTGCCGTTGTTTGACTGCCACTTCTAAATCTTTAATCTGACCATTGTGGGATGAAGTACTTGATTCAATCTCATTGTGTAAATTAGTTTGAACATCTTGTGTATTGTTTTCTAATTGACTATACTTTGCAAGTAGATTTCTTTGCAATGTTTGGAGTTGTTCAACACTCACTGATGTTGCAAGTTTCTGTTGTATCTCAAATAGAGTGTCTTTCAATGACTTGATACCTTCCTCTAATTCTGTAGAATTGACCGATGATTCATCTTGTACCTTTCGAATTGCAGACTTGACTTCGCGTAGACTGTTTGTTATTTTGATGTTACCATCGTTTGAGGATGCCTGTGAATGCTTGCGGTAAATTGGTTCAATATCACACGTGCGGATTCCATAGCTGTTGTTCGTATCGGTATTATTGTTGTCATCATTTGGGATAAGATCATTATTATCATCGGCATTGTCTCCAACACTAATATTATCGTCGGATATGTTGCCTTCGCCAATGCTTTCCAATGACAACTGCAACTTTTTGAGTTCCTTCCTTAGTTCACTTTGAGTAGCTTCCACTTCAGGCAGCTTTGTTAATGCATTCTCATGGCATTGGATTGATTGATGTATCGAGGTTAATACCTTTTCGAGAGATGAAGTATTGACTTTCAAATTGAGATCGTTCGTCGTGCCCGATTCTTGCATCGGTGAAGAATCGTCCATTCTTTGTAAAGAATAGAAAGGCAATACGAGATATTGTGGTAGAGGACGATCGATAGAATGGCATAGGCATTGATAGAGATTAGTTGGCGGAGATCGGTAATGGGTTTGGGGGGTGTTGACGTGAGTGTAAAATATATTTGTAATTTCAATTGGTATGATGGAGTTGAGTAATTTTTTTTGTAACCTACATACCTCCGTGCCCTTTCCTCACACCTGATATGATATCATAAAATGATACCACTACGCCTCCCCCTACATCTTGTATGCAATATCACATTGATGAATGAATTGCAACAATACGCATCAGAATCAAAGCTCGACAATCTACTACCATATTTTACAGCCTGATATTTTCAGTCTCCATAACTTCAAATTATTGATATCTTCAATTCCCGACCGCCCGATGCTACAGCACTATTATGTACGTAAGACAAGAACCGTGTATTGGAGGATAGTGAAGAACTACATACTATTGAGATTGAGTAGTTCTATTGCATCGATGTTTAGATTGCTTATAAAGTACCGTTGGCTTTTTATTATTGCCGTTCATGACGGACTTACTTATTATAAACAGACAAAACAAATATGAACGACAACCTCGCTCACTCAAGCATGACCTCTATCTCTTAATCTTGTAGGTCTACTATTACCTTTTAGTATGCTTAGACTTTGGTAGTTGCAACTTTACAGTGTTGTCGGTGGCGTAGTCCTAACTATCAGGCGATATATTATATTATAATAAAATCATAAAAAAAATGACACAAGCAAAAACTCATGGTCGTCGTCGGCGTAAGATTATCACCACTGCTAGCGCCGCTGCTATCATTGCAATTACTCTAAGTACTACTTTGATGTTACCCACGGCAATAGCTACTATACCCGATACATATATCAATAATGAGTGGGAACCATATCAAGATGAAGGTATCCTTAATGATAATGCTGAAGATATCGAAGCTTCATTATCATCATTGGGCGGTAGACGTAATCGATTGCTAGATCATCGTAATAGTAAATATCAAGAAGCTAGTGATATAAATTCGAACAAGGAGGAGGATGCTTATATGAACAACGAGATTGATTACTTTATCGAAGAGGGGATATTGGGTGAAGATACCTCCGAAGAAGATCGTCAGCTTGCTGCTGCTGTCGGTCAAAGGAAGAAGATTAATAAACAACTAGTTGGTATTAACAACAATAAAAAGAAGAATATTGACAAGTTATCAACTGATAGTCGTGATGACGAGAGTAGTATATTATCAAGGAACAACCCACACCATGTATCAAAGAAGAAGAAAAAGGTAGCAGCCGATTCCAATAGAGTATCAGCAACTCAAAATAAAAGGGATAAAAAGGATGTATCAACTAAAGTATCAGATGTGGATAATATGACAAAGAAGAATCAAAGTTTACAAAAGAAGAAGAAGGCAATGGTATCACGACAGAAGCAAAAGAAGAAGAAAATTATGTCAACTGGGGGAGGTAGCAATAACAAAAACAAGAAGAAGATTGGTAGCTCAATTAAAAAGAAAAAAGGTCAAAATATTGGCACCTCAATCAAAAAGAAGAAGAAGAAGTTTGCAGCAACTGGTAATAACTGGAAGAAGAAGGAGAATGGATGGGGTAGTAAATCTAGCAAGGGTAAGGGTGGTAAAGGAAAGTGGTCTAGAGTCCGAGATGGCGGCGGCGGAGGGAAGGGTAATGACTGGATATCTGATATTGATATTGACTATGGAGACTCATCCTCTTCGAATGACAAATGGAGAAATCCAGCAGAGTTATGCACCTGTATGAAATGGGATACTATCAATAATTGGAATAAGAATGATATTGGTTGGTATGCTGCTGCTGCAAGTAGTGGTGGCAGTGGAAAGAAAAGTAGTAGTAATTCAGCTAGTAACTTTGAAGTCGACAAGGATAGCAATCGAGAACTTGGATGGAATAATGATGGATGGGAGAGAGTATGCAAGACTTGGGAATGTTCACCGACTTTGTCGCCAACTTTATCTCCGTAAGTATCTTTCTTTTCTATATTGATTTTCAGCTCAAGTATCTTTGCCCCATCTATTTTCTAATCATCTTATTGCAAATCTATTCTATACAACAGCTCGCTCAGTCCAACACTCTATCCGACACTAGAACCAACACTGTTTCCAACGCTGTTTCCATCTTGGTCACCAACAACGGCAGAACCGTAAGTTTTAGTATGCTCTGCTTGATTAGCTTATTCGCCAAGTATCTTACATTCATGTTCTATCCACATATTCATGCATACAGTACAACTTTCCCACCAAGTTCTGCTCCCTCAGGTTTCCCTACAGTAAGTTGCCAGTACCATATGACTCGAGTGAGATTGCTTTGTACATCATCTCACATTTCCCTCTTTTTGTATTCCTATCTCATCTATCAGGCACCTCCAAGTTTGGCACCGAGTCAAAGCCCTTCAGACTTGCCGTCTCTCTCTCCCACTGCACAGCCAAGTGGAGAACCATCATTCTCACCTTCAGGTAGTCCAACAGATGTTCCTACTTCACAACCTTCTTCATGGCCAACTGTAAGTTGTATCTCACTCTTGTTTTTTGTATAAAGATACCCCTTGTTGGAAAAGATATGCTGGAAATATACTCATGTGTTACAACTTTCTTTCTCCTCTTTGTAATCAGGGAACACCATCTGTGTCACCATCACTAGCTCCATCTTCCGAGCCAACTGATGTACCCTCCCAATTGCCTTCAGTGTCACCCACTGAAGGTGTAAAGTTCCAAACTCCTGCACAATTACAGCAAGCCATAGCAACATGGGAAGAGGAACAATGTGTCGCGAATAACTTCGAATGCGAAACAGCTGAGAGATGGGGCGCTCCAATGAATTCCTGGTCAGTAGGATTAATTGACGATATGTCAGGTTTATTCGCAGGCAATGCTGATTTCAATCAAGCTATCGGGGGCTGGGATACTTCAAGGTAAGTGCGGAGTTAGAATTATTTATCGAGACATATGATATGACTGAAACTCATACCCACCTCTCTTATACTTTCAACTTCTTGTTCCCCCACCCCCCCACAGCGTTACCAATATGAATAAGATGTTCAGAGGGGCTACCAACTTCAATCAAAATCTGAATAGCTGGGATGGTAAGTCATATGAGCTACTTGTGTGCATCGCTCTTCATCCATACATACAAAAACTTACACTTGCTTCATTTCACAGTATCAAAAGTTGAGGACATGTCCTTCATGTTTCGAGATGCATTCTCGTTCAATGGTGACGTCTCATCATGGCAGCCGAGTAATGCAACAAACTTTAGGTTGGCTTTTAATAATGCAAATTCTTTCAATAAAGATGTCTCAACGTGGTCGATCTCTTCTGCTACTAATATGGAACTGATGTTCTATAATGCAACAAGTTTTAATCAAAACTTGTGCCTCTGGGCAGATGATTTCCCGTACGATGGTGTGAATGGTGACAAAAGCAGAAGAATCTTCCAAGATAGTGGTTGCACTAACCAAGGAGATCCAGTTAGAGCAAACAGAGGGCCATTCTGTGCGACCACTGTGTGCCCGTGATTAGATATAGAATGTCTAATGTTAGTGAGAAGGATACTGGAAGTTGTATGCTCAGAAAAATGTGGATGATATGCGGGAGATGGGGTATAACGAGGTTATATAACGAGGTTGTTGGTTTGGTGGTACATACCGCACCAATACACCTGTTGACTTCTGCAAAGGAGTCCAAACTTAGAATGGCCTCTTTAATGAGTCTGGTTCAATCCTACCCAATTAATCAGAGTAACGCAGAAGTATAATCTAACTCAAGAATATTCATATTTGCAACTTTCTCCCTTTACAATCTTAGAAAATAATTGCATCTAATTGTGTACATATATTTTGATTCCATCTATTCCAACTTAATCATATTTTCCCATCCTCTAATATAAATAGGAAACTAATTCTACCCAACTCTCACATAAAATCGTCAACATTCCCAATCCGTTTTATTTATCTCCAACCCTCTATTAAATAAATCCTCTATCCCATCTCCAAACTAATTTAACCCTGATAATTCTTTTCTAATTGTACTTATTAGCCGTGTTTTTGTAACTCGGCATGTAGTTTTTAGTTGTAACATTTAATCGAAACCAATAAGCATATAATCCTCTATAATCACTGCCCCACATATAAAATACCAACACCGATTTATAATATTATTAATCCTCATAAATTGGTTTAATTAATGGATGCCATTGATGCATCCAAGCACAACACCAGAATAACCAAGTACCAATAGTAGCTATAACAACAACGACATTGGCAATTTCGGCATTATCTTTTGATAATCGACCTGTTAGACGAGAGGCGAATACTAATCCTAATAATACGGCACCTAGGATTAGGTAGAGGAATGTACCTGTTGCTACTTGTGATGGTATTGCCATTGTTATGCTCTCTATGTTTTAGGAGTAGTGGTCTCCAAGTAAATTTTGTTAGTGAGTTTTGAGTGACATGACCGGTGAATCCTTTTTAGTTGCGGTATCCTTTAAGATTCCGCCTCAGATCGATAAGGATTAAGTACAGTGGTGTCTCACGAACTATACCCCCCGGGGGGTATAGTGTTCTTGACTAGGCTGAGATTTGGGAGGGGGGGTATAACTGATTCCTTAGTAAGTGTATGCAATAAACTGCGGAGGGGGGTATAGATTCTACACTAGGCTCACCTCGAGGAGGGGGGTATAGGCAGAGTTTGGGGGGTATAGTTCGTGAGACACTACTGTACAGCTCTTCTCTTAATGACTTGTACTGCATATTAGTGTACATTTACAAAGACAGAAACATCTATAACACAAAAGGTGACTCGAGACATATCTCCTAGTCTATCTATCTACCACATACACTTAGAGACTTAAGTCAAATCAACCAACTTCCACTCCCTCCATGTTTGGCAAGTCTTTTCTAACTTCATTAAAGTTTGTTACCATCTCAACAACACAATCTATGAAACCAATCTCTACAAATGGCAAGCCATGCTTTTGACACAACTCCTATATGTATCATGATCATGATAGTATGATTCAGAAGAGAAATAGTAGAGACAGATAGAGATGATTAGATACTTGTTTAGATTGCACATAACATCTTAACATATCTATCAACTCACCTTGATACGAGGAGTTGTCAAATGGAAGTACTCTCTCGGCAGTGTCGGGAACAGATGATGAGAGTAATGAAAGTTTAAGCCGCCATAATACCATCTTAGCCACGTTGGACACTTGAAGTCTTGTGTACATAAGACCTGCCACAAGAAGTAGTTTGCTTCCGTGGCCTCGTGTACTGGATTCCATGGCTTGGTATAATGATTACCCAACAGCTGAAGTGACAGTATGGCTTGTTGAAACGAGGCGATTATATAAACTTGTAGTGGATGGCTCGTTTGAGATAGGATACAGTAATGCAATAGTATGTGAAGTACATTCCCAAGTATCGTCCATGGTCGAAACTTTCGCTCAGTAACAGTCGAGTCGATGACAATGCCAACTCTACCAGCGACAAAGATGATTGGTATGAATAGGATGTGCTGAAAGTTTGCTAAAAAGTGAATAGCTTCGTCGCCGTAGAAAGAAATGAGCTTCTTGTTTTGAATCCAGACGTCTTCTCTCATCTGATTGACATCATGATGATATATTTGAAGTATGGTTAGCAAATGGGTCGTTCTTCTAATACATAGACCACATGAACTGATATATCTTACCTGAGGATCCTTGAAGCCTTCCTTGTCATATGTATTAAGCAATGCATGATGTTCACGATGTTCCTCCCTCCACCAAGCTCCATTGACACCTAAGAAGATTGTGCCAAATATCCAGCCAAGAATATCATTGACAAGTTCACTACCTATTAAGTTATGATGTTCTGCATCATGCATTAAGAATCCGCTCTGATGCCAGAACAAGCCAAGGAAGATACCAGGCAAGATATAAGAGAAGCTTGATTCTCTACCTTCCATGATTCTCATACTGCAGATGGATAGAGACAGGAGCAACAATACAAGAGCCGTCTTTTGAATGAGCCAGAAAGTAGTAGGCTTAAAATATCCATCTTTGAGAAACTGCTGATAGAGTTCATTTGTATCTTCCTCGAATGCTTTCACGTCGAATTCTACTCCTGTTTCCTCCTCTGATGAAGACGATTCTTTATATTCTTGCAACATATCATTACATATATCATCACGTCTAGATGTTAGTGCCTCGATTTCTTCTTTTGTAGCTGCACGAACAGGTCTTCTGTGTTTCATAATCTTGCTGCTATCTCTGTGCATAACTTTGAAAACAAATGTTATATCACAACCAAGATACTGTGATAGTACTTCCTTTCCTCCCGGATGATATGATGCAAACTTGGCAACATTGTACCAATTGTCATCATATAACACTAGGCCTTCTCTTCTAGCCTTTTCTCGTATTGGGCATTTATTATCACATGCAGTAGTTGTTGCCGATGGGGGAGATGAAGATATTATTTCCTCCTTCTCCTCTTCCCCTCTTCTATATCGATGATTGTACATATAATATGCACATGATAGTAGACACAAGACCCACCATATCAGGTGATGCTCTTCTTGTGACGTTGATTGGGTGAGAGGTGTTCTCATCATATCGTCTCTGCAAATGTTTATATTGATATCGTCGCCGCTTGAGAAACATACTGGCTGATGATTTGTATTCTTCTGCAATACGATATCTAGTTTGCCTGGATGAAGGGTAGGAGCAGTAACATGAGAAGGGGCATAGTTTGGCTCTTGAATACTCGTATTATATGAAACGCATACTGATGTCATGGTTGCTATAATGGTAGTACTTCGAAGCAAGATCCGAGTTGTTGTGGATATCAATATCATCGTCGTCCAATTCAAGTATGCCTTCGTCGTCGTCGTTTGCAATAAAAGTGTGGATATATAATATTGATTCTATGCGACCCCTATTGCAATCGATATGATGATTGACCAACATTGATAAGATATCAACGCTTCCCATTCAATTATTGCATGCAGCTTTTGAGCCCCATCAGAGTTAAAGGTCCCAAGAAATGATACGGTTCTGATTCAAATAATAAGGGGAAATGTACACTCTATGTACGTATGGATACTCTCATAAAAAGCAGCTAATAACAAGCGTAGTGTACTTAATAACTTTACCATGATCACATCTTTCTTTGCACCAAAGAAGTCTAGTACTGGGGGTGGTAAGCGTTCAAGACCTGATGGCGATGAAGGTGGTGGCGGTAAAAGAGTAGCAACACCAACTGACCAAAACTCAACAAGTATAAAAAAAACTAAGACCACAACCTCCTCCAAATTAACAGTTGAGACGTCTACACTTCTTTCCTACTTGCACCATCATGATGGTGGCGAAGAGGTATCATGGCGTGGTGTACTTGAGGATTACTTTGCTACTGCAAAATTCAGTAGTTTGGCGTCTTTTATTGCAAAAGAACGGTAAGTTTATATGTCAGTGCATGTAATTTTGCAAGGTGCACCTAATTACTAGGTTATGAATTGCTAATATTACCCATCAACATTTTGCAGTTCATCAAGGACGGTATATCCACCACCACAGTTGGTATTCTCGGCGCTAAATTGGACACCACTACACAAAGTTAAAGGTAAGATGAATTATAGAGTTATGTGTGTAAATTTGAGAGTCCAATCTTGCCAAGCGTGTACTCTGAGGGAGTTGGTGCTGTGTATGAGTGCCCAAAGAACGGTCGTACTTTCTCCCTTTTCCACCTAATACTCATTTTATATTACGGCATATTATGTATATTAAATATATATATTTATAAATAGTTGTCGTGGTTGGTCAAGATCCATATCACCAGCCAGATCAAGGACATGGTCTATCATTCTCGGTACCTAAAGGAGTTAAAGTACCCCCCTCACTTCGAAATATTTACAAAGAATTGAATAATGATGAAGATGTTGAATTATTTAATTCAATTCCACAACATGGCAATTTGGAACGATGGGCTAAACAGGGTGTATTATTACTCAACAATGTATTAACTGTAAGAAGAGGGGAAGCTGCATCACACTCTAAGAAAGGTTGGGAAGAGTTCACTAATAAGGTAATTGCTTCAGTGATCGAGAATTTCGATGAAAGAAAGAGTGATGATGATGACGATACTGAAAAGGGTACGGGAGTAGTATTTCTTCTGTGGGGTAAGCCAGCTTCTTTGAAGGCACAGAATGTGATTGCGAAATACAACAGCAGCAACCGTGCAAAACATGCTGTAATAATGAGCAGTCATCCTTCGCCGTTAGGAGCAACTAAGACGGCTTCTCCATTTATGGGATCAAAGTGCTTCAGTAGAGCAAATACAGAACTAGTAAAAAGAGGATGGCAGCCAATTGATTGGAGAGTAGATGGTCCTCTGGACAATGGTGATTAGATCAAAGTTTATTATAGTAAGGATTGGGATAAAGATAAGATGATTTGAATTGGACAATTTCTTGTTTAGTAGTATCAAATACTACCGATCATCATCTGAATCGCTATCACTAAAGAAACCATCATCGTCGGCGTGTGTTTCAGACTTTGATATCCATCCTTTCTGTTTATACATTTCCTTGACTAATAAAGTAGATTGTCGTTCAAATTTTGATAATTGAGATCTCAATTCTGTAGGCCAGTCTTCACATGGATCATCAAACTCATAGTCATTCAATATCCACTGTCTTTTTTCTTCTCCAGACTTTATTAGATATATAAACTGTTCAATTTGCTCTTCTCTCCATGTATAGTACTCAGTATCATTATTTTGTGATTGATTCTTTGCCATTGTTATATCCACTCCAAGACCGTGTCTCATATTACCCTCATCGCCAATATGAAATCCATGTTTACCTAATAGATTGTAATGGCCATCGAAATTCTCTCTAGTAAATGTTTTGTAATATTCAGATCGGGATGATAATTCATTTTGTCTATTGACCGGAGGGGCCATTGATATACGTTCATTTAGATCTATCTTTGATGTATCAAATTGATCACGCTCTTTTGTCTCACGTTCTATAAAGTCATCTTCATCACGTATATTACCCTTGGCTATTACCTTGATGGATTGTAAACATTTTCTGTAGAGAGTTCGAGTCAAGTATGTCGCTTCTTGAAATAGTTGTGTTTGTAGTGATGACATTTCTTGTGCTGTCATTGAAGTACTGTTACTTTTGAGCCCATTGTTAACTACTGCTTCATTCGAAGAAGAGTATCGATGTTGCTGCTGTTGAAGCATTATATTATTGTGATGGGTAATAATAATAAGATATTGCTTGTCATTGCAATAATTGTGCAAATTCAATGGATACCGTAGACTACCACTAACAATAGATGAACACCTGCTAGAACAAGAAGTAATACTATGGAATCTATTTAGTATTCTTGCCATTGTCCACTTCTTTCAATTAACACGCTACTGATCGACAGCACTCCTACTCTGCATGCCTATTTGAAGAGTGATATATAATAAATCTTTTCGTGAAAGGTATCCTGTCAGCGTACACGAGCTGCGCACTGTTGAGAAAATGGTACACTATCATAAGCAAGTGCCTACAGTGTGGCCGATAGTATTCTTTTGAAGGCTATGTAGGTGTTAGTGTTTCTATCGTTTTAAGACTATTACCATGCCTTATAATATTCGATGAACAATCTGCTACTTTGCCTTCTATTCTTCTTCTCCTCTTCCTCTTTAAGTAGTTGAACTTCTCCTTTTCTTCTTCCATAAAGTGACAACACAACAGCACAGTCCTATCAACCCGAGAATACTAAACAAGATGACTAAAGCCTTTTCCCACTTTTGAGCCGTCATCCACCAGCTCCGTTCTGGCACCTCTTCTAAGGTACTATAAGCCTGAGATGGCGCTGATGCTTCAGCTAAGATTCCAAAGAGGCCCCACCCACAGCCTTCATCATTCATTGCGATTCTGAAGTTGCCTTCCTCTCCCCAGCCTTCTCCCCATGAGTTTCGAACAATCCAATGGGGGGTAGCTCCAGTTGTATCATATCCTACAATTACGATCGCATGATCAATGCAAGCTGTTTCACAACACTCGCATCCTGAATCATGTGTCAATACACCGTTTTTATAGTTTGAGAGGAGATCGCATTTTGATTTCAGGACAGCTGTGACTGGCTGCTTCGACACGGCATACATGAGATTGTCTTTCCTCTTGCCGAAGTTGCTTCTATCATTCACTGAATTAACTACCTGAGGATAGTTCAAATAAGCAACCGGTTCAACATCTGAGTCAGGTGGTTCACATGTAGTAGTGGCCTTGCCAAAATAGTCTGTGTAAGGCCAATCTTCTTCGGAAACTAGCCCACCGTAGTTGTTGTTGTTAAAGTTGTTGTGCTCCCAGACATACCTAGTAGCTTGAAAAATGTTTCCCCCGAGGCATCCATTCTCCTTGGCATCACAAGATATCATTTGTTGAAAACTAAGACTGTTATCATTGTCTTTATCAGTTTCATTGGTAATCATTAACGCTGACTCAACTGCCGCCGCAGTTGATACAGCCCAGCAGGCTCCACACAGCCCTAAGAACGGGGACAAACACATTAGACACAAATATCACAACCCTCTAGATCCTAAAGATTTCCTTCCACTTACCTTGGTTCTTAATCGCAGTTGTATAACCCTCCTTATCCCAGTCCTTTTTAGGTGGCACTTCATCATCTAACTTTCTTTCAAAGCGTCTCAAGTTCCTCTCTAAACCATCATCATTAAACATTCGTGGCAATTCACCCCTTGGTCCTGAATCGTCAAAAGTAATAGTGCTATCTATACCTGCCCGTCCCTCCTTCTCCTCGGGCGTTAATAGAGTTTCATTTCCCAAACCGAGGAAAAACTGGAAGATGCGCGTTGCCATGATTTGTGAAGACGAAAGAGAGACGATATAAGTTCTGTTAGTACATATGGTTGAAAGGCAATCAAATAATGCTGAATAAAGGCAAAATGAAGTAGTCAAATCACTGAAACTTCATATTGAAACTTGAATTCATGATAAAAGAACGCGGACTTTCCTGAGGTGGAGGTACCTGACTATTCCAAAAACTGATAACACTAGCACTTGCAATCAATCGGACAGCTCGTTGTGCAGTAGTAACATCTTGATCGGCATACTCCGGCAAGAACAACTCAATAGCTCTGCTCAATAAAAAGAACCCATCAACACCAATGTCAGCAATAGCATAGCACTCGTCTTCATATTCTATAAAGTCTAGTAAACAATATCCACATTCGTGTGTACCCTGTTCTTCAAAGTTGTAACATGTACGATTTGCAGTAGTTGCACATTTGTCTATGTTTTCTTGCGAACATTGTGTTATGATATCTTCTAAATCATCAACGACATCATTCACTACATCCTCTACTATGTCTACTATATCATCTGTTGTTGTAGATTCTTCCTGCGCGTATGATATCGGTAGTAGACTGCTTAATAGAGCCACTGTAATCAATGTTAGATATGATATCATATTGATCTCATCGTTATGAACAATAACTAAGAGTAAATCCGTCTAAGATAATACCGCTAGAACTTAATTCAAACTATCTCTATTTCTTCCCCTTTCTATGAACAGTGCTCTCAATAAATACCTTATCTAATACCAATCCCAATAACTCCGATATCCAATAACAACACAACCTAACACAAACAACTTTGATAAGATCTCGCTTTGGCCGCGCGCCGCCGGCGTTCGCAGTTCGCGGCAAAAAAAATTAGATAGGTATCCTTTCCTTTTTTTATGCCACAGGCCCTCCATATCCAACCTCTCTCTGCCTTGATATAGTCCATTGTTCCCGTATATATATCTTTGTTAATATGGCTATCTAACGCATGCTTATATAGCCAAATTCATAACAAGTTCGTATTTGATGCGAGTCGCAAGTTGCAAGTCTCAATCCATCAAAAAATTATGAGAGTGTGGACATTGAATGGTTATGAAGTAAAAAATGAATAGTACCTTTATTGGATAATAATAGAGGCAGTAAAGCTCTGATCTAATACGTTTAATATTGCAATTGGATCGGGTTGTAACGACTTTAATCAGCCAGTATAGCAGCGGTTAACAATAGTTTGAGAAAGTATATATATATATTGAAGTATTAAAGTTTACTTTCAATATATCAGTCAAAAACTAAACAACACTTGTATAAGGCAATAAAGCTCGTTGTATACGTTTGATATTGGAACTGGGTCAGTTAACATACAAACAGCACATTTACCATGAATAACGAGGCATTCCGTGCTCTAATTAATAAACAAAGAGGATCAACTTCCTCAACAACTGGTGGTGAAAAGTCTACTAAGGAAATAGCAAGGGAGGCAGTGGAAGCAGAAATACAAAGGAAGCGTAGTCGTCATGGAGGTACTAAACGCTCTCAACAACGCGGCGGATTTAATGAAGGATATGGCAGTGATAGTGGTGGATCGTCAGATGAAGATACGGGATATCAACAAAAGAAAGAAAAAGAAAAGGCAAAAGAGGATGATGAACCAGAATGGAAGAGACGACGTCGGGAAAAGAAGCAACAGCAAGATGGTAATGAACCGCAATATAGAGATCGAGCAAAGGAACGCCGTGATGGAACGAATATGGATTATCAATCATTAGAAGGATTAACTCAATCAAATGAAGATGATAGAAGAAGACAGGCCGAGCTATCGCAATATTTAGGAGGTGATATTGAGCGCACGCACTTAGTTAAAGGCTTAGATAAGGCATTAGCTTCAAAGGTTAGAAGGGAAGAGATGGGACAAAGTACTGAAACTGAAAAAGATGTAGGAGATTTGGATCAATTGTTTGAAGATTCATGTGCACAAAAGAAAAAGAAGACAGTACTTGGATCCAAAGATTGGACGTCCTCAACGCCATAGACTGAACTGGGAAAGTCTGTTGCTCAATATCTATTACAGAAACAAAAGTCTACATCAACATCATCATTACCATCATCACAACAAATCAAAACAAATCCTACGATACAAAAGTCAATACACAGTTCAATACTCACTTATTCATTAGATGGAGATACAAGACAGAGAAAGAAGGCATGGGAAGTGCCGAAAATAATGAGTATTGGTAGTAGTTATAAGAATGATATAGTCCAGAGAAAGATAACCCCTTTGAATCAACATTTGATTGCTACTATATCAAAGAAGTTCAGTGGTGGCAGTAGCGGTGTTAAAGAGACGGGTACAAGTAAATATATATCTGCCACTAATAGCAAGCAGAAGGAAGGTGTCGATAGTGCTAAGGTTAAGGATCATCAAAATGGTAGCGGTATAAGCTCAACAACCACCAAAGATATCAAAGAGACAAATATTTCTGCAATTGATAAGGATAAGCAAAGCTTAACAGTAAAAGATGATGATAGTTCAGATGATGATATTTTTGCTGATGTTGGCAATTATGTTCATCAGGAGCTCAAGCCCAAGATATCAGATGAAGCTGCATCTTCATCTGAAGCAAAAGACACTAGTAAACAAGATGTGTCTACTGAAGATGCGCCAAAGAAAAAGTCCATCTTTGCTGATCTAATAACCGAAACTGAGTCAGTGCCTCAACCTATTGTTCAACAACAACGCTTCGTGCAACCTACCAATCAACAACACTCTAAAAAGAAGAATGTGATAGACAGAGATATATTCGGAGGACAACAAGATGATTCACTGCCGTATCAAAAGAGAAGAGGACCACAAACTTCGGCAATGGAAGGAGTATCTATGAATGCCTACGATGGTGGGTATGGAGAAGAGCATGACGTGGATTTTGGTGGTGACGAAGAGTATCAAAGGAAGAAGGATGAGGATAAAAGGAAGGAAGCCGAGAGATTGGCTGCAGGTGGAGAGGAGGATGTGGACGACGATGAAGAAGAAGGTTAAACGAAGGTAAGAAAGGCCTTACTAAACTTAATATTCCCTCCCAAAAAGATCTTATCACACTGTTTGCCCCCTTTATTCTATTTCTCTGACCTGTGATGTGAACAGTGGAGTTGAATCAGGTTCATCTTCAAATCAATATCACTCCATTGTCAACATCATCAATTGCTAACAGCTCTTCAGAGATGGATTTATACCAAATCATTCCAAGACGTCTAGCTTTGTGCTTGGTATGGAGCAACAAGCTTCTCTTGTTATCAAGTAGTGATGGAGTTGCTGTCTCGCCACTACGCATAACAACATCAAATGCCTTGTTGGTATTCTCAATCATACTCGGTGGATCAAGAAATAGTACGCTAACCGAGGAGACGACCTTCATCCCAGCCCAACCGAGCATACCACAACACAACATATAAAGACATGCAAGCACAACTAAAGCAAATCTAGCCAAGTTTTGGTGCTTTCTGGCAACATTGCGAGTCTGATGATTGTGATCAGTCTCATTCTTTGATAAATGTTGATTAGTAGCACGAACTTGCTGAGTACCATTATCACGAACACTCTTCTCAAACCGTACTCCCTTGACAAGTCGAGTCTTATTATTCTTTGGAGAGACCATCACAATATTGGGCATTACAATATTAGTAGACTGTAGTGGTTGAGGATGGATAGTAGAGCTCTTGCTATCAATATCAACCAATGTAATCAAACTTGACTCGCTCAACTTAGAAGTTGTATCGGACTTGGTAACTTTCGTCGGTGCCGATGATACTAGTACTTTCTCATTCATTTCTGTTGAGTGATGGACTTCGACCTTTGGAGCTGTAGTACCTTGCTTGGTGAAGTCGACATGTTCATCTACTTTCCTTTCAAATCTTTCAACCTGCGGTGTTGATGGACGAGCCGCCCTGATGATTGTTTCTTCGGATTTAGGACGAGGTTTTGTGTAGTTCATAACCGAGGAATCATCATCGGCATCACCTACCAATCTTGTTGACGGAGGCGTAAGGATGATTGGAGAGTAGGGTGTTTGAATAATTGGAGAATACTGTGTAGGGATGTGATTGATTATAAACTTGTCTTCGCTATTTGCATCAGTTGTTGGAGACGAAATCATTTCCATCTCCAAGTAAGGTGATGACGATAAAGGAATGTTGTTATTGCTTGTCCCGACAAGAGAAAGTAAGTCGTCATTGTGATTTGTCTTGGCTTCGTCAGTACGCTTGGCAATATTATTTGAAGGAGAGTAGGCATTGCTGCTACTATCATCACTAACCGGTATATACCGATGGCGTTGATGCTTGTGTGGAGTCGTCGAACAGTTACCCATACTCTTTGCTTGATTGCTTTTATTGATGATTGTATGACGAGTGTTGTGGTGGGTATCAGTGTGTAGGTTTTTGAGAGAGCGGCTTTCATTTTTTTCTCTCTCATTGGCAGAGAGGTTGCAAGAGGTTTCGCCCTAACCGCCCCTCTTGAGATAGAAAGGTAGTGCATTGTAGTCTTTGCCCTATACTTGACTATTGTTCGACTCATCTATATTGCCTTGACATCCTCTCTTGAAACGTCTCGTGCTACTTCTCGACTCGATAGATCAAAAGGTGAGAAATCAGAATTCTTTTTGTCGGAAACTATTCTTGCTTGACTTCTCAACTCACATTTCTATCCTCTACGTCTACGACAGCCAGCCTACGACCTCTCACAATACAACAACAAATAACAATGGACGACTTGTTTGATTTCGATAATCCATTTGCCAATGACCAACAACCTCCTTCCAAAAAGAGGCAGAGAGATGACGATGAGAATCAAGCCGACATCGAACGATCTTCTCACGATGTCTCGCGTACAATCACATATGATAATGATGCGGACTTTATATCCTCTCTCCTTGATGATACGCCACCCAAGACACAACCCTTTGACGATACGACGAATATGAATCAATCTCAGATTGCAACAACAACAAAAGCACCTGTGCTTTGGCAAGAATCTCAACGAAAAGACTTGGCGCCTCCTACAAACAATATGTTTGCAACATATGATGACGACGACGAGGCAGCATCGAGTAGTCAACAGTATCTAGAACATCAACATCAGTATCAACAACAAATTGATTCAAGGATGCTTCTACCAGATCCGTTTGCTACTACAGATTCGAAAATGCCTCCATCTCTACCCGCAGCAGAACCTTCTCTACCGCCAACCACACCAAGCAGTATGTTTGGATCTACACTGACATCCACTTTCAACCCTTCAGTTATGCATCAACCAGATTATATGAATCAACAACAGCAGCAGTGCTATTCTGATCCAAAACTCGTTCAACGCTGGACGTGTGACATTTGCAAGAAGGCGACATTCTCTTCATATGCGGAAGCTAATGCTCATGAAACTGAGTGCAAAATGTTACATGATGCAACGAAGAAGTCAGTAAAGGAAGAGCACAATAATCAGGCAGCATCGTTTGAGACCACTGCAGGCGGCTGCCCTCTCGTATCAACACTGACAAGTCTTGCACTCTGTCCACCCAATCAGATTCAGCAGCAGCCAGTTGATGCTCAACCTCCATGTCTTCCTGCAGTACCAGTGCTAAGAGCTCAACCAATCCTACCCGGACCAAGACACCCAGCAATCGATCTTGTACCACAAGAAGCTGATGATGGAAGCAGTAGTTCCATCCTCTCAGACTACAACAACTTGCTTGTTCGCAACATTGAGTTCTACTATCCATCATCCGATAATCGAGTTGGCTTGAGATGTATCCATTGTGCACGTAACACAACTGCTCATGTAACCGCTGCTACTTTCTTTCCGGCAAAGATTGGAAGCATTTCGTCTGGCCTCGGCACCATCGGTGCTCGTCACTTTGGTTGGGGTAAGTGTCCATACGTCCAACCTGAAGTTGTTCAGCAATTGGCTGCAACGAAGAAGACATCACAACTACAAACTAAATCAAAAGGACGTGTCGGTCTTGATGCATACTGTAAGAACATTGCAAAGCAGTATGGCATCATCGACGATGCTTCCTCCGGTTCTATCTCATGGATGATGGGCACGGTTCCAAACTTCAATCTCGTGGATGAAACGTTTCGATCCAAGATGGCATCATCATCTGGCAAGAGACGGTCAACTACACCGAACACTACTACTACTACTGTTGCGGCTGCAGTCAATACAACTCCAATTGTAGAGAGTACAACTATAATAAAGGCGCCACCAAATACTCATGACATGGCCTCGGTATTGGCCAGCATGAGGAATGATGTCAATGTCAATGTTGACACACGTCCTTTCGTCCCGAGTGATACACAGTATTTCTGGGAGTGTAACTCGTGCCGGCATGTTCCATTCGACTTTAGGGCTAAAGGATCAGTAGTATATAGTGTTGGCGAGCCTTCACGAGACAAGATTGATGGTCATCTACAATGTTGCTCAGGTAGACCTCTTGTCATCCCGCAGTCTGCTACGCTTGAACCGTACTACGGACAAGCAGTTCCAACACTCAAAATCACATGGGATAGCAAGAAGACACGACGAACATCAGGACGGACAAGGAGAAGTACATTGGGTGCCAATTCTATCAAGACTGGTCTTGAGGACGTTCAGTTGTGCTACCAAGAAGATCAACAGGATACTACCGACTTTGCCTTCTTTACCATAACACAACTCAAGAAGTGTTACCTCACCAAGGCTAATGGAAGTAGAGGATCGTGTCCTTTGGGCTTTCCAGGTTTGGCATGTGGTCACTGTGGCGAGCGTAGATTCTTCTATACCTCAGCTGATCACTTGCGTAATAGCTTGTCTCATATCCCAGCTCACATGGCTGAATGTGCAATGGTTCCAAATAGTGTAAAGGTACGTCGTGTGTGTTGTGTGTATATTGACTGTGTTGTTTTGACTGTGTTATGTTGAGAAGAACTGACTTTTACATTGCATACACTTCTATCTCTTTGACTCTCAACATCTTTTCTACAGGCTCGACTTGAAGAGTTGAAGGCTACTCGTAATAGTCAAAAGAATGCACTAAAGACAGGCTCGCACAAGATATTTATTGATCGTGTTTGGGAGAGGCTGCATGGACCACCATTGACTGACGACGAAGAAAGCGATGATAACAACAATAACAACATGACATCATCATATAGTCGACATGCAACACGTCAAGCTACTGCAAACAAGGCCAAAGCTTCTTCTATTCCAACTTCTCTCTCATTGATTGAAGAGACAGACAAGACGAGCACATCGGAACTAACCTACTTTACACTCCTTCAACTTAAGCCTTACAAGACACTGGGTCAAGGCTATGAAGGAGAAGATGATTCGTGTGAGATTGGATTCCCAGGCGTGGTTTGTAAACATTGTATGAAACATCCAAGTGGTCGCAAGTTCTTCACAACATCCTCTGAGCATCTTGGTGATTTGTTGTTAACGATTTCAGATCATTTATCAATCTGTAGAGAGTGTCCAGATGATATCAAGGCACAGATTGCTACTCACCAGACAACACACACGATGCAACTCGGTGGCTTGCCTGTAGGTGAACATAGCTTGTGTATGCAACGTGTTTGGAGCAGGCTAATTGCAACGAATCGACAAGTAGAGATGAAGCAGCCGTCAGTGTCAGAGTTGTTGGAGATGAAGCAGAAGGCAGCAGCAACAACAAGACAGCCTTCAGTCCCGAGGATACCAATTCAATATAGAAATGTTGATACCAACATGTCTCTTGTCTCGTCGGATAAAGAACATCTCGTCACTCCATTCACATACTATACGATGCAGCAGTGCAGACCGTGTAATCTTGACTCCACTAACAATGGTTCGAGGGGTACATTTGACGATGGCTTTCCTGGAATTGAGTGTTCACATTGCGGTGATCAGGGGCCGAAAGGTCGACGATTCTTCTACCGCAGTGCTGAAATCTTGAGTGGTAAGATGTGTAGTTCGAGTTGTTGATCTTTTGTTTTGTGGAGCACCTACGCTTGTGCATGTCGTCCAATTAAATCTCACTCATTACTCATTCTCTTGATATACTTGTATATGATATATACCTTTCATACACACTAGGCAACTATTCTCATATTCCAAATCACATATTGAAATGTAGTGCTTGTCCTCCGGAAGTTAAGGCAGCATTAAAGCAAATGAAGCAAGCTCATCAAACTCTCAAACATTCGTTGCCTAAAGGATCTCAAAAGGAGTTTTTCAATTCAGTGTGGGAGAGACTTCACGGAAATGCTGCCATTCCTACGACGACTACTTCAACAACGGCACAGGTATCATTTGCTGCGGCTCCTGCTCCAATCTATGGTGGTAATTATGGAGGTGACGATTTGCCTCCTCCTCTACCAGCCCTGCCTTCTCTCCCTGCCTTGCCTTCCATGGACTACGAGCAGCTATGATGAGGGAGTAATGTTGCACTGTACAACATGTCAGATAATCCCTGTCCTTCATGCCGAGACGGCCTTTGATTTGTCAGTCTCAATCAGATCATGTCTAACTTTGATGATACGATGATGGTGTGCCTGACATTCTAAATCGACCTTTTTAATAGTATGATCAAGTATCACACTGAAAGGGTTGGTAGCTTACTCTCTATTCTTGGTAGCTTACACTCTATTCTTGGCCCTTATATCACATAATCTTGACTTTAAACTAATCCCGTGTTCCTCAGATATTGATTACAATAATCTGTATCTATCTAGTATTGTGTTATTGTGACCACACCATATTTCAATTAATATCACCTTACGAGGTAGACATACATATCTTGATGAGTGAAAGAGAGAGCCTGCCCATGATTATTAGGTTGAGAGTGTGTATTCAGTGATGTGATGTCGTGCGGTAAGTATGTGCTGTTGATGTTGTGTCGTATGGTATAATTCGTGAGAGATCTCTCTTTTGACTGCATGTTGTTCAGAGCTACCATACGAATACTAACTAAGCAAGGCAACTAGGGGTGAAGACATAGGCACTGTATAATATACTTGATGTTGCTATATGTTGTCTGATGCTTGACTGCCGCGTTTATTGGAGGTTGCTACATTATTGGGAGCTTACAGAAATACAAAGTGGATGACCAATAGTTGTGAATGAACAATCTAGGTTGAGATATCGGGAATGTCCACACTATCAACGAATGATGAAAGAAGAAGACACGATATTGTTTATATATCATCCGCCCCGAAGGGCATTACAGAGATTGTAGACATATAGCATACCATTCATATCAGCACTGGACTAGTTGTTATACCTATGTCTACTCAATTAGATAGACCATCCCATTCACATCTTACCAACTCTGGTAGATAGACACACACACATCTGTCGATCACTAACCTACCAACAGCTGTATTATTATATGAAAGACAACATAAACAATAAAAGCACAAATACAAACATTTGATATGTTCTCTTTGATTGATGGGTGGATTTTAGAAAATCCGGTTTAGGTGCATGTGATGTGAACACAAAATGTGATATCAATCAAATCTTGCATAACACTAAATCACATCGCAGTAAGGTATTTATGAGCGCTCTCCGCGGATACGACGGGCAAGCTGAATATCCTTAGGCATGATGGTAACACGCTTGGCATGGATGGCACACAAGTTAGTGTCCTCGAAAAGACCAACAAGGTAG
>Ga0214477_100202_pt1 | contig 41931 bp, 35 predicted proteins | sample M1_20Mar14CPVII9_FD_165058 | JGI IMG/M metagenome (GOLD analysis project Ga0214477, IMG submission 165058) | Marine eukaryotic communities from Monterey Bay, California, United States - M1_20Mar14CPVII9sort6BwellC16 | ecosystem: Environmental > Aquatic > Marine > Unclassified | place: USA... | reverse complement strand
CGCTGCCATAATTCTCCTGCGTGCCCCTGAAACCTCCATACTGTTGTTACTACCTTTAATTAAATACACCACTACAACATAAACCGCTATAATGAGTCCACAAATGCAAGAAGAGAAGAAGATGGACGACGATTCCAATGATATAATTATGGATCAAATAAATAATAAACCATTGATCTCGGTTAAGAATTTGAACTTCTCCTATACTCCCGATCGTAAAGACATTGTGAACCTGAATTGCATTGTACCACCGAATTCTAAGGTTATACTGGTTGGTGCTAATGGTGTGTGTAGATTTGTTATGTTTGTGTGCATATCATGGTCGATTTTTCATTTGTATATTGCAATGCCAAAGTACATCTCTCTGACAAACCTATAATCTCTCTGATACTCTCTGACGAACTGTATCTCTATAACAATCCACAACATATTAGGTGCCGGAAAGAGTACACTAATTCGAACATTGACAGGCATGATATGGGGAGACGATGTATCCTATGACGAATTTGATATCAATGGTAAAGAGAAAGTCAATGATCAAGTAAATGGTGTGGCATATCTCGGTGAACGATGGAAGCGTCGTCGTACAGGCTTCGAGGGTGTATGTCCCTTTACATTAAACACCACACCCACTGAAATGTTCGTTAAGTGGCAACAAGATAATTCCGAACGTCGTGATGAACTAATTAAAGTATTAGGTGTTAATATGGATTGGCGTATGAATGAATGTAGTGATGGGCAAAGGAAGAAGGTCCGTTTAATGTTCAAACTACTAAAACCATTTAAGTTGGCAATCATTGATGAGTTTGCTGCCGATTTGGATATATTTAGTCGTAAACGATTCTTTGATTACTTGACGAAAGAATGTGAGGAACGTGGTGCATCAGTTGTTTTTGCGACACACATCTTTGATCAGGTGGATTTATGGGCCACGCATGTTGCATTTATGCAATTGGATGGGACACTGTCGCCTGTGAATAGGATACAGACTTTGCCCGCATATCAGGAGATTCTAAATCGTAGTGGTGATGATAGAGCAATGTGTCCCATGTACACATTAATCCTTGAAGAGATGGAACGTCAGTATGTTAGACATGGAGGTATTGATATGAAACATACAGTTGCTAGGAAGAAGAAGAATGAGGATGATAAAGATGCTGACAGTAAGGACGCCAAACCATTGATTGTTGCCAAGAATCTCAACTTTTCGTACATCCGTGGCAAGCCTACCATATCTAATTTAAATGTAACTGTGCAGCCAAACTCGAAGATTCTATTGGTAGGTGCTAATGGTGCAGGTAAGTGCTGATTTGAGTTTGAACTTATCCTATGCTTTTTTTCAGAAATGTTTGTCTCTTACTCAATACATATATCTCATCTCATTATTACAGGAAAGAGTACACTGATTCGTATGCTCACAGGTCAAATATGGACAGGCATGGATTATGATGAGTTCAGTATCAATGGATCACCAAAGCCCAATGATCAACATAACGGTGTATGTTATCTGGGTAACACATGGAAGCGTCAACAGACTGGTTTCAATGGTATCTGTCCATACAGTATCGACTGTGCTGCATCTGAAATGTTCGTCAAATGGCAAGCCGAGCATGTAGAACGTCGTGATGAACTTGTCAAAGTCTTGGGTATTGATTTGAATTGGCGTATGAATCAAGTTAGTGATGGACAGAGGAAGAAGGTACAAATTATGATCAAACTGCTTAGGCCATTCCAGATTTGTATCATTGATGAGTTTGCAGCTGATTTAGATATATTATCGAGAAGTCACTTCTTTGATTATCTGTCACGAGAATGTGAGGAGCGTGGTGCATCTGTTATATATGCAACGCACATCTATGATCTGGCAGATACTTGGGCATCACATATTGCCTTTATGCAACTTGATCGAGTTCTTTCTCCCATTTACAAGTTGGACGAGCTGCCAACATACAAGGAGGTACTAGCTCGGTCTGGCAGTTCTAGGGCAATGTGTCCCATGTATGTACTCGTCATGGAGGAACTAAGGAGACAGTATCGGGAATCAAATCTCATTGTAGAAGATTACAATAATGGCAAAGATGATGATGAGGGATTGATTGATGTTATCATGTCTGAGCAGTGCAACGAGAGAGCTGGTAACCAGTTTGATACAGAACGAGAAAAGGATCAAAGTAACTGGACTGCTGGACGTCTCACAAGCCAACTGAGGAAAGCAGAGGAGGAACAAAAGAGAGCAAAGCGTATTGAAGCTAGGATAGAAGCTGAGAAGAATGCTACTGGGAACTAAGAGTGTCATGATTACTTATATAACTTTTATTGTAAAAATATCTTCTGTAGATTAGTACTTGACCCCCTAGCTCAGCCACTCAGAGAACTCCACTAGTGCGGCACACTTGATTGATTAGTATTAAGTATTAATAACTACCTAACAGTATTACATTACATCGTTTATAACCTTCTTCCTATATAGAGTTTCTTACATGAAAATGACTCATTGCCAGCGAACAAACCAAATTGCATAATAATAATGGACCATGAACATTGTCTTCCATAGTTAGTTGGCGTGTTGTACAATAGTCTATCCCATCCTCTCTAGGCTGAAGTGGATTGCTATATTATATTTGAATTAGTCGGAGCATGGTGATAGCTAAAGGATACTACATTGTCTTTGTCATATGTTGTGTACATATCTTGTGCTCAATTGTCATTGCAATGGTTATTGAAGCACCTACTCGACGATCAATACCATCGACGACGACTACATACTCTCCAATGCCAGATGTTATTATAACAAGAAGAGGTACAAGAAGACATGATAGACAATTTAGAATACGAAGAACGCAATCTTCCGATATATTTGCAGTAGCCTCAATGCTTGCCTCTGAAAGTATCGGCGTCTCACAGGAATCAACCAATTGGAATGACAATATAAACAGATTACGAGCTCAATCTATTATCGAAAAACAACTTACATATCGATTATCAGCTGTTGAGGAAGGACGAAATACTGCTCATCGAATGAAGGTTCATGATAATGATGAGATATGTCTTTGGACGAATACAAATCTACGAGATAAAATACAAACTGCTTCGTTCTTATCCCAAGAAGAGAGTTGCTGGACTTCACACAACTTCGAACTAACACCAACTTCTGATATGATGAACCATGTGATGATGACAGCAGTATCTTCGTCTGGAGAGGTTGTTGGTTTCTGTGAAGTAGCATATCTCCCATCCCCTCCCATTGAATACCGCAATGATTATGATATTCAACAGCAAAGGATACAAGTATCAAACAACTCATTGGATATACCGAGTAGTAGTAGTTGTGAAGAAACACCCGATTCTTACTGTGGCATACTACACGATGAAATCACACAGCAATATGACTTTGATCAACAACAGCAAGTATGTGCGCAACCATCAATTGTAAATCTTGTAACATCGTCACTCCATCGACGTAAAGGTATCGCCTCACGAATCATATCATTTGCAAAGAAGTATACATCAACTCAATGGCAAAGTAGTACTTGCAACACTAATAATGAGATATCACTTGGTTTATATGTTCATCCAAAGAATGAGGCGGCACTAAGATTGTATCAGAAGAAAGGTTTTATCTTGATACCCATACAATCAGAGAATGAAGAAGGTAATGGTTTATTGTACTTGAGCCATAGAAGATAGGGGATGCTAGAGACTCACAGATCAACTAAGGCGTAATAGATTGATGACAAAACTGTAAAGCTGAGAAGATTGAATCTAGACCATCGTATATCGAATTGTAAACATCTAAATTACATTACTAGATTACAAATCAACTAGATCTTTGATACGCATAGCGCATCATATGTCTCTGGATACTTTCCCTCATTACTCTCCTCCAACGAGTCGATCCTTGTAAGTACTAATAACCTCTTGCACTTATCCTTCTTCAGAGGCTTTGAGTAAAAGTCATCAAAGCCAATTCCCTCACACTCACTCTTGATATCTTGTGATAACTCTCCAGTCAATGCAACAATCGGCAGTGTCAAGTTCAACTCTTTTTGAATCAACTTGGTAGCCTCAAGTCCATCCATCACAGGCATTCTCAAGTCCATCAATACTAGGTCAAATGTACCGGGCAATGGTCCCATGAGTAAGTCAATAGAAACTTGACCATTCTCAGCACGTTGAGTTGAGCACTTCAACTTCTTTAACTGCATAGCTAGAAGGCGTGCACAAATGTCAGTATCTTCAACAATGAGGACAGAGAAGGGCAAAGATGCTTTCACACCACAAGATGCTACAGCTTGTGCAGCTGGTTCAACTGTCATGCTTTTTGTTTCCAATGTGTCGTCACCAGAAGTGTTTGAGGTTACAGAAGTTGAGCCATCACTCGCAAATTTGGCAAAGCTTGCTCCATCGATCCTTCGTTCAGCTGGCTTTGTATTGAAAGAGATGTTGGCAGGAGGTTGTATACCCTGCTTTGCAATAGCTTCAACATCAAAGGGGCAGTCTATTCCCGGGGGCAGAGACAAAGGGCAATGAGCACTCATTGTTTCTTCAAAATCTTCTGAGAAGGTCACAGCACCAGATTTCCTCACAAATCACAAAATCAATAGTCCAATACCCCCGTATACTGTACTAATGGCGCCACCGCACACACACACGACATCGTTAGGTCTTCTTGTGCTGATATAGAAGGTTTGTGTGCAATATAAATGTCATCTGTTCCTAGGACTCGCTCGCAGATTCAAAAGAAAAACAATCAATTCACAAAGGTGACTCGCGACATTCCTAATCACATCACTAAGTAACACCTATTGCATTATTGACTGGAGACTTCCACAGTACATCTCATACTTAACACCTATTATGAAATGGGCGAATGACGACGACGATAATGTTTTGCCGCCACCACCACCGCCGCCGCCTCAGGCAAATGATCGATTGAGTCAAATGTTAGCACATATAAGGTCAGCACCACAACACAGGACTCATAATAATAATAATAATCATAGCATGATGACCCCCCAATATAACACTCCTGCGTTTGCAACCACAAACTATACAGGGAATAGTGCACCGGGTAGAATACAGGATATGCGTCGGTCAAGGAATTCATTAAGTACAGTATCCGAGATACATCCATATCATCAGGCTACTGCTACACATTATCGACGTCGACAACAACAACAACAAAGTCAACACGAGCAACAAGTTGTAGGAGATAGGCAAAGTAATATGGGGACAACAAATTATAATAACCATCGTAATCAGACTTTTGATTTAGGATACCAAAACCAGCAGCAACAGTGGCCTCCATCATGTAATGGTATTGGCGATGGTAATAATAACCAGCAGCAGCAACAACAACAACAGCCAACTATGAACCCCTTGTTAAGAATGATGGAAGAACGTATGGCTGCTCAAGATCAACAACAGCGGCAGCAAGCTACAAATAATGATATTGGGGGTAGTAACCATAGTCAGCAACCAGCACAAGTAGGAGGGAACACCACAACCACAACTGCAATACCACAACACAACCAACATCAACCTCCTCCTCCTCCAATGACTAATCAAGAGAAGGTACGACAAATAAGTAATTGGAATAGTATCAATCATCCACAACAAATTACAAGATTTAATGGACTGGGTGATAAGTCCTCTACTGGATCATTCTCATCTGGTGGATCTGGTAGTACTGGGCGGGGTAGTAGTTCTTCATCACGTGGTAAGAAACGATCTTCTACTGCTACATATTATGATCAGCATCAATTGCAACGAAGAAGACAAACGAATAGCATGAGAACAGTCGGGGAAAGTGCAATGCTGCGACATAGTTTTAACTCTTCAAGTCCAAGAGGATTGGATCGTACCTCTGTATCTTTGTCTGAGGTTGATCGATTACGGATAGCTAATCATTCGAATCATGTAGTACAACACCACCAACAGCAGTACAATTTCACCACCGCCGCCGCCGCCACTGCAGCATCAGCACTTGGGTCGGTTTCAAATCCACATCAATCAACATCACAAGAAGATATGAACAAGCTACAAGCAGAGACACTTGCTAAGCTGAAAAAACGAAATGTAAATTTGCAATCACAAGATAGTTTACAATCATTGGGTTCACGTACTTTGAGTATGGCATCATCAAACTCAAGTACTAATAAGATGGCGAGTCGTACTTCTGATGTTAGTATGTGAGAGTGTTACAAGAACAACTACTGCCCATGAGCTCGGCTTATGATTGATACTTAGTCAAAACTAGGAAAGCTTAAACCTAAATACCACGAGTAAGTCTTTATGAAACAAACAATGGTTTATACTAGTACAATTATAAAGTATACATTTACATAGAAACTCTTCCTCTCAACTCAAACCGACTCAGTCTGACCAACCTTTGTCGGGGTAGACTCCTCCTTATTCAAAGCAACTGGTACATTCTGAACTGGCTGGACTGCAGGCATTCCCAGTACACCAGAATGAACTTGAGGGGCTCCAAGGATACTGGATTGATTGATACCTTGACCTTGCATCATCATCATCTGTGCTAGGTGATTATTATTGGCCTGGTTTTGAATTGGAAGCACCATCCCCTGCTGTTGCTGCATCATATTATACTGCATAAGTATGGCCTGTTGCATCAATAGTGAATTCATTGCAGGATTCGTCGGCATACCTCCTTGAGGTCCTTGTTGCAAATCTGAAGTTGGTATACTCATCTTATTAGGTTGAGATTGGATAGTAGGCAATGCCATTGCCTGTTGTCGATACTGTGAATCGTCACTATCACGATTATGATACCTCATATGCTGCACAAGCTCCGGCTTATCCATAACAAAGTACGGATTGTAATATGCACCAAGCTCCGGACCTTTCGATACTCGTTCAAAACTCCATCGTTTCAATCGACGTGTAAATGATGTAAACTTTGCACCCTCAAAGTACTTTGGAAGTACCTCGTCAGTAAATCCCTTCTTATCAGTAATGATAAATCCCCGACCATGACTTAACCATTGGATCATAGTTGAGTATTCTGGCATGGATAGTACGGCGTATAATGTCTCTGGAAAACTCTTTGTCCTTTCTTGAAAGATGCTGCTCTTCTTCTTCCCCTTCTTAGCAGTATCATTATTTTGAGGAACAGGAGCAGCAGCGGGAGGATACGAATAGGCTTGTACTGTTTGTGGCCATCCATAATTCATCATGGCCATGGGATTGAATGGTAATGGTTGTTGCTGAATGTCGTCGTCTTCTTCTCCTGGTGATTTAAGACCAGCGGATGGATCAAGTTCAACGGCCTTAAAAGATGCAGAATTATTATTGTTTAGGGTGTCCTTGTTTGACAACGATGATGATATCCCGACACCACCGCCGCCGTCGATACTTGTTGATGATATCCCGCCGATACTATTTAATAATCCACTATCGATAAAGGAGGACTTACTACCATTTTGAGAAGAATTCGATGTTGAAGTTGATGACGATACACCATCTTGTGTTTGTTTTTTAGGCTCATTCTTTTTACTGGATTTGCCGCCGCCGCGGCCGCTGGATGAAGAAGACATTATTTAGATATAAATTGTGATTTACCGGCTATTATTAATGCTGATGCGGCGTCTGTTCAGACCATTGAATTGTCGTAGTTGGTACTAGAGTTGTTCAATCAAGTGATGATTGTCCCAACTAATACTCGAAGACTCCCAATATGGGTATCCTAGCCACGCCACAAAAGTCAAAAAGATCACAGGATGAGATGTGCATATTAGAATAGTAAGAAGCAGATAAATAGATATAAATAGGCAATTGCAATGGTCAAACGATCCACAAGAAGTAGTAAACGTCGTGTTAGTGCTGCTGCCGCCGAAAGCAGTGATATGAATATTGAGGATAATAATAAGAAGGATACCACAAATGAAAAATATGATGATGGATCTGTTGAGCATCAAAATAGTATTGACAATGGTACCAAAGAAGTAACAACAGCCGACGATAAGAATAGCAGTAATGATAATATGACAAAGCTTGAAGAAATATTTCACAACTTACAAACTTCCCTCTCATCAAATCTATTACCAATTATCTCACAACCGGAAGAATTGCTATCTACTCTGTTGAATGAGACATCTGATACTACTAATGGAGATACTGCCGAACAACAGCAGAAGCAACAACAGTTGTTAATTCAAACAACCAAATTATTATTCCAATACATTGAAAATATGTCAAGTATAGAAGAACAATTAAAAGAGTTAGATAAGAAACAAAAGTCTACTAGTACCTCAGCCTCAGAAGAAGAGGAAGAAGAAAACAACACAATAGAAGATCCATGTACATTATCAGGAATACCAACAATATACACCACTGCTGAAGAAGCAATAGATGCAGAAACTATATGGGGACAAGTAGATTTACAAAATGAAGCATTAATACCAAAGATTAAGAAATTAATTAAAAAGTTAACAAAACGTACTAATAATGAGAGTAATGGCAAGTATAAAGAGGATGAATTGGTTAGGATATTGGATATGAATGGTATGAATGATGAAAGTGATAGTGTTAGCGGAAATAGTGACGATGATGAGAATGATAGTGACGATGGAGAAATGATGTCAATGGGAAGTGCCGCATCTGATTTTGACGACGAGGAAGAGCCATCAAAAGGGAATAATAACAATGTCGATTCAGATGAAGATAGTGATGCACGTAGGGTACGTATACGTATGGAAAAGGCAATGGCAGATATGGACAATAGTGAGGATGACGATGAGAGTGCTACTAATCTAGATAACGATGATGAAGAGAGGCAACAAAAGCTTCAACAATTAACAACAAGTGCAGCACTATTAGAAGAAGAGGGTATAATAGATCAAACTCGTGAAGATATGCGGGATGGATTCTTCGACTTGCATGAAATGGAAGCATTTGCCGATGAAGAGGAGGAGATGTTACCTGATGTTGCCTATGGTGATATTCCTAATGATAATAATGGAAAGAATGATGACGATGATGATAGTGAAGATGATGAGGATGAGGAGGATCCACTATCAAAGAGATATGAACCAACAACTATCCGTAGGAAGAAGTATCGTGCTAATGATGAAGTCGATGCATTATGTAAGTTTTTTGTTATGTTTATTCTTTGTTAAATGGTCGAACATTTGCCACATATATTCATTTGTTAAACTTTGATTTCTCAATTACAGATAAACTATATGAAGAAGAACAAGATACCAATGGCTTTGGGGAGAGTGATGACGACGATGACGAGGATAATGAAAGCAGTGGTGTTGATGCATCGACCATGTCTGCAGCCGACTTCTTTGGCAAACCTAACAAGAAGTTAATTCAAAGTTATAAGGCCAAGCATGATGGCATGAATAAGAAGAAAGATGGGGCTAATACTAAAGCCACTAAAAAGACATCTTTTGCAGATGATGATGATGCCGATTCATGGGATGAGCACAACTTTGAGGAGGACGGGATTGATTGGAAGGGAGATGGCGTGGAGAAAGAAGATGACAGTGATGAAGAGGGTGATAATGGAGAGGATCAGTTCGATAATGAAGAGGAAGAAAAAGAAGAAGAGATTGAAATGAAGGAGGAGGACAATCAAAAGCTGTCAGCTCATGCTCTTCAAGCTCAAAAGCTCAAGGAGCAAACACTACGTCTTGAGCAGGATCTCATCTCCGAAAAGCCATGGATGATGCGTGGAGAAGCAAAGGGCAGCGATAGGGCACAGGACTCTCTCCTCGATTCTACACCCGAGTTTGAGGTTGCGTTCAAGCCGCCGCCAATATTAACAGCTGAGCATACCACTGATATAGAAGAGATGATTAAGCGTCGTATCATTGATGAAGATTATGATGATGTCATACCCCGAGAGCTGCCTGATATCGGAGCACATAAACGTGGCGGCGAGGCGCCGGAGGTTAGCCAAGAAAAGTCTAAACTTGGTTTAGGTGAATTATATGAACGAGAATACCTCAAGAAAACTACTGGATTTGATCGATCAGCGCATGAGAAACAAACCGAGGAAGATGAAGCCAAGGAGGAGATGAAGGTGTTATTTGCCAACTTGTGTTCTCAATTGGATGCACTGTCGAACTATCACTTTGCTCCCCGGCCAGTTGCAGATGAGGCTGATGTTCAGAATAGAGAGGATGTGCCCGCAATTGCAATGGAGGAGGTTCTACCCTTGCATGTTAGTCAAAGTCGAGGTATGGCACCTGAGGAAGTGTATGGCACGGGTAAAGGAAAGAAGAGTGTGCTCAAGGGAGAGTCAGAATTGGATCAGGTATGTTTCATTATTGTATTTGTGCACTCTTAAACTCTGTCTCTCTCCCTAACCACTTACCCAACTTTTTCATTAAACACACAGGCCGAACGGAAGCGTCTCCGTCAGGGCAAGAAGGCAGCACGTCGTAAAGCAAGGAAGCAAAAGCATGCCGATGAGAAACTCATTAGTAAACTCCAGCCCGGCCTTGGTCTTAATAATCCATACGAGAAGCGCAAGTTACGAGAAGAGCTTCAAATGGCACGGGCATCTGGCAAGGTTGTTGTGGCATCTGATAATAAAGCAGCATGGGAAGATGAAGGCGCTATTGGTAAAGAGTATCAAACGAGTACAAAGTTCTTTGCAAAGATGCAAGAGTCGGTTAGTACTATGGTACACGGTGATGGAGATGACAGTGGACGTGCAAAGAAGAAGAGGAAGGGGTTGGAGGCAGGACAAGCTAGTAGTGTTTATCGACTCTAAAAATAAGTTAAGTTAAGATCGTGGATCTAAGATAAGGTATATTTTCTCTTTGTGTGACTTATGTTATACTTTATAATACAGATTGATCATATAACTTTCTTCAACAGTGTCTACTTCTAATCATATATATGCCCACTCTTTTCACATTACCAACTCATGTCTAGGAACATTATCAACATCTAACAACATCGCTGTCGAGTCTGCTTCTCTCGTGGGAGGGTATTACGGCAAGGTTGCGCAATGGAGACACTTTAATACTGCAATAAACCGCGGCTGTCATCTCTAGAACCAACTCATAATACCAAATAAGGGTGGCAAATAGTACTGTTGCAGAGCCCAGGACGAGACTAGTTGCAAGATATAATATGAAGGCGGAGCAACCTAACATTGAACGTATTGCCGGTTCTCTTCTTGGATATATAATCGATGAAGATGTAGATCTGAGACATTGACTGATTGAAGACTTTGCCATTGTTGATTGACTACTTCAGGATTCGTGGTGATGTGAGTTGCTGCTATTGTTATGATCCACTGGCTCAACTCTGCTAAAATTTTGTACATCTCTATCCCAAATTTAGTTCATACCTATGATATGCTCAAGCAGTTCAAAGCCAATATTGAGTTGTTCTAGACTTCCCACGATATATCCAGGCTTCCTTGGAAGGCTAGAGCTTATCTTGGGCGGCTAATTTTTGATTTGCATTTTGTTGTTGTCTCACATTATTGTAATTGGGAGTCTTCAATAACTAAATGGGAAATCAACTTGATTATCTTTGGATAGACTACAACAACAACATTGTGATTAGATGTTGTTAGATAGAGATTGTGGTAAGAAGCCTGCAGCTGCCGCGTAACAATATTAGATAGAAATGATAGCACATAAACACAATCTTGCTCGATTAGTGGCCAAATTTCTTGGAGACAAGGAGTGACACATTCTTTCTTATTGGAGTCATAGCAAATCGAGGTCATAATAATGTATGCAATATTCAATTGAGATGGATACCGTTATCAATCTTATCTGCGGAATCGTTTGTAGATCACAGAACAAAATGGCAGTTATGCACATGAAGAACATAGTGACTGATACCTAATGCTCCGCTAGCATGATATGTTTGTTCTGCATGAAGGCCTACTGCCTTCATATCGTGTAAGCTCGGTACGAATGATATTATAATCATAAAAGTTAGGTAGACAGAAGATATCAATGATGACGAACGACGTGATCATGATCGAGCAACGGCAACCAACTACGAGCAAGCGGCTGAGATTTGCAGAATACTCGTCACTTCTCGTCACTGAGCAGAAGAGTGATAAAGAGATGAGGGATGTTTGGTATACAAAGCGGGATATAGCCAAGTTCAAGAAGAGTGCAATGTATACTTCTAAAGCTCTGAGGAAGACAAAGACTGCCAAGGTAAGAGCATCTCTTTATACGTGCATATGATATGTATGATACTATGACACATGATATGATACTTACTAACACCCTACCATCTTTTTTGTTTCATCCTCTCTTCTCTAAAGCTCATGCAACAAATAGCCTACTCCGCTGCAAATCAATCACCAGAAAGGAAGGTTAAAGTACACTCAAAAGAGTTTATTTGCGGAATCGAACATCTAATTGACCCAGCAGTTTTGAAGACTTTATACTCTCAAAGGAAACAAGCCATACAACGAGTCCTTGCAGTTCAGAAGGCTCAACGAGTTGGTATCATAAGAGGTGATAAGGACTATATTGCCCGTGAGTCTGAGATAAACTCGGCATTCTCCAAGGAGTGGACGAGACGGATAACCAAATTTCAGTTAGGGGCCAGGTGCGCTTAGGGACAGGAGAAATGTTCTTCTATTTTGACTTGTATATATATATGTTCCTTGTACATAAGTACTAATGATTTGTTGGACTGATCACCACTATCTTACTTCTACATATAGTATGCATTTGCTTTCCCCCTTGACTAGGATTGCCTTGTAATGACCATCTCAAATAATGGGAAGGTCTGTGTACTCTTTGTCAAACTTCAACTGACACCCAGCAGTCAGTAGATACCAAGAGAAAGCATAACGTCTCCATTCTACTGCAAGACGGGTTGGTAGGCAGCAGAAGATGATTTGCTAGTGGTGTTGCCACTCACTTTGGAAACCATAGTGGTCAAATGCTCCAAGGCAGATGTCAATTCCATGAGAGATTTCAAGTTCCTAGACTCGACACTCATATCCTCTCCACCAACCGCCGGATTGGTTGCTGGATCCTTCTCCCCGTCATCAAGCCTTTGAGACTTCTTGACCAAGATACCCTTGACCTGATCAATATGTCCATCGAGCTTGCCATCCAAAATCAAAGCAACTAACAAACTTTCTACATCCTCCACGGGAATATCGTTGAGATCACGTGCAATGCGTTCCAATCGGACACGTGTGTAACAAGCGTAATTACGCATAATAACCTGAGTACGGATAGTCCGTAACAAGTCTGCAACATGATCCCGGACAAACTCATCATCCATAATACGCCCTTCATTCTTCTTTAGAATCTTCTCAAACTTTTTGATATCACCACTGTGAAATGCCTGAACTAGGTTCGTCATGGCTACAATTTCGGGATCATCACGATGGGCACGTGCCTCATGACTATCAAAGGGGTTGATACTACTAGCGTGTAACATACTAGCCATAACTAAGTACTTCAAACAACGTAAACGAGAACGATCACCGGCCTCGTCATAACTCTTAAATGCCTGGAAGAATGCCTGACTTGCATCATTGAAGTTACGTTGACTCATATGCATCTTACCACCCAATTCTTCAATGAGTGCACGGGTACGTGGATGAGGAATACCACCCCGGGCATTCTGGGCACGATGGTATGCCGCACGTAACTTTTTAGTATCCTTGAGTTTCGAATATAGTTGGATTTGTAATGCTGCAATTTCCATAACGTGTGTACCACCCGAACTGCCACCAGCAGTAGCTGAAGAAGTGGACTCTCCAGCGGTGGTAGCACCGCCACCACCCTCACCTTCCAACACATCGACAGGTTGACCAGAACTAATCAATAAATCCCGAATAACTAATTGTAACTTGGCAGTTTCATTCATTTCATACAATAATTGTCCGTACTTGAGATTAGTTTTGAACCATAAACGTTCATTGGGTGAAATACCCGTGGTTGGATGGAATGCCTCCAATGTTAAATCTGCACATGATATTTAGATAGTAACATGGTGAGATGATTTTAATGGAGGCTTAAAAGCAATCACTAACATAATATATGTAAAGTATACACATAAAATTCCACTTACCGTAAACATTCTGAGCAATTACATGTGATGCATTACCACCTTCTCCACCTTCTCCACCACCACTCCCAGCAGCAGCAACAAGGTTGGAAACTCTATCCAACATCCTGTTAACACTCTTTTCCATATAATTAGGACTAATACCTGCATCGGATGCACTGGCAACACGGAACATACGTGAATAATCCTTCATAATGGCAGTGCTATCCATGGATCGTAAATGTAACTTTACCAATTGTTTAATAGCCTTGTAACTCCACGATCCGTGGTATTTAAGGGGTGTTGTTAAATTTGTTGTTGATTTAACATCACTATCCTCCTCAACATCCATGGCATCATCTTCACCACCACCATCCTCAGAAGTATCAATACCAGCAGCCTTTTTATTCTGTGCAATTTCCATACGTACTACACTTTCAAAAGTTTCACGTGCCTCGGCCAATTCATCATCATCACGTTCCGACTTGGCATTATAATAGGCATTTTCCAATGCTGCTTCACCATCTTCTTGTGGTTGATTCTCACCTTCATCATCTGTGTAGTCAAATGATTGCTCTTCGTCATCGTCTCCGCCACCATCATCCATGGCTTCCTGATCGGATTCATCATATTCATATTCGTATTCCTCGGAGTCTGACATACTTTTATTGTTGTTGGTGTACCTGAATCTAAAATCTTTGGAGTTGGAGTCAGTGGAGTATGTAAATATTAGAAAGAGAAACGTGAACGTATACTTGTGGTGAGTCTATAAAAAATATGACAAATAAGTAAGGGAATAAGATGTGTACATACCAAACTCAGACAAGGCGTCGGTAGAATGATAGCAACTCTACGGCAAAGACAAAGACAACAACACCTCAATCAAAAACAAACTCTAACCCACAACAAAAATCTATGAATGAAATGGAGAGCAAACGAAATAAGGATTATATAAGGATACCTATTAGGGATAAACATACTGGGTATCTAAAAATGAGGTTTGTCTCGGAGTCTGACATGTTTTATTGTTATTGGGTAAGATGGAAGTTGTTTTGTAGTTGGTACGGTTTACCTGAAATCTAAATCTTTACAATTAAGTATGTTGTTAGAAAGAGAAACATATCCTGCTGGTGAGTCTATAAAAATATGAGGAATGATGAGGGCATAAGATATGAATAAGAGTGTACACACCAAACTGTCAAGGCTTTTGTGCACTAGCTAGTAGGTGGTAAGTCGGGCAGCGCAACAATAAACCATAGTCAACAAAATCTAAAATCTAATACGATTCGATGGAGAGCAAATGGCAAACAGTTTATATAAGGATACCTATTAGGGATAAACGATACCAGTATCTAAGAAAAAAGATTTGTCTCATCAACTCTGAGTGACTAAATTCAGCTTTTCAATAAGTATTATTGTCGTTTTAGTAAGAAAAGATACCATCACATTGAGAATCCGGTACTCATTTTATTAGTTAGCATAGTTGCAGTTGTTGCAATCATCTACCATAATTCTTAATCCTTACCAAGTATAACAACTCTCCTCTACCTTGACTAGTCCGTTGCAATTATTATAATCTTCCTCAATAAGGTGCAAGAACAATGGCTGATAACAGCTACTACAGCACACACAACGGCGGCAATGACCGCCGAAACGAACCACAACTACCCCATCAAAATAATAATGTTTCTTACAATGTTGAGGCTGCTGCTTTATATGAGTCAACAACAAGAGACGCTGCAAATCAATATCGTCTACAGCAGGCTGCTCTTATGATGAATCAATCATATCCATCAGCGTCGTCGTCGTTACCACCATCCCAAGGATACGGTGGTGGCGGCAATTATCCGTATCCTAACTCTGCTGCAATGGCTTCCTCGTCGTATCAAGAATCTTATGGTAATGGTCATTACAGTGGTGGGGGATATCCAACGGCATACCCTCCCTATAATAGTAGTAGTATGTCATCATCAATATCAAACATGATGGCTACTGCACAATCTCAAAGTATGGCAAATCAAGCATATCTTGCTCAAATGATGGCAGGAACGTCATCGTCATCGTATCATAACCTTCCCCCCACCACAACATCGATGGATCCACTAAGTCAGTTGGTAGCAGCGGCATCTCAACAATCAAATATAACTACATCATCATCTATGTATAATAATAATAACATGACACATCAACAGGCAGCACTCTCTCCCGAGGAGGCAATGGTCGCGGCAATGGCAAGATTATCAAATCATAAATCCAAGAATATGGTATCACAATTAAACAATGTTAATAATAATAGTAGTAATCTCAGTAGTAGTATTAATCCTTTACATATCCCATATGCACCTGGATATGGTAATATCGTATCAAGGAGTAATTCCAGTTATGATAATATCTCCTCCCAACGTAATAATTTAACACCACCACAAACAATTACAGCAAAGGGTAGTCTCCAGACTTTATCCAAGAAGAAACTAGATAAAAATAAGGAGGATACCGAGGTGAATAGTAATCTTCCAATAACATTTGTTATACCATCCGATGCTACGTTTCTTGATGCGGTGCATATCTTTTTGAGATGCCATTGTCTTGAGGTTATTGTTGCAAAACCGGATGATATATCTCAACCTGGTAAGAAGAGTTTGTGTTTTGAACGAACGTTTGTTATTATTATCCTTTATTTATCATATCTCATTCTTCTTCCCCTCAAACACCTATAGGTCGAGGAGCACGTCCCACCAAAGTTGGTCAAGTAGGTTTCCGGTGTTTCTTCTGTAGAGACATGCCCAAACGACAGTTAACAAAGCAAGCCGTATGTTATCCATCCAAACGTGAAACAATCTTCGAGTCTGTTCGTAACTTCCAACGAACACACATCTTTGCCTGTCCCTGTGTTCCCCAAGAAATCAAGTTTCAATATCGTGAATTGGCAGGTCAGAGTCGGTTACAGAAACGTTCCCAGAAGTATCTCAAGGCATATTATGCCGAGGCAGCTGCCGAGATTGGTATTGTTGATTCAACACAGGGCGTTGGATTAACATTCGGTGCCCCTCCCAATACGAGTGACAAACCCTTCGAGACATTACAAAGTTTAATGGATGCCGCGGAGGATCCAATGTCATCAGCTCAGTTTTGGGAGACATATGAAAGTAAGAAGGATAAGTCCTCTGCTTTACGAAAGTTTGAAGATGTTGCCACCGAACCTACAAGGAATGTCATTATCAATGCACGGAAGAATGAAACACTACTTGTTCATACGAGTGACTTCCCAACTGTGTCCGACTATGACTTCCTCATCTTTCATCAACTCATCCCGTTCAATCCACACGGCATGACAAAGAAGGGAGAGGGAAAGCTACTAACCAACGGCAGATCAAAGGGTCTCTGTTGTAAACACTGTGCTGCACAGACGGGAGATCCTCGAAAGAACCAATTCCCAATCGACTTGCATACATTACCAGATTCACCCTTCTTATCAAAGCTGACTAACCACTTGACTAGTTGTCCGCATGTACCCCAAGATATCCGAGAGGCATTTTTGGAACTGAAGCGATTGGCAGATGAACAAGGATTAGCTGCCAAGAGAGGTGCTAGGAAGAGATTTATTAGTAGTGTTTGGGAGCGTGTAGCTATATGGTACATGGACCTAGCAAGAACACACAACGGTGGTTTTTCACTTGAGCAGATTTAGGTCGAGGACGGCATAGGTTAGTAGGCCGTAATATTAGTGTAGTATTATTTTTGTGCCGCCGCCTGCTAACTTTAGACATCATACCACAGTAGCTCTACTACTCCGCCACCGCAAAAGGGCTCGTATCATAGTTGATATGCATTAGGGTAGGTATCGCCATCATACATACCTAGACAAGGTACTGAAAAAATATTGATAACAAAAAAAACATATTCATAAACAACATCAGTTCAATCGATAGAGACAGGACAACAAAGACTACATAGATTTACTCTGGGATGTCATTTCTATTTCGGAGGCTATCGCGGAGTGGTAAGAAAGGCAGAAGTGTGTCACTACCATTGCCGACTGCAACTACACACAATGTGGTCAACAATGACGGCGGCGATGATATAAATGTCTACGAGAGTAGAATTGAGGAGCTAGGCCAGCTTCTCTCTGAGCAGGGGAGATGCCTCGACGAACTAACTACGAGTAACCGCCGCATATCAAACGAAAACTCTCAACTAAGGGGAAGACTGGCAACCCAACATTCAGTGCCGTCTACATCATCAAACAGGACACCACTAAAAAATATCCTCAACAATACTAGGTCAGATGAAAGTAAACTTGTTCCAAATTGAAAGAAGAGAACAAACTACTTCATCAACAGTCCGAACTGTTGGCTGCCGAACTACGAGATGCCAACTCGTCTTTGTCCAATCGTGATGAGACTGTGTCCTCTCTTGGCAAGGAGTTATCGACGTGCCTTGAAACCGCACGTAAGTTACTCGTTGAGAAAAGAACGAGAGATATCGATCTATTTCAAAAGACCAAACAACTCGAGCTTGTAGAGACAAACCTCAAAAGAGCTACAGATCAACAATCTGAGACTGCTCAGAGGTTGGAATCGTGCCTACTCGAGAGGACTCAACTAAATGAAGAAGTATCAGATCTGTCTACACAACTAAATACATTGGCATCGAAGGTGGACAAACAAACAAATGAGATTGAATCAAAGAAAAACGAGCTAGAAAAGGCTGACAATAAGATATTTGAGGCAGACTTGGCAGTAAAGACAGCCAAGGTAAGAGTTTGTGCTGAGTTGAATTGGGCATATGGGTTTGCAGATCCACTAACAAATGCTAACCCCCTACTTCCGTCTCTTCTGTATATGCTTGTGACTATTGTGTGGAATTAACTTCTGATTCCCCAAGCATGAGGCAAAGTTGGCCACAGAGACGGCTCATTCAATGAAGAATGACCTCCGACGTTGCACAGCTGAACAGAATGCTCTTGAACTAAAGCTGAAGACCACTCGTGATGAACTTGAAGAGAATAAGATCTCACAGGCAAAGTCGGAGACTAAGAATGAGAGGCTCGAAACGGAGATAAAGAGTATGGTCGAGAAACATAAAGACCAACTTTGTCAGTGGACTAAAGGACAGACCAAATGCATCGATACATTGAAAGAGCAGCACCTTGAGGAGAATCGGTCTCAACAAAAGCTCATTGACAATCTCCGTCGTGCAAACACATCACATGAGAGTGAATGTGCACAATATCGACGAGATTTACAGAGTTCTCAGCAGAGATGTTCCAAACTTGAAAAGCTGCTAAAAACAAGGGAAGAAGAACACAGAGATAATGCCAATACGCTGCTCAACCGAGCAAGTGATGCGGAGACTCAGTTGGATATGTGTGTCAAGAAGGAAAAGAGTCTCAAGTCAACCGTTTCTTCACTAGAAGAGAAATTAGCTACACTTCAGACTGATACTGAAAGGAATGAGGCTCAACAGTCCAAAGTTGTGGAAGGACTACAGAGAGAAGTAACGTCACGAAAAGATAGCAACATGGAACTATCAACTCAGGTTTTACAGCTCCAAGATGAGATTGCTACTACTAAAGAAGTGTGCAACAATCAGACTCTAAAGATGAAACAACAATCCGAACACAAAGTGAAACAGATTGAAGTTGAATGTGAAGCTCTTCGAGTACGGAACCAGAAAGATAACATTACAATCAAGGAGCTTGAAGTTAGTATTAAGAAGCAATCTGAACTACACCAAGCCACCGTTAGCCAACTTGTCTCTGACTCCAAAGAGAAGGCAATCCAGCTTGGTAATGTGATCGAAGATGAAAGAGAAGTGTCCAAGTGTCTTATGATTAAGGTTCAGGAGACTAACGCTACCATCCAAGCTCTTACTCAAGAAAAACACCAGCTAACAACTACTTGCAATAAGAATATCAATAAGCTTTACGAATACGAGCGCATAATCCAAGCTGGAGAGTTGAAGTTGGCTCACTTTGGTAAGCAATTGTCTATTTCATTGAAAGAACAAGAGACTCGTATTACCAAAGAAGTTGAGCTCAAACAGCAGTTGAACTCGATGCACCTTGAATGTGAGCGTCTCAAACGTCAAAGTGGAGCTTGAAGATCTTGTCCGTGTCAAAACTACTTGTATTGTCCTTGTTTTGTGTAATGTAGTAATTACACTTTAGAATGTAAAGCTTGAATAGCAGCGAGTAGGTCTGCCTTCTTTGGTCTTCTGCCTATTGGGGCTCCATAACTAACTAGATAATCTGCTAGCTCGCTATTCAATTTCTTCCTCAACTGAGACTCAGATAATAAAGCCCAAGGATAAGATATCGACTCTTTCTTCAAATCGATATCATTCTCAGTTTGATGATCATGAGGGGTGTCGTCAGTTTCATCTTGTATTATTAGACTCTGATCCGCATCAACCTCTCCTCCTGCTCCACCACACATTGACTCAGCAAACTTGAGACCTAAAGCCTCGGCAATGGCAGCCAATCGTTGTACTTCATTATTCTTTGGCCGGACAAGTGTAATTGCAGTACCCTCACGACCAACTCGACCTGTTCGACCTGCCATGTGTGCATATCCAGCAGCACTAGACGGTGGAGAGAGCATGAAAACATACTCGACGTCCGGTAGATCGAGTCCACGAGCAAATCGTTCACCAATAATGTAGACTGGGATAGACTTCCATTTGTGATCCTTGTCGATTGATACTGTTGTGTCGAGTTGCTCAATTTCCTCTGGTGACTTACCATCCAAGTTTCTCAATGTACGAACATCATTAAGACCTCGTGCTATCAATTCTTGTTGTACACGTTCAACTCCTACTCTCCCAGGAAAGATTATGATTGGTTTTGCATCCTCTATCGAAGTCATTATATCCCATAAGGCACTCATGGTATCTCGTGCTCTAAATTCATCATTTCTCTCTGCTTTTGTCATATCATCCAACAATGGTTGATCTCTTATTGACGACTGCCCTGCTTCCTTTACAACTAGATATGCATGTCGTAATCGTTCAGGTAACAATACACTCTTTCTCCTTTCGGCATCCTTACTCTTAACTCGTTCATCTTCATCTCCTGTAATAAGTGTTGCGGCTGCATCTGCACTTGGTTTGTCTAATATTTGCATTAATTGACGTCGCATAGTCCGTCCGATAGTGGCAGAGGCACATATTATTTGTACATCATCTAATGATGGTATGGGTAAATCACGCAATAGAAACTCAGTCTGTGTCTGTCGTGCTACCACAAGTCGTTTCTTCTTCACTCGAGATGCAGTATCACGAGCTTCATTTCGTTGTGCAATCTTACGTTGTTTTCGTTCAGTAGTTTCACGTGCCACCGCTTCTGTTCGAAGGAGTCGATCCGCTTCATCTAATACAATTGCTCGTAGATTAGTCAGTAATTCTTGTGCTGTTTCACGTTCTTGACGTGTTATTGTGTAATCATCATCATTATATTCATGTACTATTTGTCCTGCTTCTTTGTAGAGCATTCGTAACATTTTGGGTGTACCCGCTATCAGTGGAGAATGTTGAATTGATCGAAGAATAACTCTTCCTGGAGGTATGAAATCATCATCTTCTTCGTCCTCTTCTATATTGCTGTTCAAATCGTCAACTGCACCAACTACAAAACATGATGATGATTCACCATCTCCTTCTGCAGACGAAGGCCATAATACATCCACCTCACGTTGAATCTGACATGCCAATTCAATGGTCGGTGTAACAATCAATATACCACCAGTGCCCTCTCCACTCTGTCCTCCGGGAGAAGTACATAATAGTGGTAACAAATATGCCAATGTCTTACCTGTACCTGTTGGTGAGGCAATTATTGCATTGGTACGTTTGGTTTGTGTATTCTTTTTTGTTATTACCTTTGGATAAACCTGCGGTTAATATTGAGAATGCTGAACGTTGGACAGATGTTGGTGATGTTCGATGACTTGCATGTAATCTAGATGCTAATACTGGACCAATGGGTAGCGAGCCCCATAGAAATGGAGGCGATTTGGTACTTGTAGGCGTTTCTGTTGCTTCGTCCTCTTCTTTGGACTCGGTAGGAGTATTCTTCTTCTTTGTATTTGCTCTCTTTAACAACTCTTCATCAGTAGCCGTCCATGGTGCTAACATATCACATACATCTTGAACACTTTCAATCTTCTTATCTGCCAATGATAACAACACCTCATTACTACCACTACTGCCTTCACTATTATCTAATAACTGTTTAGTAACCTCGGCATACAACCTATCACCCTCCCTTTCCCATCTTGGTGCACGTTTTGTATTGTTTCCTTTACGATGTACCTTCTTGTTACCACCTTCTACTGTTCGGAATGTATGTCCTCTTCTGTTATGATTCGCTGCATTGGCACCACGATTTCTACTAGTTGTTTGTTGTTGTGTTCGCCTTTTGTTTGGTGTTGACATGAATAATCTTGTATTGATGGATTGAGACTGAGATGAAGTGAAATGGATGGATGTTGGAGTTGATGTGAAATACTGAAATTTGTGCATATCATGTGCACTTTTTGATACGGATCGAGTAGAGGAGGTTTGATGAGGGTTTATAAATGCCAAATCTCCAAGGTCATTAGAATACATTGCTCTATTGATATCCGATGATGTTCTTCTTTGTCTATGATGTGTCGGAAATGTTGATGGCAATTGCAAATCATCTTTGATGTAGGGTAGTGAAGGCGGTACCGCTGATGATAATGATGCTTCTACAGATGACAAAGAACACATACATGATGCAAATATCATACAGTAATATGTATATTGTTTGTTGAAAGTCATGCTTATGTTATATTGATGGCTGGTGAATGAATGATGTGATGAATGTATTGCAGTAAAGTTGAAAATGATTAGTGCTCTAATAAAGAAACAGTCGAATAGGACAATGTAGATGAATTATATATTTGCTTTATGCTATCAACACCCAATATTCTTCCAACTTTTATAGCAAGGAGAGTAATTAGATGACTTGATGGATGTGATTGACGAAAGGCTGTAAATTTCCCCCGCTTGGATGGTGTTGGCCTTGTGACTGATGACATAACGCGAGAGAATGAGAGAAACTCAGTGGAACTTTGTTGTTTGCAAGTTGATATGATGATCTCCAATGCTCTTATACTCATTGCTATACGGCTGCATGTAGCGTCATCTCTAGTATTAAATTCATGGGTTAGTCGTCGTCGAAGTTGTTTGCCATATTCATATAGAGCACTACAGCCAACAACTCAAAAACCTACGTCATCATGGACCAATAAGAGAATAGATATACCGAAGGTTGTTTATGGAAGCGGTAATATACCTTTGCAATCCCATAATAATATACACAATAATATCATAGATGATGATGATGATGGTATACCACCGAATGATGATGAACAATCACGGAGATCATTTCTATCCTCTTCTCTCATAACAACATCTATATTATTCGGGTCATCTACTACTATTGCAAATGCAAGAGGTCTCGTCCGTTTCCCCTGTAAAGAACCACTACTAAATACATATCATTTCATGAGATGCGGGTTAAGTGAATTAGAAATTGAGGATATATGGAGTACCAATCCTTTATTTCTGACCAATCGAGAAGCGGCACTATCAGAGTTAGGCGACGAACAAGTTAGAGAAGCATGTCGATATATCAAAGAATATGCATCACAACCAACTGTAGTTCGGTATAGTTTAGCAGCTGCATCAATAGACTCTGCAAATATAGTTGGTGATGAATTAAAGATTGGAAGGGATAGACTAGTACCTGAATTCAATTACATGGATCCACGAGCAATCGGTGGATGGGATGGATCACAATTAAATGCAACAGAAGAGGCAGTATGGGCAATGGATGTTGATGAGGGTGGACCAAATGGTAAGGGAGGGAAACCGCCATCTAATGAAGATGGTACACCTGCCGAGACATTGAGTAATCAAGTGGTTCGTTTGCAAAATTTAATGAGTGTATTGGAGACACTATACAGTGGTGATACAATACTATTGGTATTTCCTGATGGGACAGGTCCTGCATTATTAAGTTGTTTGATTGGCGGTATACCACTGAACAGAGTTCATGAACTACAATTTGCACCGGGAGAAGTTAGAGCAAATGTTGACTACACATCAATCAATGCACTTGCTTCTCATTCTCCATCACAATCATACTTGGATATAATCCAAAGAGGTAGAGTTGAATTAAAAGAACTTCGAGCAAATCCTGATCTACTAAGGAATGTAAAAGATATTCAATATGAACAAGAAAGAGAAGCTGAACTAAAAGAACTTGAAAAGAAAAAAGAAGAGGCAGAGGCAAAGCAATTAGAAGTAGAGAGAAAGAAGAAAGAGAAGTTGCTTGAAAGAAGGAATCAAGCAAAGAATGAGATAGATTTTGGTAGCCTAGGAATTGTAGGTGCTGGAATTACTGGGGCAACTGTGTTTGCTAGTGTAACACTTGGGGGTAATGAAACAGAGACAAAGGAAGATGTAACAGATGCAACAAGCAATACTACTGATATTGGCAGTGAGACTCTTAATTCAACAAGTACTGTGGTTTCTACTCCTAGTGATGAAGAGACATTAAGAGTAGATGATCAGCCGATAGAGGATGAAGACGACGATATACCGAGTGCATATGATGATGTTATAAATGAAGAAGAGGAGTCAAAATAACGTCAGCGGCGGCATCTGAAACAATCGGTAAGAGTAGCAAGCTCAGTGTCTAAAGTAGTTTATCTTATCATTTCACATATCATTAGAGGATACCTCTCATATCATATCAGGATACCTCAACTAATAGAGTACAACAAGTCTGCAATATAACATCATTTGACCGCAACATATCCACAACATATACGCTAACTAATCACTATCTGAATCACGGTTAGCGTTGTAATTGGCACGACGTGCAGCAAATTGTGCATGGCCTCCATACTGTCCTTGGGGATCAGGATACATTCGACGGATAAGGCGTTTAACACAACGACGGTGTTCGATAGTTACACCTTGGCCAAGTGTACCATACAGAAGAGTGGTAGCTCTTGCAAAGAGGATTGCCCTTGCAGTCCTGTTGCGAGTACGAAGACGAAGTAGTGAATCAGAAGGCCTTGCTACGGCATGAGGTGGAAGTGGGTGATTCCGAAGAGAACTTTCAATCATACGAGCAAGACAGCGATGACGACGACGACCACAATGAGCACAAGGTGGGAGAGCTTCTAGGCGTCGCTGTTCAAGTGCACGACGTCTCCGTTCTTCCTGGATACGTTGCTCATTTGCTTGAGCAGTGGGGGCACGATGAGCATGTCTAGCCATTGATTGTTGAAGTCGTTCGCGACGTACTTGTCGTTCGTTGTGAAGACGACGATTCTCGGCGGCTTCATTGGCTGCTTCTTCTCCACGCACTTCATCTGCACGTATTGCTTCACATACATTACGAGGGAGGCCACGGCGACCGGTTGGTCGATCTTCATCATCGGTAGACTGATAGAGAGTAGTATGGGGGAAGATACCTCATAGAAGTGAGATACCGATATGAAAAGTGCATAAGATGTGCATCAAAAACATAACAACTACTATTACTTACCGACATGGTTGATATAGATACTAAGTATTAATATAGAATCACCTACAGATGAGAGGATATGAAAATATGAGCTCTTTGTTTTGTTTTTGTTGCGTATGTGGTGGAGTAGCTCTCTGTGCAGGATTCTCTGTGCAATCACAGGAGATGTGACATCTTGGCACTTCTCCACTGAGTCGCGTAGAGATGAGAGACATAATACAATAACTGCACAGATATCGAACACTCGGTCTGGAATAGCCTGTTTGTTAGAATAACTGCACAGAGAGCATCATATATATCATAGTGCCAATAACACATCGATATCATATCATCTCTCCTCCTCTTCTTCCTTCTTACACAAACAACAACACATCACAACATGGATACTTCTTGCCAGCTTATGTTTGAGTTGATAGCCAATTGCAATACAATGATTGCAATCAATCAGAACTCTATCGATGAAATCCAAGAGAAACACAATCATGCAACTACTGCAAACATTGAGAAGATTGATGCACTTATCTCCAAAGTCAAGGAACTTGATACTCGCCTCGACGATACCGAATGTACATCCGCTGATCAATTGATCAAGTTTGAAGATGAGGTTGTTATGGATGTTGAAACAATCAAGGATACATCCAAGACGTTTGAAAAACATCTTCATTCACTTGATAATCAGGTCTCTAGTATTGAACATCTGTGTGGTATTCGATCGTCTTCATCATCAAATTGGTTGGATACCTCAAGAGATGACTTATCTGTTGATACTTTCAGCATTAGCACAACATCCGCTGACGATATGGATATGTCTATTAGTTCTGATGATGAGACACATTTAGATAGTAGTTGTGTCGAAAGTGATACTACTGAGTAATGATATACTTATCTCGTTGAATAGAGGTATCCTCTGGCTGGAGATACGATCTTTGCAGCAGTTTAGTAATACATGCTGGCCGTTTCAGAACAAACCCTTCGAGTGGATTTTAGAAGAAGTAATATACTAAGGATTCTGTGAGCGATACTACATCATATCAAGAGTATGAGTACATACTAACACGGTACTTTTTGCTAAAATATTGAAAAAATAGACGTATCTTTTATGTTGTAGTTGTAGTGAGGATATATGATGCCTACAACCATATCCTCGCGATTAGTATTGATTGATATACTATATATGCGCGGTATATGATATCTTGTGCTGATATGTTGCATATCAAATCAATATGTTTTATTGTACACAAAACTGTATGTTTTGCTAGTATCTTAATCTCAATTTTGTGCACAAGATATGTATGCAAGCTAGTAGTAAGTAGTAGACCATAACAAACACGGCACATGTATGCTATACATTAGAATAGTTATTCTTATGTACTACGGCAGTGGTAGTACTTGATTTAGCGGTGGAGTAATGATATACATATCTGCTATGCTATGTAGTAGTCGTGAGGTATCTTCCGACGACTCTAACTACTCATGAACTACTCGACTCGTGTGACTATAATCTATATACTTGTAATATGTTTACACGTTCATGACTATACATTGGTATAGACAGCTATTCTATGCTTAGAATAGCATCAATAGACTATCTAACTGCGATGATATAGCATCTAGTCTAGAGTCAATCGAGTAGTCGAGGAGTATCTTCTGTGCAATGTTCCTCTGTGCAATGAGACAAAACTCAATGCTGCATTCACCAATGCTGCATAGCATAGCGGTCTGCCGTACAACTCCTACTAACAAATAGATCTCACATTTTTTTTATTGTACCAAACTACACACAACAACAACACAATATCCACAAGATGAAATTCAATCTACTATCCATCGTCGCCGCCGCCGCCGCGATTGGAAGTCCATTCGCCTCTGCTGCACCCGATCCTTCTCGTCTACCCATTGGTCCGACTCCTGAGTCTTCACCTGTACCATCTTCACATGTACCATCTTCACATGCATCAACTTTACCTACACCATCTCCTCTCCAAGTACCAACAAACTACCGGCTTGCTATTGCTGAAAAGCTTGAAAAGGAATTTGCTGAGATGGGATTCATCCCCCGTCCTATCGACGATATCATGTCTATACTTGAACTTCATGACGATGATGCCGAGGCCACTCTAGACGCCATGATCGAACAGGAAGAGGACGGCCGATCTGAAGAAGATGATGACGAGGGAAGTGACTTTACAGGCAATGGTGATGAGCTGTCCTCTAGTAGTGACGAAGATTCTTCAGATGATATGGATGAGGAGGAAGAAGAAGATGATGATTCATCTACTTCTAATGTTGTGTCGAACCAACTATCACTCCCTCCTCCACAAGTCCAAAACCGTAAGTATTTGTGCCTATCTGTTTATGTTGTTTGCAATCATCTCTAATCAGTACTAACAACCTTCTATCTTGTGTTCACATCTTATGTACTTTCATTTACTTTTAATGTAGGAGGTATCCTGGGTGTTGGTATTGGTAGTAGTAGTGATAGTTCTAGTGCTGTGATTACTCTTCCTACCCGTAACCGAGGAGCTACCAATCGTAGTGGTAGTAACTTGCAAGGTGGCGTGTCTTTATCCTCTGTATCTTCTTCAGCTACAGCTATGGAGGTGGATACCTCATCCTCTACTATCGGAGTAGTAGCAAGTAGTGGTGGCACAAACAGTACTAGCACAGCAATTGTTGATCTTACTACCGAGGATTCATCTGATGATGAGAGTGTGGTAAGTGTATGTAACTATTTTGTATTGAGTTTATATGATATAGTGTATTATGTGTCTGGTATCTTATTTTATTATCATCTTCTGACTTCACAATACACAGTGTCCATTAGCACGAAGGGAGGCAGAAAGGGAAGCAAGGATTGCAGCGGAACGCTCGCGTCCTCCTCGACCAGACTATGCCCGTGCTGCTGCCGCCGCACCAGCTCCTGCTAGTAGTGCCACCACTTGCCAAATCAGATCGGACCGTGCACTTGCCGAATCATTGTCTGAAGAAGGAGTTGTCGAACCTTGTAATACTGAAGAGGATACGCCATCCCCTCCAATCAATCAAAACTCTACTGCCAAAGTACCATTGAAAACATCCGAGGAAGAGAAGGAGAAGGAGCAAGTCGAGGAAGATAGACAGCTATGCTGTGTCATTGCCGAGTCAGAGATGGAAGCAGCATGGGGAAGTCTTTGCCGCCCATGCCGTCCAACTCAACAACCTCAAAAGAAGAATCGTCCCAAATCTCCTCACCAGTATGGAATGCAACAACGTCGTGCCAGTAACCAATGTCCACCCGCACCAAAGCCACCCGCACCAAAGCCTTCTCAGAAACCACGGCTATTGAAAGGGCAACAGACAGTCAAGAAGCCTTCTCAGCCTCGCAAGTCTGGCAAGCCTGGTTGTTCTACTCCTGGTTGTACAAATGTTGCTGCTCATCGCCGTCGTGGTTTGTGCCGTCGGTGTGCAGATGGCCCTACGCAAGAATGCTCTACTCCTGGTTGTACAAGAAAGGCTGCTCAAGGCCGTCGTGGTTTGTGCCGTCGGTGTGCAGATGGCCCTACGCAAGAATGCTCTACTCCTGGTTGTACAAGAAAGGCTGCTCAAGGCCGTGGTGGTTTGTGCCGTCAATGTGCAGGTGGAATTAGGACGTGTTCTGTACCTGGTTGTACAGCCAACGTCAATATTGGATTGAAGGTGTGCCGCCGCCATCACAATCCTTGTTCCGTCCCTGGCTGCGACAAAGTAGGAAATATTTCGTCTGGCAATGGCAGGTTTTGCTCTGATCATGCCCAATCTAACGCACCTAATGAACTCGCTCAACATCGTCGCACTATCAGTTGCCGACACGCAGATCGCTATGAAAATGATCCCATCTACAGGACTATGCACCTATTAAGAAGACGTTTCCATCATGCACTGCGTGCCAACGGTACAGCTTACCAAGGCAAGCTTGATCTCATTGGTTGTACTGTAGACCAACTCCTTCGGTATTTCGAACTCTTCGGTTGTGATTCAGAAGATCGACATATTGACCACATTATGCCACTAGCATCCTTTGATTTGACCGATCCCGAGCAAGTCAGGAGAGCCCAACACTGGAGTAACCTCCAACCCTTGGATGCGGCTGACAATATGTCCAAGGGAAGTACCATTCCTGTCGGATTTGTTTGGAACGTTGAGCGTGGTAGATGGATGTGGAGCGAGGGTAGTGGCCGTACCAACCATGACCTCCCTGCCACTGGTGCCGGAGATGTTACCATGGATGAGTTGTTTGCAGATGATGATGATGAGTCGGATGAGTTTGATGAAAGTGGAGATGATGACGAATAGATTGTCTCACCTCAAAGTAGGAGTTGAATATTGTTGTACCATGTAGAGGATAAACACTTTCTTCTATAAAACAAATTGTACTTCTCATTACCATAATATCATTTGTTACTTCGAATCGGATGATTGGCTATCGTCAATATCTGATATCATGAATGAAGATGATAAAGATGCATTTCAATGAGGTTAAATTGATTGACTAATAATTACCCAAGTCTATACAAACACGTTTTATCATCTCAATTATCCTTAGGCAAAGTATCAGTCAAAGCTCGCCACATAAAATCATAAGACAAGGCAGTCATGAATGCTTGTTGTTTGGAGTCAGCCGCACCCCCGTGTCCGCCTTCAATATTCTCATAATAGAACACAGGCCAATCTTTTCCTTCGCCCATAACAGTCATCTTCTTTACCATTTTCCTTGCATGAGCTGGATGGACTCGATCATCCCTTGTTGATGTTGTGAGCAACACATTTGGATATTTCTCCCGTGACTCATCAATGTTGTGATAGGGAGAATACTTGTGAAGGAAGTTCTTCCAATCGTCAGTACCAGGATCTCCATATTCAGCCATCCAGGAGGCTCCTGCCAATAACGTGTGGTAGCGTTGCATATCGAGAAGAGGTACGGCAATATGAATTGCATTAAACAAATCAGGAGCTTGTACTAGCATGTTGCCAGTAAGCAAACCACCATTACTTCCTCCTCTACAAGCAAGAGTCTTTGGACTGCACACTTTACGCTCAACAAGATCCTCGCCCACAGCAATGAAGTCCTCATAACAGAGATTCCTATTCTCTTTCAATGCATCTTGATGCCAACTTGGCCCGTACTCGCCGCCGCCTCTGATGTTTGCCTCGACATATACACCGCCCTTCTCCAGCCAGCTGATACCTACAGTAGAAGCATATCGAGGGCCGAGAGAGATCTCAAAACCTCCATAGCCATAAAGCAAGGTGGGTGTGGATCCATCAAGCACAAGTCCCTTCTTGGCAATCATAAAGTATCTGCATTAAATGAGAACAAAAAGTATATTTTGGCATCGTATATCTTTGATAACGAGTAGAGTGTACTTGTAAACGAACAACACTTACGGGATTTTGGTCTTATCCTTCGATGTGGCGAAATGTTGAGTCACTTCAAATCCAGACGCATCATACTGTTAAGTAAGTAAGCAGAATAAAGAATGTTAGTAAGATAAGAGTATCAATAATAAATGATTATAAAAAGAGACCACGTACCATATCAGGGAGAGCTTTGAGCTTGTCAATAATAAAGTCATCTTCGCCATACTTGGTCACATCTGCAATATGTAGGGTTGAAGGTTGAAGATAGCCACTAGTAGTATACCACAGCAAATCCGAGTCCCTACTGTCGATTCCGCTGGCGGACAAGCTCAGCATTCCGCCCTCTTTATCACCACTTTCCAAGACAAACGCACCGCCGCCCTCACCCAAACGATTCACTTCTATTTTCTCCTTCACGTCATCGAGCATGTACAGAATCAAATAATTCTTTGTGGTACTGTAACCAGCATATGATGTGGTTTTGGATGGCTCAAATAGAATATGATACTCCAAATTGGTGGCTGCCTCCTTGATAGCATCCTCGTTTCCCTCTGCTTTGGCCTTGCTAAATGCCAAGAATGCTTCAGCATCCACATAAATTAAACTTCCTGTTTTAAACATCTTTCCTAGACTGCCAGAATCTTTTGGTTCCCAATCAGACTTAATGCGAAGTAGTAACCAACGCCCAAAGAAGGATGGAGATGTTTTCTCATCAATAGCCAACTTTACGAACTCATCAGATGGGTCACTCCTCACGAAGTAGAATGAGTTGTAAAAGTCAATACTCCTAGATTGAACCTCATATAAAGCGCCACCAACTCTATGTGTCTCGTCATAACTATATTGTCCACAACTGACATCAGTCTCCTCTCCTTCAAATACAATTGGTGCATCTTCAATTTTAGTACCTCGTTTCCACTCACGCACAGTTCTAGGATAACCACTGGTAGTCATACTACCCTCCCCTGTATCTGCTCCAACTAATAACACATCTCTACACTTGTATCTAGCTCTTGTCTTGCCTTCAGGAAGAGTGAAGCCCATATTCTCTCCATCGGGATCCACAAAGGATTCGGTCAATAGATCAAACTCACGAAGATAAGTTGCATCAGCACCACCACGTGATAACTGAAGCAGTACTCTGGTAACTCTTCCCTCTGGTGGAGTTGAATCAGTGCTTGGCTTGTATCCTGACTTCTCATCTTTATTACGAGGTAATGCAACATAACCTTTCCACACCCAACTAATACCTTCTTCCTTTGCCAATTTATCTAAATCCAATACTGTTGTCCATTCGGTATTATCAGATTGATATGATTTCAGAGTAGTTTTACGCCATAAACCTTTGGGATTTTTTGAATCCTTCCAAAAGTTATACAACAAACCATCACCATCATCAGTGTAGCCTAACAATCGACAATGAGGGATACGATCATCACTCTCTAATGCAGCTAATACACGTTTATATGTTTCAGTATCAGACGGATCACCCAACTGATGTAAACATTTCTCTATAATATTGATTTATTATGTGTATATAAAGTAGGTGCATGAGATGTGCACATAAAGTTATTGCAAAAACACAACATATAAAAACATACCGTTAGCGGCCTTTGCAAATGCAATACTCTCATCTGATTCAACTTCTTCTAACCAAGTGTATGGATCTTCTTCAGTAGAGACTGCTGCCATATTAGTTTGTCTTTGAAAAGATCTGTTTGGAAGAGTGCCGAATGTTGGTGGTGTTGTAAGTTGCAGAGACGTAGGCGTTAGAAAATCCTGGTAATTTATTGATAGGGGTAAATGATGATGCTGATCGGAGTAGTAAGAGGAAAGATGATGATGGTAGGCGGCGTATTAACATCATCTATTCGGCGTAGGTAGTGAATCGGCCAATAAGATTTAAGATATAAAATTTGGCTCTCATATTATACGTGGGCGGGCGCCCGAGAGCCCGACAAAAACTACAAATATTAAAAATTGCTGTCTTGATGATTCTTGACATCGTTGATTATTATAGATTGGTGCCAGTGGATAGTCGCTGCTTATCTATACAATATATGTTACATACGTATATTTGATAAATAAGTAACAGAAGGCTCATTCGCATAATCAAACTTGATACATATAGGTACCTCACCATCGACCAAACAATATCGTATCTGATATGGCAAAGGCAAACAAAAAGAAGGGTAAGGGGAAACAAAAGGCCAACAACAAGGCAGCTGAACCTCCTTCAAAACCTAAAATCAATTATGCTGAGTTATTAGTTGATGATGAAGCTCTTTTTAGTGAAGATGTACCTCCCAGAGAGGAATGTCCAATTTGTTTACTTCCATTTCTTTGTGCAGTATCAACTACCAAATATCAAGAGTGCTGTGGTAAACTAATCTGCACCGGTTGTTATATGATTGGTATTGAAAAGCTAAAGCAGGAAAAGATCGACAAGTTGAGGACTCAGATTGCATTGGGTAAAAAAGTGAAAGATAAGGATAAGGAGATTGCACTCTGTCCATTCTGTAGAAAGAGGGAACCAACGTCAAATGCTGAGGCGATTAAATGGATGGAAAAGCGTATGGAAAAGAATGATCCTGTTGCATTTCACAGACTTGCAAGTTTCTATCGTAATGGTGAAATGGATTTACAAAAGGATGGTTACAAAGCAATGGAGTTATTGCACAAGGCAGCAGAGTTGGGGAGCATCGGGGCTCACCAAAATCTTGGATATGCATACAATCTTGGAGAGTATTGCGAAAAAGATTTGGCTAAGTCTATTTATCACTATCAGATTGCGGCCATGGGGGGTGTTTCGATTGCAAGATACAACTTGGGTAGTTATGAGATTGAAGCTGGCAATATCAAACGTGGTATGAAGCACTTCATCATATCAGCAATGGCAGGACATGATATGTCACTTGATATGATAAAGAAGGGATATACAACTGGTGACGTGACAAAGGAGGATTTTGCTAGGGCTCTTCGTGCACATAAGGAAGCAGTGGATGAAATGAAGAGTGCTGAGCGTGATAAAGTCACTGTATCAGGGAAGCACAGAGAAAAGTGGAAAGTGCGTAATGCTGATCAGAAGCTACAGTTCCGAGGTGCTCTTCGTCAAGCTACTGCAGTAGATGCGGTTGATCCAACACCCTACGTAGTATTAAAGAACATGGTTATCGATGATTTGAAGAATGATCGCGTGTATCAGAACCTCTTGGCTGAGACTCACAATGAATGTTCAAAGTTTGGCAATGTAAAGATGCTCATCATACCCCGTTGTGGCCCAGGAGCCGGAAGTATCTTTATTGAATATGAGACGGCTGAGGAGGGAGGAAAGATAGTTGCATCCTTGGGTGGAATTGTGAGACGTAAAGGCGGAGGCATTGAAGCGGAGTATTGTGATCCTGCATGCTTGAGCATGAACAATTACTTCATGTCTATTCAAGTTTACGAGACTCAGGAGGCAGCTGCTCATATGTGGGAGGGAATGTAGTTGGATCATAAGACAGGATGTGTAAGTAGAAATGGTCTCGTGTTTAGGATTAATCTCACATCTGGTAAAATTGCCAGGAGAGAGTTAGCGTTTATGTGATCACAAAGTATGTCTTATCTCTCCTTTTACATATCATAGGTAGTCTTTCCCATCCCATCTCACTCAAATCCAATAATCTCTATTCAAAGTAAAATTTGACTGGTCTTTCAACCGCAGTTCTCTTCCCCTCCTCTTTAGGCCATTCAATAAAGAATGCATTCTCTTTAGTATACATCTCGGCAGTAGTCCAATATGCCAACTTATCCTTTCCCCGAACCATATTACCAGCATCACAATTCAATGGAGACTCTGCGTCCGGATCAGATAGTAATGCCAATACAGCTCGACATGCTGCCTGTAATCCCCATGCTGGACTCCATTCCTTCTTTAAGATATCTAAACATACATCGCCTTTGCCAAAATGCACATTGGGATGGAATACTCGAGTTTCAAATACAATTGTTGGTGGTGCTAATGGATAATCGGTACCACATCTTATTGATAGTTTGAATACTCCACCTTCATAGGGTGTATCTATCGGACCTTTGATTAATGCTGTCCAATGTAATAATGATGAGGAGGATGTTGGACGGAGATATATGTCCGTATCTGCATCACCAGATCGAGATGCCTTTTCTAAACTTTGCAATTCCTTTCGTAGACGCTTTGCTGCACCTAAGTTATTCCGTATCATCTTAAGTATCAATGTATAGGTATAAAATTAAGTGGGTTGTTTTGCAGTGTGTTTGTGTTTTTTTTTTTTTTTTTTAATGTTTTTGTGATTATATCTGTTGAATGATTTCAGAGGTGTGTATTGTATATATTGTTGATCTACTGCTGTCAGTAAAGTATGTATCAGAATTGTAGTTGTTTGCTTATGTTGTTGTTAACAATAGTTATCTAACAATGTCTTTTGTTACTCAATATTGTTATATGTTTTGTGATGAGTGTTATATTTTTGTATGATTATGTACCTGATCTACCGTCGCCACAGCGAAATATCAGATATGTAAAAATTTAATGACGCTAATCAGGTGATACTATATCTAGTTGTTCTCTACGGATGGTATATCTTTACTCTTTACTCATCTCCCACTAATAGCAATTGACCTTGATAGGTAGACGATCGCAGTGAGAATGTGAAGAAAGAAATAATGTGATTGATTGTTGACTCTAGCCAAGATGGGAGGGCGGCGTTGGTATTAGCATGCAATCGAAGCTTTGGTTGTCTATTCCATCGTCGTATGGTCTTCGGTACTGTTTAGCTGATGAGCTAAGAACATGCATATCGAACTTCTTTCATCAAACAAACACATTATGATATGATACATTGAGATTTGATTAATAGTTCAACATAATACCCACATAACTACTTGCAATCAACAATAAAGTAAATGATGTGTACAGTAACAAAGAATGATACTACAACTCGGCGTAGGCGTCGCTCTCACAAGGAAATCACAAACTATAAAGAATCTCATACTAAAGTTGATATACATAATGGCAACTCATTTGATAACGATGATACTAGTAAAAACAAAAGCAGAACAACATCAACATCATCTGTAGCCCGGATACTCATTTGTATATTCATCATATCGATAATACTATTTGCAATCATCAGATTATCATCACAGCATTCTACCAATATGAAAGAACTGTCAGATAAAGTCATACAACTCAATAAACAACTTAAGGCGCTTGAGGAGGAGAATGAGAATAGTATACAAACATTGCAAAAGACTATTGAAGAAAAAGAAATAGAGCTTGCCTGGAAAACACAACATGTAGATGAAGAAAAGAAGATACAGAAAGAGATGCATGATAGTTTAACAAAAACTATATTACACGAGCGTGAGATTATAAAGGATACTACCAAGCAAACATCTGAGTTTGCTCAGAAAGCACAACGATCAGCAATGGAATTATATAATAAGCAAAAAGAGAATGCCAATTTGAAGATCAAACTAGCAAATGCAGCCAAGGAGCTAAGCCTAGCTCATGAGAAGATGTCAGATAACAAACAAACAAAACCAAAGCTGAGAGGACAACAAGAAGATTTACAACCTGGTCACCCGATTGAATTGATTGAGTATGAAGAAGGAGGTAAGATAGCGCTACGGCCAGGTATTCTTAATGAGATAAATAGTGATGACACCTTCAATTGTGTCAAATTAGAGCTAAGCACTTTGGTAGAAGGTTTGAAAAGAGAGCAATTTCAAACATATCACGTCTATGCCGAGAATACACAAGCTTTTTTTGAAGTACAGAAGGATACATACAAGCCTGTAACGATCATTGAGTTTATGCAGGGTTCTGCTCGAAGTGGATTTGAGCTACATGGATCTTATAAATTTAGATATGTCGGCTCAGTAGACGGTGAGATACGAGAGGGAAGAGCAATGAGAATGCACAGGTATGCAGATATAGGAGAAGAAATTGGAGTTGTTGATTAGAGCTAAGAGATGATAGCATGTGTTACTAGTGTAAAGTAGATTCCCATGTATTTTATATAGCAATAGCAATTCTCTCTACTTCTACTTTACAAATCATCCCCAATCCTACCTTTGTCTCTCTACATTAGCAATCTCTATAGCCGACCAGCTTTCTCATTGGCATATATAGGATACGGGATAGTCCACCCTTGCTCATACAACTTATCACCCAAGTACTCTAATCTCTTTCTATTAACATAGAGATCTGAACTGCCCATACGACTTTGACTCTTGACTGCCACAACTACACCCCCATCGGCATTCTTATTCAACTCTAGTTTAACGTCATCAATGAAAGGCTTTCCTAAATTGAAGCCAATAGCTGCCGGTCCTACACATGACTTGAACTCTAAGCTTATCATACCTGCATCATCATCCAAATTGTCTTGAACTATCATCCATCCATTGCAATCCACGCCTGACTGACCATCTTGTGGATATGTGTTCAATACTTCTCTGATAGCAGTAGCTACTTCTGATGGTTTAGTAAGTGATGATGGCGGTGTCCAAGCCACATCGATACAATTGTGTAACTTTGGATTACATTGTGGCAGAGCATTTGCAGTTTCAACAGGTTGGATAGCAACTTCAATGATGGGAGCTAAATAGAAAGCTTTCTTTAATGCCTCACGTCGAGAATGAGAAGATTGATGTGATGATTGCAATACAACATTGTGATTATGATGCTTGCCGCTGGAGTTGATCTTACGATGACGACGAGAAGATCGAGATTGCAATACATCACGATGATTGCTATTAGCAGAGTTGATGTTTGTGTTGATGGTAAACATATTTGTTGATGTGTATTGTGGTATTATTATCCATGCATCTATTACTAATACAATCGTTGACACCAAAGATGTCAGAAGTATAATATACAATTGCATGATAAGTACACGTCGACGACGAATCTTTCCTATGAGAGACGATAAATGAGCGCTAATATTCGCCAGGCAATAGCAAAGCAAACCAGCAAGTACAATAAGTTGATTGATGGCAATTAATAGTCAATAGTATGTTATCGCTAAACGTCGATTTTATACATAGACATCAAAATTAAAAATTTATTCAAAAACACAATTCAAATGACCTCAGTTTCAACTAATAGGGGCCGATAGACTATGCTAAGGAAGAAGCAGCCAATGGTCGATAATAATATTCGAGAAGAACCATTACAAAACGAAGAAGAAGAATCTAACATGTCAAAACCTGTGGCAACCGCCGGCGCAGCGGCAAGCTCCGATTCCACTGCCTCCTCGTCATTTCGACTTTTCCTCCTCTTTATGATGACTGCCCAAAATTCAAGTGTAGTATTAGTATCACGGTATACACGAGCCGGCGTTGCTCCCGAAGATTTATATGTTATCAATGATTTAGTAATGATTACTGAAGTAGGAAAATTGGTATTAGCAGCTGCTTTGGAATATAATCATACCAATGGAGGGCTGATTAGTAGTATTAAAGAAAATATATTTGATCGGCCACTTGATTTCTTACGTATATTAATACCAAGTTTATTATATTTGGTACAGAATTCGGTATTGTATATTGCAATTAGTAATTTAACTGCACCAATGTTTCAGGTTACCTATCAATGTAAATTATTAACAACTGCAATTGTTAGTGTGGTAATGTTACAAAGGAGATATACTATGAAACAATGGATTTGTTTAACTGTATTGGGTATTGGTGTTGCAATTGTTGTTTTGGGTGCACAGGGTAAAAAAGATGATGAGAAGGATGAGTCAGATACTGCCAATGCACAGAATCTATTTGTTGGATTAATGGCCGTGACAGTAGCGTGCTTATGTTCAGCATTTGCGGGTGTTTACTTTGAAAAGGTACTTAAACGCCCAACGAATGATGGAGGACAGGCACGTGCACCTGTATCAATGTGGATGCGTAATGTACAAATGGCATTCTTTTCCATCTGTATTGCATTGATAAATATGTATCGAGAGTACGGAGATCGTGGATTTACGGGAGAGATGGATGAAAGTAATGAACAGATTATTAAACCATTCTTACATGGATTTACTGCCTGGGCATGGGTGATTGTGGCACTTCAAGCGGCGGGTGGATTGTTAGTTGCGGCTGTGATCAAGTATGCAGACAATGTCTTGAAGGGTATGGCCACGGGTGTGTCAGTTGCAACTGGAACCTTTGCCTCGACATTCTTGTTTGGTACTACACTTACTGTTCAATTTGGTATCGGTGCGCTTATGATACTTGTGAGTGTATACTTCTTCTCGAATGAATTGCCCGCAGCGTGTGGCGGTGGTAGTCAGGAATATAAAAAGTCCAAGTCGGACGTGGAAATGAAACCAATGTTACCAAAGTAAAGAATGAAATGTGATGGTGTCAATTGGAATCAGGTTGTAATCTGGGGGTAGTGGGATATATATTAGTCGTAAATAGACAATCTGCATAATATTAAATGTGATCAATGGATCCTAGCTTTGGCTGTGTGATTTATGATACAACTAGTTTCCTATCTTAATGTTCTACTCGTCACAACTCTTATACTCTTGGGAAGTGAGAAGTTGATTAAAGGTCAGCCTCTCATGCAATATTTATCATCTCTTTGTACATCTAATCTCGGCAGCCTTTTACTCTAGCAATTCAATACAGATTTCATCTCCCAATTATTTAATCATAGCAGTTGAGCAGGAGACATTTCTACAACACAATTCAATATCCTATCAACATCTTTGTCTCTCTCTCTCCTAAGGATGTAAATCCCAAGGATTTAGACCTGCATTCTCGATGAACTTTTCGGGTACTTCACATGGCTCTTCGTCCTCAGAGAGTACACACTCGCTGCAAAACTTTTGTACCTCATCAGCTTTCATATTAAACATGTCTTCCCAGACCTCACAACTTCCAGTGGCAACACATCGGTCAGCACAATATTTCATTGGATCGGTACGTGCCATCCGTTTATCCTTGCGCATTTGTATCTTTTTCGCAGCGCTTGGATCAGGCTGGAAATTAGTAACTGAGTTGAAATCAAAACCCTTTTCTACGTATTGCTCTTTATCCTTTCTTAGTTTCTCGTCTTGCTTCCTCTTCCAGTCTTTGAAGTGATGTAGTCGTTCAACTTCATTATCAATCCTGTGGTGTTGTAGTTGTAAAATTAGAATAAGTTAGTAAGAGAGATGTCAGAAGATTAGACATAATATGATATGTGCAGTTTTAGAATTGCAATATACTTACATTTCAGCAATATGATCCTCCAAATTCAAATGAGTAACGGCTCGATAAGAAGTGGATTTAACGATGAATGATGATACTTCTGAGATGCTTCTGCTTAATGATACAGCAATAGCTAATAGTAATGAGGTATGCATTTTGTTTTTGTTTTTGTCTACAATGTGGCAGTCTGACGAAGGTATGTTTTTGAATTGTCTGTATATGGATTAGCTATATACAATAAGTATAATATCAATATCCAAGAAGAGAATTCTGCAATCAACAAACAAACTAACACTCAGTCCACGACAAAGTAAAAAAAGAGGTATAGGTGTGCACGTATCTTTGTCGACCATTATTAGACCCCCCCGTCGGTCAGCAGCACTCAAACATAGCTCATATCACCGCATAAACCACATCACTCGTAACTCATGCATAACTCACCTCTTCTTTATGAGTAGTACTCCTTCCTCTCTCTTGCTTCTTGTCTCCTTAGATTGCCTTCCATTTTGCCATCAACTTGGCAGATGTTTTTTGTGGAATTGTGAGTACCGTGCGTTTGTGTCTATAACCCTCAAATCCTATGGTACTTTTTGCACTTGCAAATTGAAGTGTTGAAATATCAACCTCACGGCCAATCGTTAGTTGATAACATCTCATAAATCATAAGCCATGGCATTCTATCAAAGAGCAAGTAAACTAGCTTTCCTGCCCGCCGGTGGGGCGGCGGCATCGATACTTATTGGTAGTACAAGTAGATGCACATCGACGACAACAAACCAACTTGCTACCAAACAAGTAACTGGTTATATTGCTAAGAGTAACTATAAATACTCGACAGCCATGTCTACAAGAATTGGATATCATCAAAGACGATTATTATCAACAATACCAAAAGAAGTAGAAGCCACTGTATCTTCATCTACAACAAAGAGTAGCAAAGGATTTGTACAATGGTACGAAGGACATTTGCAAGCTCGTCCTGTAACAACAAAAGCAATTACAGGTTCGATACTATGGGGATTAGGTGATATTGTGGCTCAAGTGGTACCCACCTACTTTGCTGACGATGATAATAAGAATGGAGATGAATCTGTAGCAACAACAAAGAAGGAGTTCAAATATGATTTCCCAAGAACAGGCAAAGCAGTACTATTCGGATTTGCATTACATGCGCCATTGAGTCATTTACACTTCAATTTCTTAGAATGGATGACAGTGAAGAGTGGATTAAAGGGGCTAAGCATTCCAGGAAAGTCCGTTTTAGTATTCCTTTATTATATATGTATTCAAGTCTTATAATATGAAGTCTCGTTGACTTCGTTTGAACTTGGTTTGCCTTAAGTTGATTGCCTTTTCAAACCGCATTTACTAACAGAAGCTACTATCATCTCTCTTCATCATTACAAACTTTGAAACGCTTATCTGTTAGTGTTCAAAACTGTAATGGAGCAATTTGTGTATTGGTCTTGGATATCGAATAGTTTATATCATGGTGCCATGGGAATAATGAACGGTATGAACTTTCAACAGACTTATGATCGTATTGCAAATGTATTGTGGGATACACAGGTGGCTCAGTGGAGTTTCTGGATCCCTGTGCAGTTGTTAAACTTCCAATTTGTACCAGTTAGGCATCAACTCAATGTGGTACTGTTGACTAGTGTTGTTTGGACTGCTTTGTTATCCGCTTGGTATCCTCCCGAAGAGAAGGAGGATGATGATAAAGTTGAAGAAAAGAAAGA
>Ga0214477_100201_pt1 | contig 42145 bp, 34 predicted proteins | sample M1_20Mar14CPVII9_FD_165058 | JGI IMG/M metagenome (GOLD analysis project Ga0214477, IMG submission 165058) | Marine eukaryotic communities from Monterey Bay, California, United States - M1_20Mar14CPVII9sort6BwellC16 | ecosystem: Environmental > Aquatic > Marine > Unclassified | place: USA... | reverse complement strand
CGTCCTTTGGGTGCATAGAATAGTTCCTTTCCTGTATTTGAATCTGTGTTACATTATTGATATTGTTTAGGGAGATGATGAGGTATAAAATCATTGACAAATAGTCATAATAATAAAATGCATATCAACTCAATTGCAATTAATAAACATATTTCACACATGCACACAAATAACTATTAACTTACCATAGAAAGTAACACCCTTCCCACCATTTTCCTTATCCTCAGCCCTAGCCTCCTCAACAAACTTCGTACTCATCCAATATCCAGCATGCTCAGCATAATGACGATTAAAGTTACAAATTCTATCAGCAGTTTCATAATCACAATTCCACCGTAAATCTTTCTGTACGGGTACGTCAGATGTACCATGTTTCTTTTGGGACATTATTGATTCATCACCCATGACACATGGTGCTGCATATTCTTTGGGACCGAATAAGGAATCTAATACTGACATTGATCGTTGTGTTGGAGTTGATCTGCTGTTGAGGATGCTACGAGCTGCAGAGAATGCAGAAACGGAGGAGGTTGCTGTTGATGATAGGAGGCCGGATGCGGCTAGGATTAATAATGATTGTCTTGCCATCATTAGAGAGTTCCTTCTTCCTCTGTTTATAATAAAGTATGATGAGTACACCCGCGTGCAAAGTAGTACCTAGAGACTCGTGTGGGTATTGCAATTGACCTTCTCGCCTGAGTGGATACCAAGGAGGAAATAGGTTATGAGTCAAAATTTTCGGCACAACTCACTTTTTCACAGATTTCAGTTGTTATCGGCCTCAATAGCCTCAATAGAAGAGGCCGTATATTAATCAATATAGCACGCCTATACGATATCAAACGTTCTACAATACCCTATCTATTATCCTTGCATCGAATATCAACTCCCTACTATATCTAAATGCCTCCTTCTATACCAATAATGTATTGCAATAACAACAACGCAACTTTTATGAGAATTGATGGTGCACCTTCTTTAACAAAACAATAACAATTCAATGGATATGAAACCCAACGACCCTGGCCGATCATCTCGTACAAAACCACATTATGATCCGGGTATGCTCTCTAATGTCCAATCAGTTGATGATTTTGCAGCAGTTCTTCAGGTGCCAAAAGAATCAATCAGCCTCATCAACCCATTAAATAAGAAATGTATTACTAAAACATTTGACTGTCCCTTTGATGCAATAACTGGCAATGGCGGATATTGTTGTATTCATTCACGGTCATGGTATCCACTACTTGATGGAAAGGCTAGAGGAAGTAACTTACATGGTCCTCAATTTATGAGAGGTAGTACACAGTTTGCAGTCTGTGATTGCAATCAATCGTCGTGCTTTAATGCTGGTTACTTTCCCAACCAGGGTCCAATATATATACGATCAGAAGGAATTAGTACGGTATTGAGTCAAACGGGTCTCCTATCATCCGAGACGAGAGAGAAAGTAAATAACGGAGGAGAGCTGCGCTTATACCCATGGCATTTCTTCCCCGATCATCTGATAAAAGATAATAATGGCAAATACAAGTTAAATCTCAATCTACCAACATATAAAGATTTGGAAGGCAATACATACAACTATCCTCCACCACGCGAATGTGTTGGTAATTTCATTCACAACTTGAAGAGAAGAATAGTAGTTTAGAAGAGGAATTAGAAGAGCTCCGTCAGCAATTAAAAGATATACAGTCTAGTGCCGGTCGTCCTCTACGGTATGATGATTTGAAGAGTGGAGGTCTACTATCCAAACATGTTAAAGCTTTCACTTTATTTGATACTTATGAGCAGAATGATGCCTTCCTCGAAATACTTAACTTTGCTGATGGTAGTCCAGGATCATACGACGTAGGTGATGGGTTATGTGAGAACTTACGGCCATATTCAAAAGTTAAGCGTCCTGAACGATCTGGAGAAGTGGAGCCACCAACAATGGACGGTGATTCTAAAGAGTATAAAGAGTATATCAATCGTTCAAAGGGCAATAGTAAAGGTGATCGAACATGGAAGGATGATTATCTTACATGGTGTTTGTATGTACGGGCCGGGTGTACTTCAGACTTTGTTAGTACTCTATGTGGAATATATGATGGACGAATGAGTGATATCTTACGGGAATGGGCATACATACTGGATGATGCTCTACAGCGGTGGTTCCCTATACCAACTCGTAGTCAAATGTTACGGGCATATCCCGACAGGTTCATTGAGGCAGATGGTCATGCTCGGTGCTATTTGCTTTTGGATGCATTTGAGCTCTTTTGTCAACAAGCTTCCAACCCTAATGTGGCATCTTCTACACACTCGGACTATAAGAAGCATTGTACTGTCAAGTTTTTAGGAGGATGTGATTCAATTGGATGTCCTTGGGCTGATACTGTACCTGATGGATATCCAGGTAGAGCCAGTGATGTTACCATGACATCAGATACAAACATTTTGAGACCGCTACCATTTGGGAGTACAGTTAAGGTTGACAAGGGTTTCATTATTGATAACGAAGGTAAAGCCGAGGGTGTAAATGTTGATCGTCCTCAAAAGAGACGTAAGAAGCAAGTTCAGCAGTCTTCTGTTGATACATCTCAAACACAGAAGGTTGGTAACACACGTATCATTGTTGAAAATGTTAACGGAGGGCTAAAGCTGCAGATTCGATATCTAAATGCTCTCATCCCAACTCTACAGTTTGGACTTGTATCAAAGATAGTACGAATTGGATACCTTATTCAAAACTTTAAGAAGGCGATTGTGCAGGATATTGGTGCAGGAGATTCGACTGACTCAGATGGTGGAAAACCTTGTAGAGCAGAGGTTCGATGGTATGGTGCAACTTGTGCCGGGCTTCGAGATGTACGAGACAGTGTTCACCTTTGGGGTTTGAAGTGTGAAATTGCTCGACATGCTGAGCTATGGGCGATGGAAGAGCACAAAGACAAATCAGCAATTGAGATTAGTGAGATGGTACTTGATGAAAAGTGGGACGTCAAGATGAAGGAAGCATTATACGCGTTAAGGGACATGTAACTATTGTATAAGTATAGATGTGTAACAGTAAAACTCTATTAGTGATGACTTAACAAGCACATATCAATCAAAAGTTGTTGTTATTGCAATACATTATTGGTATAGAAGGAGGCATTTAGATATAGTAGGGAGTTGATATTCGATATAAGGATAGTAGATAGGGTAATGTAGAACGTTTGATATTGTATAGGCGTGCATATACGGCCTCTTCTTAGAGGCTATTGAGGCCGATAACAACTGAAATCTGTGAAAAAGTGAGTTGCGCCGAAAATTTTGAGCTCATAACCGGTATCCACTCAGGCGAGAAGGTCAATCCTCAATTAGGTAGTCAATGGCCAATGGTCAATGAGTCAATAAGATGATAAAAATAAAAATATGTCGGTATCCTACCGTATGTGGCCTGAGATCGAGAGGCAGAGAGAGAGAGAGAGAGAGAGAAGAGAGAGAGGTGATGATCTTCTTCCCCACTCCAATTGAAATTGAAATGCTTCTTCGCCACTTGACAAAGTGTTTTGTCTTTAGTTGGCTTGGATAGTCTGGTGTTCACTATGAAGGTAGTATCTCTAGTACGTAGTTAGAGACCTTAAGTTACAGACTAGACTAACTAACTCCTGATCCGCTTGGTCGATTGTCTCCTTGATCTAAGTAGCAGGCCTCTAGAGTATAAGAATGCTAGACTATTTCTCAAACAAGTTATCTTTAATCTTAAGGTCATCCCCCGTACCTTATGGCATTCCTGTTAAACCAAAACAAAAACTAAACAGCATCCGTAACTAACACCTCCCCTGCCTTGAATGCACACCATTTCTTCCTTCAAATTCCCCAAAACAAACACATGACAATACCAGAACTTTCTTGAGGCAACCCGACCCTTGACTTTCTTCTATGAGGGCCACATGGTCTTAATTAACGGCAGTTGTTGTCATCCAAACAATTGTTTCTCCTGTTTGAATTGTTAATATCCCTGCATTGATTGCAGGAGAAATTACGGAACTCATCACCACTACTTGAGAAACTGTCGAAACTATCACCATCACATGCTACAAAACAATCTGTCCTGCGTCCGTTCTTGTTAGAGACAGACCTGTCGAAAGTGTTTGGTGAAGAGGGTAGGCAAGAATGAGTTAAGATAGAGATGAACTTTTGAACAATTGGAAACAGAATGAATAGGACTACACTGCTACTCACCTGCACCTCCCTTCACAATCATTAATACGAGGATAATCACTCCTATCAGAACGATTCTCAATACGGCGTCGCATATCGTCATCATCAATGTTCTTCTCACAATCATCCAAGCAGAATGAAATACTATCCCTGTCTTCGTTACGGCATAAATCATAACACTCGGCATCAATGAAACGACACTGACGGGAACATTCCTGATCGACACGCTGGCCGCCATTACGGCCGTTACGAGCTGCGCCACGTGATCCGATATCATCGACACAATCATTGTAACACCATGAGTTGGGACCGGAGAAACGACAACTATCACCGGTACGTTCGCATGTTCGGACACGTGTGGCCTCACGACGGGCATCGTAGTCGCGTTGGCCAGAACTGTCATCATAAGGATCAGTAGAACGATTACCACGACGTTCAGATTGCTTGGTCTTACGTGCCCTTTCCTTATCCTCCTCACGTTGAGAACGGTTGGGATTGTCAATCTCACGTCGGGCATCACGTTGTGCCTGACGTTTCTGGGATGCATTTTGCTTGTCGGGGTTGCCACCACCATTGCGGTTACGATTTTCCCGGAATTCATCCAATAGTTCCTCGGACATATCAGCGGGGAAGAACTTGGGGATTGCAACTTCTTCGAATTGACGATCCTCGAACATGTCAGAACTTGATTTGCTAGACTTGGATCCTGAATCACCAGCACGGGCGCTGCCGCTGTTAGATTTGCTAGATTTGGAGGAGCCTACATCAACAAACTGACGATCGAAGAGGTCAGCACTGCTCTTACTACTCTTAGATGAGCTGGCAGCACGGGAACTGCCGCTGTTAGATTTGCTAGATTTGGAGGAGCCTACATCAACAAATTGACGGTCAAACATATCAGCACCGCTCTTGCTACTCTTGGACGAGTCTGAACCACCAGCACGGGAACTGCCGCTGCCAGATTTACTACTCTTGGAGCCTACATCAACAAACTGACGATCGAAGAGGTCAGCACTTGATTTGCCACTCTTGGAGGAGGAGCCTGAACGACCAGAACGACCAGAACGTCCACTGCCAGATTTGCTAGATTTGGATGATCCAGATCGGCTATTACGGCTACTACTTGACTTGCTAGATTTTGATGAACCCATGAGGGCATCAATCTATAATATTATTATGATGTAGGGTGCACCGACGAGACGATGATAGAAGAGGAGATGATAGTGATAGTTAGACGATATAGATAATACATATCATATGCACATATCATGTGTTCATATCATATGAACATATCATATGAACACATCATGTGTTCATTGCAATGAAAGTTCAACCACATCAAACTTACCAATACAGGTCCACGGAGCTCAGGTGCTTCCATCCCCGAGACCACACTAGAGGTGGCAACAACTGCTACTACGGCGGTGATTAAATACTTCATTATTGCAAATAGGATAGGGTATTGATTAAATTTACTCTAGCAACAAGCCAATGTTCAAAACAATGAGATGATTTAGTTAGTGTACAGATAGGTGAACTATGTGCTTCAGTGACATAATGAAGAGTGAGATGATCGTGCATCATTGACTGGATAGGCTGCTGCTTTTGTTGTGGCATCAAACCCATTTTCTCACTCTCTTATGTCGCAAACTGTGACATTTATGCGACAATAAGGGTATCTCAAAAGACCACTAGAAGAGATTGAACTATTAGGCAAGTACCTCCCATGCGACGAAGAGCTATTCCGTACCCGATCGTAATTGTAAGAACCCACCTTAAGAAGGATATTGTTCAACCAGGCTGCGTCAGTATCCTACTCCAGCTTTTCTACACCAACTCGATTTTACAAATTGCTCCTATTAGACTACTCTAAACAACTATATCAAGATGATGAAGACTGTTTTCGCCCTCCTTGCTCTTTTCGCATCGGCCTCGGCCTTTGTCCCATCCCAATCAGGTGTGTTATCGTTTTTCTGGGCTTTCGATTGATATAATTTTGGGTTGCAATGTTAGAGAAAAAAGGGGATTCCTTAGGTTGCTGCTTGGTATTATGGGGGATTGCAATTGACCTCGTATACGCTCGTATGGATGGTTGATTCGTTGGCGTTTATGATAGATTATTGGAGGGTTCGGGTATATCGTTGTTCATATTTATGTATATTTCTCACCTATATTTTTTATTCTCTCTAAAACTCCCGAACTTAAAATATAATATGTATAGCCAATGTTGTAAAGACTGCTCTTTCAGCATCAGCACAAACCGATGTAATGAAGACAGTATCCACCGTAGCCGCTGGATTCATGCCCGCCGTCTTAACATCATCAGCAGCCTTAGCCTCTGAGGGTACCAATGAATGGTTTGGTGTTGATGATTTACGTGTCTTGGCTGTTTTGTTCGCTGGACATTACTTCATCTTAAGTTTATGGTTAGGACAATATGGTAATGCCACTGAGGATGATGATGCTGATTTCTTCGGAGAGATTGATTACACTGGAAGGTAAATTTAGTAAGAAGATTTACTTTATGTAATACCCCTTTTGGGGAGAATAAATCTCAAGGCTCTCTTTGGAGTTTTGAAACACAAACATTTTCCATTGTACATGTTCTTCGTACGCACACACACACAAATTCACATCCTTAATAGGGAGTATAGCCATGGAGGGAAAATCTTAGGAATAGGATAACGGCCTTTTCTCCATGTGTACACATTTTTTAGACGGGTGTTATAATTTGATATGAGTAAAGTTAAAGTATCATTTTATCACTCCATTGACAAGTATTCACTATGCTTATTTCTCGCCTTTCGCTTGCAGCACAGCTGGGGTACGCACGATACAAACCACTCAAGGAAACTCGTATTGTGAAGGGCACCTCCTTTGCTTTCATCACAAACAACCCTAATGTTTACTCTTACTCTCTAGGTATCACCCAAGCCACAAACTTGCTGCATGTGGATAGGTTATTACAGAGATGTTTATTCTCAGCCATCCATAGTAATTAGTGATTCTTATGCACCTTAGCTTATTCTTACCATGTAACCTAATAATACTTCCAATCAGCATTAAATGCAGCAGCTTCGTCCCTCTGCTTGCTCATAATCTCATCTAAATATGCTTGATACGCCCGTAAGGCGTTGGTGTAGTCTTCTTTTGTTGCATATCCAATGTTATATAACACTTTGATATTCTCCAAGGAGTCATGGTGTCCACCCTCAACTGAAATCACCCAATGCTTTAATGCTCTATCCATATTACCTGCACAATACTCCTCAACACCAAGATTATGCCTTGCATTTACATTCCCAGACTTAGCTGATAGCCCAAAGTAATGTTGAGCCTTCTTTTCATCTCTTTCTACACCTCTACCATTTGTATAAGCAATACCAATATTGTGATATGAGATGGCATCTCCTAGTTCTCCTGCTCGATGCCATAGTTCTAATGCCTTGGCCGTATCTTGGGCAAATCTATATTGACCTTGAGCATAAAAGCCTGCAAAATTGCGGATTGCTATGGCATCATTCTTCTCCATACGTTTCAAATATCTTTCAGCCACATCATCATTGGTGTGTGGTGGAGTTCTGCAAAATGGACATAAATTGGCAATTTTCTTATTTCTTTCTACCGCATGAATACAGCCTTGGCATATAAGCTTTCCACAACACGGCATATATACCTGAACCAGAGGAGCTAATGGCATCCTTAAAAAGCATATTGGACAATCGTCTAATGGTGGAGGCTGCTTGAACAATTTTTCATCTTGTAGCTCGGCAGCTCTCTTCTTACACTCCTTCTTGTGTTGTGGACGATGAGCAATTTGGCATTCTCTATTGCAATACTTAACTAACTTACATGCCGTACATGATTTGAGATTAATACTGGATTCTTCTCCCTTGCCACAATTGGCACATGTATTACTAATAGTATTAGATGACATAAGTTTAGAAATTGTTGATGGATAACTAGTCTCAAATTAATCGTCGGCTCACACCTTGCTCTTTTGCATACGCCGTATGTATACTACCATAAATATAACTTTGTTTATCAGTGGCCCATGCAAATATGCCGTATTGATTATTGTTAACACAGTATATTATAATACACTCGAACTCGAGAGGTCAAAGGTGCACCAACTTGCAATTTTTGTGTTGTTAGTAAGTATTTAATCTTAATACTAAATAAGTCGTGTATCTAATCCGCCGCCAATATAATAGACAAAGTACTATACTATATATGCTAATGGCAATAATCAACCGTCAATACACAATAGAAGAGAGCTACACTTCTTACTATGTGTCAGCTATGTCGTGTCATTTGCGCTCACACAATTATCCTGCTAATGAGTTTTCACAGTTTTCACTTCCAAGTGGTTCATTTTTTGAAACCATTATCGTCACCATGAAGCTGTCTATTGCTCTCCTTACCACCGCCATATCAGGCACTACATCCTTTCTAGTACAACCAACATCTACTTCAATATCTTCCACATCATTAAACGCCGAAGAGAAAGAGAAATTTGCCGCAGTTGCAGCTGAAATTAGAGGACCAACGAAGAAGAATGACGTACTCGAATTTGGTTGGGATGGTACTACCGCCTTGGGTGGTGCCGTAGATGATTCTAAGCCAGCTCGATTCTTAGATGATATTCGTGCTAGTGGCGAGACACAGAGTGAGGCATGTGACTTGTTCAATGCCAATCTTGGTAAGTTGTAGAAAAATGAAATTATGTGCATATCTTGTGTATCTTCTCTCTTCAATGTCGGCAATAAGGGAGACGGGACGATGAATTGTGAATCATACTTTGCATATGCCAATAGATCTCTCACACATCTTCTACTCAAAAAACTTCAACGACGCACACCTCTTCAACATATACACAATAGAAATGAGCGGAGATGACTTACAATTTGAAGAATTTATCGAATTATGCGATGAACAATATGAATATGGATTAATTGAATTTAAGAATGGTGACATTGTTAACAAACCGGGAGAGAATGATGGTAGTGCCAAGGTATTAAGTTATGCGGCGTTGGCTGATATGGATAAGGATACTACACTTAAGGTATGTCTTTTGCTTTTGGATGCTTTCTTATTTCTTATTCATCAACTGCCACCACTAACATGTATTCTGTTCACAAATGTTACTACAATACTATTTGAACAACAATAGCTATGGGGACAATACTACAGAGACGTACTAGCAACACCCGATAAGGATGATCATCAGAATATTCGTAACTTTATGAAGTATGGTTGGGATGGAGTTGATTTCTCACAGAATGGTATTGCATTAACAAAGAAGGTTGGTACCGATGGATGGGATTGGGATGCTGAAAGTTTCATCCCATAGACATGAAGAGGAGATGTTAAAAGACAAGTTTGTGAGAATGTAGTGAACGAAGAGGATATGGGGGTATCATTGTTTTTTGTCGATTAGAAGATAGAGACTGGGTATGACTAACTTACTATAAGGTAAAATACTATGATGAGCAGCAATAGCTTGTGCTAACAACGTTTATAAAGCTAATACAGCATGCATGTTGCCTACTTCTTGTGCCTTACTGGCCTACTAGAGAGAAGTTTCAAAAGCAAAAAAATATGAAACTTCTATTTATATCCGATTTTTTGTGTTGACTGTTGACGCCAAGTACGATTGACCTTGAATTAACATAACACCCCTTATTCTCTAAGCCGGCGGTTATCATTTGCCATTAGCGTAGGTATATGAGTAGTATTTTAGGTCTTTTTAATACGTAAAGTGGAATTAGATTGGCATATACGACTTAGTACGAAGAGCACACATTCACCACACTTCACTCAAATTTTAATTGGTGTTTTGTAGTATTGCACAAGGCATCTGGACCTCGAGATTAGAGTTAGAGTAACCTCACTTAATATCCGAGACGAGATATACATTTAAAAAGAGTAACATAATATGTCGTCTAATACATGTGCCAATTGTGGCAAGGGCGAGAAAGAGAGTGGGAATCTAAAAACATGTACGGCATGTAAATTGGTTAAATATTGCAACAGAGAATGTCAAATTGCTCACCGATCACAGCATAAGAAGGAATGCAAGAAGAGAGAGGCCGAGCTACACGATGAAAAGTTATTCAAACAACCGCCACAATTAAAAGAGGATTGCCCAATATGCTTCCAACGATTGCCACACTTTGGTAAAGCAAAAGTATATATGGCATGTTGTGGCAAATATGTATGCGATGGATGTATGCATGCAGTACAAATGAGAGCTGATAACTTGTGTCCATATTGTAGAGCGGCCGCACCTAATGACGAAACTGAACATCTGATGATTGAAAGATATGAGAAACGCATGGAGTTGAACGATGCCATAGGTATTTGCAACCTTGCAGGTTTCTATAGAGACGGAACACACGGATTCCCCCAAAATATGGACAAGGCAATGGAACTATATCATCGAGCAGGGGAGCTTGGGCATCCTAGAGCGTACCACAACATGGGAGCTATTTATATGAATGGCTGGGGTGTGGAAGTGGATAAAAAGAAGGCTTGGTATTACCTTGAACTAGCAGCTATGGGAGGTTATGTAATGGCAAGACACAATCTTGGCTTAATGGAGCAGAACAAAGGCAATATGGATAGGGCATTGAAACACTTGATGATTGCAGCGAAAAGTGGATACAAGGATTCTTTTGAAAATATCAAAGAGTTATACTCTATTGGACATGCAACAAAAGATGAGTATACCAATGCGTTACGAGCAAATCAAGCATATTTAGATGAGATTAAAAGTGAGCAAAGGGATGAGGCAGCTGCATTTGATGGTTATTTTGAGTATTATTAGGTATAAGAATAAAGCTCATAAGAATCACTATTTAACTTTCCTATTCACCACTAATCGGCACGCAACCCTATCCTCCTTTCATGTGAGCATACTTGCTCCAATTCCCGAAGCAGGCTAGGTTTCTCAAGAAGTTTCAAAAGCATGAAATTAAGGAAACTTCTAAGATTTCTGAGTAGAAGACTGAAGACAATAAGTATTGTATGTCTCTAGAGTGGTGCTATTGGCGTCAATGTTGACTATCTTCTCCTCGCAAGCAAACAATCTCTAACATAATTTGCCATTAGTATACGAATATATGATATTTTTTTAGGTCTATTAAATATCGTATACGAAGTTGAAACATAATATGAGATCGCATCATTGTTGCAAGTTGGTGCATCGATTGGTATTGCTATTAGAAACACAATAGGAGTAGATTAGTATCATCTGGTTATCGACATACAACATATTAAAGTTGTGGTAGGATACGGTGGTCATAGAGGCGAAGATACATAATCAAGATACGACATTATAATATCAACAAATCACAATAAATAACAACACAGAAACATCACCCTAACTATGTCATCTAATACATGCGCCAATTGCGGTAAGGAGGGTACAGATGTTACTAATACATGCAATAAATGCAGGGAAGTAATGTATTGCAACGCCGCGTGTAAAAAGAAGCACCGACATAAACACAAGAAACAATGTGAAAGGCGAGTGGCGGAGTTGCATGATCAATTACTTTTCAAACAGCCTCCTCGATTAGAAGAAGATTGTCCTATATGTTTTCTACGAATGCCAAGAATTGGTTTTGGACAGGCATACATGGCATGTTGTGGCAAAACTATCTGTAGAGGATGCACTCATGCAGTTCAAATAGGAGAGGCGGGTCCTCCTCTTTGTCCTTTTTGCCGAACTCCATTACCCAACAGGGAAGATGTGGTCGAAAGATATAAGAAACGTGTGGACATTAATGATCCTATAGCAATCGGTACTCTTGGAGGTTTCTATGATCGAGGACTACACGGTTTACCTCAAAACATGGCCAAGGCATTAAAATTATATCATCGAGCAGGAGAGCTTGGCCATCCTCTGGCTTATTATAACATTGGTAATGCTTATAGGAATGGTAGGGGAGTGGATAGGAGTATGACAATGGCCATTCATTACACTGAGTTAGCAGCTATGTGCGGAGTTGTAGATGCAAGGCGTAATCTTGGTGTTGGGGAATATAGGAGAGGACAACTAGAGCGAGCTGTCAAGCACTATATGATTGCAACTGAAGGTGGAAGCAAGGCATGTTTGGAGGGCATCAAACAATTGTATGCAGTTGGACATGCGACAAAAGATGATTACGCAAAAGCATTGAGGTCATACCAAGCTTATTTAGATGATATAAAGAGTGTTCAGAGGGATGCGGCTGCTGCGGCTAATGCCGATTACAAGTATCATGAATAGTTCTGATTGACAAGGGATTACTAATTATAACGACTCCGAAAATTCAAGGAGTATCTCAAACGAATACTACTAATCATAAGGCAAAGAGATTTGACTCACTACATTAAATTTTTACATGTAAATGTAGATGCCAGTGCCAGATGGAGTAACAACAGAGTAAGATAACGTACATTGTGAATTAGAGATCCTTACTAGCTGCGTAGTATGATATGACTCCTAACCACACATATATTAAAAGTCATAACCCCATATCTACTGGACGATATCATCTCGACATATACAATAGTCGAGCGAGCGAGAGGAGATAAAATAAGATGTGTATCTTGATAGATCTTGATCTCCCCAGCCACAAAATTTTGATATCTTGCAACTTACCATTTCTTAATAGAAATCCATCATCACCTCCAGCTCACTAGCCGTATTAATCCATCAAATAGATCAGACTGATCAATAATATAAGAACATCATGAAGCTAACACAAGCATGGACACTAATCGTATCCTCTGCAATTGCAGTAGGTGCCTTTGTCCCTTCCTCTACTACTCATCATCAATCTCCCATCAACCCTGTCTCCACCGCCACTGCCACCAACACTATTGCAACTATCAACAGCGCTAACAAGAAGAAGCAATTCAGTCCACTACGCATGTCAGACAGTGCAACAATCGTTGACGCCGAGACTGTTGATGAAAGTGCTGAAACTTTTGAGTAAGTTTTTTATAATGTATGCATATCATGTGTTTTCTATTGCATTGCAATGATGGAATGGATGCGGGAGTGCAATATATATAGACTACAGGATGATATTATATGTAGGCTACAATTTGTATATGTTGCAAAGATTGTGGTCTAGTGTGGAGCCGACGGCATATAGATCTTTTTCTATTGCAATTCACTAATAAACACATCTCATGCTCAAATTATCTCTCTAACACTCTATACAATAATACAGATTTCAAGCAGAAGTAGGCCGGGTAATGGATATAATCATCAATTCACTCTATTCCAACCGTGACGTGTTTTTACGTGAATTAGTTTCCAACGCCGCTGATGCCTGTGATAAAAAGCGCTTCTTGTCAATCACTTCCTCAGACTCCACTTCCTCCTCCGACTCCGACGCTAACGGTGACTCACTAGCATCACCAGCAATACAAATTAAAAGTAACAAGGATGATTTAACAATAACAATTGAAGATTCAGGTGTCGGTATGACTAAATCAGAATTAATGAATAATTTAGGTAAAATTGCACAAAGTGGTACTAAGAAATTTGTGGAGGCTTTGGGTGAGGGTTCTGGTAAGTCATTATATGTATGTTTAGTGTAGTTTAGTCGGTATGTTGTATAAGTTTAAGTGGTTTAGATATTGTTGATTCGGTTTGGATGAGTTGGGGCGGCGGCAGTTTGCAACTCAATTGTGACATATGAATGTACTTTATACAATCCAGTATAACTAACCCCCTCTCTGCCTCTCTCTTCCTCTCCAACACACACAGCCGATGTCAATCTAATCGGACAATTCGGTGTAGGATTCTACTCAGCATACCTCGTAGCCGATAAAGTAGAGGTAGTTACTAAAAGTATGCAACCTAACTCACCACAATTCAAATGGACATCCGATGCATCCAACTCGTATACAATCTCAGAAGATACAAGTCAAATGGAACCAATTGAGGGAGGTAGCGGGACACGATTAATATTACATTTAAAAGATGATGCAATGGAATATTTGGAACCAAGTAAATTGGAAGATTTGTTACAACATTATTCGGAATTTGTGGAATTTCCTATATCGGTTTGGAAGGAGAAGACTGAGTATAAACAAGTGCCCGATGAGGATGCCGAAGTAGAGGAGGAAGGTGACGAACCAAAGATGAAGACAGTACCGGAAACTACTGAGGGATATGAACAGATGAATACCAATAAACCAATTTGGTTACGTTCACCATCTGACGTAACCGAGGAAGAATATAAAGACTTCTATCAAAGTGCATTCAGGGCAACATATGATGAACCATTATGTCATACACACTTTTCATTAGAAGGACAGATTGAATGTAAATCAATCCTCTACATTCCGGGGATGTTACCATTTGAATTATCCAAAGATATGTTCGATGAAGATGCACGTAACATTCGGTTATATGTCAAACGTGTATTCATTAATGATAAGTTTGAAGATATTGTACCCCGCTGGCTTAAGTTTGTTCGGGGTGTGGTTGACTCACAAGACTTACCGTTGAATGTGTCACGTGAAATATTACAAAAGAGTAAGGTGTTGAGTATTATTAACAAACGATTGGTTAGGAAGAGTTTGGATATGATTCGTGAGATTGAAGAGGATGAAGATGAGAGTAAATATATCATGTTTTGGTACGTATTTCTTTTATCGATTGGTTTGTAGTACTCTGTGGTATACATGGCATGATCATCTTAACACACATCGTTATTCGCTTCGCTTCACAATACATAGGAACAACTTTGGCAAGTATCTAAAGGTGGGCGTCATCGAAGATCAACGGAACAAGGATGATATCATTCCCCTCCTTCGATTCTTTTCATCCAAGAGTGAAGAGGAGTACACAAGCTTGGATCAGTACATTGAGGGTATGAAGGAGAATCAGAAACAGATCTATTACGTCACGGCCGACGGCAAGGAGAAGGCAATGATGAGTCCGGCTGCCGAGAAGGTCCGTAGTCGAGGCTTCGAGGTCTTATACTTGACCGAGCCTCTTGATGAGATCATGATTGAGTCAGTAACCAACTACAAGAAGGGAGATGAGAATTACAAGTTGGTAGATGTATCCAAGGAGGGATTAAACTTTGACGACGAAGATCAAGAAGAGCGTAAGAAGAAGGAAGACGAGTTGAACGAAGATCACAAGAATGTCAAGACATATCTCGAGACTGCCTTGGCAGAGAAGGTACAAAAAGTCAAGATGACCGACTTGTTGAATGAAAGTCCCGCCGCCTTAGTCCAAAGTGCATACGGTATGTCACCCACCATGCAACGATACATGAAGGCACAGAACGTGGCCAGTGGTGGATCCGATGCCGGTATGATGGGCAGTATGAACCAAGCTGTACTTGAAGTGAACCCCTCCCATCCCATCGTACAAGACTTGGAACGTATGATTGTCTCTCAGGGTGAAGAGAGTAATGAGGCAAAGAACTTTGCTGTCCTATTGTATGACGTAGCTGCCTTAACAAGTGGATATGAAATTGAAGATTCGGGTGACTTTGCCAATCGGATATTGAGTATGATGACAAGTAAGGCCACAGTTGACATTAAGGATGCCGAGGTAGAGTCTCATGATGTTGTACAGAAGCCAACATCTGCCACTGCTACTGCGGCTCAGACTGAGTTCTTCGGTCTTAAGCCTGACAACTTTGAGAATGTATAAGAAGTTGTGTGTTGTGTATTTGAATTTGTTTTGGTGGGGATGTTAGAAGGGGAAGAAGGTTACTCGATAGAGGGGTGTGTATTGTTTTTGGGGATTGATGAGCAAGCAAATAGAGTAAGGAAAGAAGAGAAAACTAGTCACTTAACTTAAAGATTGAATACAAATAAAATACAGAACTCAAGCCCCACTTCAAACCTCATCCTAACCTATATCTCTACTCGCTCCCGGTATCCTAAATTTAATGACCCCAAAATGTACTCCGAAAGAATGACTTATGAGGCAGTTAGGCTTGCTACTATTACGACCAAGGGTCAGTATTAGAATGGGCACTTGATAAAACCAAGCCGAAATCTAATCCTTTAGCAGCTGCTATCATTAGTAGTAGCACCACACATATACTATAGAGATATACTATCATGAAGCTCCTATCTCAAGCCTTCGTATCCTCTATCGCCCATGCTGTTATCGGCCTATCATCTGCCGCCGAAGATGCCGGCAAAACAACATTGCAAAACAACAAAAACAATAACAACAACCTCCGCGGTCAGCAACATCAACTTGCAATTACAAAGAGGAATCTAATAACAACTACCTGTTCTAACCCCGCCTCATCTGGCACCCTAACACTTCAGGATACTGGATCATATCCTTCTACATCAGGTACTGATTGTATCTACGTTTATTGGGATGACACAAAATGTAATGCCGATTCGAAATGCCCTCTATTTGTATACGTTGATGGAACAACTAATGCGCAAAGTATTACAGATAGGGATACATACTACTTGCAATTAATGGCAGATAACGGATATGTTGCAGTTAGTGCTGATTATAATGATGTTTGTGGAGTCTTGACGGGGTGTAGTTATCTCAATGGATGCGATGATGGGGCTGACGGCTTCCGTGCCAAAAGTGCAGCAATCTTTGAGGATAGGGCCGGTAGTGTTATTAATCAACTGTGTAATTCTGATACTGCACCGGTTGATTGTAGTATGGGTATAGCCTCATCAGGATGGAGTCAAGGAGCCCATATTGCCGCCCTGGCCGGGAATTATAATGCTCAAGTTACTGGAGCTCTTTTATTTGCTAATGGGAATTTTAATGATGATATCGTTGACACTTCCGTCGCTTGTGTGAATGATGATCAACTAATACTCCCAAAGGAAAGGCGTCGGTCCCTTGTTGGTATGTGTGTACTGTTTAATATGATATTCTGTCTCTGTCTAACTTCTCATTTTCCAAACCATACCATAAAAGGGGAATTGGATAACTATTTTGGGACGGATTATGCGGGTGTGTTAGCTCAGGTAAGCCCATGATATATGCCATTGTTATTAATCGATACTTGACACTTGCGTCAACTTCTCTTGAGTTATGATTCATAATCTTATTCACGGCATATTCTCCTACTTTCTTTTCAAACACAGCAAATGGCCACAACTGGATATGATCAAGCAACAGGTGGATGTCCACTACAGTGTTTTGAACCAGGTGCAACTAGTTGCAACTGTCTTCATCTTCAACCAGAGGGGTGCAATTATGGAACTGGGGAGCAGCAGTGCCTTGATGAGTCAAGTGTCAACTTTCTCCGCTTTTACAATTTGGGCTGTCCCCAATGTACCGAGGCTTCTTCTTGTGGTGGATTAAACTCTGGTGCCTGTCCATTTGCACCAAACGATCCACAACAAACAGCTGGCTTCTATATCATTGCTGGAAAAGGTCATGGCGACTTTAAGGACGATCCATTCTTCAAAAACACAGCGAATCAATGGGGAGCATTTCAAAACTTTCGTTGGCTGGCACAAGTGGCTCGTACAAACGTGGTTCCAACAACAACGACAGTAGCAACAACTACAACACCCCAGACGACAACTACGACCCCGCAGACTACCTCCACGTTAGCAACAACCACCACGATTCCTCAAACTACATCAACGTTAGCAACAACAACCACGGTTCCTCAAACAACATCAACTACTACCACTCAAGCCCCACCCACTACTCAGCCTCCTCCAACCACCTCGACATTAGCAAGTACTACTGTCCAAACTACTCAGCCTCCAAATGGTATTTGCTCCGCTAGTAGTGTCAATCCTGGAGTTCCTTGCTCAGATGCTGTGATTGATTGTGGATGCCCTGCTCCCGCTGAAGAAAGTCTTCTTCCTTGGACTCGTCGTGATCTGCAGACCTGTGCACAAGCTAATAAGTCATGCAGTTCTGGAAGAAATGGAACACCTTGCTGCCCAGGTGCTGGTACTTGCGAGAGCATCAGGGGAGGACAAAAGGAATGCACTGGTGGTGTTCCTACTACAACGGTGCCGCCTGTTACTACTCAAGTGACCACAAGTGAGTATTCTTGATATTGATACTCTGTTCAAACTCTTTCTTGTCATTGTCAATAGTATCTTTCCGTATCTTGTACAAACATGCCATCTCTTCTTCTACTCCTCATTCTAGCCACTACTACCGAGCCACCCCAAACCACCACAACGGTGGCACCAGTATGTGAATGTTTGACTGGAACGACATCTACTACTACCCTGCGTAAGTATCAGTCGTTATCAGCATATGTGTGTTTTGAATCAAGATTCAAGCTGACTTGAGATACCCCATCATACTTCGCCCATTTAGCTCCCGATACCACCACCACCACAACCACTGTGGCTCCTGTTACAACTACTGTTGCCCCAGAGACAACCACTGCTGCTCCTGCCTGCTCTAGCTTTAAAAATTCGGGCGATTGTACAACCGCTAACTGTCGGTGGAATAGCAGGAAGCTTACCTGCAAGTAGTTGTCTAGTACCATCCTCAATTGATATTGATATGAACTTGAAGAGACAAAAGCAAGATATGGTCTATAGGAACAATGTAAAGAGATTACTAGGTTATGTGTAAATGCAAGGTTTGTAAAGATACACGACATGTTCAAAGTGTATGCAAACTTTTTTCTGTTTTAGGGGGGACAAAATATAATAAAATTGGACGATTCATTCGATGCGATACAGTACATGAGTTTGTGCTGCAATTTGAGAGGACATTACCAATAGAATAGACTCGTAAGTTAGTTAAGATAAATCTAATAATATTCGTCTCCATCCTTACATATTACTGATTCTCTCGGCAGAATTTACTCGGCGAAGTATCCTTACTAGCAGTTCGGATTAGCTTTCTAAGATTTACACATACTCTCTTCTACAATGCAATACAATACAACTATTCTTAGTGAGTATTTAAAATTGGTCTATGTATGAAAATCACGAAGACTACGACTCTTATGCATAATATGTATTGCACATTCTTCTCCATTTTGTGTATCTTCTTTTGTGATATCTCTAACATGCATATCAGTATGATCATGTATACTCTCAAAGATTATACAATCTTCCCAACCAAACATTACTATTTCTTTTGATTCTTTATGCATTACTAATTCCATTTGATAATAGTGTTCTTCAATTGCAAAGTATGTAAAGTCTTTTTGTGTATAGTAAAGAATATGTTTATCTTCTGCTCTTGTGGTTGGACGAAAAGCGATGTTTGTAACGAGACTATTTGGTGATGTATCCACTACCTCGTCAACAAATCGTACCTTTCGTCTCCGTCTACAATTATGATGGCAAATACTAGATGACCTGATGGTATTGTTAGACTGTCGAGAAGGGTATTCATCCATCGTGATGGCTGTAAAGTTGATGTGCGATACCACCATCGATGATGGTGCGGTATCGTCACTGCTGCCATCGGTGTCTTCTTCTTCTTTGATCCCCATTGCAAATCTCAGATCGTCAGCATTAGAATTAGATATATTGCTATCCATCATTAGATTACTACTATCTTTGTTGGTGATGAGTATGACTATCTCGATGATATGGTGATCATAAAAGGTTATATGTTATCGTCGATTTGCAATTATCAACAAACATTTTATGAGCTAGCTCTGCAACTTCATAGCCTTCCAGCCAATCAAACTGGAGGCCTTCCCATCCACCTGAAGCAGCATGTCATCATAAAACTACTGGATAAGCGCCATCGTGCGTGAAAATGCAGAGTCTAGAATTAGATCGCTAGTCATTTAGCGATCTAACTGCTATAATACGGAAGTCTAGAATATCGTACTATGCTTATGAAATAAGGTACAATATTGAGAACCTGCGCGAGAGTTGTAGGTTATGTTTGTAATTGGAAGGCGTTTATATTAATAATAATAATATTTATTATATAAATCATGGGTAAACGAGCTAAGAAACAGGCGCCACAAACTAGTAAGTTTTTATGCCGGCAGTATCACATGAACATATGATATGCACATCATTATCTCACCACCTCTTTGTCTCGTCTCTTTACTCCTAATAATATAGAAAAGAAACCGCAATTGGCTAGGCGATTTAAATGTCCATTTTGTGCAAATGGTACGTTAGTCATATTGATTTGTGATGCGTCACTTTTGGTTGTATGCGGTGGTTGTTGTGCACTTTTACAATAATTAAATCTGAACAAACTAACTAAACAAAATTAAACAGAGGATGTCGTTGAATGTAAAATGGATTTAGGCAAAGGTGTCGGTTCCCTATCATGTCGAATGTGCTCGGCATCATATCAAATGCCAATCCATCACTTACATGAACCAATCGATGTATTTAGTGAATGGTTAGATGATTGTGAGGCTGCCGAACGTGGTGAAATTGCTGCCGCCTCTGCCTCTACTAGTAATAACAACAGAGCGGCGTCATCAGGGAATATGAGTAGGGTTGTACATGATACAAGTCAAGATCATTATGATGATGATGATTCAGATGATGATAGGTTATTAAATGAGAGTAGTGGATTGGGACAGAAGAAGAGATCAGCAGAAGGAGGCGGGGATAAGGCAGATGGGGATGAAGGACAGAAGAAGGCAAGTAGTAGTACGGCTGCTTTGGGATTGGATGATTCCGATTCGGATTCAGATTAATTAAGGTATAATATGGAAAAGTTAAAAGAGGGAGGAATGGTACGTGCCGAGTGGATAGATGTAAGTGGAATGATTAATGGTTGATCTTGATAGTAATCGTTCCGGGAAGATGGATTAGAAAAACACCAGTCCAATAGACCGATTGTTAGGCTAATAAACAAGATACAATTTCCAGGACTGTCGTCTAATAGTAATGCTTGTCAATCTATTCATAATATTGGCACCGACCATCTGCGGCAGCTTGATCCCTTTGATCACTCTTAATGTCATCTAAATATGCTTGATATGACCTCAATGCTTTTGCATAATCATCTTTTGCTACATGCCCTTCCATATATAGCACTTTGATATTCTCCAAAGACTTCTTACTTCCACCTTCCACTGCAATCGTGTAGTGTTTCAATGCCCTATCAATATTGTTTCCTTCTTCCTCAAGCGTACCAATATTATGTCTTGCCATTACATGTCCACGCATAGCTGCTAACTCATAGTAATGTTTAGCTCTCTTATTATTCCTTTCTACACCATCTCCATTATAATAAGCACTACCAATATTATAATTCGCTTCAGAATAACCAAATTCTGCTGCCCGATGATAATGCTCTAATGCCTTAGCATGATCTTGTGGTAATCCATATAGCCCTTCAGTATAGAAAGTCCCAATATTGTAGAATGCTGTGGCATCGTTCAACTTCATACGTTTCTTATTTCTTTCCACCATTTCCTCATCTGAGCTTGGCACCGGAGTTCTACAGAAGGGACACAGTCCATAGTAACCTCCATTTCTTGCCTTAACCGCATAGATACACCCACTGCATATAACTTTTCCACAACATGAATAATATGCCTTCGCCATAGTTAAGGAAGGCATACGCAAAAAACAAATTGGACAATCCTCTGATGGTGGAGGCTGTTTGAACAATAATTCATCATGTAGCTCAGCGGCCCTCTTCTTACATTCCTTCTTATGTTGAGGCCGGTGAGCAATTTGACATTCCCTACTGCAATATTTAACCATCTTACATGCCGCACATGATTTGAGATTGATACTGGATTCTTCTCCCTTGCCACAATTGGCACATGATGTTATATTGGTTGACATAATTATTTTGGGTGATGTGTTTGTAATTTTGTTGGTTCCTTATTCTCGTCTAGTCACCTCACTTCAAAACTATCCACAATATACTACCACAATTAAATGTTTGTATATCAACCCGGTATAATACTAATACCCTGTTCGCGTGAGATAATTGTATATCAAATAACCTCGATAATTATAACGAAGCGAGGTCAACGGTCAAAGGTGCACCAACTTGCCAAAAAAAGATGCGTGCTGTGTTTAATGTTTATCAAAATAAGTCGTGCGTCTAATACGCCGCCGCCTTACGATAAAATAGGCAAAGTACTAATACTGTATATGCTAATGTTGACAATCACTATCGGCTACCTACTACTATCCACAAACGTGATGGTTAAATGCGATGAAGCGTTGTCTATGCAATTCAGTTTTCATAAAATTTACTTAGAAAACTCTGTTTAGGATACCAATGATTTATATACATTTTCTGTGCTTGGCGGACGCCGACTTCAATAGCAATAATTCTCTAGCATTGACAATTATCCACTGCATTTATTTGCATATAATCGTTCTAAACCTTGTCTAGAATACGTATGTTTAGCGGCGACACATCTAACGCCTTGGTTTAAGAGCACTTTATCATTTCTCAAGCACCTCGAGGAAAACTAAAAAAAATGACATCAGCATTGCAAAGCAATGATCATACCGCCAACTCATCCACCGCCACCACAAACTATGACAATATCAATAACATGAATCTATCAACAATGGTATCACCAGGACTTGAAACAACAACGCTCCTCCAATCAATCTACGCACTAACATCACCAACACAGGTAGGAACTTCTAAATTTATGACAAGTTATTGTATCAATTTAGAAAAGTTATCAATACAAGCACATTTGTCTGCTAGATTTATTGGTTCATTGCAAAGTAGTACTGTTAATATTAATGGTAGTAATAGTGGTGTTGGTGGAGTAGTTGCAACGCCTGGTCTGGGCGACATTCTTTCAACATTATCAAACAGCAATAACAACTACTCAGCATTGAATGGCGTAGAAGAAGAAGAGTATATAGTACAAGCATTCCTAGATGATACAACAAAGATTGAATGCTTGGTTAGTACTTTGCTTAGTATTGAATTATGGCGTGAACATGTCTTATTTGGCAGCAGTAATAAAAAAGGACGTAGTCAGAATTGCAATACAATTTCAGAAGAAGAGGTTGAGTTTGAGATTGAGGGTGGTCAACGAGATGAGTTGAATGATTGCTATAACGAGTTGAATGATGTTGATGGTGGAAATGACGATATCTCTCCTTCTCCTTTAGCTGAATCTACCAATCCAACCACTTCATCAAAAGAAGAGATTGGATTAGCAAACAGATTGGCATCAAATAACAATGCATTACGTACGGCATTCATATTACATGCCGAAACTACAATCGTATCATTATTATCATTAATCTTTTATAAAGGTATACCACCTGAATTGTTAGATGGTAGTAGTGGAGATGATGTATTGTTATCATTGATTGATTATTGTGCTAGGCAATTGGTGAGTAGGTTGTTTGTTGTTTGGGTAGTGTGGATTGATTTCCTCGTTAGATGTCTCTCACCAATCTCATACCCACCACCTACCTATTCTTAGATATTCCTCGGATCGTCTGATTCTACCAATCACCCAGCATTATCACGTCAAAAGAATCCCATGCCAGCATCACAACTATCCACATACCTTCAAAGTAGATCACGTATTGATGAGATTGAAGATTCAATGTTTGATGCCCAATATCAAACAGCAATCGCCTCCGTAGCGCTGTCACGATATCTATGTTGTGAGAATGTCAATGAATTAGGACCTAGTTTACTAAGTCGGGTATTGGAAGTGCATGACTTTCCATTGTTGTTAGTACCATTGATTGAGGAACCGCCATGGACTAGACGTCGTAGTGTTGAAAAGCGGGGTGTATCAACGTCAACGTCATCCACATCAACCAACAATAACAAGAACGATATGGTCTGGGAAAAGTTAGACGAACAAAATGAATGGAAACAAGTCGTCTCATCGGAATTACTACGTGTTACCCAACTCGAGGGTCAGCCATGGTTAGCACTCTACTCTCTAACTACATCTAAAACATTTCGTGAATCATATGGATTAGACGAATATCGTAAATCACAACTAATGAAGGTACGAAAGTATATCCATGAATCGATATTGGATCAATTACCAGTTCTAGGTGAAGTGGCGCGATATTTAGATGAACTTTCTATCCTTGGTGTACCTCCAGCTGGTCAGGGTGTGCATCGTCCGAGTAGTAATGCCTCATCGAGTGGATTGTTATTACAACGAGTAGACGTATTACGTGAATCCATCGTGGGTGGTAAACGTAGTAACATGACAAATGATCAGTATTGGCAAAAAGTAGCTGATACACAGTGGGATGAGATCTTTTCACGTGTTACCGACGCCAAGGATGAAGCGTTGCGCCGTATTGCATCTGAAGTGTATGGCGGAGAAGGAGGAGGCATGGTAGATGATGTTGATGATGCCATAATATGTCATGTCGCTGCTGAGAAAGACAAGAAGAAGGAGGAAGTACCTCAATCGAATGAATCCTCCTCCAAGTCTATTGAAAAGGTAGTACTAACAATGTCCGGCGGCAATGACAACTCCTTGGCATCATATGACCTCGTCCCCGTTCGCAACGGTGCAGGAATTACTGTCACGGACACTCCACATGGCCCATTTCAAAGGCTCAAATTGACATTATCACAAACTAGCGGTGACGGAGAGGCCGTCATGCCTAGTGCCAAGGTTGCGGCTGACGTTCACTTTGAGAAGGTGTCTAGCGAGGATAAAGGGAGTGAAGTTTCCACCCTATCACTTGATTCACTTGCACTTCCGACAGTTGAGCATACCACTTCTCAAAACAGCTACGACGAGGTTGGTATTGAATTGCCAGAGACCTTTTCGTCCAAGATATGGTCACAGATTGGTGATAAGGACGGAAAGGGCATTGTACTTCAATTAGGATTCAAGCGGCTAGACCGTGGTGTGGTACCAGCAGGAGAGACTTTGTTGAGGGGTTACTGCCTTTCCCAAGCATTTGTATCTCAACCTTTGAAAGGATGAGATGAATAATTTGCTGAATTAGATTAGACTTGACTTGATATGTGAACACATCTTGTGTTCATTCCAAAGGGATTGCCTTGCCACACAGAGATTGATAGAGTTGATACAGAACACATGTGTTCACTTCATAGTTCATAAGAGTAGTAATGCATTAGTGAGACCAGGTCATGTAAATGCCCAACTGCAAATGATTGATCTTATTTACATGTCAAGTTACTACTCTCTACTCTATACAAAAGTGGGAGGTATCTTTTTACTGCTTTTAAAAAACGCACGATGACTCAATCAATCTACCGATGATAGATGATAGTTGCAATACTTAATAGGCCGCATAATATTCATCAATACTTATATCTATTGCAATCATGAAGCTCTCTAACATTCTAGCACTAGCTTTAATCTCCTCGGCTTCAGCCTTTAATACATCTACTCCTACACAAAGAAGTAGCACATCTTCACTATCCATGTCCGACACAACAACTGAAGCAACAACACCACAGCCAAACTCAGTAATCAAAGTAGCAGCCAACGGTATGTCATTACTTAAACCAATCTTTGGGTTAGAAGCTCAATTACAGGCAGCTGTACTTGGTGCTATATCAAATGTTGATAAGGAAGCAGTAGCTGGTGATATCGATGTATTAAAATCACAAAACAAAGTTTTAATCTATACTTAGTCCATCAGCACTGAGGCATTATCAATATTAGAAGCAAGTGGATATGAATACACAAATGTAGAATTAGGTAAGGAATGGTTCTTGTTAGGTGGAGAAGCATCCGAAACTCGCGTGGCATTATCAAAGTTAGTTGATTCGGGTGCTACGTCACTGCCTAAGATATTCATTGGTGGCGAATGTATTGGTGGATGTGCAGAATTAGCTGAAATTGTTGAAAATGGTGAATTGGATAGTAAAATGAAGTTGGCAAAGGTATCTAATAAGAATATGGGTGGTAGTGATAAGCCAAACTTTTTTACAAACTTGTTTGCATAGATTTGTATAGTGAGAGAGTAAATGTACATAAGATATGCACACTTTTCTTAGTAGATATGAGATATTGATTGAACTTACTACCTAATGTTTGCAAAACTCCTCAACATAATGTCTTCTACAGAATCCTCTTTTCTGAATATACTTTGTGCATCCGTCATGGCTGCAAATCTTCCTCTTTACCACTGCACCATGCCTTTTGCAAACTCCACTTTTCTGAGCAAAGTTGGTACATCCAGTATGGCTACATGTCCTTTTTGTCCACGAAGCACCATGTTTGATACAAACTCCTCTATTCTGTACGTGGTTGTTGCATCCTATATGGCTACATGTCCTTTTTGTCCACGAAGCACCATGTTTGATACAAACTCCTCTCTTCTTGGCTTGGTTGGTGCATCCTTTATGACTGCACTTCTTCTTCATGGCACCATGCTTAATACACACTCCGTTCTTTACGACTTTGTTGTTGCATCCTTCGTGGGGGCAAGTAATCCTTTTGGCACCATGCTTAAAACAAACTGATCCTTTCTGAGCATAGTTGTTGCATCCTTCATGTGCACAAGTCTTCCTTTCTTTCCTCTTGGCACCATGCTTAGCACAAACTCCGCCTTTCTGAGCAATATTTGTGCAACCAACAGATGAGCACAGTCTACGCCCATTTCTAAACTCTTCTTTTAGTACTGGAGCCATGCCGTTGTCTACATCATCATCCACTGAATCTACTATCGCCTTCCTTTTATTAGATCTAATTTTGGTATTCTTTTTATTAGGTACAGAAGTTGATGTACTGTCGTTCGATACTACTTGCAGAGACTTCTCTTTCTCTTTATCTTCTTTAGATTTGATGTTCAATAATCGGGATGATTTACGTCGAGTTGTTGTTTGGGCTGACGTAGACAATGCCTGCTGTTCTTCCTCTTGGTGTCTTTTTGCAGTAAGACTTGTTCTGTATATTTCGGCACCAAGCTCATCATCTGAATCATCATCGTATGAAGTGGTAGTGAGTAATGTATTACTTGTTGTTGATGAGTCTACAGATTTAGTTCGATATGTCTCAGCTGTCGAAGCAACCGCCCTTTCCTCTCGTCGTCGCTTCCCTTTTGCAATGTAGTATTCCATTGTTGCAATTTGTATTTTATTCTGTAGTATATGTATACTCGATTGGTTCTCGGTTGCAAGTTGCAACTGTATTTGACCACCACTGTGTTGTTGTTGGTTAAAAGTATGTATAGAATTTGAATTTGAAGTCTACGATATTGTTAATTGTTTTGTGACTATTCTTGATATATGAATATGCTTTGCTTTGCAAGTCTACCTTACATATAGTCTACTACTTCAAATAAGCAACCGAGTACTCTAGAACATATCAGATTTTTAGTTTAGATCATCAATCTCTATCTCTTCTTCTTTGACAGGGACATAACACTCTTGTTCTTCTTTTGCAAAAAAATAAAGGATACCGCACAAAGATACTGACCAGGACCAGCACCAAGCAGAAGAATATAATATGAAGACGCCTCATCATACAGCGGATGCTAAACGATGAAGCAGCTGATAATTGGAAGGAAAACAGTATTACTCTCTAAATATGATAGTCGTATCACTCAAGCAAAAGGATACCGCTCTTCTAAAATCATAAAATGAAAATGAACTCATAAATGGGGTATGTAGACGGGGAACGTAAAGACTCCAAAAGCCAACCACCAATAGTGTTATACAATTATCCAGTGTACTATCGTATAGAGCTGTATCTTAGGTTTCATAAACACCAGTATATGAGGTACGGATCAAAATATTGAGCGAGAACTAGTAGTTTAAAAAAAGTGTACGATCACCCATATCATACTTCATTGAAGTATAAATCTATTGCAACACAATATAGTTACATTAGGACGGAACGGTCATTGCAATGGAAAGCAGTACCAATAAAAGAAGAAAACAATGTGCTGATCTGTCGGATAGTAGCATCATTAGTATCAATAACTTGACTGAAGATAATCTCATTGCAATATCTAAATATCTTCCCAAGACATCACGTGCGTTATTCGCCGTAGCTTTGACGGCACCGTCTTCTTCGTATCGTCAAAAGAATGGAAAGCCAAGTTGTGCAAGTAAGGCTATTATATCAGCTGTTCAATCTACTGACTCGTACACATCAATTAATTCAATTTTACATACTCTCTGCAAGAAATCTCCATGGCCTCTAAGAAGACCACGTCCTCAAGGTGATTATCATTTCAGGCGAAGTGTAACAACAAAACAGATTAAAGAATACTATGACGGTGAATCTGCTTGGGAGATATTAGACTTTGTAGATATCGGTCGGACATTAGCGTCAAAGCTCACTGATGATGATTTATATGCCATGTTAGTATGTATTAATGCACAACATAATCTCAAGAGATTGAACCTTACACATTGTTTCAATATAATCGGATACGGACTACAACCATTACGATCATCTACTACTTTTGAAAAGTTAGATCTAGGCCTCGGTCAGCAATGTGAAATTCCAAATCGATATGATTTAACAATTCGAAATGCCAATCGTGAAGCAAAGATATCGGAAGAGATTATATTTGGCATCCTCGACAGTATCCTGAATGTAGAAGGGAATGCATTCAAACGGTTACAAGTACTTGGTAGCATGTGGGAACATCAAGATGCTCCTGAGTATGATTCTGAGACTGAGGAATGGGGTGCTGATCCACCCGGTTGGTACAACAGGAGGAGGATATATCCAATACCAAGTATAGCGTTTAAATCATTCTTGGAGAAGCATAACAATCACTTGCTGAATGGCCAATCAAGCTGCTGCTACTTTGGTTTAAGCGACGATGAGGAGTCGAAGCATTTCCTCGCAAATATAGTCGAGAAGTCATCAGATATTGTAGATACATGTATCAAATGTGGTAGCGTTGATTTTCATGTTTGTATGGACTGCCATACGGTATATTGTGGTAAAAATAATGACACATACATCCACGGGCTGTTAGATACATCCCGTTCGTGTCAACTTGATATTCTAAACTGGTGTCAAGATTGTGCAAAAGTAAGCTGTGAAGCCTGTGGGAGGAACAGAACTGTGGATTGCTGTGAACAGTTATGTGGAGCAGATTATTGCAATGACTGCCGGGATGTGAGTTGCCGAAATGGTACGGAAACATGCACTGGATGTAAGGGCATGGTGTTTGATGGGTTATTAGAAGAGAAGAACAGACTGGAAGAAGACAACTCTTCAAAGCAGGCAGAGATTGATCGATTGAATCAACTAGTTAAAGATTTGCAGGTGTTGGAGGGTACTTAAGTAAAAATCTAATTTTAATAACTTAAACATCCTCATTAAGTCTCCAAGTTGGACTATTCACAACCTCCCTACAGGATTGTTCCAATACAGATGTATCATCAAATCCTTGAATATCAATAGCAGTCCAATCAATATCATCACAATCTTTTTCCGACCAGATTGTCCGTCCAATCCACTCTGTAGCTGTTAAATTATACCCCATTTCTTTAAATGAAGTATACATCATTGATATTGCACGTATATCGGGACGGTAATGTCCACTTGAAAAGTTAATACCAGTTACCTCTCCATTTTCAGCAAAGTACATCTTTCCGGCGGCTAGTGCCGGCTTCCCAGATAGGACAGCCGTATGTTTAATTGAATGATACCGATCATGATCCCAATTAACAACATCAACTATATACCAAGTCTTATCAAGATCCCACATGTACAAATGAGAATCATCAATTGGACTAGGTGGTACTAACTCATTATTATGTTTGTATCTCCATATTAACTTTGTACCATCAGTTGATGGTGTTATATACACTTCATGTAATGACCGTTCCGTATTGTTAAAGTAATGTACTGTCTTATCATTAAAAGCTTCCTTACGACATTTAATATCCTTTGAACCTTCTGTAAAGTTCATTGGATATCGAATTGTATGATTTGATACCTTGACGAGATGATTAGGATCAGTATGTAACTTTAATAAGTTATCTTCCAAGACATACTGACCGGCACCATAATCTAACCAATCAAAGAAATGTAATCCAGAGAATGGTTGTTCATGTTGCCATAATGAGTAATAGGCAGCGAAACAATCACCTCGTCGATGTCCACGAGGATCGAGAACCTCCATGAATGCTGCTGCTTGATGTGTAAACCCTTCATGTGCCGATGGTACAGAAATAGATCCGGGTGGGCCTTCGTATTGTTTTAATATTTGTGCAATATATTCTTCTTCCTCGTCTAATGATATAGCTTTTGTCCACCATTTGTTTGTTTTGAATTCTAATGTTGATGCCGTGTCTAAGTCTAAATGTTCCCATAATATCGTATCACGAGGAAGTATAGAGTAGAGATCGGTTACTGGTATCATTTCTCCTTCAGATGAAGGAAAGTTGTGTAAAATTGCTTTACCGCCATGAGTACATGTTATTGCAACACTATCTCCATCATCATTCGTTGGACGTAAACTTAAAAACATTCGTGTATTGAACACAGATTTATCAATAAATATTGAACGTGGTGGTGCATTAGTTTGAAGGAAACCAAGTTTCGAGTTGATATTATTTAGTTTGTTGTTTAGTCTGGAAAATGGACGTGCCAATAGTTGTCCCGTGCTACCTAATTTGTATGTGTGTTGTGAACATTCACCTGTTGTAAGTATGATATCATCACGAATTAGCATACCTTTACACAAGCTTTCATGCTGCTTGTTGTTATGTAAAGTAATGAATACATCTCGTGCGCAGCTGGGTATATCAAATTGCTGATCATGAGTTGAGCGGCTCACATCTACACTACTACTCCCTCTAACAAACCCCCGAAGTGCTAATTGATGTCCATCAACTAACGAGTACCTTGAATATACCAATCCTTGCAATCCAACAATGAATGATACTAAACCAGCTAATGGCAGTAGGATGATGAGTAATGATTTTGCAAAGCCTTGTGTATGAATTAATTTGTTTGTGACTTTAATGAACTTTTTGTAAAGACCATCACAGTCGACATCATCGGTAGCATTATTAGTAGTAGAAGAGGTCATATCGATACTGTACAATGTTTGTGTTATGCATTATGCGAGAGAGCTATAGTAATAGCCGCCTGCCGCATTGCTACTCAAGCAAAAATTGGCAACTCTTTATGTCACGGTATCCTTTTTAGGATACCAACCGCCCATCAACTTCAAACTTCTCTCTTAGAGGTGTTTGTCGATGATGATGGTTGAGTTGATATTAGAGAGTGGATGATACGCCGAGACCTCATATAATCGGAGAGTACATAGCTATTAGTAGTAGTAGTCGAGATATAGTAGTAGTTTTTGCCTCTGTTGTACTGCGCAATAGAGATTTTAGCTGACTTCTGAACTCATTGTAAAAAATACAGAATAAGGTGCATCAGAATTGCAAAAGCAAATATACCTCTAGAGCTATCAACCAAACAGCAGTACCAATAATAGGTACTTCTTAATCAGTTTTTGGTATTTTTATTGTTAGTAGTTCGATTAGTTGATATTGCAACGTGCAACGTGGTGTTTGGAAGTTGAGTTGAAAGTAAGAGGGATAGTAGTTCTCTTTGCAAATCTCAAATCAGCCCCATCACACCATCATCATCATTACTACGAATACAATAAATTGCAACAATGGAATACTACATTGCAAAAGGGAAGCGACGACGAGAAGAACGGGCTGCTGCTTCAACAGCTGAGACATATCGACCAAGATCTTTTCAATTGACAGAAACGAAATCTTTAGAAGCATCAACAGCAAGTAACACATTAATAACTACCACTTCATACGATGATTCAGACGATGAGCTTGGTGAATTCGTATACAGAACAAGTCTTACTGCTAAAAAAATCCATGAGGAAGAACAGATTCAGGCCAAGGTTTCGTCTACACAATCAACAACTCGACGTAAATCATCCCGATTAGAATTAGAAGGCAACAAATCAAAAGAAGTTGAAGAGAAGGAATCTATATACAGGAAACCAACCTCTACAGATAATAATAACAAGAAAACCAAAAGGATCAGTAGCTCTAATAAAGGGAAGGCGGTGGTATTGTCAGCCGACGACGAGGTATGCACTGAAGTAACAAGCAACATAAAGAGAGTTTTTAGGAGCGGACAGTATCGTACTCTTTGCTCATCAGCTGGTTGCACAAACATTGCCCTGAAAGATTTAGTTTGCAAAAGACACGGCGCAGTAGTAAAAACGTATACATGCAAACATAAAGGATGCACAAGCAAAGCTCAGAAGGGAGGAGTTTGTATTCGTCATGGTGCAAAAGTTGCAGCAAGAAAGATATGTAGCCATGAGGGATGCTCCAACAACGCTCAGAAAGGTGGAGTTTGTGTTAAGCATGGTGCCAAAAGGAATAATAATAAGAGAAAGATATGTAGCCATACTGGATGCACAAAAATTGCTCAGAAGGGAGGAGTTTGTACTAAACATGGAGCAGAAGTTAAGACTTGTAGACATAAAGGATGCTCAAGCCTTGCACGGAGAGAAGGAGTTTGTTTTAGGCACGGTGCAAAGGTTAAAACTTGCAGCCATAAAGGATGCAACAACCACGCTCTGAAAGGTGGAGTTTGTATTAAACATGGTGCGGTGGTAAAGAGAGCTATGTGTACTGCTGAAGGATGCACCAAGTGGGCTGTGAAAGAAAGACTATGAGCAATGCATTACAAGGCCAATTGAATACGAACACTTTTCCTAGGAAAAAGACTGATTCTTTATGTTATTTCTATAAAGGTGTTGTGTACTATAGTAATGTTATGCTGTCTAACTACTTATAATCGGCACCTATTACTTACTGAACAAAACTATTGATCGTACAAACAATAGCTCCAATAACCGAACATACTAAGATCACCCAAGCAACCTTAATCCACTTATCATGACGGTCACCTGCATCATCTAATGTGGGTACGGCACTCTCAATAACTACGAAGCAACCACAAGGCAATATAAAGGCAATTAAGAAACCAAAACTACTCCCAATGAAGCCCCAGATAACAGCCACGCCTTGTACTGCAACTGCACCCAAGTAACAAGTTATTGTTATCAATAACGTGCTGCCATAATGAAGTGCTGTGTTTCTAAATATGTAATCGGATTGAATGGGATCATGGCGACGAATCACCAACGAGGGTCTACTTAGTCTTCGTGGTCCCATATCACTTGTTGGTGGAGGTATAATCTCGTTTACCTCGTCTTCTGTGGTTATAATAGCATCATATTCTGTTTCTGCTTTGTTCAAACGATGAAATATCTTCCAACATGAGTTGTCTTCTTCTATATTTGATGTACTATTGGCATTATCAAGACCATTGTTGTTCCCAGACTGATGATGTGATTGATGGAAGTAAATGTCTACAACTTCCAGCAAAGCCTCTCTACAAGGCAGGGTCATTAATGGCATAGCCAACATGATGGTAAGTCCAATCCCGATTCTACCAAGTAGAAAGAGATAATACTCTTCAATATCCTCTCCATCGACACGGCCTACTTTTACATTCCGTAGTATGTTCCCTTGTGTTTTAGTGCCTGCATATAAATACCCCCCTAATCCAAACATGTACATTAATAAGAAAGATGCCATAAGGGCATACTGTATCATTTGACATGTCCTCTCTCTTGTTGGCTGACGCAATGCATTCTGTATTGAAATGATATTAAAATGGCAAAGGAATGATAGCATAACAATTGGGAAGGAGAAGAGTACATCTTGTAGTGATGGTACCTTGAAGATTTCAATATCATCCCATGCTGCTAATCTTGATGATTCATTGTTGATACGTTGATATCCACCACGACAAAGTGCTAGACATAATATGAAGATAGATGCCGATCCAACATAATTGAGATATCGTAATGCATGTAATGATCGTTGAAATAGGAATGGTAGTAAGAGTATCACTATACCCAACAAGACATAATCTTCGTTCACATTACTGTCACTACTTGAACTTCTATTGACTACTTCACCAACTAACGGACTCCATATATCACGAATTAATACCATATATGCCATAATAACGAACATTAGGAAAGTAAAGAGTAACCAACTAACACTTTGTTCGGCTACTTCACCAAAGGCACTCCGTACTACCTCTCCATAACTGACATAAGTATATATAACGAGGTATAGAGTGAGTAAAATTGTAAACAGACACATCATATGCACAAAATATCAAAACAACTCTCGATAAGTAACTCACCTCGAACCTCCCCCTCGTCTACTACAATAACATAACATTACTAAACTATTATATGTCATATAAGTTGATAATAACATTGCAAGTGTTGTAAATGCTATACCACATTTCTGAAAAGCAATTGGTAAACTAAGGACCGCTCCGCTGGAAGATGCGCGTTGTACATTTATGATGGTGAAAGAGAGGAGATGATAACTTCTTTAGTAAATATGGTTTGCAAGGCAATCAAATGAAGACAAACTAAGTTCAAATGAAGTATCCAAATCAACAACACTTCATAGATAACATTTGACAAAATAATATACAAAGCGGACTTTCCCGACAATTGTTGCAATTAAGTTGAAAGTACCAACGAATAGATTCGATGGACGTTCGATAGAGTCGAAGGGTGGAGCTAGATGATCTTCTGGATGATCATTATTATTGCAATTGCTATTGTTGATACTTTCTAATGGTTCATCTAGTAGCTGTAGTTCATTGGTTATTGTGATGGATTGATAATTTTTCATTGTATGTTGAGTTCTAGAGAGAGGTCAGCCACCAATCTCTTTCTGTGGTATGACAACAATGGTCAAACTACTATTATACTAGATATCATCGACTACTGATTAGTGTACTTTCCGATTATATTGAGCGTCTTATACTGTCCATTCTCTCCATTGAAGCAGCAGCTTGCATAATAGTTGAGAAATAGCGATAAAGTGATGTTCATTGACTTTACAGGTGGAATAAAATCTTTTTGACATAAAGAGTTCCTTTGATGCCTTGCCTTTTTGCCGGCCTAGCACTCAAGAAGTTATTGTGTTTAGAGAAGAACGGCAGGTAAGCGAATAGCTCCGTGATGATAGAAAGACAGTATTGAAAAGATTGAACAGGCAGGTAGACCACAGAGTGGAGGATACCCATAACATTAGATGCGGTATCCTATGTAATAAAGATAGACACATCTTATGCACACGAGAGTGAGAGGAGTTTGACGCTCGGAACAATGTATGTACATATCTATACAGTTAAAGCTGTTAACATATACACTAATCAAACTCTCATGTACAAAAACATACAAACAATTCACACATAATTACAGACATATCTATCCCATCTGCTCAAGCATCGAGGATGTAATTACAAACGTATCATACACCAAGTTATTATGTGCAATGATATTTGGTATACGCCGATGCAAACCCACATCATAGTTCTGTGCATTCATTGTCAAGTATGTAACATCACCAAGGATATTATTCACGTGTTCCTTCAATGCATAAAGGGTATACTCAAAGTAATAGGTATGATATTCCTGCTTAACATCTTCATCATTTGTTTTGCATGCAATCCAAAACTCATTGGCTGCACCCTCATCATTGTTTTGTAACAATTCATATAAGAACACATCCCATACCTGAGAAGAGATATCACCAGTATTAACGTCAAATAACAAGTCCTTGAAGTCGTAGCCTAAATCTTTAATTTGTTGTTCCAAATGAATAGCTTTACAGAAGATTGTTGAACAATCTTGTGGTAGGAAACCGTACTTGGCATAGATTGGAGTTGGATTCGATGGATCGTCATAACTTATAGTCAAGGATGACCCTGCCGGGATATCGTACAGAGCAGAAACATATACATCTCCTTGATCCACAATTATTTCGCAATTCGGTTCAGCTGAATGATTTAGGTAATCAACCATCGGGGCGATGAGCTTTTGCCGTGATGGTTCCCATATCTCACTATGGAAGGCAACGGTGTTAGTTAAGTACATATCATGACGAACAAATAACAACAAAGAAAGCTTCCTCTACTTACTGGAATCTCGTTAAAGCGACGTTATATGCCCATCGAACTAATGAATCATTGTTAACAGTACCTTCCATTAGAGGTACATACTCAGGAGCACGTAAAGCATTTACAAACCTTGAATATGTATTCCTCTCGTTCATACATTCCATCTTTGCGTATGATGGTAGACATTCAAAGCAGGCCTATAAAGAGTAGAGCATATGATATGAGAATTATGAGCATATCATACAAACAAGTGAATACCCGAATAGTGTAGAGCAGAGCATCCACTAGAGCGGCAACAATAGATTGTTCTCGACTATAGTATACTTACATCAGTCATTGCAACACCATTGTAGAAAACTCTAGGGAGACTATTCAACCATGGATAGTATGCCGACTTCTCCAACTGTTCATACTCTACAAGAATCTTAACCATCAATCTAAATAGCGGAAGTCGTTGTGCAGTTGATTCAATCTCCACCAAACTGGCTTCGGCCTCTGCTATATAATCACCCATTTCGTATAGTATAGAATCACTATTAAGTACTATATCAGATGGTACATATAAGATCGTTGATCCTGCCTCAATAGATAATTGTGTAATCAATTCATAATCTTTATCATCTGATGTGTATAACTCTACACCATCGGCCTTTTGCATTCCGTTAAATGCAGCCCATGTTTCCATTGGATATACCTCTCTTGTTGCATATTCTGATATTAGTACATTGAGTGAAGTAGACGATGAAGTAGAGAGTAATAATGATGATGATGGACAGAACGAAGTTGCATCATAAACTGAGAGAGAAAGATAGATGAGCGAGAGCTTCATTGTTAGAACTAGAAGCAGATATTAAATATAAATTATTGCAACTCTGCATACAATGCTTACATCGCTACTCCATCATCCAGCCAACGCTGTAAAGCCATCAACCATCTGCTCTTTGTATTTCTTGTTCTCAACACTTTTGTCATTTTTGATTGGTATCCAAAATAGGGATACCATTTTTCTCCTCTATCTTCTCTCGATTGAGCATTCTCTTGCATACGCCGCCAGCCTTGCATCAGACGTCGCCACCTAAATGATTCGGGGAGAGACTAACATTAATATTGCAGACTTTCAAACTGGGCAGAGGCGGAGCGGCCGAAGTATATGTTATGTGTTCTAGAAATACGGTAAAGACTGGGACTGGGGAAGTCATTAGCACAAGTATGTGCAGGATAGATGGTTGTCGGATTTAAGTGATCTTCTTAACATATAATTAATGAATATTGATACATTGGTTCTTCTTGCTGTTGTTGTTGACTTCCTCTTTTTCTTGTTGTTGTTGATTTCCATCTTCTTATCATTTCCTCCCATTTCCTCTCATTCCTTGACATAAGTTGTCAAGGCACATATACCTCATCTCCTCCCAAAACCCATAGCCGACAACTTCGAGACTATGCCCAGCCTGAACAGGGTTTCTTCTGCTTAACGGTATCCTTCCTCATCTTCCTTGCCATTTTCTCTTTCTTACACTCAGCCCACTTGGCGTTGTTGAGCTGTTTGCAATGCTTAATACAATATCCATCATGTTGAGCCTGTTTGAGGCTTGGACAACCCTCATACCTGCATATCTTATCAGGTCGACAAGTAGCCGTCTTCACCCTAGAGGCATTCTTCTGCCGTACTGGCTTTTTACTCTTACCACTAGATGAAGCCGAAGCGTTACTTTTAGCCTTGTCTCGACTTGCCTTCTCATCTTGACGGTCTACTGAATCAAGATGACGACGGTCTTGTTGATCAGAACGAGCTGCCAATCCAGCAGCAGCGTTGAACAGCGGACGTGGAGTAGTAAATGACGATACATCGACGTTAATTTGACTTGGGGGATTCATGGCCGGCGGTAGATGATTTGTTGTTGCAGTTGCTTGAGAAGATAATGCTAACAAGGATAAGGCATGCTGTAACTTCATCTGTTGTTGAAAGTTGATCTGTGATACCACGGAAGCATGACGGTATTGAGCCTGCTTGTTTAGACGTTCTTGTAAAATAGCAATTTCTAGCCGAAGCAATTCCATCTTTGCATTAATCTTTGAATGTATCTTTGCAGTAAGTCTCGCCGTATATATTTCGGCACAGAGCTCTTCAACTGAGGTTACTGAACCGTATTCCATATTGTTAAGTTAAGTATGGTGTAGATTCGTATATCGGTTTTTATCGGCTAGAATTGGACGGAGAAAAAGTGTGCATAAGATATGTCATTTTTTTGTTAGTAAGTTGTGTGATATGAAATGAAAAGGTACATATCTTCTATCACAAATATCAAATAATGAAACATTCCGACTCATTTCATCTGTACCCTCTCATATCTATATCCTCTCATATCAACCAACTTTTTAGCGGACATAAGATAAGATGTGCACAACTTTTGACTTTTGATAACACATGATATGCACAAATTTATATGTCCCTCCACGCCCTCACCGCATATGAATACGATCTCTCAACCACTAGCCACCTAACGATGTACCTGCTTACAATATACAACACATGGCCATCTCCGTACATCCATATCTTCTAACCACGGTTGAGAAGGTACCCTCATATTATCGTCGTCATCGTCAGAACTACAAAGACGATATCCTCTCATCACAAATAATATAACTCTCTTCATAGCATATCCATAATTGCAAATTGCAATAATCAGCTATTCAGAACAACACGACGGACCACTAATATACCAATGATATACCAATGCTGCACAACCTCAACACTAACACGTTTAAGTTGGGCAATGACAATGACAGATCTCGTGTGCTCGTGCTCGAGGATTGAGGAGATACGCCCAACAAAATAGCCAATAGCCGCCACCGCTGCAACAATATATTGTCCTACTTACCTTCTTATATAATCCTTTGCCCTTCTTTTTAGATCTCTTTCCCTTCAACTCGTTGCGTTTGACAGAGATGATGGGAAAGTTGATGAGTTTCTGCAATCGCAGGTAGGTGGTGATTGGTGTGTCTGCCATCTGCCGCGCGATTTTACCCCGCAATTCTAGTGACTGTACTTTCTCTTTTGGCGATCTGCTTCATTTTTACTTAGCTCATGTTGGCTTCTGTGATGCTTTGTTGCTAGTTAGGATTTGTAGCAGAGTCTAAGTAAAAGTAGTTCTGCCATGAAAGAAAGATATTATCGAACAAAAGGTGAACAGAGGGTGATGCAACAAGGACTAAAGATGGTTAATGTTTCATATTCAATACCGACTTTGTGGTACATTATCAAACTGTGTAATCATTACCATGCCGATTGGACTGCCATTATCCATACTCATTAATGTTTGAGCACCTTCTTCTAACGTTACCTCCCTCTCAATAAGCTTCTTTGGATCGAGCTTCTTTCTTTGAACAAGATTTAAAATGGCAGGCATATCATTACCCGCACATCCATGACTTCCTACTATCTCTAATTCCTTCCCAGCCACTACTCCCATTGGTATAATCGGTGGCTTGTCTCCAATTGGTAATCCTACTTGAATCATTCTACCTCCTCTCCTTGTTGCATAGACTGCATTTTCACATGTAGCTTTAAATCCAGCCGCGTCTATCGATAAGTCTGCTCCTACCGTGCCATTCTTATTCGTCAAGTTCATTATACATTGTTGTACATCTTCTCTTCTTGCATTGATTATATGTGTGGCACCAACCTCTCTAGCCTTATCTAATGCTTTGTCTGATACATCAACTGCAATGATTTGTAGATGACTTCCTCCTCCATATGCTGATGCAATCATTATACAAGAAAGGCCGAGCCCACCACACCCCATTATTGCAATAGATTGTATACGATTTGAACCCAGACCACCTTGTTGTACTACTGCTCGGAACGCTGTTGTGAACCTGCAACCTAAAGCTGCAGCTTCCACAAAGGACACTCCGTTTGGTATTATACTCAAGTTGTAATCTGCTCGGGGTATTGCAACATATTCTGCATAGCTACCCAGCATTGTAAATCCCGGCTGCTCTTGACGTTCACATATCGTCGGCCTTGAATGTTGACAACACATATTACACTTTCCACAACTTAATATGAATGGTACTGCAACTCTATCACCCACTTTGAACTTTTGTACATTACTGCCAACCTCGACGATAATGCCGCTAACCTCATGTCCTGGTACGAATGGAAATCCATTCTTCTTGACATAGTTGTGTATGTCTGTGTCGTGTCCTTTCCAGGCATGATGATCACTACGGCATACTCCTGTCGCCATCACCTGCAATATCACGCCATCATTGCTGTTAGAAGATAGTGTTGGCCTTGGTATCGATTGAACAGTGATCGGGCCGGAGAATGAAGAGTAGACTGCTGCTTTCATCATCATCGTTATCGATGTTGTTGTTGTACGTACATCACATACTGCTCCTTTGATATAACCACAAACATCAATGCTCGCTCATCACCCACAAAAATGACGGGAACAAAGTTGTCTATTTGGCGAGTTACTGAAATCAGCACAACGATGCAGCTCTGGCGCTACTAAAAAGCTATACAAAGCACCTTTGTTAGGTGAGCAACCATTCCTATATCGCTCATTAACGATTTGTTATACGTGATACTTCTTTCACCCTTTCGGTTGTAGTTGGCTGATTAAAGCGGTCTTAATTTACATATTGCAAAAAAGTGCACACCTTGATATAATCCCTAACTTCACAGCCACATATACCTATAGTGTACTATCAGATCATGGGGAGACGTAGACAATGGTCAAAGAAGAACATTGCCCCTAAGTATGAGATTCCTAGGAGTTATTGGGTAGAGCAAGGGTATGATGATGACTACATTAAACTTGTAGAAAATCTCATAACAGAAATTGAATTTGATGTAAGGATATTGACATCTGCCGAAGGGAGACGCCAGATTTTCTTATCAGGTTGTATGGTAATGAACCCAGAAACCGATGATGAAGAATGTATTAGTGAGACAATTTTACATGATGATGCATTAATGCCATACTGGAGGAAGTTTTCTGATGCATTGAAAGTATCAAAAGAGAGCAGCCTATTTGCATTTGACCAAGTCCAATTATCAACAAAGTTACTTGATTTGTTAGAACCTGCAGTTATTAATCGAAATATCAAAAATTTTGGTTTACGTCAAAATGAGTTTGACAATATTCAAAGAGGTATATCATATGCTGTGAATGTTATGGGTAGCATACGAAGAATGAGAGAGTTTGAATGGTCATATAATGAGGTTTATAGCGGGGAAGATTTCCGACCTCTGTTGGAAGCAGTACTCCATCACCCTTCAATTAACAAAATTAGTTTTGCTAATAGTTTAAGAGGGGGCGTTGACGATTATCATGTCATGCAATCATTACTCAGTAGCCAAAAAAACTTTACCGAAATCGATCTCGAAGGAAATAGAATTCAAACTTTGTCGGCTTCGGGTGAGCGGTTGACACATCTTCCAGACTTTTTAAGAACGAATCCACCCTTGATGATATTGAATTTATCTGGCAATTGTTTAGATGATATCGACCTTGGATTAATTGCAAATGCCCTCAAATACAACAACAATCTGATCAGTTTATTTGTTTCTTACCAACAACCGGGTGTGGGAGAAGAAGGTATCAGTGCGTTGCAGAAGGCCATATTTGATGATTCGAGTTTGAATTCAATCTCTGATTCTAATCATATTTGTGGCATCATTGTTGATCATGGGTGGAGGGGTAACGCCCTAAAGCTCAACAACTGTTCCGACAGACGCAGATCATCATACCGTACGAAAGCTCAAAATCGGGCAATCAAATTATACTCTGAGTTGTCAAGTAGGAACAAAGAGAGGACTAACGTATATCATTTGGGTGTGGAGCTGAAGGATGAGGATTTGTCGTGTATCAATTTTGGTTTGATGCCTAGTGTATTGAGTTGCATTTACACGTACTACGCACATCGATCGGAATGTAGACATGTTCCCGACTGGAATCCAGAGAGTTGTTTTGTCGTACCACTATCCATCATGTATGAGATTCTTTCTGGTACCTTGGCTGATATTCTGGGCTAATTGGCTATGATGCCAAAGGGAAATTAAGCTAAAAGTAATACCATATAATACA
>Ga0214477_100200_pt1 | contig 42254 bp, 24 predicted proteins | sample M1_20Mar14CPVII9_FD_165058 | JGI IMG/M metagenome (GOLD analysis project Ga0214477, IMG submission 165058) | Marine eukaryotic communities from Monterey Bay, California, United States - M1_20Mar14CPVII9sort6BwellC16 | ecosystem: Environmental > Aquatic > Marine > Unclassified | place: USA... | reverse complement strand
TTTGTTATACATCCATACAATGCCAAACATCTACTATTATAGCACCTGCATGCTGATATACCCCCACTTGATGGCCAAACTTGTCTGAGAGTTGGCAGAAAATCCTGATTTTTTCCTGATCTGAGGCGTGAAACCCGCCAACATGGGGCTGTAAAAGTATGGTGGAGGGCCCTACAATCATGCTGGGAGTGTTCATCACTTTGTTATACATCCATACAATGCCAAACATCTACTATTATAGCACCTGCATGCTGATATACCCCCACTTGATGGCCAAACTTGTCTGAGAGTTGGCAGAAAATCAAGATTTTTTCCTGATCTGGCTGAGGCATGAAACCCACCAACATGGGGCTGTAAAAGTATGGTGGAGGGCCCTACAATCATGCTGGGAGTGTTCATCACTTTGTTATACATCCATACAATGCCAAACATCTACTATTGTAGCACCTGCATGCTGATATGCCCCCACTTGATGGCCAAACTTGTCTGAGAGTTGGCAGAAATTCAAGAAATTGCTATTGTTGATTGTTGTTAGAGTAATAGATGTCTAAAGATATGTTAGGAGTTTTAATATGCTGTGTTTGTTCAATATTGATTTGCATATATGTTACTTTAGCCAATATTGGCAGTTTTGAATCTTTCATTTAGGGGTTTCAATTCAGTTGACAATACTTCCAAAGCATTGCCCATGCATGAGATGGACTTCTTTCTTCTTTTCCTTTGTAGTCTATACTAAAGGAGAAGAACCATATCTATGAATTGATAGAATTCGAGCACAGGCTCGACCATTCCTTGGCCGAAATCTCACTCTACTTTGTAACCATGAGTTACCTTATTCACTTTCATCCTCACTATTCTCAACATCTGCATACGAGAAATCTGTGCTCCTCCTCTTCCTTCCACCAGTTCTAACGGTGGCAGAAGGACGCTTGGCAGCATAGGATGGCTTGAAGTCTTCGTCCAACTCCTCCTCGGTCTTGATCTTGCGCTTCCTCTTGGACTTTGGTGGAGGAGGAAGCTTACCAGCGCCCCTTGCGACCAACAGAGGGATGTTCCAGCTAGTAAAGACCTGGTGCAAACGGCTAAGGGTTGGGTCCTTGTTGTATCGCTTCCTACTTTGCACAAGACCAGCACCAAATCCATCGTATCCCATCTCTTGCTGTACCAATTCTAAAAGACGTGGAATCAACTCAAGTGGTACATCCTCGAATGAGCGAGGATCAAAGAGATCAGTATTGAGTTTGAACATGGATAACACCACCTTGTACCTAATCTTTGCTCCCTCGTTTTCAAGAGCGTTGATATTCCTCAAATCTCGCTCGTGAGTTTCGGACACACCATTGTTATTCTTGGCCAGGAACAGCTGGCACACATGATTGGAGTCAACAATTGACTTCAGTGTGGTAGAATCACACATCGTATCTAACACGAGGTCCTTTCTACTGTTCTTTCTATTATCATTTCGTACGTATCCAGTTTCACGTGACCACGTCCATCTCCGTCCAACCCCTGCCTTGATCTTATTCCCAGTCAAGTTGAGAGTAGTTAGTGTCCTGTTGGACTTCAACAACTCACTCCAAGTGGAGACTGATTTGTCGTTGAAGTAGTTTCCTGATAGATCTAACTGATTGAGGTTAGTGTTTTTCATCAACGCTTCACGCCACGAATTGATTGATGTGGCGGGGAATCCGTTCTTTGACACCTAGTGGAAGAGGAGATAGTAGAGTAGCTAAAGTTAGAGGAGAGTATAAAGAACAAAACCAATGTCTTCAATATCGACAACACTCACATTCAATGATGAAAGAGGAGGGTTCTTTTTCAGAAATGCTGTAATCTGTTTCGATCCAGCACTCCTCAGATTACTTCCACCCAAATCAAGATGAGCTAATGCATCGGTGACCTTTTTGCTTGCCAAGAAGGGACGGATATCTATCTTCTGACTTCCAATAGAAAGTTCTTGAATAGTATTGTTTTTCTTCATGGCATTTGCTAAAACTTCACATTTCTTCTTTCCCTCGATGCCATTGTCTGCAAGGGATAATACGGTAACTACGTCGTTTGACTTGATAAAGTCTGCAACAATTGCTAATCCATCTCCTTCTTCCCCATCACTACCAATTTTATTTTCCTCCAATATCAAACTTTCGACGTTGCATACTCCAGATAACACCGCCTTGAGAATACCCTTGTCATCTCCTAGACCAGTATTTGAGAGATTCACGAATTTCAACTCGGGATGGCTCATGATAGCGTTTGACAGAGCCCTCGTATCTCGTACACTATTTGATAATGTCGCGGAAGACAAATCAAGAGAATGCATCACTTTGTTCTTCTTGACTAGTCGAGCAATACGATTTAAATCCTTCGAATCTAGATCACACCCACTTAATTGTAAACGCATTAATGTACTACTATTGTTGTTCAAAATCGGTAGTAACTTCTGTTCAAAGAATGGCGAGGGAGGCAGCTGAACACGTTGGAGTTCAAAGGCTTCTAGCGTATGGGTTTCATTTGATGCTTGTGCAGTTGCAAATGTTTCCCAACGGGGCTGTTATTGAGGAAGAGTATGAGTTATTTGCACATGAGTATGATCTGGTTTATTAGTCCTATACTTCAAAATAATATGTTGTGAATAATACCAATACCAAACGTACCAACAAGTCCTCGTGGTAGTAAAGCTGTTGCTTCTTGCCACCCAATGACACCTCTTTCTTACTCAACCTTTCAGAATTCAACTCCCTCTCGAATTTCTCCATCTGCCTTGATGCATAATATCTTTTATTATTGACGAATATATGCGGCCGGTGAGTATGATTATATTAAATTAAATCATAAAGTATGAATATAATAAATGAAATAATATAAATGAAACATTACTTGCCTCTCTGGATTCCAATTCCATCGATTCTCTTTGTGTGGGGCACCTCTACTATTCCAGAAATCATCTCCGAGATTCCTCCAATGATTAGTTCCCATTAGTTGCAACCCATTGAGCTCCTGACGATATTGATGGCGATACATTTATTGTGATGTTTTTGTGTTTATTGACTTTGCAATTTTGCAATGTTATTTTGATCTATCAAGAGATTGCAATCACTATCCGACGGATTACCGATAATTATACTCGACCTATATATGTTACGCTGAATTCACCGCCAGTTGAACAGTTCTTTATTCTCTTTCAGTACACAATAACAATCTCTACCACTCTCACACCAAATTCAAAAATAGATTTCATTTCGTACTGTATTTTTCATGATAAGCCAATACAGGTATGTGAATACGGTTTTGTTTGCTTTGTTATTTGTTTGACGGTGTTATTGATGTGTCATGTTGAATATCGCTTGTGGTAACTAATTGGATGCTGATAAAGAAGGCATCTTGTATAATAATTGCTAAGATATTCGATATTCAATTCTCTAAAGTTTTGCGGTGTTGTAAGGGATTAATCATATATTGTACTAAGTTAAGTTACTTCAACCAATCCTCAAACAACAACAACCTACGGTTATATCATGACGGCTGGAAGCAGTAGTAGTGGTGTACCAATTATATCAGGCGTTACTAATGGAAAGAAGAGTGACAGTGGAAATAATGATACACCATGGTCATCAGTCAGAAACATTACATCATCACCTTCAATTTGGTTATCAGGAGTTCCAAGTCTTTCCACTTTATGTATACAAACAGTTGCAATGGCTACCATTACACTTTATATCCTTAATCAAAAGCATATGCTACCATTACAACTCAGTAGAGTAGTTTCTAAAACTCTCTTCTGGCCAACAATACCAATCACAATATCACGAAGAATAGGAAAGTGGAGTACAGTAGTTGATAATGCAGTGGTACTCGGCGGTGCACCATTTGGTTTTTGTGGATATCCAGAGAAGCTAAACAAACAGTTCAATGTTAAAGGAGTCATCAATATGTGTGAGGAATATCGCGGACCTGTCCGATCTTATAAAAGGTTAGGCATTGAACATTTGCGGCTACCAACAGTTGATCACTTTGAGCCATCTGTTGAAGATCTTAAAAAGGCAGTAAGCTTTATACAAAAACATGAAGAGAAGGGTGGTAGAGTATATGTCCATTGTAGAGCAGGACATGGTCGCTCAGCTGCGGCTGTATATGCCTGGTTACTATACAAAGAACCACTGGCTGATCCGATTGAGCTTAATGAGAAGTTATGTGGATTGAGAAATGTGAGAAAAGCATTATATAAACAACCAAACATTAATATCTTTCGACAATGGCTACAGGATGGGGGTATGATGAGTGACAGTGATAGCGATGATGACGATTGGTGGTCTAGACATCAAAATCAAAGATTTGATTCGGATACTGATGATGATTCTGATGATGGAGTTGTGCAACAAAAGAAGTTTGGGCAGGTTTTCTCATCAGAAGAAGAGTCCGAGGAAAGCTCAGATGATCTCTACTATGACAGTGAGATCTCTATGATGAGAAAGATTATGCAGCATGGTTACGAAACAACAATCGAAGATCTCTCGACCTTTAAGGACAAAATACTTCTAATCAATCATTTTAATATACATTAGAAGAAGAAGTGCTAGCTACTCGTTTTAAGCTGTAGTGTAGCTGAACTATCTATCCCTATCTCATATCTACATTGTATCCATATTATACATTTCTTAATATCACCACCTTATGTAGTATCATCATTTAATCGTATCCTTGCACAAAGGACATGTTGGATATCCTCTCCTCGAATCGGTTGCAAAAGTATATATCCATTTGTCGAAGCAGTGTAAATGAAATTCATGCTTACAATGTGTGACACGCATTATATCTCTGTAAAGGGTCGCAGGTAATTGGGGTGAGATATAAACATCTGCAAGTTAACAGCAAGCAAGATTATGTTTCTTACCCTTCTTGATATTCTTCAGCACAGATGGCACACTCTTCATTGTAGTTTCTCACTTTGCAAATCTCTTTCACAAGTTCCTCTCTTTCGATACATGATTCTGCGACACTCGATTCTCCTCGATTCACTAACATTCGTTTCATCCTAGCAATTGAACATTCTCCATTATTAATATCTTCTGGTGAGACAAATTCCTCCACAGGAACTTTATACACAATATCTGCAATCTGAGAAACGGTCAGCTTTGTCCGGCGTCTTCTCAATCCAGGATAATCTGTCACGTTTCCATCAATTAGATTTCTCAATACTCGATAGGCGGCCAACGCCATCAACGAATGAGCAACAATGGCTAGGACGGCCATCTGCAACACACCCGGGGTACCAAACTGTCTATGCACAACCCCAGTCAGGCCATAATCATCTTGAAAACCGTCCAATAAAAGTGGTGCAAGTATTGTCAAGGGTACAATAAATCCGAGTGCAAGTACTAAATGTATTGGTGATGGATTCCTAATCACAGCTAACATACGGTTCCATAAATGAATTAGCACTGATTCATATTCATCTTCATCATTTATAATAACTGGATCATCTCTGGTACCAGCTGCTGGTTGTTCTGTATTGTTGCTGTTTTGGTTTGCAGTATTAGTGTTGTTATTATTCTCTTGTGCTGGGCTAGGAAAGAAACTATCCCACAAAACCCAGACTGATGTGATTACAAATCCTATTGACATGACAACAGCCAAAGTAAATTGATCAGGAGATGGTAATCGTTCCTCAAGACTTCTTCCATCAACAATATTTTGCATACCAATATATGCCTGTAATAACTCTTTATATTAATATTGTCAGATATAATATCTAGATAATAATAATAATTTTTCTGCAATATACTTACGAGGAGCAAAGTACTTCAATATCATTACTACATAAAGACAGCGTGGAGAGGACTCGGAGCATCGCCAGTCCAAATGAGAATCATGATTTATAACGTGTCTAAAGAGAGAGGGGGGTAATTGATGAGAGATGTAGTGTTATATGGATAACTTTGTGGTACAATATGTAGTTTTGCAAATAATTTTGAAGGGCGAACTCTTTTGGTTAATGAACAAAAACTGATGAAATCATATATCAAATACCGATATTACTATTGCAATTCTATACCTATCACTCACTTTGTATTACATCAAGAGTAGTAGTAGTAACTATAAAACCAGTTTACCTTTTTAATAGGGAGTCCAGGGGGTAAAGGGGCATTTTTTGACACCTTGTGCATATTATGACATCACTGTAAAGCGATTGTATATAACTATGTCCCTGTCCAACCAATGTAAGAGATATCTGGATTGACTAGCGTAAGATGTAGTGTGTTTTTCACCAGTTCATTATATATAACTTTAATGTGAACGCAGAGTTTTGTTGGGCCAAGGACATTTGTATTCTTCTTTATTGCAAACGTTGGGCTCATCTCTTGGTTCTGGGGTTCTCGAGCTTGGTATCTTCTACCAAACAGAGTTTTCTAATTTTCATTTACACGAAAACTCATGACTACTTTTATTGTTGTTGTTTAGTGTGCGTGTCTCTATTCAACATAGGTATTATTAATAACTACACATACTGAACGATGGCATTCAACTTTAGTGCACCTACACCTGCACCTGCCGCAGGTGGTAGTGGATTTAGTTTTGGAGGAGCTACGACGAATGCAGCACCATCAACATCACTTTTTGGTGCTAAACCTGCCTCTTCTAATCCTGCTCCATCCACGGGTGGTTTGTTTGGTGCTCCTGGTAAGAGAGTATTAACTGTGTTTATAAACTCAATAATATATGATGTTTTGTATTTTTATATTATTGTGTTTATATTATATGTCAAAACTCACAACTACTTCTTCATTAACATATTACTATTCTAATTACTCAAAAAGCACCAGCAACTGGAGGATTATTTGGATCAACTACTGCACCTGCCCCTTCTACTGGTGGATTATTTGGTTCGACGGCAGCCCCTAAACCTGCAACTACAGGATTATTCGGATCAACTCCGGCACCAGCACGTAAGTAAAGTTTTGCATTTAATTTTATTGTCTCCAACTCTCTACACACCATCTGATATATGTTGCTAATTATATATCCTTTATCTCTAATATCTAATATATAGCTGCTGGCGGTCTATTTGGTTCAACTCCGGCTGCAGCACGTAAGTAAATGTTTGTTGATTTATCTCTGTCTCTAGCTCTCTGGCATATGGTGTTGTGTTACTAATTTCTCTATCTAAATTTCTCTATTATCAATATAGCTGCTGGCGGTCTGTTTGGATCAACAACCACTACTCCAGCGCCTTCTACTGGATTGTTTGGCTCGACAACTACTCCTGGTATGTGTTAAAAAGTTTATATTGATTTGGTGATAATTACATTTAGGATTATCGACTCAAACCACACATATACTCATCTACTCTTTCACTCTTATTCTAGTTCCAGCCGCCGGGAGCCTTTTCGGTTCACCTGCTCCAACCATGCAACAACAACAAATGCAACAACATATGCAGCAATCATTCAATGGAAATACACCATATTCTCAACTTCCAGACAATGCAAAGAGGGCTATTGATCAAATTTATCAATTAATGATGCAACATCGTCGTACTTTAGCATCAGTTAAAACCATGGCACCTTCGTTATTACAATCAGTGAATAATGAAAATAATGGTAATGATAATACACAAAGTAATATCAGAAATGTATCAACGCCCGGAGAGAATTTATCCCCCGCAGATGCTGCGGCTGGAAGTCCTCGTCGTTCAACAACAAATCAAATTACTGTAGATCCATCAAGTGAACCTCTACCTCAACAAATGGTTACATTACAAACTCAAATCCAAACATTATTACAATCAGCCGAAACAAACTTGAATGAGGCTAAGCAACTTAAAGAACGTGCAGGTGAGGCGGCAGTACAGGCTAAGATGCACGGGGCATGGCCAATTGAAAATGTTGCTGCACGAAGGGGTGTGGCTTTATCAAGTATTAAAGAATTGGTTAATAATAATAATAATAATGCAGCACCATCAACCTCGGCTGGGAATACGACAAGTGGCACCCAAGCCTCATCGGTAAATGTTTCAGGTATGACTAATCTTGATGCAATTGCTTTGCAGCAGATTATGGACATCCGTGCTTCACATGTTGACCGGATCGAGTCTATGCCCAGTCCGTATTACTGGGAGGTATTGCATAACTTTGAACAACGTGTATCAATGGTACAACGTGATGTTGAGGCTGTACGATCTCGACTAGCAATTGCCGAGGAGGCCGAGCGTGTACAAGCCATGGGAAGTAGTGGAATTATGAGAGACGAAACGGCACTACTGCGTGCTAATACTGAAGGAAATTTGGCATCACTCGTCTTATATGAAGGTGGATCGGCTCCGTTATCAACAAAGCTTGCCACATTGGCAAGGAGTCAACATGATTACTTCATTAGGATTGCTGCACTAGCTGCACAGGCACATGATGGATTGGAGGAAGCGAAGCATCGATATCAACGATTCTGTCAGACGACCAAGGGAGGGTATTATGACGATCCTTTCTTAAAGGCTGATATTGAAGAAGTTAGCCGTGAACGAGAATTGCAACAGCGTATCATGGAGGAACGTATTGCAACAGCACCACCTCCGCAAGCACCACCGACAGCTGCACCTAATCAGACTGCCCCATCGACCTCAGGGGGATTGTTTGGTGCGAAAGGTGAGTTTTTAGTGTTCTATTTTATGAGGTTAAAATGTTAAACGCTGAGACAATTGCTCACTTTACCGTTTCTCTTATCATGTTATGCACCATAACAATCGTTTAGCCCCCGCACCCTCGACAGGACTATTTGGATCAACAGCGGCACCCAAACCGGCAAGTGGAGGACTCTTTGGTTCAACGCCGGCTGCAGCAGCACGTAAGTATGAGTTTGTGTGACACATATCTGGAAACTACTATTTATTCTCTAACCTTCTTTTTCTTCCATCTTACTCCTGATTTGCTCTTCAAGCTGCTGGTGGCCTATTCGGAGCGACAACAGCTCCTAAACCAGCCGCTTCTGGAGGACTCTTTGGGGCCACACCGGCCGCAGCACGTAAGTCATATGAGTGTGTGCAATATGTTGTAAGTCTGTCTATTGTCCTTCTAACTGCCTATTTTGTTTTTCGTCTTTTCTTAGCGGCTGGTGGTCTTTTTGGTTCAAATCCGGCACCTGCCCCAGGTATGAACTATATGGTTATGTATGCAATAGTTCTACAATCATGTCCTTCTAACTTGCTGCTCTCTATCTTCTTCTTCTCCTAGCTGCTGGCGGTTTGTTTGGTTCAACTGCACCAGGTGAGTCGACTTGTATGTAGATAGAAGGTGTACGCTGTATGCTAATCATCTTACTCACTGTTTATACTCTCCTCTCTAGCCCCAGCACCCACCACTGGACTCTTTGGTGCTCCTCAGCCTGCTGCTGGTAAGAGTGTATGATGTTCATATCTAATATTTATATTGACATCAACTTGATACTCACCCTCATTTCTCCTTGTTCTAGCACCGGCATTTGGCGCAGCACCTACAACACCGGCTTCTACTTTAGCACCACGCAAAAAAAGTGGATCAAGGTCAGGTGGACGACGAAGGTAATAGTGGATAATTCTACAAGAAGATGTACAGATAAACCTAGTACTACCTATCATTACAATTTATTCTTCAATTATTCAGTTATACTTTCTTCTATTAGACTGAGAGTTTCAAGCGCAGCGTCGGTTATTCTTGTTCCTGGGCCAAATACGGCACTGCAACATTTGGTTTCTTTCATGAGGTAGTCATAATCTTGGGGAGGTATGACGCCGCCAGCAACAATCACAATATTAGAACCTTGTTTCTGTAGTTCTTCTTTTAGTGCTGGTAACAATGTCTTGTGACCGGCTGCCTGTGAAGATATGCCTATGACATGCACATCTGGAAGATGCGCATTATCACAATTTGCGAAGTAGACGAAAGAGAGATGATTGTAACATGTGTTAGTATTTGTGGGTTACAAAGGCAATCAAATAAGGCAGATAAAGGTCAAATGAGTAGCCGAATCACGAAAGACTTCATATTGAACATAGAATTTACATAATGAAACAATACTAACGCGGACTTTCCTGAATCTAAAGCTTGCAGAGCAACCTCTGCAGGAGTTTGAAATAATGGGCCACTGGAAGTGCGCGTTTCACCGTTTATGAAGATAAAGAGAGACGATATGAACTTATGTTAGCGTATACAACTTGCAAAGACAATCAAATGAAGACAGATAAAGGTCAAATGAAGCGGCCAAACCACCAAAACTTCATTTAAAACATAGAATTTACATAATGAAACAATACTAACGCGGACTTTCATGTCTACATCATAACCCAGATCGCTGAATCCACTCGCAATGACCTTTGCTCCTCTGTCATGACCATCTTGACCCATCTTTGCAACTAGGATACGAGGCCTACGCCCTTCCTTCTCTTCAAACTGTTTCACCTTATTCAATACATTATCATACTCGGACTCACTTCCATTACTCTTTGAGTTGTTACCTGTATTTGTAAAGGATGCACCATAGGCGCCTTGTACTATTGTTGATGATGGCACATGTCTACCCCACGCTTTCTCAAGAGCGAGTGATATCTCACCCAGTGTGCATCTCACTCTGGCAGCTTCGATGGCTAATGCCATGAGGTTGTTAGCATCATCGCCCTTGCTTGTACTATGTGATAATCTGGCGCTTGTTTCGAGAGCACTCAATGCCTTCTCGACCTCATCATTCTTCCTTCGGCTCTTCAACTCATTAAGTCGATTGACTTGCTTCTCTCGGACAGCAGAGTTGTCTATTTGCAATACTTCCTGTCGTTCTTCCTCTTCTTCTTTTGACCCTAATTTGTACTTGTTCACACCGACGATGACATCTTGTCCAGAGTCTATTCTTCCCTGCTTCTTGGTAGCACTCTCTTCAATACGAAGCTTAGCCATACCACTGTTTATATAAGATGTCATCCCTCCTGCAGATTCGACCTCTTCTATAATATCCATTGCCTTGTCTGCTAATTCGTCAGTGAGATTTTCCATCATATAACTTCCGCCCCAAGGATCAGCGACTGCACATATGCCTGCTTCTTCTTGAAAGATTAACTGAGTATTTCTAGCAACTCTAGCAGTTGCAACTGTTGGAAGACCAATTGCTTCATCATAGGAGTTTGTATGAAGACTTTGTGTGCCTCCTTGTACTGCAGCTAGGGCTTCTATTGTTGTACGAATGACATTATTCAGAGGCTGTTGTTCTGTTAGTGTATATCCTGACGTCTGACAGTGTGTCCGTAATAGAAGAGATCGTGGATCTTTGGGTTGAAAGTGCTTCTCGACTAATGTTGACCATAAACGTCTGGCAGCTCTCAACTTTGCAATCTCCATATAGAAGTCCATACCAATACCAAAGAAGAAGCTGTACCGAGGAGCCACATCGTCAACCTTCAAACCTGCCTTGTTAACAGCCGTCCTAATGTACTCTAATCCATCTGCTATTGTAAATCCTAATTCTAATGCAAGATCTGCTCCTGCTTCCTGCATGTGGTATCCACTAATACTAATTGCATTAAACTTTGGCATGTGTGTAGCGGTGAACCCAATTATATCTGCTACCACTCGATCCATGGATGGTTCTGGTGGATAAATGTAGGTATTACGAACCATGAATTCCTTGAGTATATCATTTTGGATCGTTCCTCTTAGTGATGACAGCACAGACTTGACACTAGTATCACCACTACCTTCTCTAAACTTGGATTCTATACCCAATGCCTCCTGCTGTTCAATAGCTGCTTGAGCATACATGGCCATTGTTGGAAGCACAGCGCCGTTCATAGTCATACTAACAGATATTTTATCAAGAGGTATACCATCAAATAATATCTTCATATCATCAACTGAATCAATTGATACGCCTGCCATACCAACATCACCAACGACACGGTCATGATCTGAATCATATCCTCGATGTGTTGGTAGATCAAATGCCACACTTAATCCCTGTTGACCCGCGGCTACATTTGCTCTGTAGAATTTGTTTGATTCCTCTGCTGTTGAAAATCCTGCATATTGACGAACCGTCCATGGTCTATTGGTATACATTGTTGCATATGGTCCTCTTGTATATGGTTTGATACCCTAGATTGTGTCAATGATTAATGTGTAAGTATATTACTGTTTTGCAAGAGGCTGTTATATTTCTATCTTTACAAACTATAAACTCACCGGCATGGATGGATTTGTATCATCTAAATCATAGTATACAGGTTGTATAGCTATCCCTTCCTATAATAATAAGAAGAAGGTATTAGAAAAACAGGTACATGATTGACAGATGAGAACTCATTGTATTGCAATTAATAATATATGTATTATACTCACCGGAGTTACTCGCTCAGTACGCAGGGAATCAACACTCTTACTTGATTTTGATAATTCTTTAGTTGCCAATCTTTCCCACTCTTCTACATTGTGTGGTTTTTCATAAGGTATATCATTCTGATATGATACAGTTGATTGTGAAGCACTGATGATGATTCGAGGTATGTTTTGTTTTCCAACTACTTGTCGGCGGATTGTGCTTGAAATCAGAGAACTACACGACATTATAATGATCAATGAGAGGATATATATGTATTCTGTTATAATAATAGGTATTATATATTGTATTAGCCTGTGCTGCTCAGGATATCCTGGCTGCTCTGTGCTCGGCTGCGCTAGTAGCCCCGGGTGTGTATATCATTCTATTCTCATAATTTTTCTTAATAGGGGTCTTTGGTAGCCAAATAGGACACTATGTTTTGTGTTTATCAGTGTTTAGTACTGATTATCGTACTTTATATTATAGATTGATGATAATTGATAGACAGAGATAGGGATTGCTGTTAGCACGATCGACTATATCGATTATTGTGTGTATGATGAGGTCTCGTAATGGAGGACAATCACAACCACCATCTAATAATCTCAACGATGATATCAATAGTAATACCAACCTCATCAATAGCAAAGCAGAAACATCTCCTAAAGGTTATAAAGTCTATAAAGAGCGATGGTTAATGCTTGCATATCTCTCATTACTAAACTTACTTTCGGATTGGACAGGGTTGTCGGTAGCACCAATTGCTACAATTACAAGCAGAGCATACAGTTCGGATGATGATTATATATACGCAAATGATAATAATATGGATGTTTAGTAAGTTATATTTTTGTGCATAAGATGTATGCAATATTTTGTGCCATAAATCGTATACACTACATATGTATATCTAACCTCTTTCTTTCATACAAATAGTATTCAACCAGAGGCATTGGTAACAGTGTTTCTGATTGCAAGTAGTATTGGAACTGCATTAGAACCTTGGATATTGGGTAGATTGGGTTTAAGAAGGACTATTGTATTCGGAGCATTCAGTAACATGCTTGGCAATCTAATAAAGAGTGGAGGATTACCGCCAGTATTTACAGTTACTGCACTTCTTCATGGTGTATGGGGGACAATGGCTTTATATGTAGGATTCTTCTTAGTTGGATTTGCACAGCCGTTATTTCAATGTACGCCAGCTTTATTATCAGCAAGCTGGTTTCCAGAGAGTGAAAGAACAATGGCTACTAGTATTGCTTTGAATGCGAACCAATTAGGAGTGGGTCTAGCCTTTATCGTTGGTGCACTGTACGTCCAAAATCCAAATCAGATTGCAAATTACTTCTCCTTGTTGAGCCTCATTAGCGTTATAGCTTTTGTGGGAACATCGTTGCATTTAGATGATGCACCACCGACTCCTCCATCTGGTAGTTCTAGAATAATGAAAGGTACGTTAGAAGTTAGTATACGAGACGTATTGCAGAGGGCTACAAGTTCTTCTCTTCTGAATAAGAATTTTGATACATTATGTGCAAAAGAAAAGGATATAGTAACACCAACAAGAAGCACTGGGAATATACCATCAAATGTTTTAGATGATGAGTCTACTGCGTCACTTCTACGACGACATACCAGGTCACGAGATAATATAACTCCTCCGCATTCTCCTTCATCTAAACAACATCTAGGGTCACCTTATTCAACAACATCCTACTACCCTGCTGATTGTGAAGGAGCTGAACCGACACTCACATTAACACCTCATCATATAGAGATTGAAATACGAGATGATCAAGTCTTCTTAGCTGCTAAAGCATGTCTTTCAAGGAAAGGATTTCCCCAGGCCTTGTGTGTCTTTAGCTGTGTTGGTGTCGTCATCAATGTCTTGTCAACTTATCTTGACTATTTGGTTCGTGGAGACTATTATGGTAGTGACTACAATAACCAATCAGGAGGTATCACAACGGCTTCCATTCATGTAGCTGTTATTGGATGTCTCTTTCAGGTCATTATTATGGTGTCTAGTATATACATCGGACGATACACAGACAAGACAAGATCATACTTTATGATTACATTGATTCTACTGGTTCTTGGCGTTGTGGCACTTGCTGAATGTGGTGTGAGCTTGGACAAAGATCGGGAAGGAGACGTTCGATGGACAATGCTTTTAGTGTCAGCTCTTTTGGGCCCACTACTTCCAGTCGCTACAGAATTGGCAGTCGAAGTCGCATACCCTCTTAGGTAAGTTTGATACTTGTTTATTTTCATTTATGACATTCATGCTACCATCCACATGTGTCGCTTAACTGGTTTGTCTCTTTGCTCATACACTATTAGTGAAAATACAGTATTGGTTGTGTTGCAACTTGCATGTAACATATTCTCCTCGATGTTCATACCAGTCTTTCAAGCTTTTAGAGATGTAGGTGTGACTAATGGTGCTAGTGATGACGACCAAATAGTCGGTAGCCAACGACCGCCTTACACAATCTCATTTTACATACTGATAGTCATCACATCAGTCTCTGCAGTTTTCTTTGCAACATTCAATGGAAACTATTCTAGATATGAAGCAGAGCTAGCCAAGAAGCGAGGTGATGTACCTAATCTTGTATGAAGAGAGTCGATGTGCAAACTTTAAACTAATCTGGATTGATTGATTTAACAATGAGAATAAAGGAGAAAACGTGGTTCTTGGAGAATCATGCAGGTGAATAAGCTAAGCTAATGCTAATAAAGACATAGAATATACATTATATCACTGTCTTTGCCTCATAAGATGCAGTATTATCCGTGAGAAAGGATACCATGTGGTATCCTCCTCATTCTAACACTAAGGACGAGACGAGAGTAAACTCTTTTCTCAAATGAGTATACGGTTGATGCTTACCAATTAATTATCTCCTCTCTCGCGACGCTATATCCCCGCGGTACTTTAACAAACAGGGGTTCTGAATAACAATCCTAGTCGACGGTATACCGGCGTAAAATCCGAGTACATCACAAAAAAATATCACCATAAAAAATGACTGATAATGATGTGCTCTCACAATGGTCTAATATAAACTATTGGCGGAGACTATGTCCCTATCTAACCATTGACAATACTGCAGTAGATAGTGACGGTACTAGTACCTCAACAAATAATGAAGATGACGATACAAGGGAGAAATTATTAAACCTTTTGATTAATGATGGGTACGCATTAATCGACAACACGATATGCGATGATGTCAATCTACAGAAGAATGTATGTCGTGGTATAACAGATATGGAAGTTGAACATTCATTGCCTGCTACATTCGTACTTTTATTCGATGAAACTTGGAAGCTGGCAAGAGAATCTTATCATTTACTTTTACAAGACGATGACGGAACAAAAGATACACAACAACATCAACAAAAGGGTATACTACATCGCAATAGCAGTACTATGGCATTCAACTTTGATATGTTAGCGTGGTATATTGATCCAAAGCTCAACCAAGCCGGGTTTAGTCCGCACAGAGATCGTCAACCAGAATCATTGTCGGATCTTAAACAAAGTTTCTACTCGGATGGGCAAGCCAAATACATTACCCACTGGATTGCATTGGCAGATGCAACGCCTGAGAACTCCTGCTTATATGTTATACCAAAGGCGTGTGATCCAGGATATCTACAAGGAGATGATATGTCAGAAGAGGAAGAGGAATATGATCAATTAGATCCACTATCAAGAGCTTTAAACACAAAACAATCATATCAGAACATTCGTGCTCTACCTCGAACTGCTGGACAGTCGGTTATATTTACACATCGGATATTGCATTGGGGTTCTAAAGGCAACCCTGATGCCTTGAATAATCATCCTCGGGTCGCAATCTCATTTGTATATAGTGATACTGAATTTGAAGCAAAATATTTATCAAAAGAGTCATTCTCAAAAGATAGTAGAGGGAACTGGAGCTATCCCTCTTTTGAAACTCGTTTACTACTTGTATGTGCACAACTACTCATTTACTATCAGAGGTTCAATTTGCCAATATCTACACTTCGAGCGTGTTATGAGTACTGCAAAGCTAATTCTGATCAGCTGGATGAGAATTATAAAAAGAAGGTATTCGTTGAGTATGTGAAGGCAATGAAGGAACAAAGAGATGGGATACCAGATTGTGACAAAGAAGATAAAGAAAGTAATAGGAATGACACAAATTGTGATAGAGAAGTAGCAAACAGTGATGATGAAGAGGCACTATTAGAGGAAATGCTAAATAATAGTGGTGATTTTGAAGATGATTATGATGACATGTTAGAAGAATGCAATGACAATGGTGAAAGTCAACCAAAAAGAATGAAGCATGATACTATATAACATTAATAGTAAAGTGTCTAGTTTAACTTTATCTCTTCTTTACTACTAACGCTTTCCATATAACTTAATATCGAGTACAAGATCAGGTTGATATGGAATACGAGGGTTGCAATAAAACGAATACCAACGTTGATATGCTTCATAATCTTGATCCTTGGGTGGTATTGGATTTATTGATCCCTCGACTCCTGATACACAGACCTTATTACTCTTTGCAGTCCGCAGCTGATCATATCCCAGTGAAGCTGGTACAATAACACGTCGAATACCTCCCGGTAGCATCGCAGGTATATCATTCGTACCCAATATGTTCATTTCAATGCCTTGAATTGTACTACCGTCACCTAATGTCCATCTATAAGGAGCCCCTGTGTCTTTTGTTGAGTAGATCTGTGGAAATCTTCCGGCAGTACTTGCTATAGAATAATCAATGGATGCAGTTTGACCGATTGTTAATGGTTGTTGTCCACTCTTACCCACTCGGGCATCAGCCCATTTCAATCCAGTTGATGATACTGTTAGAGGTAATCCGTTGGAAACTGCAGCACTTGTTTGTTGTGGATCCAATGATAACACTGCAATTGTGCTACCAGCTGATGATAGGATAGCTCGACGCGTCAATTTTGGATTATGAACAAGACCATTTGTATAGCTTAGTAGAATTAAAAGCAAAACGAGCGATGATAATAGTACCATTGTCATTAGCAAAAGCAATATGAGCTCTTCTTCTCATTGCAGAGATATTCTACTCACATCATTTTTCGGTATCCTAGCTGACAATTATGCAAGTAGAACTTGCAATGCTTTAAAACATCACCAAGCCCAAGAGAATGTGAACAAGAGAATAATATATTATAGAACAATAAATATACATATAGAATATGAGTGGCAATACTCTATCATTAAAGGATGAGTTATTGCTCCTATCATCAATTAATAAACATCGTAACTCTCGTTTGCAAAAAAGATCATCATATTTAGAAGAATCGTCATCAGTCAATGATAGCAATAATAAGCCTTGTGAATTACAAAGTAGAGATGATGATACATACTTTGATGTAGATGATAATTCGATTGTTACTGAACAGGTATCCTGCTATAGAAGGAGTAGTCGTAATGGGGGCAGACCATCATCCTCAACATTGAAAAGTAACTGTACAGAACCTCCGTCATTACAGTCAACAGCAAGTATAAGAAAGACAACGCAAGAGAATTATAGTAGTGGAAAAGATAGAGACTCCCCAGAAACGATCAGGACAGAGTTCATTTCAGCACCCCGCAGTCCTGCCACTGATACTTCTATACATCAACGAAATGTGAATAATTATTCACCTATCTCAATTCAGACAGAAACGGTATCTTCAAGAGTACATAGCAATCACAAGAAGAGTATTGAGAATCGACAAGAAGATAGCGACCATGGGACCGAGTCTTCCATTAGACATATCAAGAAGACTCCTTCGATATCATCATCCAGTACCAAGCAAAAGTCAAAGAGTAGTAGATCCTTTTTTACCAGAGGTAAAAAGTCTACATCTAGAGATAAGAAGGTAGTAAATAATCGAAAGAATAAGAAGAAGCAAAGTCAAGCTAGTAGTAAAGGGATACAACTTGAACTGAATAAGAAATCTCAGCAATCATCTACTATGCAAAGAAAGATATCTGATAGGTACTTGAAAAGCAATGTTGATAGAGATATTGTGAGTATAAAGGAAGAGGAAGAAGTTGATGATAAAGTATTGATGAAGATACCCCCGAATAAAGTAGCAGTGGATACATCGCCTTCAGCAACTACTCGAGCGGAAGAAGTTAATATTGTTGTCAAACAACAGAACAAGACAAGTAAGAAACCACTAGATACATATCGTACAGCAGTGGCAGCTAACGTAGCCCAGGTCAAGGTTACTGAACAAAAGAAACAAGAAGCAGAACAGCAGCTTACAATATATCAAAAGAATACAGTATCGAATAAGAATGAGAAGGATACCCAACTGAAGGCTGATAAACTAAGAGAGCAGAAGGAGATCGAGTATAGGAAGTGCTTGGAAACTGCCTTGTCAATTGCCAATATGGAAACGAAACAAGCCAAACGAAAGGAAGAAGAGTTGGTTAAACAGCTAACTCAGCAGATTAAAGCCAAAGAGATTGAGATTGCCAAGCAACAAGCCAAGGCAGAGATAGAGAAGCAACGCTCAATTGCTGATGAGCTTAAAAGGAAAGAGACGGCACAGCAACTCAAACAACAGATTATGCAGCTCGAGTCTTCATTAGCCAATCAAAATAAGGTTCTGTCAGAGAATGAACATGCCGATTTAAAGAGGGAGGTAGAAAGGATTGTACAAGAAGAAATCCTTCGAGTTAATACAGAGTCTAGAAATGAGCTTGTTGATGATGACCCGGATACCTCTGATGAACAGCCTGTGGAGACGAATCTCACCACATATACATCTTATGAATTAGAACCAAGCATCGTTCATAACATGTCAAATGATGACAGCGGTGGGTGCTTTGGCTGGTTATGTTGCTCGGGAGGAGAAGAGAAACTAGATAAGAGCTCATGGTATGATGCTGAGAGTATCGACGAAGAAGAACTGCCCACGGGGCAGTGTGATAGTGAACTTGATGCAAGTAGTGTCTCTGATTGTAGTGAGGGAGTACAGCACGAAGCACATGATGGCTCGCTTGGTATTAGAGCCGTATAGCTCTTGTAGTGTATTGGCTCGTCTGTTGGGTAGAAAATATATGTATTTGATTCTAATGTCGAATGTGAAGAAAAAGAGTTAGTTGAGTTAAGTGATCTTAGTGCTTCAAATCATATCTCATCATTCATAGTAAATCGAGTACGATCTGTTTTGTTGTTCGTCCAAGAAGCTCTGCCGATCATAATGCTCTTTGGCTTGTGTGGACTTTGCACATTTGGATTGCTTCCGCCAAATTTATTTTTTGTCTTCAGGTTGCTGTCTTCAAGTCTCTTTATCAAGTGCTTCCCTACTTTGACACCAGCAGACTTTGAAAGGTCTTGATGGAAGTTGTCACAAGGTACTGATTGCAAACAAGCAGGACAGCCTCCATCAAATTTGGAAGTATGACACGAGGTGCACTCCTCTAATAGATCGATTGCTGCTTTCATTGCGTCTAAAATGAAAGGATATAGTTGGGCGGTGATACCTGAGCCTCCTGCCCTTTGATCATAGATCATAATCCGCGTTGTATCATATCTGCTGTGATCACAATCAATATCGGCAATACTACATGCGACAAACAGTGGTGCAACTGCTACCATAGCATGTGATAAGGCATGTACCCCACTATTTTGCAATGTTATTTTGATCTATCAAGAGATTGCAATCACTATCCGACGGATTACCGATAATTATACTCGACCTATATATGTTACGCTGAATTCACCGCCAGTTGAACAGTTCTTTATTCTCTTTCAGTACACAATAACAATCTCTACCACTCTCACACCAAATTCAAAAATAGATTTCATTTCGTACTGTATTTTTCATGATAAGCCAATACAGGTATGTGAATACGGTTTTGTTTGCTTTGTTATTTGTTTGACGGTGTTATTGATGTGTCATGTTGAATATCGCTTGTGGTAACTAATTGGATGCTGATAAAGAAGGCATCTTGTATAATAATTGCTAAGATATTCGATATTCAATTCTCTAAAGTTTTGCGGTGTTGTAAGGGATTAATCATATATTGTACTAAGTTAAGTTACTTCAACCAATCCTCAAACAACAACAACCTACGGTTATATCATGACGGCTGGAAGCAGTAGTAGTGGTGTACCAATTATATCAGGCGTTACTAATGGAAAGAAGAGTGACAGTGGAAATAATGATACACCATGGTCATCAGTCAGAAACATTACATCATCACCTTCAATTTGGTTATCAGGAGTTCCAAGTCTTTCCACTTTATGTATACAAACAGTTGCAATGGCTACCATTACACTTTATATCCTTAATCAAAAGCATATGCTACCATTACAACTCAGTAGAGTAGTTTCTAAAACTCTCTTCTGGCCAACAATACCAATCACAATATCACGAAGAATAGGAAAGTGGAGTACAGTAGTTGATAATGCAGTGGTACTCGGCGGTGCACCATTTGGTTTTTGTGGATATCCAGAGAAGCTAAACAAACAGTTCAATGTTAAAGGAGTCATCAATATGTGTGAGGAATATCGCGGACCTGTCCGATCTTATAAAAGGTTAGGCATTGAACATTTGCGGCTACCAACAGTTGATCACTTTGAGCCATCTGTTGAAGATCTTAAAAAGGCAGTAAGCTTTATACAAAAACATGAAGAGAAGGGTGGTAGAGTATATGTCCATTGTAGAGCAGGACATGGTCGCTCAGCTGCGGCTGTATATGCCTGGTTACTATACAAAGAACCACTGGCTGATCCGATTGAGCTTAATGAGAAGTTATGTGGATTGAGAAATGTGAGAAAAGCATTATATAAACAACCAAACATTAATATCTTTCGACAATGGCTACAGGATGGGGGTATGATGAGTGACAGTGATAGCGATGATGACGATTGGTGGTCTAGACATCAAAATCAAAGATTTGATTCGGATACTGATGATGATTCTGATGATGGAGTTGTGCAACAAAAGAAGTTTGGGCAGGTTTTCTCATCAGAAGAAGAGTCCGAGGAAAGCTCAGATGATCTCTACTATGACAGTGAGATCTCTATGATGAGAAAGATTATGCAGCATGGTTACGAAACAACAATCGAAGATCTCTCGACCTTTAAGGACAAAATACTTCTAATCAATCATTTTAATATACATTAGAAGAAGAAGTGCTAGCTACTCGTTTTAAGCTGTAGTGTAGCTGAACTATCTATCCCTATCTCATATCTACATTGTATCCATATTATACATTTCTTAATATCACCACCTTATGTAGTATCATCATTTAATCGTATCCTTGCACAAAGGACATGTTGGATATCCTCTCCTCGAATCGGTTGCAAAAGTATATATCCATTTGTCGAAGCAGTGTAAATGAAATTCATGCTTACAATGTGTGACACGCATTATATCTCTGTAAAGGGTCGCAGGTAATTGGGGTGAGATATAAACATCTGCAAGTTAACAGCAAGCAAGATTATGTTTCTTACCCTTCTTGATATTCTTCAGCACAGATGGCACACTCTTCATTGTAGTTTCTCACTTTGCAAATCTCTTTCACAAGTTCCTCTCTTTCGATACATGATTCTGCGACACTCGATTCTCCTCGATTCACTAACATTCGTTTCATCCTAGCAATTGAACATTCTCCATTATTAATATCTTCTGGTGAGACAAATTCCTCCACAGGAACTTTATACACAATATCTGCAATCTGAGAAACGGTCAGCTTTGTCCGGCGTCTTCTCAATCCAGGATAATCTGTCACGTTTCCATCAATTAGATTTCTCAATACTCGATAGGCGGCCAACGCCATCAACGAATGAGCAACAATGGCTAGGACGGCCATCTGCAACACACCCGGGGTACCAAACTGTCTATGCACAACCCCAGTCAGGCCATAATCATCTTGAAAACCGTCCAATAAAAGTGGTGCAAGTATTGTCAAGGGTACAATAAATCCGAGTGCAAGTACTAAATGTATTGGTGATGGATTCCTAATCACAGCTAACATACGGTTCCATAAATGAATTAGCACTGATTCATATTCATCTTCATCATTTATAATAACTGGATCATCTCTGGTACCAGCTGCTGGTTGTTCTGTATTGTTGCTGTTTTGGTTTGCAGTATTAGTGTTGTTATTATTCTCTTGTGCTGGGCTAGGAAAGAAACTATCCCACAAAACCCAGACTGATGTGATTACAAATCCTATTGACATGACAACAGCCAAAGTAAATTGATCAGGAGATGGTAATCGTTCCTCAAGACTTCTTCCATCAACAATATTTTGCATACCAATATATGCCTGTAATAACTCTTTATATTAATATTGTCAGATATAATATCTAGATAATAATAATAATTTTTCTGCAATATACTTACGAGGAGCAAAGTACTTCAATATCATTACTACATAAAGACAGCGTGGAGAGGACTCGGAGCATCGCCAGTCCAAATGAGAATCATGATTTATAACGTGTCTAAAGAGAGAGGGGGGTAATTGATGAGAGATGTAGTGTTATATGGATAACTTTGTGGTACAATATGTAGTTTTGCAAATAATTTTGAAGGGCGAACTCTTTTGGTTAATGAACAAAAACTGATGAAATCATATATCAAATACCGATATTACTATTGCAATTCTATACCTATCACTCACTTTGTATTACATCAAGAGTAGTAGTAGTAACTATAAAACCAGTTTACCTTTTTAATAGGGAGTCCAGGGGGTAAAGGGGCATTTTTTGACACCTTGTGCATATTATGACATCACTGTAAAGCGATTGTATATAACTATGTCCCTGTCCAACCAATGTAAGAGATATCTGGATTGACTAGCGTAAGATGTAGTGTGTTTTTCACCAGTTCATTATATATAACTTTAATGTGAACGCAGAGTTTTGTTGGGCCAAGGACATTTGTATTCTTCTTTATTGCAAACGTTGGGCTCATCTCTTGGTTCTGGGGTTCTCGAGCTTGGTATCTTCTACCAAACAGAGTTTTCTAATTTTCATTTACACGAAAACTCATGACTACTTTTATTGTTGTTGTTTAGTGTGCGTGTCTCTATTCAACATAGGTATTATTAATAACTACACATACTGAACGATGGCATTCAACTTTAGTGCACCTACACCTGCACCTGCCGCAGGTGGTAGTGGATTTAGTTTTGGAGGAGCTACGACGAATGCAGCACCATCAACATCACTTTTTGGTGCTAAACCTGCCTCTTCTAATCCTGCTCCATCCACGGGTGGTTTGTTTGGTGCTCCTGGTAAGAGAGTATTAACTGTGTTTATAAACTCAATAATATATGATGTTTTGTATTTTTATATTATTGTGTTTATATTATATGTCAAAACTCACAACTACTTCTTCATTAACATATTACTATTCTAATTACTCAAAAAGCACCAGCAACTGGAGGATTATTTGGATCAACTACTGCACCTGCCCCTTCTACTGGTGGATTATTTGGTTCGACGGCAGCCCCTAAACCTGCAACTACAGGATTATTCGGATCAACTCCGGCACCAGCACGTAAGTAAAGTTTTGCATTTAATTTTATTGTCTCCAACTCTCTACACACCATCTGATATATGTTGCTAATTATATATCCTTTATCTCTAATATCTAATATATAGCTGCTGGCGGTCTATTTGGTTCAACTCCGGCTGCAGCACGTAAGTAAATGTTTGTTGATTTATCTCTGTCTCTAGCTCTCTGGCATATGGTGTTGTGTTACTAATTTCTCTATCTAAATTTCTCTATTATCAATATAGCTGCTGGCGGTCTGTTTGGATCAACAACCACTACTCCAGCGCCTTCTACTGGATTGTTTGGCTCGACAACTACTCCTGGTATGTGTTAAAAAGTTTATATTGATTTGGTGATAATTACATTTAGGATTATCGACTCAAACCACACATATACTCATCTACTCTTTCACTCTTATTCTAGTTCCAGCCGCCGGGAGCCTTTTCGGTTCACCTGCTCCAACCATGCAACAACAACAAATGCAACAACATATGCAGCAATCATTCAATGGAAATACACCATATTCTCAACTTCCAGACAATGCAAAGAGGGCTATTGATCAAATTTATCAATTAATGATGCAACATCGTCGTACTTTAGCATCAGTTAAAACCATGGCACCTTCGTTATTACAATCAGTGAATAATGAAAATAATGGTAATGATAATACACAAAGTAATATCAGAAATGTATCAACGCCCGGAGAGAATTTATCCCCCGCAGATGCTGCGGCTGGAAGTCCTCGTCGTTCAACAACAAATCAAATTACTGTAGATCCATCAAGTGAACCTCTACCTCAACAAATGGTTACATTACAAACTCAAATCCAAACATTATTACAATCAGCCGAAACAAACTTGAATGAGGCTAAGCAACTTAAAGAACGTGCAGGTGAGGCGGCAGTACAGGCTAAGATGCACGGGGCATGGCCAATTGAAAATGTTGCTGCACGAAGGGGTGTGGCTTTATCAAGTATTAAAGAATTGGTTAATAATAATAATAATAATGCAGCACCATCAACCTCGGCTGGGAATACGACAAGTGGCACCCAAGCCTCATCGGTAAATGTTTCAGGTATGACTAATCTTGATGCAATTGCTTTGCAGCAGATTATGGACATCCGTGCTTCACATGTTGACCGGATCGAGTCTATGCCCAGTCCGTATTACTGGGAGGTATTGCATAACTTTGAACAACGTGTATCAATGGTACAACGTGATGTTGAGGCTGTACGATCTCGACTAGCAATTGCCGAGGAGGCCGAGCGTGTACAAGCCATGGGAAGTAGTGGAATTATGAGAGACGAAACGGCACTACTGCGTGCTAATACTGAAGGAAATTTGGCATCACTCGTCTTATATGAAGGTGGATCGGCTCCGTTATCAACAAAGCTTGCCACATTGGCAAGGAGTCAACATGATTACTTCATTAGGATTGCTGCACTAGCTGCACAGGCACATGATGGATTGGAGGAAGCGAAGCATCGATATCAACGATTCTGTCAGACGACCAAGGGAGGGTATTATGACGATCCTTTCTTAAAGGCTGATATTGAAGAAGTTAGCCGTGAACGAGAATTGCAACAGCGTATCATGGAGGAACGTATTGCAACAGCACCACCTCCGCAAGCACCACCGACAGCTGCACCTAATCAGACTGCCCCATCGACCTCAGGGGGATTGTTTGGTGCGAAAGGTGAGTTTTTAGTGTTCTATTTTATGAGGTTAAAATGTTAAACGCTGAGACAATTGCTCACTTTACCGTTTCTCTTATCATGTTATGCACCATAACAATCGTTTAGCCCCCGCACCCTCGACAGGACTATTTGGATCAACAGCGGCACCCAAACCGGCAAGTGGAGGACTCTTTGGTTCAACGCCGGCTGCAGCAGCACGTAAGTATGAGTTTGTGTGACACATATCTGGAAACTACTATTTATTCTCTAACCTTCTTTTTCTTCCATCTTACTCCTGATTTGCTCTTCAAGCTGCTGGTGGCCTATTCGGAGCGACAACAGCTCCTAAACCAGCCGCTTCTGGAGGACTCTTTGGGGCCACACCGGCCGCAGCACGTAAGTCATATGAGTGTGTGCAATATGTTGTAAGTCTGTCTATTGTCCTTCTAACTGCCTATTTTGTTTTTCGTCTTTTCTTAGCGGCTGGTGGTCTTTTTGGTTCAAATCCGGCACCTGCCCCAGGTATGAACTATATGGTTATGTATGCAATAGTTCTACAATCATGTCCTTCTAACTTGCTGCTCTCTATCTTCTTCTTCTCCTAGCTGCTGGCGGTTTGTTTGGTTCAACTGCACCAGGTGAGTCGACTTGTATGTAGATAGAAGGTGTACGCTGTATGCTAATCATCTTACTCACTGTTTATACTCTCCTCTCTAGCCCCAGCACCCACCACTGGACTCTTTGGTGCTCCTCAGCCTGCTGCTGGTAAGAGTGTATGATGTTCATATCTAATATTTATATTGACATCAACTTGATACTCACCCTCATTTCTCCTTGTTCTAGCACCGGCATTTGGCGCAGCACCTACAACACCGGCTTCTACTTTAGCACCACGCAAAAAAAGTGGATCAAGGTCAGGTGGACGACGAAGGTAATAGTGGATAATTCTACAAGAAGATGTACAGATAAACCTAGTACTACCTATCATTACAATTTATTCTTCAATTATTCAGTTATACTTTCTTCTATTAGACTGAGAGTTTCAAGCGCAGCGTCGGTTATTCTTGTTCCTGGGCCAAATACGGCACTGCAACATTTGGTTTCTTTCATGAGGTAGTCATAATCTTGGGGAGGTATGACGCCGCCAGCAACAATCACAATATTAGAACCTTGTTTCTGTAGTTCTTCTTTTAGTGCTGGTAACAATGTCTTGTGACCGGCTGCCTGTGAAGATATGCCTATGACATGCACATCTGGAAGATGCGCATTATCACAATTTGCGAAGTAGACGAAAGAGAGATGATTGTAACATGTGTTAGTATTTGTGGGTTACAAAGGCAATCAAATAAGGCAGATAAAGGTCAAATGAGTAGCCGAATCACGAAAGACTTCATATTGAACATAGAATTTACATAATGAAACAATACTAACGCGGACTTTCCTGAATCTAAAGCTTGCAGAGCAACCTCTGCAGGAGTTTGAAATAATGGGCCACTGGAAGTGCGCGTTTCACCGTTTATGAAGATAAAGAGAGACGATATGAACTTATGTTAGCGTATACAACTTGCAAAGACAATCAAATGAAGACAGATAAAGGTCAAATGAAGCGGCCAAACCACCAAAACTTCATTTAAAACATAGAATTTACATAATGAAACAATACTAACGCGGACTTTCATGTCTACATCATAACCCAGATCGCTGAATCCACTCGCAATGACCTTTGCTCCTCTGTCATGACCATCTTGACCCATCTTTGCAACTAGGATACGAGGCCTACGCCCTTCCTTCTCTTCAAACTGTTTCACCTTATTCAATACATTATCATACTCGGACTCACTTCCATTACTCTTTGAGTTGTTACCTGTATTTGTAAAGGATGCACCATAGGCGCCTTGTACTATTGTTGATGATGGCACATGTCTACCCCACGCTTTCTCAAGAGCGAGTGATATCTCACCCAGTGTGCATCTCACTCTGGCAGCTTCGATGGCTAATGCCATGAGGTTGTTAGCATCATCGCCCTTGCTTGTACTATGTGATAATCTGGCGCTTGTTTCGAGAGCACTCAATGCCTTCTCGACCTCATCATTCTTCCTTCGGCTCTTCAACTCATTAAGTCGATTGACTTGCTTCTCTCGGACAGCAGAGTTGTCTATTTGCAATACTTCCTGTCGTTCTTCCTCTTCTTCTTTTGACCCTAATTTGTACTTGTTCACACCGACGATGACATCTTGTCCAGAGTCTATTCTTCCCTGCTTCTTGGTAGCACTCTCTTCAATACGAAGCTTAGCCATACCACTGTTTATATAAGATGTCATCCCTCCTGCAGATTCGACCTCTTCTATAATATCCATTGCCTTGTCTGCTAATTCGTCAGTGAGATTTTCCATCATATAACTTCCGCCCCAAGGATCAGCGACTGCACATATGCCTGCTTCTTCTTGAAAGATTAACTGAGTATTTCTAGCAACTCTAGCAGTTGCAACTGTTGGAAGACCAATTGCTTCATCATAGGAGTTTGTATGAAGACTTTGTGTGCCTCCTTGTACTGCAGCTAGGGCTTCTATTGTTGTACGAATGACATTATTCAGAGGCTGTTGTTCTGTTAGTGTATATCCTGACGTCTGACAGTGTGTCCGTAATAGAAGAGATCGTGGATCTTTGGGTTGAAAGTGCTTCTCGACTAATGTTGACCATAAACGTCTGGCAGCTCTCAACTTTGCAATCTCCATATAGAAGTCCATACCAATACCAAAGAAGAAGCTGTACCGAGGAGCCACATCGTCAACCTTCAAACCTGCCTTGTTAACAGCCGTCCTAATGTACTCTAATCCATCTGCTATTGTAAATCCTAATTCTAATGCAAGATCTGCTCCTGCTTCCTGCATGTGGTATCCACTAATACTAATTGCATTAAACTTTGGCATGTGTGTAGCGGTGAACCCAATTATATCTGCTACCACTCGATCCATGGATGGTTCTGGTGGATAAATGTAGGTATTACGAACCATGAATTCCTTGAGTATATCATTTTGGATCGTTCCTCTTAGTGATGACAGCACAGACTTGACACTAGTATCACCACTACCTTCTCTAAACTTGGATTCTATACCCAATGCCTCCTGCTGTTCAATAGCTGCTTGAGCATACATGGCCATTGTTGGAAGCACAGCGCCGTTCATAGTCATACTAACAGATATTTTATCAAGAGGTATACCATCAAATAATATCTTCATATCATCAACTGAATCAATTGATACGCCTGCCATACCAACATCACCAACGACACGGTCATGATCTGAATCATATCCTCGATGTGTTGGTAGATCAAATGCCACACTTAATCCCTGTTGACCCGCGGCTACATTTGCTCTGTAGAATTTGTTTGATTCCTCTGCTGTTGAAAATCCTGCATATTGACGAACCGTCCATGGTCTATTGGTATACATTGTTGCATATGGTCCTCTTGTATATGGTTTGATACCCTAGATTGTGTCAATGATTAATGTGTAAGTATATTACTGTTTTGCAAGAGGCTGTTATATTTCTATCTTTACAAACTATAAACTCACCGGCATGGATGGATTTGTATCATCTAAATCATAGTATACAGGTTGTATAGCTATCCCTTCCTATAATAATAAGAAGAAGGTATTAGAAAAACAGGTACATGATTGACAGATGAGAACTCATTGTATTGCAATTAATAATATATGTATTATACTCACCGGAGTTACTCGCTCAGTACGCAGGGAATCAACACTCTTACTTGATTTTGATAATTCTTTAGTTGCCAATCTTTCCCACTCTTCTACATTGTGTGGTTTTTCATAAGGTATATCATTCTGATATGATACAGTTGATTGTGAAGCACTGATGATGATTCGAGGTATGTTTTGTTTTCCAACTACTTGTCGGCGGATTGTGCTTGAAATCAGAGAACTACACGACATTATAATGATCAATGAGAGGATATATATGTATTCTGTTATAATAATAGGTATTATATATTGTATTAGCCTGTGCTGCTCAGGATATCCTGGCTGCTCTGTGCTCGGCTGCGCTAGTAGCCCCGGGTGTGTATATCATTCTATTCTCATAATTTTTCTTAATAGGGGTCTTTGGTAGCCAAATAGGACACTATGTTTTGTGTTTATCAGTGTTTAGTACTGATTATCGTACTTTATATTATAGATTGATGATAATTGATAGACAGAGATAGGGATTGCTGTTAGCACGATCGACTATATCGATTATTGTGTGTATGATGAGGTCTCGTAATGGAGGACAATCACAACCACCATCTAATAATCTCAACGATGATATCAATAGTAATACCAACCTCATCAATAGCAAAGCAGAAACATCTCCTAAAGGTTATAAAGTCTATAAAGAGCGATGGTTAATGCTTGCATATCTCTCATTACTAAACTTACTTTCGGATTGGACAGGGTTGTCGGTAGCACCAATTGCTACAATTACAAGCAGAGCATACAGTTCGGATGATGATTATATATACGCAAATGATAATAATATGGATGTTTAGTAAGTTATATTTTTGTGCATAAGATGTATGCAATATTTTGTGCCATAAATCGTATACACTACATATGTATATCTAACCTCTTTCTTTCATACAAATAGTATTCAACCAGAGGCATTGGTAACAGTGTTTCTGATTGCAAGTAGTATTGGAACTGCATTAGAACCTTGGATATTGGGTAGATTGGGTTTAAGAAGGACTATTGTATTCGGAGCATTCAGTAACATGCTTGGCAATCTAATAAAGAGTGGAGGATTACCGCCAGTATTTACAGTTACTGCACTTCTTCATGGTGTATGGGGGACAATGGCTTTATATGTAGGATTCTTCTTAGTTGGATTTGCACAGCCGTTATTTCAATGTACGCCAGCTTTATTATCAGCAAGCTGGTTTCCAGAGAGTGAAAGAACAATGGCTACTAGTATTGCTTTGAATGCGAACCAATTAGGAGTGGGTCTAGCCTTTATCGTTGGTGCACTGTACGTCCAAAATCCAAATCAGATTGCAAATTACTTCTCCTTGTTGAGCCTCATTAGCGTTATAGCTTTTGTGGGAACATCGTTGCATTTAGATGATGCACCACCGACTCCTCCATCTGGTAGTTCTAGAATAATGAAAGGTACGTTAGAAGTTAGTATACGAGACGTATTGCAGAGGGCTACAAGTTCTTCTCTTCTGAATAAGAATTTTGATACATTATGTGCAAAAGAAAAGGATATAGTAACACCAACAAGAAGCACTGGGAATATACCATCAAATGTTTTAGATGATGAGTCTACTGCGTCACTTCTACGACGACATACCAGGTCACGAGATAATATAACTCCTCCGCATTCTCCTTCATCTAAACAACATCTAGGGTCACCTTATTCAACAACATCCTACTACCCTGCTGATTGTGAAGGAGCTGAACCGACACTCACATTAACACCTCATCATATAGAGATTGAAATACGAGATGATCAAGTCTTCTTAGCTGCTAAAGCATGTCTTTCAAGGAAAGGATTTCCCCAGGCCTTGTGTGTCTTTAGCTGTGTTGGTGTCGTCATCAATGTCTTGTCAACTTATCTTGACTATTTGGTTCGTGGAGACTATTATGGTAGTGACTACAATAACCAATCAGGAGGTATCACAACGGCTTCCATTCATGTAGCTGTTATTGGATGTCTCTTTCAGGTCATTATTATGGTGTCTAGTATATACATCGGACGATACACAGACAAGACAAGATCATACTTTATGATTACATTGATTCTACTGGTTCTTGGCGTTGTGGCACTTGCTGAATGTGGTGTGAGCTTGGACAAAGATCGGGAAGGAGACGTTCGATGGACAATGCTTTTAGTGTCAGCTCTTTTGGGCCCACTACTTCCAGTCGCTACAGAATTGGCAGTCGAAGTCGCATACCCTCTTAGGTAAGTTTGATACTTGTTTATTTTCATTTATGACATTCATGCTACCATCCACATGTGTCGCTTAACTGGTTTGTCTCTTTGCTCATACACTATTAGTGAAAATACAGTATTGGTTGTGTTGCAACTTGCATGTAACATATTCTCCTCGATGTTCATACCAGTCTTTCAAGCTTTTAGAGATGTAGGTGTGACTAATGGTGCTAGTGATGACGACCAAATAGTCGGTAGCCAACGACCGCCTTACACAATCTCATTTTACATACTGATAGTCATCACATCAGTCTCTGCAGTTTTCTTTGCAACATTCAATGGAAACTATTCTAGATATGAAGCAGAGCTAGCCAAGAAGCGAGGTGATGTACCTAATCTTGTATGAAGAGAGTCGATGTGCAAACTTTAAACTAATCTGGATTGATTGATTTAACAATGAGAATAAAGGAGAAAACGTGGTTCTTGGAGAATCATGCAGGTGAATAAGCTAAGCTAATGCTAATAAAGACATAGAATATACATTATATCACTGTCTTTGCCTCATAAGATGCAGTATTATCCGTGAGAAAGGATACCATGTGGTATCCTCCTCATTCTAACACTAAGGACGAGACGAGAGTAAACTCTTTTCTCAAATGAGTATACGGTTGATGCTTACCAATTAATTATCTCCTCTCTCGCGACGCTATATCCCCGCGGTACTTTAACAAACAGGGGTTCTGAATAACAATCCTAGTCGACGGTATACCGGCGTAAAATCCGAGTACATCACAAAAAAATATCACCATAAAAAATGACTGATAATGATGTGCTCTCACAATGGTCTAATATAAACTATTGGCGGAGACTATGTCCCTATCTAACCATTGACAATACTGCAGTAGATAGTGACGGTACTAGTACCTCAACAAATAATGAAGATGACGATACAAGGGAGAAATTATTAAACCTTTTGATTAATGATGGGTACGCATTAATCGACAACACGATATGCGATGATGTCAATCTACAGAAGAATGTATGTCGTGGTATAACAGATATGGAAGTTGAACATTCATTGCCTGCTACATTCGTACTTTTATTCGATGAAACTTGGAAGCTGGCAAGAGAATCTTATCATTTACTTTTACAAGACGATGACGGAACAAAAGATACACAACAACATCAACAAAAGGGTATACTACATCGCAATAGCAGTACTATGGCATTCAACTTTGATATGTTAGCGTGGTATATTGATCCAAAGCTCAACCAAGCCGGGTTTAGTCCGCACAGAGATCGTCAACCAGAATCATTGTCGGATCTTAAACAAAGTTTCTACTCGGATGGGCAAGCCAAATACATTACCCACTGGATTGCATTGGCAGATGCAACGCCTGAGAACTCCTGCTTATATGTTATACCAAAGGCGTGTGATCCAGGATATCTACAAGGAGATGATATGTCAGAAGAGGAAGAGGAATATGATCAATTAGATCCACTATCAAGAGCTTTAAACACAAAACAATCATATCAGAACATTCGTGCTCTACCTCGAACTGCTGGACAGTCGGTTATATTTACACATCGGATATTGCATTGGGGTTCTAAAGGCAACCCTGATGCCTTGAATAATCATCCTCGGGTCGCAATCTCATTTGTATATAGTGATACTGAATTTGAAGCAAAATATTTATCAAAAGAGTCATTCTCAAAAGATAGTAGAGGGAACTGGAGCTATCCCTCTTTTGAAACTCGTTTACTACTTGTATGTGCACAACTACTCATTTACTATCAGAGGTTCAATTTGCCAATATCTACACTTCGAGCGTGTTATGAGTACTGCAAAGCTAATTCTGATCAGCTGGATGAGAATTATAAAAAGAAGGTATTCGTTGAGTATGTGAAGGCAATGAAGGAACAAAGAGATGGGATACCAGATTGTGACAAAGAAGATAAAGAAAGTAATAGGAATGACACAAATTGTGATAGAGAAGTAGCAAACAGTGATGATGAAGAGGCACTATTAGAGGAAATGCTAAATAATAGTGGTGATTTTGAAGATGATTATGATGACATGTTAGAAGAATGCAATGACAATGGTGAAAGTCAACCAAAAAGAATGAAGCATGATACTATATAACATTAATAGTAAAGTGTCTAGTTTAACTTTATCTCTTCTTTACTACTAACGCTTTCCATATAACTTAATATCGAGTACAAGATCAGGTTGATATGGAATACGAGGGTTGCAATAAAACGAATACCAACGTTGATATGCTTCATAATCTTGATCCTTGGGTGGTATTGGATTTATTGATCCCTCGACTCCTGATACACAGACCTTATTACTCTTTGCAGTCCGCAGCTGATCATATCCCAGTGAAGCTGGTACAATAACACGTCGAATACCTCCCGGTAGCATCGCAGGTATATCATTCGTACCCAATATGTTCATTTCAATGCCTTGAATTGTACTACCGTCACCTAATGTCCATCTATAAGGAGCCCCTGTGTCTTTTGTTGAGTAGATCTGTGGAAATCTTCCGGCAGTACTTGCTATAGAATAATCAATGGATGCAGTTTGACCGATTGTTAATGGTTGTTGTCCACTCTTACCCACTCGGGCATCAGCCCATTTCAATCCAGTTGATGATACTGTTAGAGGTAATCCGTTGGAAACTGCAGCACTTGTTTGTTGTGGATCCAATGATAACACTGCAATTGTGCTACCAGCTGATGATAGGATAGCTCGACGCGTCAATTTTGGATTATGAACAAGACCATTTGTATAGCTTAGTAGAATTAAAAGCAAAACGAGCGATGATAATAGTACCATTGTCATTAGCAAAAGCAATATGAGCTCTTCTTCTCATTGCAGAGATATTCTACTCACATCATTTTTCGGTATCCTAGCTGACAATTATGCAAGTAGAACTTGCAATGCTTTAAAACATCACCAAGCCCAAGAGAATGTGAACAAGAGAATAATATATTATAGAACAATAAATATACATATAGAATATGAGTGGCAATACTCTATCATTAAAGGATGAGTTATTGCTCCTATCATCAATTAATAAACATCGTAACTCTCGTTTGCAAAAAAGATCATCATATTTAGAAGAATCGTCATCAGTCAATGATAGCAATAATAAGCCTTGTGAATTACAAAGTAGAGATGATGATACATACTTTGATGTAGATGATAATTCGATTGTTACTGAACAGGTATCCTGCTATAGAAGGAGTAGTCGTAATGGGGGCAGACCATCATCCTCAACATTGAAAAGTAACTGTACAGAACCTCCGTCATTACAGTCAACAGCAAGTATAAGAAAGACAACGCAAGAGAATTATAGTAGTGGAAAAGATAGAGACTCCCCAGAAACGATCAGGACAGAGTTCATTTCAGCACCCCGCAGTCCTGCCACTGATACTTCTATACATCAACGAAATGTGAATAATTATTCACCTATCTCAATTCAGACAGAAACGGTATCTTCAAGAGTACATAGCAATCACAAGAAGAGTATTGAGAATCGACAAGAAGATAGCGACCATGGGACCGAGTCTTCCATTAGACATATCAAGAAGACTCCTTCGATATCATCATCCAGTACCAAGCAAAAGTCAAAGAGTAGTAGATCCTTTTTTACCAGAGGTAAAAAGTCTACATCTAGAGATAAGAAGGTAGTAAATAATCGAAAGAATAAGAAGAAGCAAAGTCAAGCTAGTAGTAAAGGGATACAACTTGAACTGAATAAGAAATCTCAGCAATCATCTACTATGCAAAGAAAGATATCTGATAGGTACTTGAAAAGCAATGTTGATAGAGATATTGTGAGTATAAAGGAAGAGGAAGAAGTTGATGATAAAGTATTGATGAAGATACCCCCGAATAAAGTAGCAGTGGATACATCGCCTTCAGCAACTACTCGAGCGGAAGAAGTTAATATTGTTGTCAAACAACAGAACAAGACAAGTAAGAAACCACTAGATACATATCGTACAGCAGTGGCAGCTAACGTAGCCCAGGTCAAGGTTACTGAACAAAAGAAACAAGAAGCAGAACAGCAGCTTACAATATATCAAAAGAATACAGTATCGAATAAGAATGAGAAGGATACCCAACTGAAGGCTGATAAACTAAGAGAGCAGAAGGAGATCGAGTATAGGAAGTGCTTGGAAACTGCCTTGTCAATTGCCAATATGGAAACGAAACAAGCCAAACGAAAGGAAGAAGAGTTGGTTAAACAGCTAACTCAGCAGATTAAAGCCAAAGAGATTGAGATTGCCAAGCAACAAGCCAAGGCAGAGATAGAGAAGCAACGCTCAATTGCTGATGAGCTTAAAAGGAAAGAGACGGCACAGCAACTCAAACAACAGATTATGCAGCTCGAGTCTTCATTAGCCAATCAAAATAAGGTTCTGTCAGAGAATGAACATGCCGATTTAAAGAGGGAGGTAGAAAGGATTGTACAAGAAGAAATCCTTCGAGTTAATACAGAGTCTAGAAATGAGCTTGTTGATGATGACCCGGATACCTCTGATGAACAGCCTGTGGAGACGAATCTCACCACATATACATCTTATGAATTAGAACCAAGCATCGTTCATAACATGTCAAATGATGACAGCGGTGGGTGCTTTGGCTGGTTATGTTGCTCGGGAGGAGAAGAGAAACTAGATAAGAGCTCATGGTATGATGCTGAGAGTATCGACGAAGAAGAACTGCCCACGGGGCAGTGTGATAGTGAACTTGATGCAAGTAGTGTCTCTGATTGTAGTGAGGGAGTACAGCACGAAGCACATGATGGCTCGCTTGGTATTAGAGCCGTATAGCTCTTGTAGTGTATTGGCTCGTCTGTTGGGTAGAAAATATATGTATTTGATTCTAATGTCGAATGTGAAGAAAAAGAGTTAGTTGAGTTAAGTGATCTTAGTGCTTCAAATCATATCTCATCATTCATAGTAAATCGAGTACGATCTGTTTTGTTGTTCGTCCAAGAAGCTCTGCCGATCATAATGCTCTTTGGCTTGTGTGGACTTTGCACATTTGGATTGCTTCCGCCAAATTTATTTTTTGTCTTCAGGTTGCTGTCTTCAAGTCTCTTTATCAAGTGCTTCCCTACTTTGACACCAGCAGACTTTGAAAGGTCTTGATGGAAGTTGTCACAAGGTACTGATTGCAAACAAGCAGGACAGCCTCCATCAAATTTGGAAGTATGACACGAGGTGCACTCCTCTAATAGATCGATTGCTGCTTTCATTGCGTCTAAAATGAAAGGATATAGTTGGGCGGTGATACCTGAGCCTCCTGCCCTTTGATCATAGATCATAATCCGCGTTGTATCATATCTGCTGTGATCACAATCAATATCGGCAATACTACATGCGACAAACAGTGGTGCAACTGCTACCATAGCATGTGATAAGGCATGTACCCCACTATCATAGTCCAAAACTAAATCTCGTAGGTATGTTGCATCCGCATCTATCCAAAGAGCATGAGTATCAAACTCCATTGGAGGGAGAGAAATAGTTGTGCGGGATATCTCAGTTCTATTAACATGAGATAGCTTCTTGTATCCATGTACTGTTCTCTTGACTGTGACGATACCATACCCAGCAACTGTGCTGGTAACAAGCTTTTTCTTCTCTTCCTTTCCTTGCTTCTTCTTATCGTTGCAGTTGCTCTCAGCATGCTTAATAAGCTTCACAACAGTAATTTGATTGCATGATAAAGCTTGAGTTGAATACTGTACGGTCGTAGGCTTGGCAAACGCAAGGAGGTCGTTACATCCACAAGAGTCATAAGAAGAACCACCAACAAATGGCGGAGGATTCTCCATTGACGATATTCGGTACTTCCTTCCTCGATGCATGATGACAGCTCCGGGAAATGAATGATAGAAAACCCGAGAATACGGAATCGTGTCCAACACTACTGACGGGTGATGAATCTTATCAGTCTTACCACCTTGTAGATTGTGACTTAAATCAACAATTGCATACGATACTGGCTCCATTGATCTCAAAGATACCCTCTTCCATGGATTCTTGACTACCGGATGAGTTGTAAAGACTGATATTCTTTTTACTTCGTTAGAATTGCTTGAGTTTGCATCAGGGGCTACAGTTACTTCCTTGCTTGATAAGAGTCCCTTCTTCAATAGATAGGCTACGTTCTCTTCGTATTCGTCTGGTGTTGGAGAAAGCAAGTTGCAGTCGGATGGGCAATCGTTGTCTGGCTTCTTTCCACACTCATTCAACAGACACGATACAGGATGATCTCCACTCAGGGGGAACTCTTGCCCTGCACATAGAAGATGGCCCTTAATAACAGTTCCATTCAGTGGTAGTGCGGGAGCTTTATCACTGCCCTTTGTTAACAATATCTTTGGGTTCTTCCATATATATTGTTCGGCAGGAGAACTAAAGGCAATCATAATAGCACATGATTGAGCAGTTGCACTAACGTCCTTTCCTCTTCCAGCTCTACCAGCCTGCTGTAGCAATGAAGAGATACTTCCTGGATATCCAGTATGCAGTGTGAGGTCTACTCCACCAACATCAACACCAAGCTCTAATGCGTTGGTACCGACAACAGCAAACAGTTTTCGTTGAAACAACCTCTCTTCAATACTTCGTCTTACTTCTGCAGTATACCCCCCTCTATAGGACTCTACCTTGGATGTCAAGTCAGCAGTATCAGGGTTAGACTGAAGTATTGACAAAGTCTTTTCATATACCCATTCCACGAGGCCTCGAGTTTTGCAAAAGGCGATTGTTCGAATACCGCCTGCTATTGCTTTTGCAAGAATGTATGCTGTTTCATCAGCGGCATGTCGACGACGAATGAAGATATTTGAATGCTGTGAATGACTGTTTTGTCCCACTGTAGAACTTCCCTTTCTCTTCCTCTTTCGTGAACCGATTTGTATGTTAACGGTCGGTGCATCATTATCAGCTTCACATTCTATTGTCTTATCATCCTTTATCTTGTTTGATGCTTTGGGAACAAACACACTCTCTGTGGAATTTCCATTTACATCGAGAATGGGTGGATTCCACACGAAAAAGTGCTTTGCATTGCACGGACTGCCATCATCTTGTGAAGTCAGTACACATACTTTTTCTTCTTCTCCAATTGGACATAGTTGTCGAAAGCAGGCTTCGGGATGTAACAAGGTAGCCGAGCATACTATAAACGTGATTGCTGCTGCTATGGTATTACCTGTATTAGATGGAGATGACGCTACACGGCATACTCTCTTCAACCTTGCCAATACTAAAGAAACATGTGCACCAAAAGCTCCATCATAGACATGTCCTTCATCTACAACTATTGTTGTTACCCGTGATAATAATCTATGATACGATTGTTTCTTCTTCCAATTAGGTAGTAGAGCTGCATGTAAAGTGTCAGGATTTGTTAATATAATCTGACATTCATTTGCAATATCATCTCGCTGTTGATGAGGTGTATCACCATCGATTACCCCTGCATTAATCGGAAGTGACTGAAGTAATAAGTTAATCTTGGAGTATTGATCCTGGAAGATGCGCGTGTTATTACGAAATAAAAGAGAGGAGATAGTAACTTCTGTTAGTACATGTGGTTTAAAGGCAGTCAAATAAAAGGCAAACTAAGTTCAAACAAAAGCGCCCAAATCATCCGAGACCTCGATCGAACACCTTGAATACACACGACAAAACAACTAACGCGGACTTTCTTGTGCTAAGGCTTTTGTCGGAAATAAGAGTATAGCTGCCTCCCCTCCACCGGAGCAGCTTGGGGTGTTTCCCTGCTGTTGGATAGATCTCATTGCTTTTGCTAATACTGGAAGTAGGAAGCACATACTTTTACCACTGCCCGTAGCCGTTTGTACTACTGTATGTGTATTGTTCATTGCAGATTCAATAGCCTTTGTCTGATGTAAATATAATCGTCGCTTTGGTTTGACACTATTACTCATTCCATTTTCATTCGAATCTAATAAATCAAATAGCTGCAAAATTTCAGAAGGAATCTTTGCCATTGTTTCTTTGGATAATACGCCGTATCGAACTTCTCTACTTGGATCAGAACCAGCATATGCTGCCTGACATGGTAGCCATTGCTTTGTAGATTTCTTGTTGGTATCATCATTATCGTCATCAGTTGTACTTGTGGTTGCATGCTTCTTCTCTACAAATTTGCCACTTAATAACAAATCTAATGCCTGATATGCAGACCGGCGTTGTTGACAGCCTTCAAGTCTTTCATCAACTTCTTCTATGTTGTCCTTCTCTTGATGTGATTGTTTCTCGTCATGTTCATCTATATCCTTTTCAGTTGTTGGATTAATATCATCTTTGCTTTTCCTCTTAGCACTCGTACTCTTCTTTTTTGCCTTTGCATCATTAACATTCAGTTGTTTACAAACCCAATCAGGAACTTTATCTAACGTCCACTTTAATACCTTCATTCGACGCTTGGCAGCCGGTTCCGATGAACCATGTAATCCCTTTCCGACCATTTTCGATGGTGGCTTTGGTATTAATGAAGACTTTTTTGCATCGGTAGATGTGGAAGTGTTTTCAACTGCCGAATTAGATGGAGAAGGAGGTAAAGGAAAGCCAACAGTCTGTTTCTCATGATTATAATTTAATACACCCCGATGATTTAATTCAGTAAGTATCATCTCACTCATATTGCTGTTTGACTCTACACTCATTTGTTTTTCTGTTGACGGTGCACTGTTCATATCACTACTAATAGTACTATCATTTGTGGTACTACTAGATGATTTGGGCAATACCTGCTGTAATAACTTGATTGGAACACATGTCTTACCCGTAGCCTTTGTTAGGAATCGTAAGAATGGATCAATCTTCTGCATTGCAGTGATAATGATATCATTACTATGTTGCGTTGTACTCTCATATTTTTTTGTTTCTTCATCTTGTGCACAAGATGTAGCCGCCGATGGCACTGCCTTTTTGGTACTCATTTTATATGCTATTATTATCTTTGCTGTACAGTAGTATATCTACTAAATATCGTAGATAGATATATCAATATCTCCGGCCGACACATACACTACTCGATCACCATAAAATTTTTCACCAAGTTGTTTCTTCACATGTGTGAAGGATACCGGCCTAGCCTATTCATACATAATAGAGTATTGTGGGTATTATTAGAATACACATCTATTGAATAGCATACCATATTAGCGTATTCGTCTGTGTATTAAACTATTATATATCTTTGTGATTTTTTATTGGTAGTACTCCGTGACGAAAGACCTTGCTGTCACGTGCTAACACCACTCGACACCAGTAATTTTCTAGAGCAAAGAATTTAAGCAATTAATGCTTGGTCAAATGTTTGTTGAAGAGATAGAGTCCAATTAACTTACTGAGACCATCACAACTATATACATCATACGATTTGCAATAGATATCAACCATGACGACCCCTGAAGCAATAGCCACAGACGACAAATCACCTACACAACAATCATCTGAACAACAATCATCATCAGCATCATCAACAACAACACGAATATGTATAAAGAACTTACCACTATCAATAACTTCTGAATCCAAACTTAAAAATCATTTACTCCAACAATCATCATCAATACAATTGCAAATAACCGATGTGAAAATCTTAAAAACACCGGAAGGTAAATCACGTCGTATTGCCTTTATTGGTTTCTCTTCTCCCCAACAAGCATTACAAGCGGTATCATATTATAATAAAAGTTTTATTGGTACATCTAAATTAAATGTTAGTTTAGCATTTAGTAAAAAGAAACATTCCAAAGAAAAGAGTGAATATAGACCATGGAGTAAATTTAGTATTGGTAGTTCACGATATGATAAGTTACATAATAATCAGGCGCATGAGAATGAGGAAGAGGGTGGGGATACCATAACAGATAAAGAACATCTCAATGAAGTAAAAACAGAGGCAGATCGTAAGAGAGACGAGTTCCTATCTGCAATGGGTATATCCACATCTGCAAATAGTAACAAACAAAAGGATACTACTAGTATTAACGGTGCGGTATCTAAATCAAAGTTTTGGTCGAATGATGATGCCATGGAAGTTGAACAGCAGATTGACGAAACAAAGCAAAATGTAGATGTGAATAGCGATAGTGACAGCAGTAGCGAGAGCGAAAGCAGTGATAGTAGTTCAGACTCTGATGACAGTAAAGATGAAACAACAGCCGACAATAATACAAAGAATAAAGTTTCATCAGATTTGGATTTCTTAAAGTCGAAACAAGTCAAGGCAGATATACTATCAGATGATGAAAGTGATAAAGAAGATGATACGAAGGGTAACGATAGTGACAGTAGTAGTAGCGTCGATAGCGACTCGGATGACTCGTCAGATAGCGATGACGACAGCAGTGAAAATGAGGCTGATGAGAAGGATACACCTCAAGCGTCTACTTCTAACAAGGTAACAAGCAAGGAGACAGAAACTCATCATCAACCAAGCAACAACAACAACAACAACAACAACAACAACAACAACAACAACAACAACACCGCAACAACATTAAACGATCGACTATTCGTACGAAACTTACCATTCACAACAACAGAAGAAGAATTATATGAAACATTTACAAACTTTGGGAATGTTTCTTTTTACTAAATGCTAAACTAACATTTAATTTAGATGTACCAATAAAACTTTTATTATAATATGATACCGCTTGTAATGCTTGTTGGGGAGAAGAGAAACCAATAA